>Ga0070686_100001221_pt1 | contig 14619 bp, 13 predicted proteins | sample KBSS23LmetaG_FD_65654 | JGI IMG/M metagenome (GOLD analysis project Ga0070686, IMG submission 65654) | Switchgrass rhizosphere microbial communities from Kellogg Biological Station, Michigan, USA - KBS S2-3L metaG | ecosystem: Host-associated > Plants > Roots > Rhizosphere ... | reverse complement strand
CCACACCCCATCGCTGACCACCGCGCAGGCCGTCACGATGTTTAGCCCGTCCACAAACGTCGTGTGCTTGTCGAATTTCCCATCTCCATCGGTGTCCTCGTGGATCGTGATTTTATCCGCGCCCGGCGTATTGAAGGGCGGCGGCGGTGGAACTTTGTCATACACCGCGCGCCAAAAATTATCCCGGCTCAACATCTTCAGTCCCGCCGGATGCGGATACTGCCGATACTGCACCACCCACATCCGCCCGCGTTCGTCGAAACTAATCTGCAACGGCTGCGCAACGATCGGTTCCGCCAACACCTGCTCGAACTCCAAACCATCCGCCACCGTAAAACTTTTCGCCGACTCCTCCGGCGACAACGGCCCCGGCTGATCCGGATCCACCGCGCCCCGATTCTTCTCCGCGCCTGGAATCGGCGCGTTCACGGCCCACAAAATTCCATTCCGCAACAACCTGCGAAACGGCGGCAACTTAAAATCCTCCGGCGCCCCCAGCGACGTGTAAAACACCCGCCGATTATCCCCCGAATTAATCCACGCCACCGGCTCGATCTCCGGACGCCCCTCCATCTGCCCCGTCAAAAGCGCCGTCGCCGTGTGAAAAAGATTCCGGCTCTTATAAAGATGCGACGGCGTTTTGAACGGCACATCGACCCCCGTCAAAATCTCGCTGCGCGCCCCTTCCGGCGTCGCTTTGATATCCACCGCGGGCCCTTTGCCATAATGATTTTGGTAATTCCCGCCCAAGATCTCGCGATCGAAATTCGTCCACGCCGCATGCCTGTCATCCGGCGGCTTCGCATCGAACGCATGACTGGCCGTCCGAATCCCCACCAACGGTTTCCCAGCGTTCAAATGCCGGCGAATCAGAGCCATATTCTCCTTCGAAGGCGTCGCCCGCCGCACACTTACCACCAACAAATCCGCCTCCGCCAACGCCTCCAGCCCTTTGAAATCGTTCGGCGAATCCTTCTCCGCGATCACGAAAATGTTTTCGAACCCCAGCGGCTCCAACTCCGCCTTCGCGAACTCCGGCAACGTGGTCTTCGTGTCATACTCCGGCTCACCAATCATGAACACGACCCTCTTCCCCTGCCCCGGCTCCGCGGCCGTCGCGCCCCACAAAAAAACGCCCACCAAAAAAACAAATCGCACGGCGAAATTAAAAGCGGCTTTCATCCATCCATTTTGCGCGTCTCGCTCAAAAAGTAAAAGCGTCGATTCGCGCGGAACTCCAGTTCGCGATCCTGTGTGTTCGGGCCGCGAACGCGCGAGTGACACAAAAAAAGGCGGAACGACCGCCGAGGGTTTTATGATGATTTTTGGCAGAGAAAGAGGCCTTCGTCGGTCGCCGGGGTAATCCACTGCCGGGTGAGGGTCAGGCCAAAGTTGGGGAGGAGGTTTTGGAGATGGGTGGGGGTGTGGCGGTACGAGTAGAAGAGGCGGAAGGTTTCGCCTTTTTGGTAGGTAAAGGTTTGGCCATCGAGGTGAAGATTTTGGGCGATTGGGAAATGGTATTGGGCTTCGATGCGGAGGAGATTTTCGTTTTCGACGATTTGGAATTGGAGTTGGTCAGGATGGGCATCAAGGCCGGCATCGACAAGAACAGCGGAAGCCAGCGGCGGGTGGGCGGATTGTCGTATTGGGGGAGGATTTTTTGGACGCCGGCGCGGTAATCGGAGCCGGGGGCGAGGTTGGCGCTGAGGAGGAGGAGGTCGTTGGGGCGCATCGCGGAAATAATGGGGTTGAGCGCCTGGTGAGTCTCGAAGTTGGGAAGCATTCCGAAGAATGCGAAAAGGCGTTGGGCGTTTTTGGCAGGTTCGGGAAGAAGGGCGTCGATGGTCTGGGGAAGGTTTTCGGCGCGGGAGAGATCGAGGACGAAGGGTTGGACAGGGACGCGATCGCGCACGCGGAGGCAGGCGACGAGGGCGAGCGTGGGGCTGACGTCAGCGCCAACATAGATTTTGGCGTGATGGAGATGTTTGAGCAGGGTGGCATCTTTTTGTCCGCCGCCGCAACCGAAGGAGATAAGCGCAAGGGGATTTTCGGAAAGCATGGAGGCGGTGTCGCGGAAGGCGATTTCGTAGGTGTCGAGGCAGTTCGGATCGGTCCGCGCGGGGGAAAAAGCTTCGTGGATCGTGAGCCAGAGTTGGGCCTGGCGTTCGGTGTCGTAATGGAATTGGTGATCCATGCGGCGCGTGCGAAAGGATTCGAGATAGGCGGCGCGGGCGCGACCGGGGAAGCGCGAGGAATCGACAGCGACGAAAAGGGGATGGGTCTGAATCGGCACGGGCTGACCATATAAGGAAGCGGCGTTGATCGCCAGTTTTGGCAAAAGCCATTGGAATTCGGAGAAGTGTGTAAAATTGGCGCCAATCTGGCTGCTTTTTGGGGCGTTGGATAAAGCAGTGTTTAGTTTTTCCCCCTGCGCCATGGAGCAGAGGAACGTCTGGAGCCAAACCTTTCGTGAGCGGTTCTGCGAATATTTCGAATGTTCGCAGAGCGAGTACGCGCGCGCGGTGTTTTGGGAGTCGGTGCATTGGCACGCGTGGTTGCCGGCGCGCTTTTTGTTGCGGCGCGACCCGGCGCTGTTCAAGGAGGACATGGAGTTTATCCAGGAATTGGGCAGTATTCGCGACCCGATGATTTTCAAATCGGAGCTGAATCGTTTTCACGGGCGCAATGTGCGGGAGAAGGGTTGGATTCGGGGGACGTTTCATATTCGAGTTTCGGCGCGGCGGATGATTGCGTTGAAGAATAAAATTTTTCGGGCGGGGTTGAGGGATTAGGGATGGAGAAACGGTTCGCGGAGTTTCGAAGGATTTGCTCGTCGGCAAATCCGCAGCTCTAACTTGCGCTTGGCGGGTTGAGATTTAAAGTGGGGGCGATGTTTCACCGAATTTTCATGATCGCGCGCGCGCTTGGCTTGATGGCCATGTTGGCGGGCGTGGCGGGAAGTTCGGCGGCGGAGGATAAGACGGCGGCGGAGGCAATGCGGTTGTTGCAGCGAAATTGTTTGGGCTGTCATAATCCGGAGAAACGCAAGGGCGGGCTTGATTTATCCACGCGATCGGCGGCGTTGAAGGGCGGGGAGGACGGAGTGGTGTTGGCGCCGAAGAAGCCGGAGAAAAGCAAGTTGTTGAAGGCGCTCGCGGTGGAGGCTGATCCGCATATGCCGCCGAAAAAGCAGTTGAAGGCGGCGGAAATCGATCTGGTGCGGAAATGGATTTCGGGCGGGGCGGCGTGGGACAATGCGGCGCTGGCGAAGGCCTCCCAACCGCGCGAGGTGAAGATCGGTGCGTTGCCGGCGGATTTTCAACCGGTGTATGCGCTGGCATTGACGGCGGATGGTTCGAAGCTGGCGGTGGGGCGGCAAACGGAAATTCAAATTTTCGATTTAACTTCGACAAACTCCGCACCGGTTCTGAAGTTCGCGGCGGCGAATGAGTTCGTGCGGGCGCTGGCGTGGAGCCCGGATGAGAAGCGGTTGGCGAGCGGGAGTTTCCGGGAGTTGGCGTTGTGGGAAAATGGGAAAGCGCTTTGGAAACGGAATTTCAAAGATGGGGATCGGATCAATGCGCTGCGATTTATCGCGACGAACAACACGCTGGTGGTTGCGGACGGTTCGCGGGTGCGAATGATCGATGTGGGGACGGGCGCGGAGCAGACGAATTGGGTGGCGCATGGGGATTCGATCAATGATCTCGCGGTCAGCCGCGATGGAAATTTATTGGCGACGGCGAGCGCGGATAAGCTGTCGCGGATTTGGGAACTGCCTGCTTTGAAGCAGGTCGCGCAGCTGGAGGGGCATTCGGGCGCGGTCTATGGCGTGGCTTTTAATTCGAACGCGACGGAGTTGATCACGGTGGGCGCCGATAAATTGTTCGCGGTCTGGGATGTGAAATCGCGCGAAAGTTTTGCGACGATGCCGGATCGGAAGCGGCCGTTGACGTGCGTGGCGTGGCCGTTGACCGGCACGGGGGCGTTGGTGACGGATGACGCGGGAACGGTGTGGTCGTTCAGCGATTTCAAACGGCATACGGGCGCGCAAAGTTCGGAGGCGGCGCACGAACGGCAGTTGCGCGATTGGAAGGATGAGGAGCTGCACGTCATCGTCGCGAGCGCGGATGGGAAGCGGATTTGCGTCGCGGGACAAACGGGAGTGATTCGTGTGCTCGACGAGAAGGGCAAGGAAACTTCGAAGATCGATCCGCCGGTTGCGCCAGCGCTGGCATGGGCGATTACGAATTCGGCGCCGTCGTTTGTGAACGATGTGTTGCCGGTGATGGCGAAGGCGGGTTGCATGGCGGGGTCATGTCACGCCAAACCTGAGGGGCAAAATGGATTTAAGCTTTCGGTGTTCAGTTACGATCCGAAAGCGGATTATCGCGAGATTACCAAAGAGGCGCGCGGGCGGCGGATTTTTCCCGCGGCGCCGGAGGAGAGTTTGCTGCTGCTCAAGCCGACTGCGACGATCGAACATGGCGGCGGCGAGCGATTTGCGGTCGGTTCGGAACCGTATCAATTGCTCGTGCGCTGGATTCGTTCGGGCATGCCGTATCAACGCACGAACGAAGCGACGTTGGTGAAGATTTCGGTGGAGCCCGGCGAGCGGGTTTACAAAAAGAAGACGTTGGTTCCGTTGGCGGTGACGGCCCATTTTAGCGATGGCGCGACGCGCGTGGTGACAGCGCTCGCGGATTATTCCTCCAACGACAAGGAGATCGCGACGGTGGATGAACGCGGGTTGGTGCGGGCGAGTTCGCTGAGCGGCGAAACTGTGATCGTCGCGCGTTATATGGGCCAGGTCGCCGCGGCGCGCGTGACCATCCCGGCGGACCATCAATTGGCCGAGTCGAAATACGCGGCGTTGCCCTACAATAATTACGTCGATCAACTCGCGTATCGACGCTTTCGGCGGCTGGGGATTTTTCCGAGCGAATTGTGCGCCGATTCGGAATTTTTGCGGCGCGCGATGCTCGATGCCATCGGACGTTTGCCGACGTTGGAGGAGACGAGCGAATTCCTGGCGGATTCACTGCCGCTGAAACGGCAGCGATGGATCGAGCGCATTTTGAACGATCCCGCCTACGTCGACTATTGGGCGAACAAGTGGGCGGATTTGTTGCGTCCGAACCCGGATCGTGTCGGCGTGAAAAGCATTTTCGTCCTCGATCAATGGTTGCGGGAAAGTTTTCGCGCGAACAAACCGTTCGACGAATTTGCGCGCGAAATTTTGACCGCGGAGGGAAGCAATCATCGCGATGGGCCGGCGGTGGTGTATCGCGATCGGCGCGAACCGCAGGATCGGACCACGATGTTCAGTCAGCTTTTTCTCGGCACCCGCCTCGAATGCGCGAAGTGTCATCATCATCCGAACGAGAAATGGAGCCAGGATGATTTTTATCAATTCGCCGCGTTCTTCGATCCCATCAAACAAAAGGGCGCGGGTCTTTCGCCGCCCATTTCGGCGGGGACCGAATCGTTTTATTACAGCGGCGGCCCTGCGGAAGTGAAGCATCCCGTGACGGGCGAAAAGATGACGCCGCGTCCGCTCGATGGCCCATTGGTGAAATCGGAGAAGACCGATCCGCGCCTGGAATTGGTCGATTGGCTGGTGAACCCAAAGAATCCGTTTTTCGCGCGCGCGGCCGTGAACCGCGTGTGGGCCGTGTACTTCGGGCGCGGGTTTGTGGAACCGGTGGATGATTTTCGGATTTCGAATCCGATCGTGAACGAGCCCTTGTTGCAGGCGTTGGCGGATGATTTTGCGGCGAATCATTACGACCTGAAAGCGTTGATGCGCACGATCATGAACTCGCGGCTGTATCAATTAAGCTCCACGCCCAACCAATACAATTTGACCGACACGAAAAACTTTTCGCGCTCCTACCGCCGCCGTTTGCCGGCGGAAGTTTTGTTGGACGCTGTTAACGATGTCACCGGCGCGACGGATGACTTCAACGGTTCGCCGCCGGAGACGCGTGCGATCCAAACATGGAGTTACAAGGTGCGCTCGCAGTTTTTGGATGCGTTCAGCCGGCCCAATTCGAGCGCGGATTGTCCGTGCGAACGCGATCTAAAAACGAGCGTGGTGCAGTCGCTGCATTTGATGAACGCGAAGGGCTTGCAGGATAAGCTGGCCTCCGCGAAGGGGCGCGCGAAAAAGTTGGCGGAGGGCAAATTGAACGCCTACGAAATCGTGACGAAGCTTTACCTGGCGGCCTTTGCGCGCGAGCCGAGCGCGAGCGAATTGGAGGCCGCCGCGACGGCATTCTCGCGGCCCGATGCCAGCCGGCAAACGGCGACGGAAGACGTGTTGTGGGCGCTCCTAAACTCGCCGGAGTTTGTGTTCAATCACTAGTTGACGACTGTATCTTTTTTGATACACTTGAAGTGGATGGAAGCGGAGCGGCCACTCAAAGTTATTTTCTTTCAAGCTGAATCCGGCAACGAGCCGGTCCGGGAATGGCTGAAATCTCTCCCAGCTGACGAACGCAAGAGCATTGGTGAAGACATTCTCTCGGTGCAGTTTGCTTGGCCTGTCGGAAAGCCCTTGGTGGACAGCTTGGGAAATGGAATCTGGGAGGTGCGTTCGCGCCTGTAGAACCGAATTGGCAGAACTTTGTTCGCGGTGATCGATCAAAAGATTGTGCTGTTGCATGGATTTATCAAGAAGCAGCAAAAGTCGCCGCGTGATGAAATTGAATTGGCGTTGAAGCGTAAGAAGCAGTTCGAGGAGCAGTTATGAAAAAGAATAAGCATGAGGGAAGCGATTTCCGGGAATTTCTACGCGAAGAAGGAATTCTGGAAGAGGTCGAGACGCGCGCGTTGAAGCGCGCCCTGGCGCTCCAGTTTGAAAAGCTTCGCACACAACAGTCGATCACCAAGGCGCGGATGGCGGTGGAAATGAAGACCAGTCGGGCGGCCGTGGACCGACTGCTGGATGTTGCGAACCCGTCGATAACTTTGATCACATTGACCAAAGCCGCCAAGGCGCTAGGTCGAAAAGTGCGGATCGAATTGGTTCCAATTTGAATTGCGGGTCGATCTGAGCGCAGGTGTTCCCAAGCTATTTCGCTTTGATGCACCAGAGGTTTTGGGCGGTGCGGATGTAGAGGGCGCCCTGGGCGGCGACGATGGTGGAACGGACGGGAGCTTCTTCCATTTTGATCGTCGCGAGAATTTTGAATTCTTCGGAGTCGAGGACAAAGGCGGTTCCGCTTTCGCTGATCAAATAGATTTTGTTGTCGGCTCCGGTCGGCGACGACCAGATCGGCTCACGCACGTCCAGTTTCCCCTGCCAAATCTTTTCGCCCGTCTTCGGTTTAAGGCACGTGAGCACATGACGATCGCCGTCGAGGATGTAAAAGCGATCTTTGTAGGCGAGGGGTGTGGCCCAATCGGTCGGGTTTTCGGTGAATTTCCAGGCAAGTCCGGATTCGGTGATGTCGCCTTTGCCGCCGGCTTTGAAGGCGTAGATGGGATCGCGCTTGGGGGCCGAGGCGAGGATGATTCCGTCCAGCGCCACCGGGCTGGGAACGATGCGCCAATAGGGATCGTTCTTGGGATTGAGGCCGCCGCCACGCCAAAGTTCGGCTCCGGTTTTGGCATTGTGACCAGTGATGCAATCGCCGCCGAGGATGAGAATCTCCTTGCCGTTCGGGCCTTCGAAGGGGATGGGGCTGGCGTAGGATTCTTTGGATTCCATGCGCGCATTCGAAGTGCGGAGCTGGCGCCAGAGGTCTTTGCCGGTGGCGGGATCGATGCAGAGGAGGAAGGAATCGCGATTGGGATTGCCGTCCTGCGAATGCGTGTAGCCTTCGGGCACAGGCGTGGTTTGCAGAACCTGGATGTAAAGTTTGCCTTCGTAAAGGAGCGGACTGGAACCGTAGAGCCACATGATCGCGAATTTGCCGAATTCCTGCGCGAGACTGCGTTTCCAAAGTTCCTGGCCGCTGAAATCGAACGCGGCCACGTCGCCTGTGCCGTAAACCGCGATCACGCGTTTGCCATCGGTGACCGGCGATGGCGAAGTCATGTTGCTGCGCGGCCCGGCATTTCGGTCGCCGATGCCGACTTGTTTTTTCCAGCGGATGGAACCGTCTTTGCGATTGAGACAGAGGAGGTTCAGATTTTTTTCCGCGTCGGGCGAAGAAAGGAAAACGGTGTCATCCCAAACGACGGGGCTGGAACCGGAAGGGCCGGGCAACGGAGTTTTCCACGCGACGTTCTCCGTGGCGCTCCAGGTGGAAGGGAGATTCTTTTCGGTGGTGGAGCCGTTAAAGTTGGGTCCGCGCCAGAAGGGCCAATTCGCGGCGGCGAGGGAATGGCATGCGGTCGCGGCGATGGCCAGAACGAGCGCAAGTTGGGAAAGCTTGGGAGTTTTCATGGTTTTCAACCGGGCTGGAGAGAAGGATGGTTGGCGGTTGGCCGTCGGCGCCAGAAAAAAATGAGTGAGACGAGGTGGGACTTTGGTCGTCGATCGGTCAGTCCCTCGCCCCCTCGGCGGCGACCAGTTACGGAGTTGTTGGTTGTTTGCGGCCGCGGTATTGGGAGGGAGACCAGCCGATCCATTTTTTGAAGGCGGCGCTGAAGGTGAAGGGGTTGGAGTAGGCGAGGGCGTTGGAGATGGATTGGATTTTGTCGGGAGTTTGTTCGAGGAGGGAGGCGGCGCGGCGCATTCTCAGGTAGGTGACTTGGTGCATGGGGCTGCGGCCGAGGTGACGGTGGCAAAGCCGGCGGAGTTGTTCGTCGCTGCAATGGGCGAGGTCGCAAAGTTTTTGGACGGTCCAGGGTTCGCCAAGATTGCGATCGACGGTCTCCCAAAGTTTGGCGAGGGGATTGTCGATATGCCAGGGCTGGGCGAAGCGTTGGACGTAGCGTTGGATGAGTTCGACCCAATGTTGGATGGCGACGGGATCTTTGGCGGCGCGCATTTCGTCGTGGAGTCCCTGGATGGCGCTGCGCAGGGGAAGGCTGTCGAAGTTGGCGAAGACAGGGGAACTGGCGGAGGTGATGCGTTGTTGGTCGTCGGGATGGGCGTAGCGGACCCAGCAGAATTCCCAGTGCTTGGCCGGGATGCAATGGAAGGCGTGCAGGACATGGGGCGGGGCCAGGCAGGCGGAACCGCCGCGGCAGGCGCGCCATTTGCCGTCGATGAGGATGCGGCCTTCGCCGCCGAAGCAGGCGAGGAGGTACGCGCCGCTGAGGTTGGTGCGGACCATGCGGTAAGGTTCGGCGGCGTGGGCAATGCCGACGTGGCGGATGTGATACCAGCGGAGGGCCGGGCAGTCGTCGGCGCGAACGATGGTTTCGCGGGTGTGGGGACCGACGTTGTGGGTTTCGCGTAGGTCGTGTTGGGTTTGTCTTATGGCGACGCGACGTGGCATTGGGTAGGGTTGGGATTATCAGTTCCCGAAGGGCCGCGAGACAAGGCGATTTGTGTCGTTAAATCGTCTGTTGTGTTGCGCGTATGCGGCGATTCGTGGATGTTGACGTGAATTTTATGCAAATCCTTTCAAAGCTGCGCGGTCGAATTGGAGTGGAGACACGGAGTGGCGGGTTTACATTGATCGAATTGTTGGTGGTAATCGCGATCATCGCGATCTTGGCGGGGATGTTGTTGCCGGCGTTGAGCAAGGCAAAGTCCAAAACGCAGTCGACGAAGTGCGGAAATAATTTGCGGCAAATTGGGCTTGGGCTGGCGATGTATTTGCACGATCACGAAAGATTCCCGGGGCATTTTTTGCGAACGGCTGGGGAGATCGTTTATCCGACGCGTTTGTTGCCGTATGAGAGCGGGTCGCTGGACGTTTGGAACTGCCCGACGGAAAAGAAGAAATATTATTGGACGAATAATCCGACAACGGGCAAGCCGGTGAAGCTGCTGCCAGGCACCTGTGGGTTTTGTTACGGCTATAATGATTGGGGCGGGGTGCCGGAGTTCACATTGCCGTATCAGGGATTGGGAGCAGATTTGGATGCAGCCGACCCAAATCCGTGGTGCCACGAGCCTCGGGATTCGTATGTGAAGGTGCCTTCGGACATGATTTGTTTGGCGGAAAGTATTTCCGACGGAAGTTGGGATACTGCGATCGACCCAGATGGATTGGCTCCGGCGCCGGGTAAAGAGGATCCGGAATGGCCCTCGAAACGGCACGGCAAAGGGTGTTTCTTTGTTTTTGTGGACGGCCACGCAGAGTTCATGGCGCAAAAGGATGCGGTATCGCGCGTGCCGCGGTTTCGGCGAAAATGGAACGCGGACAACGAAGCGCATTTGCCTTAGGCGCAGGATTTGCCAAGTCGGCGCTCCCGATTAGAGCTTGGAAACGAACGAGGGTCTCAGGTCTGTTTTGATCGCGCCACGCAGGAGCGTGGCGGTCCCAGGCGGTGGCATTTGCGGACGTTTACGTCTTCCTGGAATGAGTTGAAAGCAACTCGGCGACGTCAGCGGGCGAGACGCGATTCGGCGGTTTTGAGAATTTGAATGGCGGTGGCGGCGTCGGGCGCATGGAGAATTTCTTCGCGCGTATTTGCGTTGCGTAAAAGGCGGCTCATCTGGCCAAGGAGATGGAGATGTTCGGTGAGGCTGGGCGCGGCGAGGAGGAAGAGGAGGCGAACGGGTTTTTTGTCGCCGGCGTCCCACGGAATGCCCTGCGCATGGCGGCCGATGACCACGACGCAACGTTTAAGGAGATTGCCGATGGGATTGCGGGCGTGGGGAAACGCGAGGCCTTCGCCGACTGCGGTCGTATGAAGTTTTTCGCGATCGGCGAGCGCCTGCCAAAGGGCCAGTTGTTCGGGCGCGCGGCCTTGCAGTTCGGGAATGAGTTGGACCAGTTCGCGCAACGCGTCGTCCTTGGTCTGGCTGCGGAGCTGGAGGTTGACGGTTTTGGCGTCGAGACATTCTCCGATGATCATGCTCCAAGTTTGCAAAAGTCAGACTCATCGTCCACTGAGTTTCTTGGGGCGTTTTGGGTTTTTCTCGTGCGCGAATTTGATTTTGGGTAGAAGTAATTTCATGTTCCAAAAGTTCGTGTGGGTGATTTTTTTGTGCGTGGCGCGGTTGGACGCGGGGCAGTTCACGGTGGGGACTTACAATCTGGAATTGTTTTTGGATGCGCCGAGCGGGTCGATGCCAGCCAAGCCGGACGCGGCGCGGGCGAAGGTGCGCGAAGTTTTGAAGGGGATGAAGGTGGATGTCCTCGCGGTGCAGGAGATGGGGAGCCCCGAAATGTTCGCGAGTTTTCGGCAGGCATTGAAGGGCGAAGGGCTGGATTATCCGCACGCGGAATATGTGCAGGGGGTCGATACGAATTTGCATGTGGCGGTGTTGAGTCGGTTTCCGATTGTGGCGCGGCGTTCGCACACGAACGAATCGTTTTTGCTGCACGGGCGGCGAATGCATGTGCTGCGCGGTTTCGCGGAAGTCGATATTCGCGTGGGCGGGGATTATGAATTCACACTGCTGACGGCGCATCTGAAATCGAAGCGACAGAGCGGCGGGCCGGACGAGGAAGAGGTCCGCGAACAGGAGGCGTTGTTGTTGCGCGAAAAGGTCGATGCGATTCTAGCCGCGCGTCCGAACGCGAATCTGATTTTGCTGGGCGACATGAACGATTTTCGGGATGCGCGTTCGACGAAGGCATTGATTGGCCGCGGGAAAAACATGTTGGTGGATACGCGTCCCGCCGAGCGCAATGGCGATCCCCACGCGGGGCGCCAAATCGTATGGACCCATTTTTACGCGAAGGAAGACACGTATGCGCGCCTCGATTATATTTTGATCAGCCGCGGAATGGCCCACGAATGGCAGGCGGAGGGGACCTATATTCCGACGATTGCCAATTGGGGAGTCGCTTCGGATCATCGGCCGTTGGTGGCGACGTTTTCGACGAACGATTAATGAAAGAAAATCTAGGCAGCGCGCTGGGTTAGGACAGGCGCGGCGAGGACTTCGCGGAGGGCGGTCATGCAACGAACATTTTCGGCGGGGGTGCCGATGGAGATGCGGATCCATTGCGGGAGATTGTAGCCGGCCATCGGACGGGTGATGACGCCACGAGCCTGGAGTTCCTGGAAGACCCGCGCGCCGTCGCCGACTTTGACGAGGATGAAGTTGGCGTAGGAGGGAATGAATTCGAGGTTGTGCTGGCGAAATTCCCGGAGGAAATAAGTCAGGCCGTTGGCGTTGTTGTAGCGGGTGCGGCGCAGGTGTTCGTTGTCGTAAAGCGCGGCGAGAGCGCCGGCCTGGATGAGGGCATTGATGTTGAAGGGCTGCCGGATTTTTTCGAAGGCGGAAATTAATTCGGGATGGCCAATGCCGTAGCCGAGGCGCAATCCGGCGAGTCCGTAAATCTTGGAAAAGGTGCGCATCAAAATGAGGTTGGGCTTGAAGCCCATGCGCACGAGCGGGAGCAGATCGATCGGGTCTTCGAGAAATTCGAGATAAGCTTCGTCCATCACAAGGAGGACGTTCGATGGAAGTTCGTTGATGAGGCGAACGACTTCGCCGCGCGGGGCAAGGGTGCCGGTCGGGTTGTTGGGATTGGCGACGAACATCACGCGCGTGTTGGGCGTGACGGCGTTGAGCATCGCGCCGAGGTCATGGCCGTAGTTGCGGGCGGGCACGGTGATCAGGTTCGCGCCGAACATTTTGGTGACGATCGGATAAACGGCGAAGCAATATTGCGACACGATCACGTCGGCGCCGGGCGCGAGGAGGGCGTGGCCGATGAACTCGATGATCTCGTTGGAACCATTGCCGAGAATGAGGTTCGAGCTTTCGAGCCCGAGACGTTCGGCCAATTTTTCCTTGAGATAAAAGGCGTTGCCATCCGGATAAAGATGGAGCGATTGAAGAGCCTGTTGAATCGCGGCGACGGCGGCGGGCGATGGGCCGAGCGGATTTTCGTTCGACGCCAGTTTAATGATGTCCTTGACCGGCAAGCCTTGTTCGCGCGCGACCTCTTCGATGGGACGCCCCGGCTGGTAAACCGGGATCGAAGCGAGATGCGGATTGAGTTGGAACGGGAGCGGCATTTTAGAGTGAATTCAAAATTTTCTTCACATCGACATGTTTGCCGATGAGGTCGCGAATGAGCGAAATTTTTTCCGTGTCGCCCGGGCGCGTTTTGACGATGAGATCGTGAACGGCGCTCGCGACGGCGTAACTTCCGCCCGAAGCGAGCAACACCGGGAACGGCATGTCCTGCACCACTTTCAGAACGTTCGGCGCGGGCCGATAACCGCCGGTCAGCACGATCCCGGCGAGTCCGGCGCGTTGCGGCCCGAGTAGCGTTGTGGCGGCGGCGAGCAAAATATCTTCGCGATCGCCCGGCGTGATGATCAGCACGCCGCGCTTGAAATAACTCATCGTGTTGTGCACGCCCATGGCGCCGACCACCACATCCTCGACGAGATTGCCGATCTGTTCGCTGCCGTTGAGAACCTCGGCTTTCAATTCGTCGCGAATCAAATCCAGCGTGGGACTGGAGAGAATGCGCTGATGCGGAATGACGCCGAGCAGATCGAGTCCTTTGCGCTTGAGCCCGCGCTTGGCGAACTCGGTGATGAACTCCATTTTATCGGGCAACACCTTGTTCAGAATGACGCCGATAATTTCGACGCCTTCCTTTTCGAACAGCGCCTGGTTGAGCGCCACTTCGTCGATCGGTTTGCCGATGCCGCCCTGGCTGACGATGATCACTTTGGCGTTCAGAATCTTCGCGACGCGCGCGTTCGAAAGATCGAACACCGCGCCGACGCCCGCGTGACCGGAGCCTTCGCACAGCACGAAATCTTTTTCCCACGCCACGCGATCGAACGCTTTCTGAATTTTCTTAACGAGCGCGTCGTAATTGGCAGATTGCAGATAACGCCGCGTGAAATCGGGCTCGACCGCGATGGGCGACATATCGACCAACGGGCAGTTCAACTTATAGACGCCGTCCATGAGCACGGTGTCCTCGTCGATTTTTTGCTCGGCGATTTCGACAAAGCGCTGGCCGACCGGTTTGATGTAGCCGACGCGGGGATGGAATTTTTGCAGCGCCGCCAACAGACCGAGCGACGTCGTGGTTTTGCCGTCGTTCTGGCGCGTCGCCGCGATGAAAACTCTTGGTGTTTCGCTGTTCATGGCCGCTCGGGATTAATCGCCCGGTAACTTGTAATCGTTCTCCGCGTACAAAACTTTATAATCCACCGACTGCACGCCGAGAATGGCGGCGACGCCGAGAATATCATGCGCGTTCGATCCGCGCGAAACATCCGCCGCGGGACGATCCAGACCGAGCAGGATTTGCCCATAGGCATTGGCGCGCGCGACATGCTGAATCAGCTTGCTCGCGATGTTGCCGGAATTGAGATCCGGAAAGATAAGAACGTTGGCGCGCCCGGCCACTTTACTGTCGGGCACTTTGCGTTCGGCAATCTCCGGAACGAGCGCGGCATCGACTTGAAGTTCGCCATCGAACTCCGCTTCCAAACCCTTTTGCTCCGCTTTCTGGCGCGCGAGCGCGGTGGCCGCCTGCACCCGGCCGATGCTCGAATGCGTCGCGCTCCCCTTGGTCGAATACGAAAGCAACGCCACCCGCGCGGGCGTGCCGAGAAGTT
>Ga0070686_100001219_pt1 | contig 14622 bp, 11 predicted proteins | sample KBSS23LmetaG_FD_65654 | JGI IMG/M metagenome (GOLD analysis project Ga0070686, IMG submission 65654) | Switchgrass rhizosphere microbial communities from Kellogg Biological Station, Michigan, USA - KBS S2-3L metaG | ecosystem: Host-associated > Plants > Roots > Rhizosphere ... | reverse complement strand
GGATCATTTCCGAACGCGGCACACGTTGGCGCTAACACATTAACGATTCTCGGTGTGATGCCGCTTGCACTGAGGATTCTTGCTGTGACGCTGCCTGGACGTAATTGCTGGACTAGTTGGCGGTATTCTGGGGTTTCAACATACGCAAGTCCGGTGTTTGTAACGCTATTTCGCAGTCCTTCATAAGAGAAAAAGAAGAACGACTTGTCTTTGCCCCAAACCGTCGTAGGCCCACCTTCACCAAAATGCGGCAGCGGTAACGGTCCACCGAAACTACCACCAAACTGGCGAATGTAATCGTTGACACGGACCGGTCTGGCGTTGGGTCCGCCGTACTTATTGAAGGCGTTCAGTTTTGGTGAGTTGTACTTAAAGAAAGCTGAGCCGTGCACATCGTTGCTGCCACTTTGCGAGACAACTTTGACTTGAGCACCAGAGTTGCGGCCGTCTTCAGCCGAATAGGTGGTCGACATCACTCGCATTTCTTTAACCGCCTCTTGGTTTGGAGTAACGATTGCAGCGCCGCCCCAGTTGTAACTATTAACGCTTACACCGTCGATGGTGAAGTTGTTGAACGAGACTCGTTGACCGGCAGAAGAAATCGGGACTTGGTTTTCCGTTTGAAAGATTGAATTGTTAGAACCACCTGGCCCAGTTGTATTCGGAAGGTTTACTGCATTCCCATTACCGGCACGTGCTCCATCGCCCAGGATGCCTGGTGTGAGACGGACGAGCTCGTAAGGGTTACGACCAGTCTGTGGCAGCTGACGAATTTCTTGCGTTGTCAGTGCGCGGTCGACATTCGCATCTTCAGTTCGCAAAAGTCCAACTGTATCTGAAGCTATAGTGACGACAGCGCTTACGTCGCCAGCTTCCAGCGCGACGTCGATGCCCTGCATACCCTCAGCGCTGACAACGATGTCAATCGTCGACTGCTTATATCCCGTCTGCTCGACTTTGATCTTGTACTTGCCGGGCGCAAGGTTAGTGAAACGATAAAAACCTTCATCGTTTGAGATGGCTGCCTGTGTTTTGCCAGTCTCAGAATTCGTGAGCGTGATAGTCGCGTCCGGGACCAGCGCACCTGACGTATCTTTCACGGTCCCTTGAATGCCGGCTTTGAATTGTGCGCTGACGCTGACTGAGAGCACCAAAATAAAAAGTCCGCTAACAAAAGTGCGGACGAAGAGCGAAAGACGGGTTTGCATTTACTACACCTCCCTGGGTGGATTCCTTGTTGCAACACGTGTTGTCCAAACTCAACCGAACGTGGGAGTCACAGGGTTGGATCGGACTACGACCGCGACAATGAAATTGTCATTGTGCGAAACGGATTTTGGGGGAACGACTAATGAAGGGAGACTAGATTTCTGTTTTGTATAAGATAGATAACACCAAAGGCAGAAAACTTCAATACCACGACTCTTCAGATTGGTCCGTCTCGGAACAAAAAGAATCCGACATTACGGTGGGTTAGCTGGTCTACTCAGGCGACAGCGCGGTCGATGGGATAATCACTGCGCTACGCGCACCCACTCTTCGCCTCCGGAACAACTAATGTACCCTCGGGAGTGGCCGCACTCTATAGCCATTGTCTGCGGGTCGTAACCCGCAAATCCGTCGTGAACTTCAACTAACGACAAAACCGCACCTCCGTTAGCTTGTGTCATGAACGCGATGAGCTGGTACTTCTCTGCGGAGCGCCCCGCAAACTTCAACGTTACATATCCTCCCGATAGAATGACGGTTCCGCGGTCGGACTCACGAATCGTATGGTTGCTAGCGCGTCCGGCAAAGAGATATTCGAACGTTCCGTTTGGTCGAATGATGTAACGCTCACCGTAAAAAACAGTCGAAGTGCCCGCGTAATTACCGGTTGAAGAATCTACGTAGCCCTGTACGCTGGCCTCGTTGTGATCCCAGGTACCCACTATGTCCTGAATCGCAATCGTACCTTTTAACTTTCCGGCCAGCGGCTTCTGTGGCGCGTAACCCGGCCGGTCTGGAAACGGATCTGGTATGTCCTGCGATGGCGCTGATGGAGCAGACGCGATGTTGCTCGGCTCCTCCGTCTGCGGCACATCGATGCTCAGTCCCTCATTGCTGAAATTGATCTTGTCCGGCGAGATGCTCGCAAATGCTTGCAGGTTCTGTCCTGCGAGCTGACGACCAACTTTCACGCCGTCAGCATTGCCGCCTTGCACGCCTTCCTGGTAGACAGCCAGCGCAAACCCCGTGAAGAGCACGAGCGTCTCATACATCTCTTGTTTCTCTCGATCAGTCACACCCTTCAGCGCGTTGGCTTCGACGAGTGCCTGTGCGATCGTTTCCCGGAGCTCCATCATTTGTGGATCTGGTGGTTCGCCACCGCCGTGATAGAGACTTGCATTGGTGGCTAAGAAGAAACTGAGAGCGAGCGCAAGATCGTTGGGCTTTCCTGCGGCGCGCGCGCCCTTCTCGTATTCGGTAAGAATTGTCGTGAGAATTGTAACAACCTGAGGATTTCCCGCATCGATCGCGTTCGCGATCTCGCGTGCCTTGACCGGCGCGCCTGTGGAAGTGAATCTCAACTGCTCGTCTTGACCTGGCGCAGGTGTTCGGTTCGACGGTGCCGATCGAACTCTCCCTCGGCCGTAACGCTTCACAATGATGTTTGTGATCGTCGCGTTTGTCGGTTTACTCCAATTACCACCTAAACGATTTGTATTCTGTGCGATGACATCTCTGCATGAGAGCAACATCAGTAAACTCAACAAGCAACACGTAAGCGTAGCGGTCTTCGTCATGATTATCCTCCGGGTGTGCGAAAGGTTTTATGTCACACGACTGGACGTTCGTCAGAATGTAGGAATGTTCGCCGCCTCGATGATGCAAGGGAGAGTGGAGGCGAGTAGCAGGTCCTATCGACTACAAAGGGGGTTTCAATTATTCGAAAACGAAATCAGACTTTGAGAAGGCTTATTTCTCGGGAGGGCTGGAGTTTAGCTGAGAAGGATTACCGTGTCTAGGATTCTTGAGTCACGCCAACTGATAACATTTTACTGGCTCTTCTCTTTCTGTCGGCTGGTCTTTCCTAAAGCTATATCTTGTTAATCCTGTAAATCCTGTCGGAGAAGACTGCTGAACTCGAGCAAAGCAGAGAGGGAATGCTGTACGAAGTCGATCCGAACCTCACTGTGGTAAAGCCCCTGCCGAAGCCCACCAATCGCCCAGTCCGGATTGGGAATGATCGACTGATCGCGATCCTGGATGATTAGTCGATCCAGGAAAGTTACTCCCTGAGCGAAAGAACGATAATACTTTTCATACCGTGCAACGTCGTTGACGCCGGCGGCAACGTGTAGTGCCGCTACGATTCCCTCCAGGTAAACAGCCGTCGTGTAACCGGGCCCGTCCGGCTGGTGATCATTAATAAATGCACCCGTCGTGTCCTGTTGATAGCCAAGCAGCCAATCCGCGATCTCGAAAGTCATCTCCGCGAAACAGGATTGATGAGTTACCTGCCACCACTTCGCAAAAGCTTGCATTAACCACGAGACTTGACCGAAGTGCCTGTTGTAACGAAACCGGTGACGGTAATAACGGAACGCGCGATACAGTTTGTCGTCATCAACTGTTGACTCGCCTTTTTCACAAGCAGCCGCAAGCGCTAATAGGACTTGGCCCGGTGTGTAATCCTGAAAAGCTTCAAACGTTTGATCGGGCCGACGATGCGTAGCAATCCGACCGTGCGGTAGTTCAATCGACAACCACAAGCTGGTGGTCAGAGCTCGCTTGAGCGATTGTCTTCCGTCAGCTTCAGGCAGGTTGCCGAGCGTTAACGACAGAAAGGCAATCTCGGCCACTGAAGCACTCTCATCATGGTCTCCGAGCCAGATCCGTTCTCCATCCTCAACGACTTCACGTAATAGATAGCCAACGATTTTTTCCGTTGCAACCTTAAGCTCGGTGCATTGACCCGCGCGCGACAATACCCACGCACCGTATGCAAGTCTTGCTAGATCGACCTCTTCAAAAAGCCTGTTCTGAAACGGTTGATAATGAGAGTAGAACGTTCCGTCTTCTTTTATATGTTTGAGCAGGTATTTGGTGTGAAGCTCGCGATGGTGAGTGACCATCTTATTCAAGTCACCTGGTCGATTATCGGTTGAGGGAAAGCCACCGACTATGGGCCATACACCCTCGGGTTCCGCAAGCCATGTCGCGCAGTCGAAGCGACACCAGTAATACGGTGGCTCAGTTAAGCCAGCTTTATCGAGAACGGCCTGCGCGAAGTTAAGCGAATCAAGATTGTCAGTCGCGGCAACGAAAGGCAGCAGAAGTCCAAGGTGGTCGTCACGGTAAGCCATTACCGTCTGCTGCCCGTGACGGTAATAGCGTCCCACTTCGTCCGGCGGCACGTCGCCCAACGCAAGGGGATTGAAGAGTAGCGATACAGTCACGGCGACCGTTCCAGGATCAATCGCCGTCGTATTCTCGAATCTCTCATCCTCGAGCGCGGCACTCGCCAATCTCTCCAAGTCGACGTTGAGATTGCGTATCGCCGAACCCATGCAGCCGCGCAAATGGCCGTCAATGTATATCGTGAGATACAGCGAATGAATGTCTTCCGGGATCAACTTCTCATCAAATAGCGGGAGCGTGGCTGAATGATCGAATAGTTTCGCCAACACATGTTGTCGAGCAAGGTGTGCGAGTTGACCACAAATCTTTTCGTCCTTGTGCCACGCCAATGTTTCCGGCGCCGGCACACCAGTAGGCTGCCAGACAATATCGGCTTCAACCACTTTGGTTACTTCGTGACGAAACAGTTCGAATGGTTCGAACGAAACGAGTTGCGCATTCTTGATTCTCGCGTGTTGGAACTGTTCCCAGTCACCACGAATGCCGGGCATCCGCGGCAGCGCACCACCCATTTTCTGTGGCCGTTCCAAACTCCTGACCACGATTCCGTAACGATCGTTGTTTAGCTGACCGGGATTGCAGCGCTCCAATGGACCAAAGAACGTGACTGCAATTCCGCTTTCGCTAAGAAGCTTAATGCCTTCGTCGCCAGTAGGAAGATCCGCGGCCGTGCGTAAACAAGCCATCACTATATCTTTCGCCGCCGACTCGCGGGGCTCGAGTGGGAAATGCCAGAACCCGTCACGAGCATGGCGACGATGGATATCGTTGCGCGAACGAATACTGATCCATGTTCCGCCGGCGGCATCGTAATCAGTATCGAGTCGATCTGGAGGTCGGAGCAGTTGACCTGAGGATAGATATTCTGAGAGTACGCGGCGCGCGAGTTCAGTTGGATGTAAACCTTCAGGCGCTCGCTTCGAACTCCAACAGAATTCCGGAAACCATTTTGAGGGATTAGCTAACAGCTGCTCTTCGTCTTCCATCTGAGACATGAAATCGTCCCAGATGTCGTAGACGGCTTCCATGTGATAGCCACGCTCCTGCATGCGCGCGTATCCGCCGTACCAGCCGAACCGCACGAGGCAGATACCACCCTCCACTCGCAAGCCTGCTGCTTCCAATCGCTCGGTCGCTTCTTCCATCGATAGTCCGGAGCTAACCGAATCATCGAGAAGAATCACCGGTTCGCCTGGATCAATGGAACCTTCAATTAGTTTCAAAGAGCCGTGCTGCTTCCGCTCTTTTCGAACTAACAAACCGCGATAGCGATTATCTTGAAATAAGCACGATTGGAGTATTGGAACTCCGGTTAGACCATAGGTAGCGATCTGACGACCGTCGAAGCGTTTGAGAAGTTGCGTGACGCACGCAGCTGCAAGCTCACCACCTTTCGGCGACAGGGTGACTGCCAAAGAGTCGAGCATCCATCGCGCTGATGTGCCGTCCCGAGAAAGTACTGGTTGATTTGGTGAGCGGTGAAGAATCCCATCGCGCAGAAGCATCTTCAGCAGTTCCGCGCGAGCCGAGTGGAACGACTCCGGGAGAGACGCAAGCGTACTCGAAAGAGGATCGCGTAACATTAAAATCAGAAATTAGGATTTTCCGGCAATGCGAGACTAAGGTACTGGCCGTCGAGATAAATCATCAGATCGCGTTGGACAAATTCTTCGAGCGCTTCGTCAATCCACGACGCATCGTCAAATCGAGCCGCGATTTCTTTCTTGCTATGGGCATCCGCACAGTATTCGTAGAGCGACGCATGGTTATCGGAAAACGTCGTCTTCGACGGCCGGCCGTTGCGTCCATCCTCGATCACGATTGTCGCCAATGCTTTCCGATAACGGAGATAAGGTCGTGGTCCTTCTTGCCAACGTTGCTGCCAAACGCCAACTGCTTCGAAGATCTCGTCATACTGCGCGTCATCAAGCGTGTTGTTCATCTCGTGTTCGAAATAGTAGGACACGCGTTGGAGATTGAAGCGATCTTTTGGAAACAGATAGTTGTAGCAGGGCGAAGGAACCAGTTTAGTGACTGACTGAGAGTCCGGCTCTTCATACATTGGAGAACCACGATCTGCTCGTGCTTTCGCGACCGCCCAGGGCGCCTGCAAGTGGTGCATCTTTGCAATCACCTCACACTGCTTTTGGTAATCCTCCAGCGTCTCGCCGGGAAACCTCAACAAAACGTTGTACAGATTATTGATGCCGTAGTACGTGGACCACTTGACCAGTTCGACGTTGCGCATACCGGTCGTATGTTTCCGCATGAGTTTGAGAATATGCGTTGAGAAACTCTCAACCCCCGGCTGAATAGAAAAGAGTCCACCCCTCCGCATATGACGAAGTTGTGAACGCTTCAGGCTGGGACGCACTTCGTAATGAATTTGAATGTCGGTGTTCGCATCCGCCAACTTGCTGAAAAGCGATTCAACGTATTCCGGCGCGATGATGTTGTCGATGGCGTTGAAATGCAGCACTCCGTACCGACGAGATAAGCTGTCAAGTTGTGAGATCACATCGTCAACCCGCTTGGCTCTGAATTCCATGCCGGCCCGGTTGAGGCCACAAAACGTGCAATGGTTTTTCACCCCCCACCAGCAACCGCGCGCTGTTTCGATTGGCAGCATCACTTCCTGCGCGTCGTCAAACTGTTCGTAACCACTTTCCTTGCGGGCATAAAAGTATTCGTCAAAGTCAGGCACCGGAGTCGTATTCATGTCAGCGAGGTTAGGTGCGCGCCCGGCAAATGCGATATGGCCGTTAACGCGCGACATCACACCGGGCATGCCCACCATCGACTGCTTCTGATAGATTCGTTCGATTACTCGCGGCAGCGTCTCATCGGCGTCGCCACAGTGGATGTAATCGACTTCCGGGCATCCTTTCATGATTTCGTCAGCGATATCGTCTTCAAAGCCAGCGCCTCCCATAATGATCGGAATGTCTGGATAACGACGCTTCAACGCTTTTGCCATTGCGATGCTGGCCAGCAGTTGTTGGAACACAACGGAGAACCCGATTAAACCAAAGCGACTCCAATCGATCCGATTAGTGCAGAAATCAATGAACGCCGGCGCAACTTCATCACGAATACGCTGCAGATCGGAAATTGAACAATGCGCCTTCTTACAAATACCTTCAAGAATGTCGCGATACAGTTCAAGATATTGTTCCTCGCGCGCGAAATCTCCGAACGCTGCCTTGGCCCAAAGCCATTCACCTGTCATGCTCGGATAGACATCAGACAAAGTTTCATTGACACGCCAGCCCGCGAACGTGCCGAAGTACATAAAGAGCGAAAAGTCTTGAACCGGAATGCCGGCGCGCTCAAGCGTTGGCTTCAGTAGCGCCAGCTGAAACGAAGGGAAGCGCGCCGAAAGCGTGGGCATACTTACGAGCGCCACAGGCTTGATTGAATTTGTTGTCATAAGAGAAAAGCCGTCGTCGAAAATGTTTTGTTTCGTGTTGGTTCGTGTGACTTCGGGGATCGTTCGTCTGTAGAGGAAGCAGGACGATTCGCGAAGCCACACGAACCAGACACGAAACTCGTTACAGCAAGAACTACTCTTGAGACAAAGTTTGTTTGCGCAAGTGTGATCTTGCGGCTAACAGACTTGCAGCACCGTCTCTTAAGGTCGCTAATGAAACTGCGATTAAGCGGTCCTACTTTTTCGGCTTCGGCGCTACTTCTGGTCTCACTTCCGGTCGCACCTTCGAAGGCGAGCGTGGAGCTGCTTCGGGGATTGGTCCTCGTTGCGGCGCCACTTCCGGAACCGGTTTCTTTTGCGGTGCGAGTTCCGGAATCGGCCGTGCCTTGTCAGGTGCTATTTCCGGAATTGGACGTGGCGCTTTCTCCGGTGAAATCTCGGGCGACACTTCCGGGACAGGACGCATCGGCGATATTTCCGGAATTGGCCGCGGCACTTTGTCTGGCGCTACTTCCGGAATAGGACGCGCCGGTGCCATTTCCGGAATCGGACGCGGCGCCTTCTCCGGTGAAATTTCGGGGATCGGCCGCGGCGCTTTCTCCGGTGCGACTTCGGGAACAGGTTTTCTCTGCGGTGCTATTTCAGGTACTGGCGCGATCTCTGGCGCAACTTCCGGTGTTGGACTATACGGCCTGTGTGGCGCTACCTCCGGAATTGGCTGTCCTGGTTTCTTCTGCGGCGCGATCTCCGGCGCAACCTCTGGGGTTGGCCGATAAGGTCGATCCGGCGCCACTTCAGGAATCGGTCGCTTCTCAGGCGCCACTTCAGGAACAGGTCTCGATTTCTTGGCTTGGTCAGTCATTGTGGATCTCCCATGCAGTGAGTTCATGGACCGCAAAAAACGCGACTACTCAACGACGCCGAGTCCGACAACTAATGGTCGACATTGATGGAAAGTTAGTCTCTGCGTTGAATGCGCTTCATAAGGAATTAGAGGTAAGCCGACAAAAACGGGGGAGTTTTGTCGACGAAAATGACTCAAGCGAGGAAGTCAACCGTCGTAATAAAGGAAAAGGAACAGGCGAAGACTAATCCCAACAGTTCAAGCTGTCAATAAATTTGGTGCTTGTCTGAGCGGCAAAGCCATCGCTGTCTCTCTCGGCGAAACTCATCTAAACCAACTGATTGCGGTGAAGCGTTCGCCGCGAACCACAGGTTTCACTTCGTGAAGCATGTCAGCCTTGAACGCCACCAACAATCCCGGTTCACCTTTCAAACTGACCATCAGAGGCTCAGTACGTGATTCATGATCTTTATCGTAAAAGTTTAGTTCTCCGCCGCTGTAAGTATTAGTCGCCGGCTCGTCTGCATAACCGTTCAAGAACACCACAATTGATATCCGCCGAATCTGCAAATGATCAAATTCCATTTGTTCCGTGTTACCGTCCTGGTGCCGAACAAAGAAGTCACCCTCGCGATAATGCAAAAACTGTGGTCTCTCACAATCAGTTAGATGATGACCAAAATGCTCTTCAAGGAACGGCTTCTGTTCCATCATCTTGTTTTGAATACTGCAGAACCAATCGTCGGGTGGATGAAAGCTGGTGGTGCGACGAACAGTTTCGTGAACGTAATCCGTCTCTCCTTCCAGGTAGACCGGTGCACGCGTTGTCGGAGCATGACGCGCTTCATCGATGAGATCTGCGCACGTGTCGAGATCCAAAAAGTTGCGAGCCAGATATAACCTCGACTTGGCTTGGTCCGCGCAGGCCATCGATCACCCCTCAAAAACGATCGCTTCTTCGAAGACACAACAATCGAGACCGGTATTCAACAGACACTGCAACGCGTCGCTCGGTGTCTCAATGATCGGTTCGCCCATTATGTTGAATGAAGTGTTGAGCAACATCGGCACGCCGGTCTTCTCACAGAAGCGATGAATCAAATCATAGAACCGTGGATTGGCGTTTCGGTCTACGGTTTGAAGACGACCCGTTCCATCGACGTGAACAATCGCAGGTACCTTGTTTCGTTGTTCATCTTTCACTTCACAGACGCGCAGCATGAACGGGCTTTCGTAAGGCGAATTTCCAAACTCAAACCAATTTGTCGCCTCTGCCAGTAACACAGCCGGGGCGAAGGGACGAAAACTCTCCCGCCTCTTTACTCGAGTGTTCAGAATTTCTTTAGCATCAATGCGTCGCGGGTCGCACAGAATACTCCTGTGGCCAAGCGCTCTTGGTCCAAGTTCCGATCCACCATCAAACCATCCAACGATCTTGCCGTCGCAAAGCAGATCAGCGGCGTCGGCAATCACATTCGATGACGAAACAACTTTGATGTTAGGTCTTCGGTCGAGTGCCGACGACACCTCGCGAGGTGTGTATGTCTTCCCAAAAGCGTCATCATTTAGGCGGCGTTGAGAGTTGCAACCAGTAAGTTGCCACAACCCGTAATATGCCGCGCCGATTGCGACGCCGCTGTCTTCAGCCGGAGGAATAATATAGACGTTGCGAAACCCACACTTGCGAATGATTCGTTCGTTGGTCACGCTGTTCAGCGCAACTCCACCGGCGTAGCACAGATTATGGCTTCGAGTTAGGTCGTGCAGATGTTCGACCAGATACATTAATGCGACGTCCAGCGCCGCCTGCACAGAGCAGGCAAGGTTGTCGTACTCGCGAGCGTGATGAGGCCAACGCTCATCGTGAGGAAAGGTTTGCGGCACATTGTTCTTGAAATGAAACTGGCCGTTCGAGATGTCGAAGAAATCAGACGCAGGAATGTTTGGTTCTCCATAAGGTGCAAGTCCCATGACTTTGCCGGCGTCCATCGGATTACCGAACATCTGTTGCGCCGCTGCTGAAAACATTCCACCTAAACTACCGAATGTCGGCATTCCAGCATGACGCATGTCCAGCCACTCGCCCCGCTCCGCCACATGTTTTTCCAATGGCAATATGGAAGTGCCGCTAGCCGAATAGAGTGAAATGGTTTCCCATGCATCAACAAAGTTGCCGTTAACGAGCTGTTGCTCCTGAGATGTGAAGTCCTGGACAGGTGAACCAGTGCCATCCACGACGAGAATCGCAGCTTCCTTGAATCCTGAGGTAGCAAACGCGCTGAAGGCATGTCCGAGATGATGTGGAATGGTCAGCGTTGGAATTCCGTGCGTTACCAGGTTCAGGGCAGGATCGCGCCGAACGTCATGCAACTCGTTCCTCGCTTCTCCTTGCACAGACAACACAACAAGGTCCAACTCGCACGGATTAAGCCGCGCGTAGTTGAGACAGTAATCAATTGCCAATGAAGGGCCCGCGCCGAATATGCGATGACGCTTGAGTCGTGAGAGACGTTCTTCCTGGATGGCGACGACAATCTCGTCGCCTCTTAGTAAACAAGCGGAGCCGTTATGCGAGGCGCTGATTCCGAGAACCCAGGGTTGTTTGTCGCCAGACATCTCAGGACTTCGATGGCAGAAAAACCGGAGTGGCTTTTTGTTTCTTAGATCCTGGCTGCAGCAGCTTCGCGAGTTCAGCGTAAGCTTTCCGAGCCTCACGCAACTTCACTTCGTAACGCTTCGCGAGGGCGCGGATATCTCCATTGCAGAACGGACAACTCCGCGCGTCGGGTAACACGTATTGCCGACAACCTCTGCAGAGAATCAAACTTTCGGATTTCGTCGCCGTTGATTTTCTATCTTTGCGCTCTATCTGTACCAGGCCGTTGCTGGCTAATGGCTGCGCGCTGACATTTGAACCGTCAGCATTCTCGAGGATCAAGTCAAACCGACCGTGATCGAAAGGAACTCCCGGAGCACTTTCGATCTGTGCAATCCTTTCTCGCAGTCCCTGTTTTGATAATTCCAGCGCGCGGTGGTGACAGAAGGGATTGTTTCCGGCGCGGCCAAACAGGACGTGAGTGGTCCAGGTGCAGCCTGCCTTGCAAACGTTCGCGTAATAACAACTCCCGCAGAAGCCCCACAAACCATCATTCGTGCGGCTGCGATTGATCGAGAGCTCGTCAGTCTTCCACCAGATATTCGCCAGGCTCAGGTCACGAATGTTGCCGCCTGAGTAAGGACTGGTTGGTAACGATGGACAGCCTTTGATCGTGCCATCCGCTTCAATGCCTAACGTATTTTCGCCCGCATTGCAGCTGGTCCAATGAACTCGATCGTCACCACTTCCGCGCCACAATGATTCGTATGGTCCGAAGTATCCGATATTGTTTCCGGGCTGCAGCAGCAATCCACGATCAGCGCCCTCCTCATAAAGCTCGGCAAGCAAAGGCATCAACTCCAGGAGGTCATAAGGCTGCAGCAACAACTCCGGATGATCTGCGGCGCGCCCCATCGCTACGGTGAGTTGCACTTGCCAGTTCTTTGCCCCGGCGTCGATGAAAAGATTCATCAACTCACGCAGTTGTGGAATGACAAGTGAAGTGATCTGCGTGTTGACACTGGCCGTAATGCCATACTTCTTAACTGTGCGCACCGCGTTAAAGGCGGCATCAAATGATCCCTTCACGCCCCGGAGCTTGTCGTGTAGTTCTCGGAGGCCGTCGATCGAGACGCCCAGAGCTTGAAGACCGGATTCGACGGCCGCTTTTATCCGTTCCTCAGTCAGATGAAGACCGCCTGACTGGACGGTGCAGTCCATGCCTTGTTCGCGAATCTCACGAATGATGCGCAGCCAGTCGCGACGTAGATAGGCTTCGCCGCCGATGAGAGTAACCTCACGCGTGCCCATCTTCGCCAGTTGACGAACGAGATCCAGGCATTCGTCAGTAGTTAGTTCTTCGGCGCGGCGTTTACCGGCGCGTGAGCCGCAGTGCTGACACTTAAGATCGCAGGCGAGTGTCAGTTCCCAAACCGCGTGCACAGGTACGAACGCCGAGCGATCTTCAGAAGAAAGATAGCGCGACGGCTCAGCTAAGTTTTTTTTCATAACTGATGTGGAGCTGACTAGTAAAAGCGAGGATGTACAGCTCGGCTTATTTCTTTAGTGCTGCTTCCAGCGCTGCCAGCGCAGATTGAACTTCTTTGACATGGGCGCGCGCGGCCACCCCTAATTGCCTCATCTCGGCGAGGTTGCCCCGCAAGATGGCATCGCGGATCGGTGGACCATACAAAACCATCCGACCGGCCTTAACGGCGCGGAGATCCAACGCTTTTCCTTTCACGGCATTTACGGCTTTGCGCGCAGGCTTCTTACTTGTTTTTCGCGTAGGCATGATCATCCTTTCCGGGCGTTAATCCCGATAACTTGATTTTCCAATTGCGCTGGAAATCAGCCCCCGGCTTTTTTGATGGAGGCGTCGAGTTTGGCAAGAGCGGCGTTTACTTCCGCCAGGTATTTGCGCGTGCTGGTTGCGAGCGCTTTCATTTCTCGAACATCGCCGCGGGCAATTGCTTTGAAAATGGGTGGTCCATAAGGAGGTACCGCTCCAGTTGAGACTCGCGCCGTTGCTTTTCTTTTCGTCGAAGCCTTACGAGTTTGAGGAGCTTTCTTTCGAGTAGGCATTGAGACTTCCTTTGGTTCGTGAAGCAGGTAAAAACTGTACGAGGTATAGGGCTTAAATAATTGATTGGGTGAAGCGTGTCAAGGTTTCATTCGGATCCGACACTAAGGCCATTGAATCACCTTCGGTTTTCGAGGCGTAGTCTTTGACGAGTTAATCGGTTGTGGGCTCAAAGGACTTTCCTTGCGGCTCGGTGCAGAGTCAACTGAACCAGGCTTGCTGGTGTTTGCTAACGACTGTGCCTTCTGATTAGTTGGGAGTGACACTTGCGATGCTTCCGCAGACGAAGCGCTCCGACTCACAACTGAACTACTGGCGGCATCAGTCGCTCTCGCAATAGGCTTGCTGCGGTGAGATGCCTTCCGCTTAGGTTTGTCGGTTTTAGCCACAGCTGTAGTTTCATTAACACTGGAAGTTACAACGGGAGTCGGCACATTTGATTCCTGAATCGGCTCCTGCTTAACGGTAGCCGCTGCCTTGCTTGAATATACGTGACTCGCCGTCACAACCGGAGTGGTCGTCGTTCCAGCGATCCGCTTGCCACTACGGATACCGATGTAGCCACCGACGCCAACAATCACAGCCACAAGTAAAATTAGTATTGACCCACCCGACGGTAATCGCGCAGTAAGAGGATTCGCAAATCCAGTCCGACTTGCCGGAACGGGTTGGACCAGTTCCCAGATCTCAGGAGGACGACTCAATCGCCTAACAACCGGAATCCTGATGTCAGTCTCTTCGATAGCCGAAGTCTCCTCGAAACCATCATCCATCGGCACTCTGTTCACGTAATTCTGTTTGTCTGCTGCCGACATTTGATTTCACCTCACTCATTGATCGTTATTCTGTCGCCCGCTTGAATTAATGGATCCTTCACGTTTCCCGACTCAATGTCCTTTAACTTGTAGTGGTTCACGATCAAAAAACCTTTTCCATCGTCTCGCGCGAGCCTGACCTCGCCTGACTTTCCGGTTATGCCACCCGCGACGATAATTGCCTGGGTCAGCGTTAACCCGCGGCGGTACGCTTTCTCACCAGGCTCCTTCACCTTTCCAGCAATGTAAAAAAATTGCGGAGGCGTAGGCTTGACCGTAATCACATCACCAGGCCGAACCAATAAATTCATATCCGCCGCTTCTAATAAGTCGACTGTAAGGACCTCATTGGATTCACTCCGCGCAATTATCGCTCGGCCCGCTTCAGGCAGAAGCTCCGCGTCGGCAAGTACCACCGAGAGAGGAATCGCTTCTCTTTGTAAGATCTTT
>Ga0070686_100001217_pt1 | contig 14641 bp, 11 predicted proteins | sample KBSS23LmetaG_FD_65654 | JGI IMG/M metagenome (GOLD analysis project Ga0070686, IMG submission 65654) | Switchgrass rhizosphere microbial communities from Kellogg Biological Station, Michigan, USA - KBS S2-3L metaG | ecosystem: Host-associated > Plants > Roots > Rhizosphere ... | reverse complement strand
CAGACCGAGACCTCGGCTCAGGCCCACGCCTGAACCGCGGCGGCCGGCCGGGACAGCAGCCCTCCCCCTAGGCTCTTCCCGGCCGCCGCCAACCCGCAAGTCCCCCGGAGCGTTCTGACATGAGCATCTTTTCCCGCACCCGCGACATCATCGCCGCCAACGTCATCGACCTGGTCAACCGGTCGGACGACCCCGCCAAGACGATCCGCGTGATCATCCTGGAGATGGAGGAGACGTTGGTGGAGGTGCGCGCCTCGGCGGCGCGGCTGATCGCGGACTCCAAGGAGAAGAGCCGCCAGGTCGCGCAGCTCGCCGCGCTGCAGGACAGCTGGACCGAGCGCGCCGAGCTCGCGCTGAGCAAGGGCCGCGACGATCTCGCCCGCCTCGCTTTGGTCGAGAAGGAGAAGCTCACCGACCTCGCCGACGAGATCAACGAGGAGATCGCGATCATCGACCAGGCGCTGCGCGCGTCGGAGGGCGACATCGCCAAGCTCCAGGCCAAGCTGCGCGAGGCCCGGGTCCGCCAGAATGCGGTCGCGACCCGCTTCGAGACCGCCCAGAACCAGGTACGCCTGCGCGAAATGTATGCGGGGCCCCGGACCGAGGAGGCCTTTGCCGGCTTCGACCTGCTCGACCGCGAGGCCGACCTCGCCGAGGGCCATGCCGAAGCCCTGATGCTCGCTGCGCCGCCGCGCACGCTCGAGGAGGAGATTGCCGAGCTGCGCGTCGCCGAGCGGGTCGATGCCGAGCTCGAGGCGATGAAGCAGCGGAGGATCGCCGCATGACCACCGTGCAGGTCAACGGCGACGACATCATGATGGCGGTTCACGTCGTCAGGATCGTCGGCAGCATCGTCACGATGCTCGTCATCGGCCTGCTGGTCTGGTGGGCGGTCCGCCCGTCCCGCCGCGCCCGCGAGCGCGACCGCGACGAAGGGCCGGCGGTGGATACGGAGGACAATGAGGCTTTGTGGCGCGTCGCCGAGCGGATGGAGGAACGGCTCGAGGTGCTCGAGCGCGCGCTCGCCGACCAGGTCGAGCGGCCGCGGGTCCGCGGGCCGCACCGGGAAGAGATTTTGGCTCCGGCCGACGAAGGCCGGGATTCAGGGAGGACGGAATGAATATGCGTGGCAGGAAATTCGAGGTCGATCGCGCGAACGGCAAGGTCGCCGGCGTCTGCGCCGGGATCTCCAACATGACCGGATGGGACGTCACCATCGTCCGCGTCGCCTTCGTGCTGCTGACGCTCACCATCGCCTTCCCCTGGAGCCTGATCGCTTATGGGGTTGCGGCGATCGTCGGCAAGCCGGAGCGCGGCAGAAGCTATGCTCTGTCGCGCTCGCCCTCGCGCGAGGAGCAGAGCGAGCGGGTTCGCAACCTCGACCTGAGGATGCAGGCGATCGAGACCTACGTCACCAGCTCCAACAGCAAGCTCGCCCGCGAGATCGAGGAGCTGCGCTGAGCATTTCACCGCCACATGTTCGTTCAGGGAGGACGGAATGAGCGAGTCTTTGATGATGGTCACCATGGCGAGCTTCGGCCTTGTCGGCCTCAGCATCGCCACCTTCGCAGGCCTGCGCGGCTGGCAGGGCTGGCTCGAGGTCAGGCGCCTCGAGCTCGCCGGCCAGGTCCGCCAGGAGCGCCGCAGCCCCGCCGGCGACCTGATCGAGATGGCGGACCTTCGCGAGCGCGTCCGCAAGCTCGAATCGATCGCCTCATGCATCGACCTGTAAGCAAGAGAATGAGTCATTCCGGCGGAGGCCGGAACCCATGAACACCCGCTTGTTCAGCCTGGCTTGATCGGTGTTCATGGATCCCGGCCTTCGCGCGGGATGACTCCAAGCTCACCGCCCTCACTCAGGGCCTCACCTGCCCGTTCCCCCGCACCACATATTTGAACGTCGTCAGCTGCTCGGGCCCCACCGGTCCCCTCGCATGCAGCCGGCCGGTGGCGATGCCGATCTCGGCGCCGAAGCCGAACTCGCCGCCGTCGGCGAACTGGGTCGAGGCGTTCCAAAGCAGGATCGCGCTGTCGACGCCGGCGAGGAAGCGCTCGGCGGCGGGCTTGTCCTCCGCGACGATCGCATCGGTGTGGCCGGACCCGTAGCGGGCGATATGCGCCATCGCCTCATCGAGCCCGCCGACCACGCGCACGGCGAGGATCGGCGCCAGATATTCGGCGGTCCAGTCCGCTTCCGCGGCGGTCTCCATGCCCGCGACCAGGGCGCGGCTCTCCTCATCGCCTCTTAGCGCGCAGCCGAGCGCGCGCAGCGCCGCCGCGATCGGGGGCAGCAGTGCGTCCGCCGCCGCGCGGTCGATCAGCAAGGTTTCGGTCGCGCCGCACACCGAGACGCGGCGCATCTTGGCGTTGACGACGATCTCGCGCGCCATCTCCGGATCGGCCGAGGCGTGGACATAGGTGTGACAAATGCCTTCGAGATGGCCGAGCACGGGCACGCGCGCCTCCGCCTCGACCCGCTCGACCAGCGAGCGGCCGCCGCGCGGGATGATCAGGTCGACCGTCCCGCCGAGCCCGGCGAGCAGGGCGCCGACCGCGTCGCGGTCCGCGGTCGGCACGATCTGCACACAATTGGCGGGCAGCCTTGCTTCCTCCAGGCCCGCCGAGATCGCGCCGCCGATCGCGAGGCACGAGGCGAGCGCGTCGGCGCCGCTGCGCAGGATCAAGGCGTTGCCCGACCGCAGGCAGATGGCGGCCGCATCGGCGGCGACGTTGGGGCGGCTTTCGAAGACCATCCCGATCACGCCGATCGGCGTGCGCAGCCGGGTGAAGTCGAGCCCGTTGGGGCGCCGCCAGCGCGCCATCTCCATGCCGAGCGGATCGGGCAAAGCGGCGACCTGCTCGACCGCGGCGGCGATCGCCTCGAGCCGGTCTTCGTCGAGGCGGAGGCGGTCGATCAGGCGTGTCGCTTTGGCGACGTCCCGGGAATTGGCTTCCAATATCCCGGCGGCGCGGGCGCGGATCTGTCCCGCGATCGCGCGGATCGCCGCGCTCCGAGTCCCGGCCTCGGCGCCTCTCAGCACGTCCGCGGCGGCGCGCGCCCTCCGGCCCATTTCCTCCATCATCGCGCGAGCATCACGAGATCGTCGCGGTGGATGAGCGCATCGGGGCCGCCATAGCCGAGCAATTCCTCGATCCGGCTGGTGGCGTGGCCGGCGATGATCCGGGCCTCGTCCGAATTGTAGGCGCTGATCCCGCGCGCGAGCTCGCGTCCTTCCGGATCGAGGATCGAGAGGCAGACGCCGCGCTCGAAGGCGCCGGAGACCGAGACGATGCCCGCCGGGAGCAGGCTCTTGCCGCCCGCCAGCGCCCGCGCGGCGCCGTCGTCGACCGCGAGGCTGCCCGCCGGCTTCAGCGTGCCGGCGATCCACTGCTTGTAGGCGCCCGCGGCCGAGCCCTTCGCCGCCACTCTAGTCGCGCGCGCGCCCTCGGCCAGAGCGAGGATGGGGCGATCCTCGCGGCCCGAGGCGATCAGGGTCGCGCAGCCGGCGCCGCTGGCGATGCGCGCGGCGACGAGCTTGGAGCGCATCCCGCCCGAGCCGATCCCGCTCGCCGGCCCCGCCATCGCTTCGACCGCATCGCTCACCTCGGCGATCTCGGCGATATGCGCCGCGCCCGGGTGGCGCGCCGGATCGGCGCTGTAGAGGCCGTCGACGTCGGAGAGCAGAAGCAGCAGATCGGCCCTGATCATCTGGGCGACGCGCGCGGAGAGGCGGTCATTGTCGCCGTAGCGCAATTCGTCGGTGGCGACGCTGTCATTCTCGTTGATCACCGGCAGCGCGCCCTGGGCGAGCAGGACGGCGATCGTCGCGCGGGCGTTGAGCCACCGGCGGCGGCGCTCGGTGTCGTCGAAGGTGAGCAAGAGCTGCGCGGTCGGGACGGCGTGCGCGGCGAAGGCGGTCTCCCAGGCCTGCATGAGCAGGGTCTGGCCGGCGGCGGCCGCGGCCTGCTTGTGGTCCAGCCGCGCCGAGGGCCTGAGGCCGAGATGGCGCCGACCGAGCGCGACTGCGCCCGAGGAGACGACGACCACCTCCTTGCCGTCCTTCCGGAGCGCGACGATGTCGTCGGCGAGGCCGGCGAGCCAGCCGGCGCGGACGCCGCCTTCCCCGGCCTGGATGAGCAAGGAGGAGCCGACCTTGACGACGACGCGCCGGGCGCTGGGGAGCAGCGCCGCGGGACTCATCGCGCTTCGATCCGCATCCGGACGGTCTCGCCGGACGGGGCGACCCGCCAGATGTCGCCGAAATCCGTGTGGACGAGGGGCGCGGGGCGCGTCCCGCCGAGCGCCGCGATGATCTCGGGCACCGTGTTGCTGTGGCCGACGATGAGCACCGCGCCATGCTCCGCCCGGACGCGCGCGATCAGACCCTGGGTGTCGTGCGGATCGTAGAGGATCGGGGTCAGGTCGAGGCGCGCCGCCAGCGGCGCCACCGTCTGGCGCGTGCGTTTGTAGTCGGTGACGTAGATCGCGGTCGGCCGCTCGTCCCTGAACCATGTTGCGAGCGCCTCCGCCGCGCGCTGGCCCTCGGGCAGGAGATCGGGGTCCTGCTGCCCGGCCGGCGTGTCGAGGTGGCGCATCACGTAGATATTGCCCTGCGCCGCAGTCGGCACCGCGGTGAAGGCGAGCAGGGCGGCGAGCGCGGCCAGCAGCCAGGTCCTGATCATTCTTACTCCTTCCCTCCGCCCGAGGTGCCGCGGTCACGGCGAGGGACCTTTCCTCGCCTTCCCATGTCCCCACTTTCGCCGCCGCGGAAGCGGAGCGCAACCTTCGCGCGGGAGAAATTGACTAGTCGCCGCGTTCGGACCAAGGGAAGCCGCGCCGGCCGCGTCCGCCGGCCAAGAGGACGAAGTCGAGGATGACGAAAGCCAAGGAGCGCCGCAACCGGCCGGCGCTCTCCCTCCACGTTCCGGAGCCCGACGCCAGGCCGGGCGACCCGGTCGACTTCAGCCGCCTTGCGATTCCCGCGGCCGGCGCCGCGCGGCGTCCGGACGTCGGCGCCCCGGCGCGCGAGACGCATGAGCTGGTCTATTCCCTGGTCCGCGTCCTCGACGAAGAGGCCAAGGCGGTCGGCCCCTGGAACCCGCGGCTCGATCCGGACACGCTGCGCCGGATGCTGCGCGACATGATGCTGGTGCGCGTCTACGACGACCGCATGTACCGCGCCCAGAGGCAGGGCAAGACCAGCTTCTACATGAAATCCACCGGCGAGGAGGCGGTCGCGGTGGCGGCGGCGCATGCGCTCGGCCGCGAGGACATGTGCTTTCCGACCTACCGCCAGCAGGGCATCCTCGTCGCGCGCGACTATCCGCTGACCGAGATGATGTGCCAGATCTATTCGAACCGGCGCGACCCGCTGAAAGGGCGCCAGCTCCCGGTCATGTATTCGAGCCGGCCCTACGGCTTCTTCTCCATCTCCGGCAACCTCGCCACCCAGGTCCCGCAGGCGGTGGGCTGGGCGATGGCCTCGGCGATCAAGGGGGACAGCCGGATCGCCGCCGCCTGGGTCGGCGACGGCTCGACCGCGGAGGGCGATTTCCATGCCGCCGCGACCTTCGCCGGGGTCTACCAGGCGCCGGTGATCCTCAACATCGTCAACAACCAATGGGCGATCTCCAGCTTCTCGGGGATCGCCGGCGGCGAGCTCACCACCTTCGCCGCGCGGGCCGTCGGCTACGGCATTGCGGGCCTGAGGGTCGACGGCAACGACGCGCTCGCCGTCTATGCGGCCACATCCTGGGCGGCCGACCGGGCGCGCTCCAACCTCGGCCCCACCTTGATCGAGATGTTCACCTATCGGGTCGAGGGCCATTCGACGAGCGACGACCCAAGCGCCTATCGGCCGAAGTCGGCGGGCGAGCTTTGGCCGCTCGGCGACCCGATCGAGCGGCTGCGGGATCATCTGATCGGCCTCGGCGAATGGGACGAGGCGCGCCACGAAGCGCTCCAGGAGCAGCTCGGCGAGGAGGTTCGCGCCGCCCAGCGCGAGGCCGAGAAATCGGGGACCCTGGTCACCTCCTCGATCGACTTCCCGCAAAGCGTCACCACCATGTTCGAGGACGTGTTCGAGGAGATGCCCTGGCACCTCAGGGAGCAGCAGGCTCAGATGGTCGCCGAGCTCGAGGCGAAGCGCAAATGACCGTCATGAACATGATCCAGGCGATCAACAGCGCTCATGACGTGATGATGGCGCGGGACGATGGGGTCGTCGTCTTCGGCGAGGACGCCGGCTATTTCGGCGGCGTCTTCCGCTGCACCGAGGGCCTGCAGAAAAAATATGGCAAGAGTCGCGTGTTCGACACGCCCATCTCCGAAAACGGCATCGTCGCCACCGCGATCGGCATGGCCGCCTACGGCCTCAGGCCCGTCGCCGAGATCCAGTTCGCCGATTACATCTATCCGGCCTTCGACCAGATCGTCTCGGAGGCGGCGCGGATGCGCTACCGCACCGCAGGCGAATGGTTCCTGCCGCTCACCATCCGCTCGCCTTATGGCGGCGGCATCTTCGGCGGCCAGACCCACAGCCAGTCGCCCGAGGCCCTGTTCGCCCATATCGCGGGGGTGAAGACGGTGATCCCGTCCAATCCCTATGACGCCAAGGGCCTGCTCATCTCGGCGATCGAGGACAATGATCCGGTCGTCTTCTTCGAGCCCAAGCGCATCTATAACGGCCCGTTCGACGGCTTCTTCGACCGGCCGGTCACGCCCTGGGCCAGGCATCCCAAGGCCGAGGTGCCCGACGGCCATTACAACGTCCCGCTCGGCAAGGCGGCGGTGGTGCGCGAGGGCGAGGCGGTGACCGTGATCGCCTATGGAACGATGGTCTGGGTCTCGCTCGCCGCGATCGAGGCGGCCGGCGTCGACGCCGAGGTGATCGACCTGCGCACGATCGTGCCGGTCGACATCGAGACGATCGAGGAATCGGTCAGGAAGACGGGACGCTGCGTCGTCGTCCACGAGGCGACCCGCACCGGCGGCTTCGGCGCCGAGCTCTCGGCGCTGATCCAGGAGCGCTGCTTCTACCATCTCGAGGCGCCGGTGCAGCGGGCGACCGGCTTCGACACGCCCTATCCGCACTCGCTCGAATGGGCCTATTTCCCGGGGCCGGTGCGGCTGGGCACGGCGATCAGCAAGGCAATGGAGGGCTGAAGGTCCGATGGCGCGCTACGAATTCAAGCTGCCCGACATCGGCGAGGGGATCGCCGAGGCCGAGATCGTCGCCTGGCACGTCAAGGTCGGCGACGCGGTCGCGGAGGACCAGCAGCTCGCCGACATGATGACCGACAAGGCGACGGTCGAGATGGAATCGCCGGTGGCCGGCAAGGTGCTGGAGGTCGCGGGCGAGGTCGGCGACATGATCCCGATCGGCTCCGTGCTGGTGGTGATCGAGACCGAAGGGGAGGGGGCCGCTGCGGCGCCGGCGCCGGCTCAGGAGAAGGTGGAGGACCCGATCGCGGACGGCATGGCCGAGATTCCCGAGGCCCTGCAGGAGGTGGTGCCGACCACCGACGTCGAGCCGGACGAGCGCCGTTCGACGGGCGAGCGGCGGGTCGAGGACAAGGGCCGCGATCCCGATCGGCGCGAGGGCGAATGGCGTGCCCAGCCCGAGCCGGCGCAGAAGGAGAAGGGGGAAGCGCGGGTGCTCGCTTCCCCGGCGGTGCGCCAGCGCGCGCGCGATCTCGGCGTGGATCTCGGCCGGGTCAGGCATGGCGGCGACCGCATCCGCCACGCCGATCTCGACGCCTTCCTGCTTTACAATGGCGCCGGCGCGGCGCGGGGGCCGGCGCCGAAGCGGCAGGATGAGAGCGTCAAGGTCGTCGGCCTGCGCCGAAAGATCGCGGAGAACATGCAGGAGGCGAAGCGCCGCATCCCGCATTTCACCCTGGTCGAGGAATATGACGTCACCGCGCTCGAGCAGACCCGCGCGATGATGAACGATGATCGCGGCAGCAACCCGAAGCTGACGCTCCTCCCGTTCCTGATCACGGCGATGGCCAAGGTGCTCGCCGATTATCCGCAGATCAACGCCACCTACGACGACGAGGCGCAGGTCATCACCCGCTCCGGCGCCGTCCATATGGGCATGGCGACGCAGACTCCGAACGGGCTGATGGTCCCGGTGATCCGCAATGCCGAGAGCCGCGACGTCTGGGACATCGCCGCCGAGATCCTCCGCCTCGCCGAGGCCGCGCGCACCGGCAAGGCGGCGCGGGAGGAATTGTCGGGCTCGACCGTCACCATCTCCAGCCTCGGCCCGATGGGCGGGATCACCTCCACCCCGGTGATCAACCGGCCCGAGGTCGCCATCGTCGCGGTCAACAAGGTCCGCGAGACCGTGGTCGTCGTCGACGGCGAGCTCGAGATCCGCAAGCTGATGAACCTGTCGCTCTCGTGCGATCACCGCGTCGTCGACGGCTGGGACGCGGCGATGTTCATGCAGGATCTCAGGGCTCCGATCGAGAACCCGTTGCGGCTGCTCTCGATGCGCTGAGCCGCGCGGGGAACGTTCAGATGAAGATGGCGGGGTTGTCGACCGGGGTCGGGGGCGACACGATCTCGATCACATAGTCGCTCCCGGCTTGGTAGCCGGCATTGCCGTCGGCATCGACGACCAGGAAGGTGCGGCCTGCCATGTCGCCACCGGTGGCGGTAAATTGAGCCGCTTGGTGATAGGGGAGCCCGCCGAAGGTGCTGGCGAACGTCATATCCATGCTCGCGCTATTCAGTGTTCCCGATATGGATACTGCGAAGGTGCCTACGATGAACGGCAGATCGATCCGGTCCACGTTGGCGTCGAACCCGACGAGCCGGTCGAAGCCTGGGCTCGTCGATTGCGAAACATCGTCATAGAAGAATGTATCGGCGCCGGCCCCGCCGGTCATGGCGTCGCCGCCATAGCCTCCGAAGATCCAGTCATTGCCATCGCTGCCGGTGAAAGTGTCGTTGCCGGTTCCGCCGTAGATCCTGAACGCGCCGTCATGCTCGCCCGACCCGTCGAATGTTATCGCCGTCTCCACCTGCACGCCGAAGATGATCTTCGTCGCGCCCGCGCCGACGAAGACGTCGCCTGAAGTGATGTTGAAATGGTTGGGCGTGCCCGACGGCCCGTGGAGCAGGACAAGCACCTCGACATTGGTGACGTTGGCGCCGAGCGTAAGCGCATAGTCGCCGTCGAGCGCCAACTGGTCGTTGATGCCGGCGCCCCCATTGATGAGGTCCGCGCCGGTGAACCCGCCCGGTCCGAAATAGAAGCCATCATTGCCGGCGCCGCCGGTTATCGTGTCGTTGCCCTGGCCGCCATAGACGATGAAGCTGCCGTCGGTCTCGGCCGCGCCGTTTAAGGTCAGACTCTGGCCGGCCGTAAGCTGGGTGGCCTGAATTTTGAGCACGCCACCCGCGGCGACGTTCCCGTCGACCGTCGTGATCGTGTAGCTGAACCCCGGTAGCACCACGATCGCCTCGACATTGACGATCGTGTTCGCTCCCAGCACCAATGCATTGGCGCCGGAATAATCGCCCTGCAGCCCGATTTGGTCGTTGTTGCTCGCGCCCCCGTCGACATGATCGGTCGCGGTGAAGGCCGCGCCGAAGAAGAAGCCGTCATTGCCGTCGCCGCCCGATACGTTGTCGTCGCCGCCCTGCTGGAGAAAGAAGCTGTCCGCGCCGGAGCCGCCGGCGAGGACATCGTTCCCGCTCGTGCCGGTGATCGTCTGGGGCGGGTCTATCAAGCGGATGAAGTCGGACGAGGCGAGACCATTGCCGGCCACGCGGATCGTCATCGCGCCGCTCGCGGTCTGGATGTCGACCAGATAATAGGGGCCGATGGATGGGTCGGTCTGCGAGGTCCAGCTGACCGAGTCCACGTCGAGGGCGCTCAGGTCGATCTTGTCGATGCCCGTCTGGAAGCCGAGGATCCGGTCCGGCGCAGCGGCTTGGGAATCGCTCTCCTGCGCATAGAAGAACCTGTCGGCGCCGGAACCGCCCTCGAGGATGTCTCCCCCGGCGTCGCCTTCGAGGATGTCGGCGCCGTCGCCGCCAAGCAGATGGTCGCTGCCGTCGCCGCCGGACAGGTCGTCACTGCCGGCGCCGCCATAGAGCGTGTCGTCGCCACCGTCACCGAGGACGTAGCCGTTCAGTATCCCGTTGCGTCCGTCATAGAGATCGAAGCCGTCGCCAAGCGAGACGACTCCCGATACCGTGCCGTCGTTGATCAGGCTGTCGTTCCCCGCGCCCAGGAAGATCGCGCCGTTGATCGTGCCGCTATTGTGGAGGACGTCCTGGTTGCCGATGAATTGGGTATTGCCGTCATCGGAATAGAAGGCGATCTCGGCGGTGATTGATCCGGCGTTGTACAGGTTATAAGTGCCTGCCAAATCGTGATAAATTAGGACGCCGACGGAGTAGTAGGGAGATTTTAACGACGTCGTGATTGTTATGTCGCCGCTGTTGTTGAACTCTCCGTCGCGATAATTGGTGAGCCAGAAGCCGAGCGCGAAATCATTGCCCGAAACGCGGATGTGGCCGCTGTTGGTGAAATTGGTGAACTGGCCGAGCTGAAAGCCGATCGCGTCGTAATTGCTCGTAACGACGAAGGTGCCGGTGTTGGTGACCGGCGAGCTGGTCGTGTCGTAGCCGGAAACCACGCCAGTCGCGGTCCCGCTCGCCGCATGCACCGCGAAGTCGCCGTCGTTGCGGAACGACACGGACCGGCCGCCCGCATAGAAACCGTAGACGCTGCCGGCCGAGACGCCCCCGTTCGTATCGGAGAAAGCGAGGTCGACGGTGAAATGGCCGTCCGCGGCGTTCACGAAGGAGCCGCCGCGGCTCATGCCATTGTCGACGACGATTCCGGCGAGCCCGCCGAAGCCCAGTTCGGTCAGCCGGCTGGTGATGGTGCCGTGGTTGACGAAGTTCGCGGTCGCCGCGTCATTCCGGAAGAGGAAGTGGGTGCTTGCGGCGGCGAGCTGAACGACCTGGATCGGCGCGACGTTGAGCGCGTCGAGCGTCTGCCCCGCCGAGACGGTTAGGTCGCCTTGGATCAGGGTCGCGTGGTTCGGCGTCGCGTGCGGATCGCCCTGCCCGGCGAAATTGGCGGCGGTGAATTGCGCGACGTTGGTGTTGAGGAAGCGCACCACCGGATGAGCGCCGTAAATGGCGTCGTCGTTGGTGCCGTCGGGATAGACGAACAGCTCGACATCGCTCCCGTTCTGGCGGAGCTCGACGACGCCGAGCGCGAACGGGTCGAAGCCGAGATCCTCGACGAGATGTTTCGTCTGGTTGAAGTTGAGCGGTCCATTCAGGAAGGTCTTCAGGTCGAAGACGTCGCCGCCGGCGCCGGCGGCGAAGTCGGCGATCACGAGGACGGGGCTGGCGCGGTTCGGCGGCGCGTAGAAGATCGTGTCCGTGCCCGCGCCCAGCGTCAGCAGCTGGATCGGCGAGACGATATGAACGATGTCGTCCCCGGTTCCGAGATCGACCGTGAGATGTTCGAGGGAATTGGGATTGTCGACGTAGACGACGTCATTGCCGTCGCCCGCATCGACCGACCCCGGAGCAGTGTTCGTCGATCCGTAGTCGTCATAGCCGAACAGGTTGATGGTGTCGTTGCCCGCGCCGCCGGAGATGACGTCGTGGCCGTTGAGGTCGAAAATATTATCATTTCCATTACCGCCGTCGACCACGTCGCGGCCGTAGCCGCCGTCCAACCAATCGTCATCGTCGCCGCCACTCAGCACGTCCTCGCCCTTGCCGCCCTCAATCCGGTCGTTCCCGGCGCCGCCCGTCAACGTGTCGACGCCGTCATAGCCGCGTAGAACGTCATTGCCGCCGAGGCCGTCGAGATGATCGTTGCCGCCATTGCCGACGAGGACATCGACGCCCCCGGTGCCGGTGAACGTGTCGTCGCCCGCGCCGCCCGACTGGGTCGGCACATAGGGCTCGTAACCGACATTGTAGGCGGTGAAGCTTGCGACGTTGGTATTTTGGAAGGTGAGCAGGGTTTCGTAGCTGGCCGGAAGCGAGGTGCCGGCCTGCGAATTGATCTGCAGCAACGTGTCGGCGCCGGACTGGATCAGCCGCGCATCGTCGACGAGGAATGGATTGTAGGCGGACAGGTCGAAGGTGGAATGCTGATAGCCCCAAGGGAAGTTGAGCATCTTCGATTCGGCGAACAGGTTCCAGTCGAACTTGTCGCCGCCATTGCCGGTCTCGAAATCCGTGATTGTGAGTGGGCCGCGCGTGGTCGAGGTGAGCAGCGAATCGAAGATGATCACGTCCGCTCCGGCGCCGAGGGTGACGAATGACCCATTCTGTCCTGACGCGGCGAAGGTCAGGCGGTCGTTGCCGGCCCCGAGGCCGATATTCAACTGAACGTAGCGGCCGGTGACGAAGACTTGGTCATTGTCGTTGCCGGCGTCGATCGTGACCGTTTCGGTCGGGGTTGAAGTCACATGGTTGACGGTGATCGTGTCATCTCCGTCGCCGCCGTTCAGCGTGTCGGAGCCGTTCTTGAGCTCCTCGATCCGGTCGTTGCCGGCGCCGCCGTTGATCAGGTCGTTGCCGTTGCTTCCGTACAGATGGTCGTCGCCCGGCGTCCCGTTCGCCACCGTATATGGGGAGGCCGATCCGTCGGGCGCGTAGCCGCCAAAGTTGAAAGCGGTGAGGTTCGCGGCGTTCACCCCGGCCAGGCGCGTGATCGTGTAGCGCTCGGTCCCGGCGCCGTTGCCGTCATAATCCCAGATGACCAGTGTGTCCGGGCCCGACTGCTGAAGCGAGAGATAGCCGTTGGCGAACGGATTGGTCACGCCGTTCCAACCCTGGCTGATCAGGATGACACGATCGACCTCGAGGACGTCGCCGCCATTGCCTGCCGCGAAATCGGCGATCACCAGCGGCGGCAGGGATGCGCTGCCGCTGGGCAGATAGCTTTGCCCGAAGACGACCCGGTCCTGACCCGCTCCCAGTGTCAGATACGTGTTGGGGACGATCTTGGGAAACTCGATCCGGTCGTTGCCGGCGCCGAGATCGACGATCAGCCCGGCGTTCCGGCCGCTGAAGCTCACGAAGTCATCGCCGTCGCCCGCGTCGATTCGGACAGATTCAGAGGGGATGGGCACTCCGTAAGGGAGCGCGGGCCGCACCACGGCGATGAGGTCGTTGCCGGCGCCGCCTTCGAAGACGTCGCTGCCATAGCCGTCGGTGAGGATGTCGTCGCCGTCTCCGCCGCGCAGGATGTCGTCGCCGCTGCCGCCTTCGATAACGTCGTTGCCCGCTCCACCTTCGAGACGGTCCGCGCCGATGCCGCCGTAGATCCGGTCGTCTCCATCGCCGCCGAATATGTCGGAGCCGCCGATCGAGCCCTGGAGCAGGTCGCCCCCGGCGGTGCCGTTGACGACGTCGTGGAGCGATGCGCCGCCGCCGGGATTGTAGCCGGCGAGATTGTAGGCGGTCAGCGCGGCTGCGGAGACGTTGAGCAGTCGGGCGACGTCGCGAACATAGTAGCCGGTGGTCCCCGGCCCATAGCCGTCTATGTCGACCCGCACGATCGTGTCGGCGCCGTCCTGGATGAGATGGAGATGGCCGTCGGAGAACGGATTGGCGGCGACCTTGGTGAAGGCCAACAGGCCCTGGATGAGGCCGCCCAGATCGAGAATGTCGCCGCCGGCGCCGGCCGTGAAATCGCTCACCACCAGGGTGCTACTGAGCGTGCCGCGCAACGCGTCGCCATAGACGCGATCGAGCACGATCCGGTCGGCGCCCGTGCCGGTGGTGACGCTGACCTGATTGTCGATCAGGATCGCCTGGCTGATCGTCAGCCGGTCGTTGCCGGTGCCGAGGTCGATCGTGAGGCGCTGATGGCGCCCGTCCTCGATGCGCACGTCGTCGTCGCCGCTTCCTGCGTCGATCGAATTGGTGCGGATGATAATGATGAAAGCCGAGGAGCCGTTGCCGGGGGCAAGGCGGATGAAATCGTTTCCGGTCCCGCCACGCAGGACATTGTTGCCGCCGCCGTCGGTGATCCGGTCATCGCCGTCGCCGCCGTCGATGACGTCGTCGCCCCACGCATCCTCGATTACGTCGTCGAGTGAAGTGCCGGCCAGCACGTCGTCGCCGGTGGTCCCGTAGATATGCGTCGGCACGCCGCCGGTAAGTTCTCCCGGCGAGTTCGATCGAATGATTGAAGGCAGAACCGAGCCGTCAGCGCCGACCCTGCCGGGAGCGGCGAAAATCGACCACGAATCGAACCTCGCTTTCGGATCTACGAGATCGTTCTCGATCGCCACGCTGGCGATCTGGCGCCGCCCATCATTATAGCGCATGCAATCCCCCCAAACGTGCCTACCCCCTTTCAATTTCATACATTTGTTGCCCGTCGCCGCAACCGATTATGTGCGCGTAAGGTGGCTATGGAAGGAAACGTAAAGGTGGCTGCCACTGCAATCTCGTCCTCCGATTCTGGCTATCGCCTATGCGGGCACGCTTGATCCGCTCCGAAAGGCAAGTCGGCCTCAGAGCGTGAAGTCGGCCGCGGTCAGCGGGTGGGCGTCGCTGACCACCACGAGGAGCTCGAAGTCGGCGACGCTGTCCCCGTCGACGTCGCCCGAGACCGTCCAGATCCCGCCGCCG
>Ga0070686_100001216_pt1 | contig 14645 bp, 13 predicted proteins | sample KBSS23LmetaG_FD_65654 | JGI IMG/M metagenome (GOLD analysis project Ga0070686, IMG submission 65654) | Switchgrass rhizosphere microbial communities from Kellogg Biological Station, Michigan, USA - KBS S2-3L metaG | ecosystem: Host-associated > Plants > Roots > Rhizosphere ... | reverse complement strand
GAACTTGTGCATTCGCGGCGATTACCAAGTTGGCAGCATCACAACCGGCCTGGACAACGTGGAATTGCGGCCGCCACTGAACGCGCCCACGGCCTGGGTGCTGGACGCGCAACGAACTGTCGGGAGCAAGCTCAAGCTCCGCTGGCCGGTAATGGCCACAGGCTTTCAACTCGAAGTCAGCAGCAGTCTCAATGCGCCCGATTGGCTGCCCGCCTCGCTCAATCCGACGATGACCAACGGCCTCTACGAAGTTCAACTCCCACCGAGCGCCGCGCCCCTCTTCTACCGCCTCCGAAAACAGTAGGCGGTGTACGGTGATCGCTAATCGGCCATCGAAAATCGAAAAAAAAATCGAAACTCGAAAATCCGGCTCAATCAATCAGTCGGTCAGTCGTTCCGCGGGTCGTTGGTGACGGCAGTGAGTTTGGGGAGGTGTGCCGATAGACTCTAGTGCCACGGGGATTCAGGCCGGAACGGGGATTAACGAAGGAAAGGCCCTGTCTTGTGCGTCGGGGCGCGTCGGCCACACTGGCCACAGCTGAATAGGGATGAGCCAGCTCCATTCGTTCATTCGCGGTGGTAGACAATACTTCGCGGAAATCGAAGCTCTCACGATGTCGCCTCTGGATCAACGAAGCTCCGCCCAGTCCTTAATTCCAATAATCGGCAAGGCGAACGCAAAAGCCTCCCGCCACGACGGAGTATCCGCCTGGCGGAAGACTTCGTAGATGCGCTTGGGTCGATCGGGGGTGGCGGCACCTTGTTCCTTTCGCGTCCACAGCCCCAGCAGCAGGCCGCCCTCATCGCGGTGATCAACATGACGATGGAGAATGAAAGCGTCGATGTCCTCAAGCTGGTCGACCTTGTAATAGGCGTAGGCATAGCCGGCCGCCTGCCAGAGTTCCCCCTCTGGCTTATTCACAGTGTGAAATCCCTGCTCCGAAAGAATGATCCGACGGGGATGACCCTGAAACAAAAGTTCAGGCCGATGCAGAAAACGCGGCAAGACCTCCAGATTTTTAAACGTGATGCGCGGCGAATCGTCCGCTGACGTCGCCGAACGATCCCTCCACGTCCGCGGCTCGAACAGATTCTCCGGATACGGATGAAATGCGACGTGCCATTCAAAGTCCCCTTGCTCCCGCGCGTGGCGCGCGAAGTATTCCAGAAACGGACGTCCGGAGAAAGCCTGGCGCTCGTTGCCACCCGGGTAACGCATGCCCCAATGATGTTCCAACGACAAATAAAGCCGCGCCGAACGAGAGAGCTTTCGCAGGGCGGTCGCGGCCAGCCTGGCCGTGCGCAAATAATCTTTGGCGAACTCCTCCATCGTGACCTCGCCCATATTGGCCCAGAACCAATGACTGTTCACCTCGTTGCCGAGGATGAAGTTCACCACCCGCCCGTTGAACTGAGGCTGCGAGTAATGCTCCGCCAAGAATTCCAGACAGCCGCGAAAGTAAGTCGCGCCCTCTTCTGTCACCGTATTGAACGCCCCCAAATGATTGGGCGCCCGCCGCTCGTAGCGCGGATGCACCATCAACCGGTCGCGCTCCGCCTGACCTGAGGCATACGTGAGCAGAATCAGCGAGATGACGACATTGGATTCGGCCAGCGGACGCACCTGGTCGTCCAACGCCCGGAGGGCGCCGGATTGAAAGCGCACCGTTTTGCCATCGACGTCCCACGGGATTCCGTTCGTCCCATCGAGGGCAATCAGTCCGGTCAAGTTGACGTTGAGGGCGGCGTGTTTGATGCCAAGAGCGAGCGCATCGGGCACCATCTGAACCTGCAGCCCTTTTTTGCTGGCCGCGTTGGGGAATGGGTAGTTCCACTTGGAGACATCAGAGAACTGGTCGACGAAGTGATTCGTTCCCAGCACCCGCGTGTTGTTCCCCTGCCCTTGCCAAAGCTCGAAGCTTGAGAAGAGACGATCTCGCCCAAGGTCGAAGCGCGGCACCGAATAGCGGGACTCCGTTCCAACCGCGCGCGGCTCGACCTGGACCGGCTGCGGGGATTCGCGACCGGCAAGCCGTTCCATCAATCGCAGTAGCTGGCCCTCCGACGAGTTCAGGGCGAGGCCCGGGATGATGCCGCCTACCCTCACCTCGATGGTGTCACGTTCTGCCCGCACGGAACGGACCCCCGCGGCAGGTGGGGTAGAATCCGCTGCGGACACGAATTTCGGCAAGAACCACAAGCACAGAAGGAGACACACCGCTGAAACCGCGCGCAGTTCCGGCAATCCGCACCAACGGTGTGGAGGAAAACCAGCCCGGGGCAAGTCCCGTCCCGCATTCCTGCCAGAAATGACATGCCCCGAGCATGTCGAGGGGCTAATCACGTCGCAAACTTCCCGGCCTAATGCCCGTTGCCGCCTGCCTGGCGTTTGCTCTCCGTCAGGAAATCCAGGTAGTAGATGAGGTGCTCTTTCAGTTCCTTGCGCGGCACGATGGCGTCGATGAGCCCGTGCTCGAGTAGAAACTCGGCGGTTTGGAAACCGGGCGGCAATTCGGCTTGCGTGGTGTCCTTAATCACGCGCGGGCCGGCGAAGCCAATCATTGCCTCCGGCTCGGCCAGGATCAAATCGCCGACGCTGGCGTAGCTGGCCATGACGCCGGCCGTGGTCGGATGGGTCAGCACACTGAGGTAGGGCAGCTTGGCTTTGCCGTGATACGCCAGGGCCGCACAGGTTTTGGCCATCTGCATCAGGCTGAACATCCCTTCATACATGCGCGCCCCGCCGCTGGTCGAAATAATCACAATCGGAAGGCCGCGGTCCGTACTGGTTTCAATCAGCCGGGTCAGTTTCTCGCCCACGACCGAACCCATGGACCCGCCCAGAAACGAAAAGTCCATCACCCCAAGGCCGATCTTAAATTCACCGACCTTGCCCAGGCCCGTGATGACCGCGTCTCGCAATTGCGTGCTCTTCTGGTAGCCGTTCAGCTTTTCCTTGTAGGACGCCACCCCTTTGAACTGTAGGACATCGACGCTGGTCATCTCCGCATCCATCTCCTCAAAGGAGCAGGTCTCGACCAGGGAATGGATGCGTTCGCGCGCGCCAATGGGTAAATGATGGCTGCATTTGGGACAAACCTTCAAGTTCTCGTCCAGTTCCTTGTCAAAGACCATCGTCTCGCACTTAGGACACTTGGTCCAAAGGCCTTCCGGAATCTCCTTCTTGCGCATCTTGGAGCCGAGCTTGGGCTTTTTGACAAAGGTTGTCTCGGTGCTGGGAGGGGGCGGCGTGACGGCAGGCTCAACGTCAAAGCCCAACGATTTCTTCGTGAACGAGGTCGTGGCCATATTGAACTGGGGTCAGTGTAACAAACCGCGTGCCACCGTCCACACACAAACGTCGGCGGCTCCGGCGGCCTTGAGGACACGGGCACAGGCGCTGGCGGTCGCCCCCGTCGTCAATACATCGTCCACCAACACAACACGTTGCTTACGAGCCCGCCGGGCTGATGGACCCGCCGCGAAGGCCCCCCGCAGGTTCGAGGCGCGCTCCTGGCGCTTGAGTTTGGTCTGCGTGGCCGTCGGTTGAACCCGCCGGACCAAGTCCAAGCCCAGCTCCAGCCCGGAGGCGCAGGCCAGCGGTTTGGCCAAACGCTCGGCCTGGTTGAACTCGCGCTCGGTCTCTTTTTCGCCATGCAAGGGCACCGGTACAATCAAATCCCATTTGGCCTCCGCCAAGCTTGGCAGCGCCTCGCGCAACAGCAATTCCACCAAAAACGGCTCAAACCACAGCGCCCGCGAATATTTCCAACGATGAATCACTTCCAGCACCATTCCTTGCGCGGCCACGCAGGCCCGGGCCTGACTGAACTGCAATTCCAACTCCCGGCAGTTGGTGCACTCGAATCTCTCCGTGATGTCGCCCTGGAACGGCAACCCGCACCGGTCGCATTGCGGCGGCACAATAAAACGGATTTCCCGCCGGCATTGCCGCCCGACATATCCTTCAACACGCGTCGCCCGCTCCTCGTAACAGAGCTGACAAACATCCGGGTAAAGCAGCGAGGCGGCCGCTTCAGCACCGCGCCGGAGCACGCCATAGAACCGTGCCAAGGATTCGCCCGATTGGCCGAGGCATTGGCCGAAGGCAGCGAGGGAGCGGACCGGATACACGCGCCGACGTTAGAAACGGCGCCTGGCGGTGCCAAGAGGATAATCTTTGCGGTTCCCGGCGTGGCATGGTAAAGGGAAAGCCATCGCAAGCGGCGCATGCCCAACGACTCGGATTCCCAATCCCAAGAACGCCCCGCTCCCAAACCGGGGCCATTTGGCCGATTCTACCTGCAGGAGTTGATTAACAGCGGGGGCATGGCCGACATCTGGCTGGCCACCGATGCGGACCAAAAACCCTTCGCATTGCGCCGCCTCCACGACGACTTGCGGTTCAACTTCACCGCCCGGCGCCGGTTCGTCCGCGGCTGCGAAGTGTTGGCCCATATCCACAACCACGAATACGTCATCGGCTATCTCGAACACGGCAAAATCAACGGCATCCTCTATTGCCTGATGGAATACGTCGAGAGCTCCAATCTCAAGCAGATATTCGTGCGCAACGACCCCATCTTGCTCGAGAACGTCGGGAATATTCTCATCGATATGGCGGTCGCCCTCGAGCATGTCCACGACAGCGGGTTCATGCACCTGGATTTCAAGCCGGAGAACGTCCTGATCACCCGCAACGCCGCCGTGCGCCTGGTGGACTTTGATCTCGCGCAGCCCCGGCCGGAAAAGCCCAAGAAGTTTTCCAAAAACCCAGGCACCCCCGCCTACATGGCCCCCGAACAACTCCTGCGCGAACCCTACGATCATCGCGCCGACGTCTTCGCCTATGGCGTCACTGCCTATGAGTTGCTGACCGGACGCAAGCCGTTCCAGGGCGACACGCCCGAAGAGATTCTCCGCCGCCAACTCGACCGCACCGGCTTTGCTACCCCACGTGAGATCAACCCGGACATCCCTCTCGCCGTCGAGAAGTCCATCCTCAAATGCCTCGAACGCGACCCCGACCGGCGTCATCCCATCGCCAGTGTCCTCGTCCTGGAGTTGAAGGGCGCCCTCTACGTCTGAAAAAAGATCCCGGCCGCGCAAACTTTTTTCAATGAGGCTCGGGCTTGCGGCGTCAGATGGGAAGAACGCGGTTGCGCCCGGGTTCGGGTTCCTCGATGAAAACGCCGTCCAGACTACTCATGGTGTTGCTCCTGCAGGCGATGACAAGCTTCGCTGCGGAGCCGGCGTCGGTCTTCTATGCTCAACTCATACGCGGGACCGACCAGGAAAAGCCGCCGGAGAGCACCTGGAAGCGAATTGGCCCCAAGTTGGCGCAGCAGCTCTTCCCGAAGTTCCGCTGGAAATACTACTGGGAAGTCAATCGCCAGACGGCCATCGTGGAACCGACCCGCCCCACCCGCTTCCGGCTCAGCGCGGAGCGCGAAGTCGAAATCGGCCTGGGCACCAAGAACGATTCACAAATCCGGCTTTATGTCGGCGGCGTTCTGACCCGTTGTTCCCGCCAGCCCGCCACGACCCCGATGACCATCATGGGTGGCGCCAAGGAAAATGATGAATCCTGGTTCGTGGTCGTCCGCCGCGACCGCCCCTCCAGCTACACTGAAGCCAAGCGGTAAATCACACCAACAACTTGCTCACCGCAGTGCTGATCGCTCGTCCGTCTGCTTTCCCTTCTGCCCGGGCTTGGACGAGTTTGATCACCGTCCCCATCTCCTTCTTGCTGGTGGCGCCTGACTCTTGAATCGCCGCCCGCACCAGCGCTTCCAGTTCTTCCGGTGAAAGCGGCTGCGGCAAGAACCCTTCGAGCACGCGAATCTCAGCCAATTCCTTCGCTGCCAGTTCCGCACGGCCGCCGCTGGTGAACTGCTCGGCGGCGTCCCGTCGCTTCTTGATCTCCCGCTGCACCACCGCCATCACTTCGGCGTCGGGCAATGTCTCCTGCTTTTTCTCGATTTGAACGTACCCAACGGCCGATTTAAGCATGCGCAACGCCCCCAGCCGGTCGGCGTCTTTCGCCAGCATCGCGGCTTTCATCTCCTGTTGAATGCGCTCTAGCAGCGGCATCGCTATTCGGTGGGCTTGAGCTTCTTCAGCGCGTCCCGCACTTTCGCGGCCTTTTCGTAATCCTCGCGGCGGACGGCTTCCGTCAAGTCATGCTCGAGTTGCTCGCGCCGGGTCAGTGGACGTTTCCGGTTCACTTCCTCCAGCCAATGTTGCAGGGCGGTGATCTCGGCGCTTTGCGCCACCAACTCGGGCCGCCCGCGTTCCTCGTAAAACTCGCGCAACCGTTCGATGCCGACTTCGATCTCCTTGATGGCCGCGGCGAATTCCTCCGTTTGCAGATATTGCGTGGCGATCGCCCGCGTGTAGATCATCAGGACTTGCGGACGGAATTGCTGCAGCGTCCAGGCCAAATCATCGTCGTCCGCATACTCCTCCACAAAATCGAACACCTGCAAGTTGCGGGTGGTGTCCCGCAGCACGCCGCCGAAATCTTCCAATTGCAGCAGGCAAATGTAGCGGTGATGATATTGAAACGCCTCCATCTGGAGTCGGGCGCAATCCTCCGCCTTCAACACGAAGGCTTCGTCCGACCCTTCGTGGGCCTGACGATGCTGCTCGACCTTGGCCAGATAAAAATCGAACAGCGTCGGGTGGCCAAACGGCTTCTTCCCATCCGGACGCCCCTGGGCATTCATCTGCAGTAGGCCGAGGTCCACGCGGAGCTGAATCTTCTCCTGTCCATCCTTGCCGACAAACTTCCTCACCACCACTTGACCAGGCTGGTAATCCCACTGGTCAAGCAGGTGTGAAATGTCGAAATTCATACTCGAACTATGACCAACGCACCCCCGCAAGTCAACGCAAGGTCGAGCCGGCCAGCGGCGTTTTCCGTGCCCAAAAACTGGGCAATCCCCTGCGGGCCATCCCGTAGCCAAAGCGAAAGCAAAACAGCGGCCGAGTGTCGGGGGTCGGGTGATTGTCCCGCTTAACCGGCGCCTGCAAATTGTCCTCAAATCATCAATGCCCAGTGACAAGTGGCCAGTGACAAGTCTGGCTGGTAACTGGGTACTGGTCATTGATGACCGGGTATTGCACCTACGCCCGAGGGGACTAACCAGATACTCAGGATTGGGTCGACTTCTGATCTTAATTGGTCACCTTCGCTCGTCAGGATCGCTTCGCTGAGAATCGATCGCGCTGGAGTGAGAGTGAGAATGGAGCCCCTCCGCCGGCACACGCCGGCACGCCGACACGCCGACACTCTACACCTCCTACGGCCCGTGAAATTTTCCCAAGAAACTCTTTGACCCTCACGTTACGTCAGCCCTGACAGTGCCCCCAGCCTCTGGCACCATGGTGGTGTCTGGGGAGAAACGAACGATGGCTTATACCGTCAAAAAACTGGCCGGCTTGTCGGGTGTCAGCGTGCGCACGCTTCATTTCTACGATGAAACGGGCTTGCTGAAACCCGCCTATGTCGGCGCCAACGGCTACCGGTTCTACGAGAAGCCCCAACTTCTGGCCTTGCAACAAATCCTGTTCTTTCGGGAGCTCGGCTTCGAGTTGAAGCAAATCAAAAAAATCCTCGCCCGACCGGATTTCGACATCGCCGCCGCGCTGCGCTCGCACCGCAAGGTCCTGCAGAAGGACCTGAGCCGAACCAGGAAATTGATCCACACCATCGACAAAACACTCGACCACCTGAAAGGAAAGCAACCAATGAAAGACCAAGAGATGTTTGAGGGATTCGACCCGGCACAACAGGCCCGCCATGAGCAGGCCCTCATCGACCGCCTCGGCGACGGCGCCCGCGCATCCATCGCCCAATCGAAGCAGCGCGTGAAAGACTGGAAGAAAGCCGACTGGGCAAACGCCGGAGGAAACTTCGTCGCCATTTGTCAGGACCTGACGCGCCTGATGAATCAGTCCCTCGCCGCCGACTCGACCGAAGTGCAGAAAGTCGTGCGCCGGCATTTTGAGTGGCTCAAGCTATTCTGGACGCCCAACCGGGAATCCTACGCCGTGCACGCCTTGATCATTGAAGAATCGGAGCTCTCCAAAGCCTACGAAACGTATCATCCGCAGCTGCCCCGTTTCCTCGCGGCTGCCATCCGCATCTTCGCGGACAAGGAACTCGCCTAACGCACCATGGAGTGCGGCGTGAAGCGCCGCTTTGGTTTCCCAGCGCGGCGAAAGCCGCGCTGGGAAAACTCCTGCCTCCGAGAACGACAGCCGACCCAGCGCAGCCCAGCGGGCTACCGATCAAACGCCACCATCGTTCGCAGTACAGCCCGAATCCGTGGCACCTCATGGGTCCGGAACAGATCGGTCTTGCCGAGCGCGGCCAGCACGGCAAAGAAAGGTTCCGCGCACCGCACCTCTTCGCCGAAATATTCAAACGCATGCGGCAATGCGTGACACACCGGCCAGCCGAGCCGCCGCAACCGGAACGTGTTCAGAAACGTTTTCATCTGATGCCGCACGCGCACCGCGCTGTCATGAAGATTGCGATAATAAAAGCCCAGGCCTGGATCCAGAAACATCCGGCTCACGCCGCACTTGGCTGCCAGCTCCGTTTCGCGCGCGAAAAACTCATACATCATCGGCACCGCATCTTCGCTGAGCGAAAAATCCGACACCTCCCGAACATTGGCTCCCTGCACGAAACACAGAATCACGGCCGCCTCATTCTCGGCCACCAGCCGATACAACTCCGGCCCCCGCTCGGTCCCGGTCAGATTAAGAATATTCGCCCCGGCCTCCAGACAAGCGCGCGTCACCTTCGGCTGATACGTCTCCACCGACACCAGAACATTGGCTGCGCGCAATTCGCGCAAGACCGGAAGCAGCTTGGAGTTTTGGCCCGACTCATCGACCCGCGCCGCATGAGCCAGCGTCGATTCCGCTCCCACATCGATGATATCCGCCCCTTGCGCCGCGAGAACCCGCCCCCGTTGAATCGCGGTCTCTGCACTCAGACAGACACTCTCGCGGTACCAGGAATCCGCCGACAGATTGATCACTCCCATGATGGCGGCCTCTCGATTAAACGCGAAGGGGCGCCCGCCAACGGAGAATTCCGTCACGCGGACTGCCGCGTCCGCTCGATGTGCGTCCAACAGCGCCGCGAGATGTTCCAAGTTGAGCATGCTGAAAAATGGCGCGCTCGGCGGGAGTCGAACCCACGACCGTCTGCTTAGAAGGCAGATGCTCTATCCAACTGAGCTACGAGCGCGCAACCCGCGCCGAGAGTATCCGCAGCCGATACAGCGCGCAAGCGGCGGGCATCATCGTCGTAGCGCAGGCTTCCAAGCCTGCTGTATCGCAGGTTTCCAAACCTGCAGGCCTACGCCTTGCACGCCCGCGGAGGGTCGACCAGGCCGGGCGATCCGAATGATTAGCGCGACAGGGTCGTGCACAAGAGCCGATGCGCCAACTCCATGAATCCGCTGCTCACCCAAAGGTGCGCAGCTTGCCATACATTAATCCCCGTTCCGGCCTGCATCCCCATGGAAATCCCGGGGTCACATGGAAGCTTGACCGTTGCCGTCGCAGTGCTCGCAAAAAGATTCTTTTGAAAGATTCCCGAACTTGCCACGATGCACTCTGTGGAACGCGCGCCTGCTATGTCTAGAACTGACAGCCTGCTGCCCACGCGCCGGAGCTTGATCAGCCGGCTGCGGAACTGTGAGGACGAGGAGAGCTGGCGGACGTTCTTTAAAACATACTGGAAGCTCCTCTACAGCTTTGCCGTGCGCCGCGGTTGCACCGATGCCGAAGCGGAGGAGGTCGTCCAGGAGACCGTCATCTCGGTGGCGCGGAAAATGCCCGAGTACCGCTATGACCCGGCGGTGTGTTCATTTAAAGGTTGGCTCATGCACGTTACGAATTGGCGCGTTATTGATCAGATTCGGAAGCGTGCCCCGGGCCGCACCACCTCCGTAGCACTCGACGTTGACGTTCCGACCAAGGTGGGCGCCTCCGACCTCGAATCGCTGTGGGAGGAAGAATGGCAAAAGAACCTGCTCGACGCCGCGTTGGAAAGAGTGAAACGGAAGGTAAATCCCGAGTCCTACCAGATTTTCTTTCTGCTTCTGGTCAAGCAGCAATCGCCGAGTCAGATCGCCCGGATGCTGAAGATCAGCGTTGGCCGTGTTTATCTGGCCAAGCACCGCGTCGGCGCGCTCGTCCGGCAGGAAATCAAGGCGCTCACCCGAAAACTCCTCTGAAAGCGCATGCTTGTCCTGGTTGAAAAGCTTTTGGCCGCGTGCGATGCGAAAATCCCGGCCATGGCTCAACTCCATCGGTACGAAGTGACGGCCCGGCAGGGCCGGTATACGGTCCGACGGAAGCTGCTTCGTGCGCTGCACCAGCGGTTTCGAGTGGCCCGCGAATCGGTGCGCGGACCATCACTACGCGAATCATGATCGACAAACCGACCCTGGGGAACCTTTCACAGACGCACCCGGCGCCGCGGGTGCCGGATCACGAGTTATTGCGCTGCATTGGACGCGGCAGTTATGGGGAGGTGTGGCTGGCGCGCAATACCCTTGGAACGTATCGTGCGATCAAGGTGGTGTTCCGAGATAGTTTCCAGGACGCACGGCCCTTCGAGCGCGAGTACAACGGCATCCGCAAGTACGAACCGGTCTCGCGCACCCATCCGGGGCTCGTTGATATTCTTCAAGTCGGACGCAACGAGGCGGAAAGCTACTTCTACTACGTCATGGAACTCGCCGACGACGCGTCGGTTCAGACCTCCCACGTCCTAAGCTCGCAACCGCCCTCGGGCGCCGAGGAGCCCAATTGGAAGCCTGGACCAGCGACCGGCAATCCAGATGCCTATGTCGCGCGAACCCTGTCACGTGAACGAAGCCTGCGCGGAAGAATTCCTGCCAAGGAATGCATTGCTCTCGGCGTCACGCTCAGCAGTGCTTTAGCCGAGTTGCATCGGCATAATCTGATTCACCGCGACATCAAACCGTCCAACATCATCTTTGTCAGTGGGACCGCGAAGCTGGCGGACATCGGGCTGGTCACGGACGCAGCGGAACCGCTCTCCTATGTCGGCACGGAAGGCTTTATTCCACCCGAGGGCCCGAATGCGCCGCAGGCGGACATCTTCAGCCTCGGGAAAGTGCTCTATGAAATCGCGATGAACAAAGATCGGCTCGATTTCCCTGAGCCAGCCACGGCCATGGAGGCATTTCCTGACTGTGAGATGTTGGTCGAGTTGAACGCGATCCTTCTGAAAGCCTGTCATCCGGACCGGCGCCGCCGTTATGCGAGTGCCGCTGAGATGCTCAGCGAACTGGAACGGCTGAACGCCGGCCAGTCCATCCTCTCCAGACGCAACAGCCGGCGGCGTCTGCGATGGATGGCCATGGTGGCTGGAAGCATTTCGATCATTACCGCGGCCGCAGTCACCTTGGAACGGTTGCTCGACTCGCACACCCAAGCGCTCCAGGGCAAGAGCAGCACGATTCGCCCTTCGTTGGTCGGGAAAATTGCTCCACGCCCCTCAGGGTTGCCCGAGCCATTGGTCGATTTGTCATCGGTTTATACCTCACCGCTGACAGAGAAGTGGTACCCTGGCCCGCTTGAAAATACATTGAAAGGGCTGCCGAGTGGGTTGCAGGATTTCGGGGCCGTCCAATTTGATGTACGAGGGCTGGTGCAACTCGCGGGCGGCGAGATCGGAAGCTACGGCGCGGATCTCTATCCCAGACGCGTTCGCGGCATTTTCATCGGCCGCTGGCTCCAGCGCCTTCATTTTCTCCACGGCGCCATTTCCGAAGTGGGGGACGGAAAGGTGATCGGCAAATATCAGATCTATTACAACACTGGGCGGTCGGTGGAGGTCCCTATTATCTATGGCCGCAACGTCCGTTCGCTCTGGCAGGCTCGCGCCAGCGATGGAGGGGTGAGCAACGCCGTGGTGGCGTGGAGCGGACAAAATCCAGTGACTCAGGCGCGCGGACTGGAACTGCGGGTTTACCGCTTCGACTGGGAGAATCCCTGGCCCGCCGAAGAGATCGTCTCGACCGACTTCGACTCCACGATGAGCCAGGCCGCGCCGTTCCTGATTGCGCTCACCGCGGAGGATGCACCGCTTTCCGTCTCGCAAAGAAGGGTGTCTGCGACGCTGGTGCAAACGCTCCAGGACGCCGCTCGTTCCTTCTCCCCCATGTCGGTCCACGCAGTTTCCGATTCGTTCAAATGGTCGCCCTTCAAACTGAACCAGCACAGCGTCGATATTGGGGGACGCCATTATGACGGTTTTCGTTTCACCACGCCGCCCGGCCAATCCATGGACCTCATCTGGGGATTTTCACCTTGGGCTTCGGTTCAGGGCTGGTTTATTCTGCCGATGACCGGCCGACTCAAAATCGGTTTCGAGGATTGGTATCATGGTTCGCCCGGGAAATCCCGCAACGGCAGTTTGACCAACGATTTTGTGGTGCAATTCCTGAGTGGAAAGAAACTCCAGCCCGACCGCGAATACTTCATCTGGTTCGGCAGCGACACAAACGCGACCGTTGAGCTTAAAGCTGCCTTGCGTTTTGTGCCGGCGGGACGTGCTGATCCAAACCAACCGGGCGAACTCGCCAAGAGCCTCGGCTTGCCACTCGGCGAAGGTGCAGGCTATCACCGGCATTTCTGTCTTGGGGCGATTCACTAGAAGGCATCTCATAAACAGTCACCATCGTCCTGCGAGCTTTTCGCGCCTTCGTCCGAGGCGGGCGTCCGCTGGGTCGAGGACCGAAAGAAGAGAATTCACTGCTCAAACTGCGTTCGCTCTTGCAGCCACCGCACGTCGGGATTATCGGAGCCGTAGAATTGAAATGACAATCGCCGGGCATAGGTCACGGGAGGCCTCGTCCGCGGGTCGAGCCATTTATGCAATTCCACATGGCCGTCTGCGAACGAAATCGTTGCAGCGTCATTGTGCAGGCTGCTGGGGCAGCTACCGAAACTGCTGATCAACCCGGCGCCATTTTTCCGGTCTTCAACCCAGAACGTAACAAAATCCAGGCTGTCCGGGTGTTCGTCGATGAAGACGAACATGCTGCTCGGATTAAGAATGGTGGAGTAGCTCTGTGGGCCGAATTTCACCGTCCTGTTGGCCATGCCACACTGTCCCTGGCCGCCGGCATAGGCATTCATCGAAATGCTCCGAACCCGCGGCGCGGACCCGCGCCGGCTCACTTTCACGCTGCTCCTGTCGCTGGGACATTTGTAGATCGTGGCAGTCTCCGTGTAGGGGCCGAGTTGCGCATATTTTGGATCAAGGAGGAGCGCCTCATTGGTGTTTTCCGAATTGCCCCCATCGTAGTTGAGGAAGCCCTGCGCCCACCAGAGATTCAACTCGGGCTGCGGCGGCGAAGGCACATTCAATCCGTGCGGCACCAGCTTGTCTTCGTTGTCGACCGGATACAGCGCCCAGGCCGTCTGGAGTTGCTTCTTGTTATTCAGGCATTGAATGGCTTTACCCTGTTCCTTGATCCGCGTCAGCGCAGGCAGCAGCATTCCCGCCAGGATTCCGACGACGGCAATGACCACGAGCAACTCGACCAACGTAAACCCACCCTGAGGCATGGCGCGCGGGCCCACGCGCAAGACTTCACGACGGTCGCGTCCGGGTCCGCCGCCGCCGCGAGCCGCTGCTGGTTTCCGCATCCTTATCTTCATCACTCCGCTCTTAGTCGACCGGGTCAATCAAAAGGGACAGCAAAGTTACGGTGAGTGGATGCATTACCAGAAAGTTGGGTTGGAGGAAAACGCTAAAACAGCTTTGAGCTCTTGCCTTGGCGGTGCTGGGTTATTTGGCCTTCACGGTCACTTCGTTCGAGTACGCCGATATGCCGGCCAGATTGTAGGCGCGCAAACGATAGGAGTACGAGGTGAGCGAAGCAACCGCCGAGTCCACATACCTCGTCGCGTTGGGCTCGAGCGTCATCACAAGCTCCCAGGGGCCAGGCAGAGCGCCTTTGCCCGTCGGATTCACTCTGCGTTCCAGCTGGAAGCCGAGTTCGTTGTTGGACCGGTCGTTCCAGGAAAGACTCAAGCCACTGCCTCGCGCCAGCGCCGTCCCCGTCAGGTTGGAAGGCGCGATGGGCAGCGTGATCAGCGGAATGTTCACGACCGCGGCCGCGTAGGCGTAGCCGGAACTTCCGCCGGGATTGCAGGCCCGGACGCGGTAGTAATACGCCGTGCCGGGCCGCACTGTGCGATCGGTGTAGCCCTGGAGATCCGCGCCCGTCGTGTCCGCCACGACATAATTGAACCCGTCCGTCGAACGTTCGATGGCAAAGCCGAGTTCATTGTTGGCTTGGTCGGTCCAACTCAAAGTCACGTAGCCGCTGGGAAGAACAGTTGTTTGCAAGTTCACCGGCTCGAACGGCGCAGGCAGTTCCGCAGAGGGAAGTGTTACGAACGCCGCCGCGTCCAGAGTGCCGCCGGTCACCGTGATACCCTGAAGGGAGCCGAGGGAACGAACGCCGAAACTCAGGAGATTGTTCCTCGTCTCTGAGGCAGTCGCGGCCGGATGAGTTGAGGCATAGAGCGCAATGCTGCCGGCCACATGGGGAGTGGCCATCGATGTCCCCGAC
>Ga0070686_100001211_pt1 | contig 14678 bp, 10 predicted proteins | sample KBSS23LmetaG_FD_65654 | JGI IMG/M metagenome (GOLD analysis project Ga0070686, IMG submission 65654) | Switchgrass rhizosphere microbial communities from Kellogg Biological Station, Michigan, USA - KBS S2-3L metaG | ecosystem: Host-associated > Plants > Roots > Rhizosphere ... | reverse complement strand
AAGACGCGATCGGAAAGCGTGTCACCCCGGGCACTCCCACCAGTACGACGCCGTGGCTCACGGTCGTCGGAATCGTCGCAGATGTGCGTCAAGTGGATCTCGTTCGCACACCGCGCCCGGCGATGTACGTGCCGGCCAGTCAGGATCAGGGCACGTTTCCGGCGCTTCGCGACTTCGTCGTGCGCACCTCAGGCGATCCCGCGGCGCTGGCACCGTCAATTCGCAGCGCTGTCTGGGGCGTCGACTCGACGCTGCCGGTCGACCGCGTCCAGACGATGGAGCAAGCCAAGGCCACGGTCACTGCGACAGAGCAGTTCAACCTGTTGCTGGTGAGTGTATTTGCGGGATTGGCGCTTCTGCTCGCCGCCAGCGGTCTCTATGGGTTGACCACGTACAGCGTGTCGCAGCGTACGCGCGAACTGGGCATCCGCGTCGCGCTGGGCGCGCGTGGCGGCACGCTGCTGCGTCTGGTGCTCGCGCAGGGCGTACGACTCACGCTTGTCGGGCTCGCCGTCGGCGCCGTAGCGGCACTCACGCTGACGCGTGTCATGGAAGCGCTCCTCTTCGGCATCGGCGCACGCGATCCGATCACCTTTGCCGCTGTGAGCCTGCTGCTGGTGGGAGTCTCGCTGGTGGCGTCGCTCGTCCCGGCCTATCGTGCGACCCGGGTCGATCCCGTCGTCGCGCTCAGGCAGTGAACGTGACTCAATCAACTCGAGCAAAGCGGCGGGCGCGATCATCGGCCTGGCGCCATCTCAGATCGAAAGCCCGGGATCGCCCTCAATGACTTGCTGACGCAGCACAGGCCGTTCGCCCGGTTTCCAGAGCGATGCCGTATGGACGACCCGGTAGCGAAGAGGACCGCCATCGGGACGATCGCTGCGCGTAATCGGCCGCGGAATGCAGACGAACTCGGTCCGCATTTCATCGCTGGTGAGCCGCACCGTCGCATAGCCGTGACCGCCCATATCCACGAACTCGAGGTGCGGAGAGAGTTTCGGATTGGAAACGGCGCGAGCCTTCTTCAGGTCGAAACTCCTGGCATATTCGAGGCACGAGCGGACGCCGTGCTTGAGGAGCATGTTGTAGGTCCATTCGGGCTTACCTGCTGGCCGATCGGCCAGGAACAGCGAACGCAGCGGATGATCCTTTGGAAGATTGTGCTCATACGCCTCCATCGTCCCGGGGCTGGCCAGCGAGGCGCCGACGAAACTGATCCCGACGGGCTCGAACTTGGCGGGTGGCAACAGGGAGGCGGCATAGCCGGCCCAGAAGCTGTGACGGTCGCCCGACACGATCGCGAAGCCGGTGATCTTCGCATCGCGGACGAGGTCATAGATTTCGCCACGCTCGTGGTAGGCGCTGCCATAATCGCCGCTGCCGATCTGCGCGAAGGTGTCGGCCGGCCACTTCCGCTTGGTCAGTCCGTCGGGAAGGTTCTGTGGGTCGGCCCGCAAATCGAGGGCACCCAGCGAATTGCCCCAGATCTTCCAAGTTGCCGCGGACCGACGGAGCTGCTCCATGAACCATTTCTTCTGACGGGTCCCGAGCAACGTGCGCGGCGGTGAATCCTTTCGCGGATTGGGGATGCTGATGTCGCCGAAGCGGATTTCGGCGGGCGGTTTGCCGCCGTTGAAAGTGCGGCCGGCATCGAGCGCAATCATCGCCGGTTCAGAGAACATCCCGTTGAACGTCGGATCGTAAATCTTGCCAACGCCCTCCGCATCAGTCGGGTCGTCGCCGCAGAAGCTATGCTGGTCGGTGAGAATGAGATCAAGGTGCCGGCCGTAGCGCAGGGACCGATAGGCGATCAGGCTGTTGATGGCCTTGAGATTGTTGGGTTCGGTCCCGAGGCCACTGTCGTCCCACTTTTCTATCGGCACATTTTTCACCGCCAGCGCGCCGAACGTGTCGAGCGATCCGCTCGGCGCCTTCACGCGCGCGGGAATATATTCGAACCATGCCTGGTTGGCGGCGACCTTGACAGTCTGGCCCGGTTGCGGAGCGCCGCCTGCCTGGACGATGCTCTGCCGCCCCTGCCAGGAGAATTCGTGATTGTCCCAGATGCTAACGAATGGCCAACGCGCTCGCGCGTCCTGCAGCTCGGGATCGGCAAGGTAGCCTTTGTAGACGACGCGATAGCCGTCGACTGTGAGCGGGTAATGGAGCTTGCCGGTTTGACCGCCATCGGGAATCCGGCCGACTTCGTAGATCGTGCGGTCGTACCGCGTCGGGAGCTCGTCGGGATATTCGACGACTTCATAAATGAAGTCACCGAGGTGGAGAACGAACCCGAGTTGATCGGCGGGCGCCGCGCGCTCGTCCTCAAAGATCATCCGGCGATAGCCGTTGAGCTTTCCTTCATTGACGCTCTGGCAGCTGACGAAGGCGAAACTGACCGGCCGTGGATCGTTCGCCAGCGGCGCGGTGATCGTCCGGCCGACGCGGCTACCGTTCCCGTCTCGATCGGTGAAGCGGTACCAGTAGACGCGCGCAGGCTCGAGACGACCGACCAGCACGCGCGTCGTCCAATCCGATTCCGCTGAGACCGGCGCAGACGCCTTCGCGACGACCCGCCGGAATGCATCGTCCTCGGCAACCTCCACCGTGAGCACACGTCGGCCGCCCGACTCGAACGGCCGCCGAGTCCACAGGATCACGCTGCTCGGATCGGGATCGCCGGACGCGACGCCCTCCGGATACAGGTCGCGCCGCTCATTCCAGGCGGTCGTTGACGCTCGAGCCGAGCCGCCCCACGCCAGCGAGGCCCCTATCGCGGCGGCCAATTGAACGAACTCGCGTCGATTGAGCGTCATCGTCTATCCCTTCGCAATGTGTGCGCACGCGATGTGCAACTCCTTTTCGACGGACCGATCGGAATCGCCGATAGAACACAGGAAAGCCGGCGCTAGCGTGTAAACCGCTTCATTGGCCGGCCGAAATCCAACGTTTAGATCGCCGCCACGGACGGGGACCTTTCCGGTCGCACGCCGTCGTGGGGCCCTCCACTATCTCACGGCATAATCCTTATCGCCGCCGGATGGTGATTCGTTCTGCGACCCGCCTGTGCGACGCATGGAGAATCGGCGATCGTGCCGTCGAAAGGAGAGAGATCATGAGCGGAATGTCGCGGCGGCAGTTGGTGCGCAGTGCGGTGCTCGGCGCAGCGGCGATGGGCGTGGGCGCACTCGCGCGGGGACAGCAGCCGGCGCCGGAAGTCACGCGCGCCGGCGCTCCGGGCTCGACGATCATTCCGCCTGCGGGCCTGCCGGTCGACACGCCCCGACTCACCGGGATCCGCCGCGTCATCGTCGACACCGACCCCGGCAACGACGATGCGCTCGCGATTCTGATGGCGCTGTCGATGCCGACGCTGCAGGTGGAGGCGGTCACGGTGTGCCCCGGCAACATGGGCCTGGACGGGACCGATCAACAGGTGCGCAACGCGCTGTTCGTCGTCGACCTGGCCGGCGCAAGCGGGAAGGTGCCGGTATACGGTGGCATGAGGCGACCGATTCTTGGCCGACCGTATCCGGTGGCGTCGTTCATCCACGGCACATACGGATTGGGCGAGGTCGAGGTCACGGCAGTGAAGCAGACGGTCGCGTCAGAACACGCCGTCGATGCGATGCGCCGCATCGTCAACGGCTCGCCGGGCGAGGTGACGATCCTCGCCCTCGGCGGCCTGACCAACGTGGCGATGGCGATTCTCCGCGACGAGGCCTTTGCGCGTAACCTCCGCGGGGTGGTCTTCGTCGGCGGGAAGTATCAAGGCCCAGGTTTCGAGCCGGGCTACAACGTGCTGGTGGACCCCGAGGCTGCAGATATCGTGGTGCGCTCCGGCGTACCCGTACTCATGATGGGCGACGCGTTCCGGCGCGACTCCGTGCTGACGGCCGAGGACTACGACCACGCGATGACCTTTCACACGCGCCGCAGCGATTTCTTCATCCGGTCGAACGCGCTGCGCCGAACCTACGAGATGAAGTACCGCGGCGCCGCGGGCTCCGTCAACGGCGATCCGATGGCCGTTGCGCTCGCCGCAGACGGCACGTTAGGGCAGCGCTACATGTCGGTCTGGATGAAAGTCGAGCTCGAGGGCGCGTACACCCGCGGACTGTTGGTCTACGGCGAGGACATCTATTCGGGACACCCCGTTCCACCTGGCAACGTCGACATCTGCATCGCCGCCGACCACGAGCGGTTCCGGCAGATGGTCTTTCGCACGCTGCAGATCGGATCGTAACGGCATCGGAAACCAGACGAGTCGCTGTTGCTCGTTAAACACGAACAATCCATCGACCACCCGCAGGCACGTTCGCCTGGGCGACTTGCCGTGAGGATCGAACGCCACTGCGCTCAGGGATCGAACTAGACGCCGACTGACGATGAAGATGACCACACGAATCGACATCCACTGTGGCCGTCTCGCCCAATCCATCAGTTCGCCGCCCGGCATGGTGCTGTCCGGGCGGTTAGGCATTACGAGTACGCCCCGCGCGTCAAACGACTATCGGTGCTCGACGTGCCGCCTCGATCTGCGGTGGAGTGAGGAGACCGCGAGCCTCGGCGTCGCTCCGTTTCAGGCGCCTGAGGACAACCGTCGGTCCGGCAATGACCGCCGCTTGTTCGCGCGGGGTGACTCGATCTAGGCCCGCAACATCTCGTGGCGGCCAACAGCCAGAGCCCGCGCAATCATCTTAGTCACCACGCTTCCTGCCGCACGTCGCTCGAAATAACGCACGTCGGCGACGATGATCAGCTTTCCTCGCGCGCGCGAGATTGCCACGTTGATGAGATTCTGAGCCATCGACTGGACGCCGCGCTCGCTCAGGAGCATGCCCGGCTTCATTGGTTCGGCGTCAACGGTGTCCAGGACGACGACGTCCCGCTCCTGTCCTTGAAAGCGGTGTACGGTGCTGCACTCAATCTGTCGCCACTCTCCGTGATCGCCAGCCCGTTCCTTGAGGCGCGCCCGGATGGCGCGGGCCTGATCGACATACGGTGTGATGACCGCCACCGACGTCGCACCCGCACGCACCGCGCCGCTGGCGAGGTCGACACACAGATCCGCCGTGGCGACGTTGATCCGAGACTGGCCGCCTGAGCCTGGTTGACACGTTGTGCGGCCGTCGGTATCCAGCACGACCAGCGGTGAATCGCTATACGGCTCGCGGGCCGCAACGCGCTCGCGCATCGTTGGGTCGCCGCCGTGCTTCAGCCGGCCGGCATAGAAGAGATTGGAGACCAACTCGCCGATCAGCGGATGCATGCGGTACTGCACGTCCAACATGGCAACTAACGGTGAGGAAAAGGGCTCCGCCACCGCGACCTCGAAGATATTGCGGCCCATCACCTTCCGGACATAGCCGTCATTCGATTGCACGATTGATGGCAGTTGGCACGGATCCCCGACCATCACCGTCTTGCGGCGTCCAAGACACGCCGCGTAGAAGAGCGCCGGCAAGACCGCCATCGACGCCTCTTCCACGATCAGCACATCGAATCGCTGCTCGACCATCAACGGCGAGAAGTAACCGTTGGTCAACGTCGACAGGATCAGCGACGCGCCGTCGACGACGTCGCGCTCCTTATTGAGCAACGCTTTCTTTCGCTCCGCAATTCCCTCGTCGTAGAGCGCCAGAGCCCGCACGAGTCGCGCAGCGCGCCGTCGTAGGAGTCCGGCCAGCAAAGCGGGAGAGGCATCCTGCAGTTCGGCCACTCGGCGGGCGCTGAAAATATCTTCCAGGCGTGCGGCCGAGCGCGCCGGGCGTGCCGGGCGGAAGAGATCATCTTGATAAGGCGCATCGGCAGCCGACAAGGACGATAGTGCCTCCTCGCACCTGCACAGGGCCAAGGCGATCGCCGGGCGGCGGCGTGACATCCGGTCCAAGGCGTTCTGGTGTGCCGCGTTGAGCCGCGTCACGACGTCGCGCAGGGCGGCACCGAAGGTCGGTCCATCGCTGCGACCGATGCGCACGACTGTCCCGGCCTGAATCGCCTCGCGCATCTCAGGGTCGGCCGCGATCCGCTCGAGCGCCTGATCCAGGGCGGCATTGGTCGTGGACAGGACGAGCACTCGCAGCCCCTGGGCCAGCAGCTCGCCGACGATGTGGGCGAGAGTCGTGGTTTTGCCGGTGCCGGGTGGTCCCCATACGAACGCGAGATCGCTGTCCGCGCACAGTTGGACGGCGGCACGCTGGCTGGCGTTGAGAGACGCATGCGGCCGGATCAATGGCCGGGGCTCGAACGTCGCATCCAGCTTGCCGAACAATGTCATCGCCCGCTCGACGGCGAAGCGGTCCGGGTCGATGTCCTCGAGCACCTTGAGGAGTCTGTCGTAGAGAAACCACGGATAGATGACCAGAACGCCGTGTCCGTCGCCGAGTGCGATGGGGCGCTCACTCCACACCGTGACCTCGGCACCGTCAATGCGATCGATCCGGACGAGGTGTTCCGCGTCGGACGCACGGAGAGTACATTCGAGGCCCGCCACGAGCTTCTCGTCGACCGACACCGCTCGGAATGTGTACGACGCTCCGCTCTCCGCGGCGTCGAGCACGTTGCGCTGGCCATGGGTGAGGCCGACTTCGAACGAGCCTCGGCGCTCGCGCATGGCCTCCATCTCGCGCCGGATGGCCCGGGTAAAATGAGCGACGAAACTGGACAACAGGCCCGGAAGACGCGTGGCGCGTACCGCATCCTTGACGGAAGTCATCGTCGAGAGATGATCGTATTCGACATCGAGCGTCCTCACAGGCAACCTCTGAGCTGATCTATGCTCTCGCGTGATCGAGCGAATGACGCTGCCGATTGTCGGTCTGGGCAAGCCTGCGCATCATGTGTCAGCCGAGTACTACTACCGCATCCAGTCGCGAAGATTCCGAAGCCTATCGCGTCTACGCCCCCGATCGACTACGTGCCAACAGGATTCATCGGTTACGGGTTCAAGACGCGTCCCGTCAGAGGACACGAATTCGGATTAAAGCTGTCGGCCGACGACAAGAAGGCGTTGATTGCCTACTTGAAGACGCTGTAGCAGCCCTGGACGGTCAAGAAAAGTTCTAGTCACGATGTCATGAGCATGGCGCAACTCCCGGACGCGCTGCCACTCGACGGCGAGCCGTCCTTGGTTGCGCTGCCGAAGCGGTCGGCTCAAACCGGACAGACGACATGATTCAGGATCTCCGGCACGCGCTCAGATTGATTCGGAAGAGTCCTGGTGCCGCGATTATCGCGGTGCTCACCGTCGCGATTGGCGTGGGAGCCAATACGGCGATCTTCAGCGTGATCCGTGCCGTCCTGCTGAAACCGCTCCCGTATGCCGACGCCGACCGCGTTGTGGCCCTCGCCGAGTCGTGGCCCAACCTGAATGGTCCACGGCCAATCTCCAAGCTGAATTATCGCGACTGGGCCGAGCAGAATACGGTCTTCGAGTTGATGGCTGCCGTGCGTTGGTGGACGGTGACGCTGAGCGCCGGCGGCGAGCCGGTGTATCTCGCGGGGTCGCTCGTCTCGCCGTCGTACTTTCAGGTGTTCGGGTTACACGCCGCGCTGGGGCGTACTTTCGCAGCCGGGGATGAGCAGCCGGGCCACGCCGACGTCGTGGTGCTCAGTCACCGGTTATGGACGTCACAGTTCGGCTCGGATCCTGGCGTCGTGGGCCGAACCGTTCGGCTGGACGGCGATGTGTGCACGGTGATCGGTGTCATGCCCGCGGGGACGAGTGTCGATTTCTACGCCCCGGCGTTGTTTCGGCCGCTCACGTTTGACGTGATTCCCCTGCGCAGTGACCACGAATTGAGCGCGGTGGCGAAGCTGAAGCGAGGCGTCACACTCGAGCAGGCGCGCACAGAAATGAATGCCATCGGCGACCGGCTGGCCAACACGTATCCCGAATCGAACAAAGGGTACGGCGTCGTTGTCCAACCGTTCCGCCGTCCGGTTGGGTTGGACACTGAAGCGTCACTGTATTTGCTCTTCGCCGCGGTTGGCGTCGTGTTGCTGATGGGGTGTGTGAACCTCGCGAATCTCGCGCTCGTTCGCGGGGCCGGAAGAGCGCGCGAACTGGCGATCAGGGCCGCGCTCGGTGCTGGACGATGGCGCTTGGTGCGACAGCTCATGGCGGAGCATCTGATGATCGCCGTTGGCGGCGGCGTGTGTGGAGTGATCGTCGGTTTCGGCGTGCTCTCGATCATCAAGGCCGCCCTCCCAACAACGGGCCTTCGCGCCGCATTCCCACCGGACACGACGATCGCGATGGACGGACCGGTATGGCTCTTCGCGTTGACGCTGTCGGTGCTGAGTGGGGTTCTGTTTGGATTGGCACCCGCCGCTGCCGTCACCCGGTTATCGATCATCGAGGTGATCAAGGGAAGCGGCGGCATCGTCGGCAGTGCCGGCCACCGACAAGGCGGTGTCGGGCGGATCCTGGTTGCGGTCGACGTTGCCCTTGCCTTCGTTCTTCTGACCGGTGCGGCCTTGCTGATTCAGGGTCTCTTCGTTCTGACCCACCGGATCGACAGCGGATACGATTCGGCCAATATCCTCACGGCGAAACTCCCGATCGCCGCGACACGGTTCCCCTCCGGTGAGGCCCTCAACCGGTACCTCGATCGGATCGCCAGCCAAGTGCAGTCGCTGCCCGGCATTCGCGACGTGGCCTTCGCCGATACCGTGCCGACGCAAGGAACTCCGATCGGCAGGTTGTTTCAGATTGCCGGCCGGCCCGCGCCAGCCTACGGGAGTCGACCGGTTGCAGGCTTCAAGGTCGTGAGCCCCTCCTATTTTCATGCACTGACGCTCCGTCTGATCGAGGGCCGCATGCTGAGCGACAACGATCGCAGTGGATCCCCTCTTGCGATCGTGATCAACGAGACGATGAGGCGAACCTATTTCCAAGACGTGCCGCCGATTGGTCAGCGGCTTCTCATGAAGCGAGTCACGATCGACCAGAATGATTTCGGGCCCGACGTCGCATGGACCGTTGTCGGCGTGATCGCCGACGAAGGAGTGTCGCCGTTTGGAGATCGAGACGCCGAACCGGCGATGTACGCCACCCGGGAGCAGAACCCGACACGCTATCAGACGCTCGTGATGCGGACCACGGTCGAACCCGCCCGCGTCGCGGCGTCGGTCCGCGCCGCTGTGGCGGCTGTCGATCGCAACCAGGCGCTGGCGGAGATCGCTGCGCTCGACCAGCTCGAAGCTGGCGATGTGGCACCCGACCGTGTGCGCGCCGCCCTGCTGACGGCGTTTGCGACGATCGCAGTCGCGTTGGCCGCGATGGGTCTCTACGGTGTGATCGCGTATACAGTCGCGCAGCGGACCCACGAGCTCGGGATTCGCGCCGCGTTGGGCGCGAGCCGCGCCAGTCTGCTGCGACTCGTCATGCGGCAGGGGATAACGATGGTCGCAGTGGGACTCGGCGCGGGCTTCGCCGCAGCCCTCTCGGTCACGCCGGTTCTCAAGAACTTCCTATTTGGCGTCGAGAGTTCAGATCCAGGAACGATGTTCGCGGCGGCGGGCATCCTCGGCGGCGTGGCTTTGGTCGCGAGTTACGTGCCGGCATACCGTGCAACGACAGTCGAACCCCTGGTTGCGCTGAAAACGGAGTAAGCGCTCCCGCTTAGTAAGGGACTGACGGCGCCATCGGCACCCCAATCATTGGGGTCGTGTTTCCTTGATCGATTGTTCGTCCTGCGTGAGTTGCTCGGCCTATGCAACTGCAGCAGCTCGGTAACGATCAGCGCAGCTGCTAGAAGCTGTCCAAAAGGCTACGTCGAACGTTCCACGTGATCGCTACTCTAGCTTGGGCGCGGTCGCGGCAGATGTCCTCCGGAGTGGGGCAGGGCGCTTGGAGCACGAACAGCGCAAATACGATCTTCGCTTCCATCCTTGTCAACGCGTGCCGACTTGCGTCCAAACAACCTGCATCGAGTGCGTGGAGCGGCCTGCGTCCGCGAGCGGAGATCCGTCGCGCAGCCGAACATCTCCGACAACCGCGCGGCGCGGCCACGATCTGCATCCCGCTGGGACCGGCCAGCGAGTGAATCTGGCCTCACCCGCGTGGATGCCGGCACGAAGGAACGTCACAGAAATCGGTCCGTTGGCGAGCGGACGCGGCTTCCGCTTCAATCCGTCGACGGCGCGTTCGAGCGGATCGAAGTCGCCGAGGCTTTGCACAACCACCGACGCACCCGCCTTGCGAAGCACCGATCAATGATCACGTCGTCCGCGTCGCTGAGGACGATCACCGGCAAGGCCGCCGTGCTGGAACGCGACCGCAGCTGGTGCAGAAAGTCGAGCGCCGACACGTCGCGGAGCTCCCGTTGCAGCAGGATGAACTCGACGCGATAGCGCTGCAACAACCAGAGCGCGACACGGCTGCGCGGCGTGGAACAATATCCATGTATATCCTTCTCTCGAGAGGGCACATTATTCAGGTGGCGAAGTGGGGAACAGCTTGGCGGTCCGGCTGCTTGCCGCGCCTCCGCCGGTTGCGCCGTCCAGTGCCGCCTGATTTACGTTCGACCGCGCCGAGGTGCATGAGCGCCAGGCCGTTCTTGGACACGAACGTGCTCGTCTACGCCCTCGCGCACGACGATCACAAGACGCCGTCCGCGGAAGCCCTGTTGAGCGCGCCGGTGCCGTCATTGGTGTGCAAGCGGTCGTCTCGACGCGTTTGCCGAGTCTCAAACGCAGACGGTGAGGGAGGGTAGCGGCAATGGCGGATTCCCAGTGAGCGGTGGGCCGTCGCCGAGTCGCCTGGTCTATTTGCTTGCGTACGGTGTCGCTTCTCTCATCGCCGTCGCGGCAGGGTGTTGGACGGCTTACGAAACTGGCGCGCGTGCCAGCCTGTGGGTCGCCAACGTCGTCGCTTGGTTCGTCGGGTTAGCGGTGGCCGTCCCCCTGTCTGCGGTTTCATTTCGGCGCTACTGGAAATTCTCGCTGCTGTGCGCCGTCGTGCTGATGGCCGCGACGTTGGTTGGGCCTGGCCCGAGCGGCGTGCATCGCTGGATCGGTATGGGGAGTTTCCATTTCAATGCCGCGCAACTTCTTCTTCCAATTGCCGTCGTAATGCTCGGCGTTGCTCCGCCTGACAGTGCCGTGATCACCGGAGCACTTGCAGCGATTTGTCTCACCCTCGCACTGCAACCCGATCGCTCTCAAGCGGGGGCGATGACAGCGGCTGTCGCGGTCTTGGCTGCGACGCGTTGGCGCGCATCGCCACGCTGGCTGATCCATCTCGGGATTTCACTAATCGCGTTTCTTGCGAGTGACGTGCGACCTGACTCGCTGGCGCCGGTGCCGCACGTCGAGGGCATCATCGGACTCGCCGCTTCGGTGAACCGGTTTGCCGCGACCGTGATGGTGTGCGCTGTAGTCGTGGCATCAATGTGGCCGGCATCCGTGCGTGACGGAACACCGGGTCGGCCGCACGCCGGCGCGGGCTATGCGCTCGCCGCCTACCTCTGCGTATCGTTGCTGTTCGGTCTGCTCGCGGCGTTTCCAATTCCGTTAGCAGGACTCAGCATCAGCCCCATCATTGGATATTGGCTGGCGGCAGGCGCACTGCTGGCCGTCAATTCGACAGTACGTCGCGACGGCTCGCGGCCTGACCACAGCGACGAAGGAAAAAGAGCACAGCCGGATGCGTCGAATAGACGTTCCAATCGTGCAGAGCGTACTGGATCATCTTGACCTCGCAGCGACGAGGCCATTCGCGCATAGCGTTGATGAGTAATGCGTCGAGGGCGTGGGTTCAGTGGAAGGAATTAACGGCGAACAGCAGCATCAAGAGGAAGGCAAGCAGCATCGCGACCGACGAACCAATCGTCGACGTGCGCGATGGACCGGCGCCCGCGATCGCCGCCACGACGCCGCCGATCGAAAGGACGCCGGCGCCGGCGATACAACAGAGCGCGGCGATAGCCGTCGCGTGCGCCGAGCCGCCTTGCCGGCTCGCCTCGTCGAGCGCCTGCAGCGAGCCGTAGCGCAGCGCCACGATCGCCAGGAGCAGCTCGAGCAGCGCGGCCGCGCCCGTCATCAGGACGGAGACCGACAGCGCTCGCGGTCGCCAGCCCGCGCCGTCAACCGCGGAGCGGGCCGGTGCGCGCCAATGGCTCGCCCATTGGCCGACGATGGCCACCGCAACCGCGGCGTCGAAGAGCGCGAGCGCCGCCCACACGCTCACGCCTCAACGTCTGTCAACGACGCGTGCCGTACCGCCACGGCGTACACGTCGTCAAGCCTATCGCAGTTTCCGGCGCAGGCCAGAGTACGATGGTTCACTACCACATAAACGCCGACCTGTTTACTGGAAGGCCTGCCTGGCGGCACGACAGCGATGAACGTCGGCTGTTGAGCAGCCGATCGTTGCGGCCATTCCGCCGGCCGGGGCGTCCACATCATCGTAAACGTCGATCTGCTTACATCGGCGGCCGGTCGCGCAGAAGCCGCCGTGGTCACCGGTGGCTGAAAATCTGTCGGCGGTAAAATGCTGTGAACGTTTTTTGGCGATGAGGGACCCCGTAATTGTCCTCCATCGTCGACGACCATCATGAGCATGCGCTGCCGAAACATCGGTGTCGTTGTCCTGCTGCTCCTAGCGGTTGGTGCCGGAACGTCGTCCGGCCAAGGACAGGATCGTGACGACCGGGAGAGCGCAACCGTCGCAGGCAGTGTGCTCGATCCGAGCGGCGCCGCCGTCTCGGCAGCGCAGGTGACGCTGACCTTCACCGACGGCACACAATTGCGAACGGCGACGCCGGGAATCGACGGCCGGTTCACGTTTGTTCACGTTGCACCAGGGTCTTACGTGGTTACCGTTCAGGCGCGAGGATTTGCGCCGTTTGCGACGCGTCCGTTTCCCGTGGCATCACGCGGTGGGTTCACGCTTCCGCCAATCACACTGTCGATTGAGGACGTTACTGCGTCGGTGACTGTCCGCCCGATCGAGGCGATCGCCGAGGAGCAAATCAAGGCGCAGGAGAAGCAGCGGCTGTTCGGCTTCGTGCCGAATTTCTATGTCAGCTACATCCCCGACGCCGTGCCTCTCGCCTCCCGCCAGAAGTTCTCGCTGGCGTCACGCCACACGTTCGACTGGACGTCCTTCGCCGGAGCCACCGTTTCGGCGGCGATTCAACAGGCGGTTGATGCCCACTCCGGATATGGGCGTGGCGCGTCGGGGTATGCGAAGCGGTGGGCGGCCAGCTTCGCGAACGAGCGGGCGAACGACTTGCTGAGTCATTATGTGTTCGCCTCGCTCTTTCACCAGGACCCACGTTATTTTTATCAGGGAACCGGCACGACGCGATCTCGTCTGCGTCACGCGTTGAGTTACGCGGTCGCGGCGCGGAGCGACGGCGGCAAGCCGATGCCCAATTACGCCTACCTGCTCGGGGGCATGGGTGCGGCGGCGTTGTCGAACGCGTACTATCCGCGCGAAGAGCGCGGCGCAGGGCTGATTTTCACCAACGCCGCGCTGGGCCTTGTGGGTCGCGCCGCCCAGGCCGTGGTGCAGGAGTTCGTGGCGCGGCGTGTGACGACAAACGTCCGCGGGCCGCGTCCTTCCGGTATCCCGTAGACGAAACGGGCTTTCGCCGCGATCGACCTCGCCGCGGAGTGCGAGCTCGCGATAAACGCCGATCTGTTTACCGATTGGTGAGATGAGACGGGTTGCGCGGCGGTGACCGGGCTCGGTCCATGTCGGCTGCACGTCTTCGGGATCGTCGCATCGAGCGAAGGTACGAACGATCGGACGCGCTCGTCTAGCCACAGCACTCGCGGCAAGCACCTCGCTTGGCCGCGCCGTAATGCGTTGCTACCCCAGTTGTTGTGCTGGAGTATCTTGGCCTCGAAAGCCGAAGGCCATACGTTCGAGCGCTGTCGGACGCGCCAGATCTTCGATTTGCCGCGCAAGAACGGCACGTTAGGCTCCCTCAGCGTCCATCAGAATGCGGCGCAAGCCGTCAGTTGTCCGGTGTGTTGCTCGTGGGCCGGCTCAGCCGAAGCAGTCCGCGTGGGTCGCGCGTCGTAGAATCGCGAATTGAACGAGCGCGGGTCTGCGGTGTTCGCAGCTCCGTCGAATCGAATTGTGTGGAGGTGCACGAGAAATGCCCTGGTGGTCAATACGAACGGTGTATCTGCACGATCCTGGCGACGACGTTCAGTATTTCTATGCTCCGGAACCAGATCACCAGCGTGAGTGCCACGGGGGCGGTCGTCCGGTTTCTGAAGCGGAGCGAGCGTGAAGAAATCTCAGCTCGAGAAGCGACCGGGAAAAGACTGAGAGAACAGATCATGAGCCTCTGGTGGGCCGCGATGCGGTTCTACATCGAACCGTTAATGGCGATTGCGTTTGTGTGGCTTGTGGCCGTGGTACTCGGTCACATCGTCACGGGAGGTACCCGACGGTTGTGAACGACCGATGGGATGCTATCTGCCGATAGGCGGGTACCCGAGCATCGAGACATAGCCGCAACGGCGGCACTCGACTTTAAGAGCGCGGAAGTCGTTGGTCACTTCGACCACGCGGAGGTCGGCCGAGCCGCAGAAGGGGCACCGAGGCTTCGGGGCTCCGTCGTCATCGGCGACGGATGAGGACGCCATCTGCGCGCCCGAAGCCAAGCGCGTGCCGGAAGTCGTCCCGTGCAACCTCGCGGTTCAACCGCAGG
>Ga0070686_100001210_pt1 | contig 14679 bp, 2 predicted proteins | sample KBSS23LmetaG_FD_65654 | JGI IMG/M metagenome (GOLD analysis project Ga0070686, IMG submission 65654) | Switchgrass rhizosphere microbial communities from Kellogg Biological Station, Michigan, USA - KBS S2-3L metaG | ecosystem: Host-associated > Plants > Roots > Rhizosphere ... | reverse complement strand
AGCCGCACTGCATCGATCTTGTTCAAAACCACTTTATAAAGGGCTCCATCCATCCCATAAGTTTCCAAGCGGTACGGAATGCCCGCCTTGACGTCCATGTACGGATTGCCGCCCGTGTCGAGGTGATCCTGGAATTCTCCATTCGCAGTCTCATCGCGGCCCCCGCCCTGATGAAAATAGGTGACTCGCTTTCCCGTATAAGAGTCCGACTGTTCAGCGCGGTTAAACCCACGAAACTCACGGGAGAAAGGCGCATAAAACCCACCTTTGTAGCTAAATGTTGTCGTGCTGGCCGGGACGGTTGTCCCGGACGAAGCCGTGATCTTCGAGACAACGTAGACTGGGAATGGGAGCTGACTCTTCGCGCCTTCAGTCCAGGGATCCGTAGCGAAGTCTTTATCGCGATTGTTGTATTGTGTGGACGGCGTGTAGTCAACAGCGATTGAGCCACCGACCCCGTTTTGGACGGATATTAGAAGGTCAGGATAAGGGCCTTTATTCAACTGAACGCGCCATTTGTTATAATACCCAGTTGTAAGCGTGACCGGAATCGGTTTCTGAAAGACTCGGTCCGGCATACCGTCCCCGTTCACGTCAATCAGATCTGAAATCATAATCGAGGCGGAGTACTTGCTGCCCGAAGGATTCTCCTGCGCATAGGATCGGATGGCTGTATACTCAACAAAATTCGTGCCCGGGAACATGCCAGTGTTCATGTGTATCATCGAGTCACAGTTGAAACGTGACCACTCCTCGATTGGCCGGAATCCCGATCCGGTATTGATTTGAACATAATAGCGATCGAACACTGACGGCGGACCGGGTGGACTCGATTCACTGTGTTTTTCATTGTGTTTCACCATGACGCGATCCGGCAGACCATCACCATTTATGTCCACTAACGTTGAAGTCGTAGAAAAGACCATTCCAAGCGGAGACACTGGTGGTTTTTGGGCATCTTTGAATACAGCAGCTGTATATTGGTAGTCAGGCACACCGAATCTCTCCTCCGTTGTGGTTCCAAATGGATTTTGGAGCGCTCCCCATTCTTCGGGAGAATCAAAGCCGGCTCCATTATTGAATGCAACCAGAAACGAGTTAAAGACTATTTTGTTCTTGCTATCCTTTTTGGAATAACCCCAAACGTGATCAGGAAGCCCATCTCCGTTAAGATCAACGAGAGCGCTGGTCGTCCACCTTTGGGTTGGCATCGGATAGCCGCCTCCGGACGGTGTCCAAACATAGCTGTAGCCGGCTGAGAATTCGCCCGGGCCAAGGTTTTGAAGCGTAGAGGCCGCGCAACTAAAGTTCACGACCGGTCCAAACGTTCCCCCTAGATTGAACTGAACAAAAAGAGGTCCGTTCGCGTTACTGATGTTGCGCAAAACGCGATCGAGTAATCCGTCGCCATTAATATCGATAAGATCGCAATCGGCGCCAAAGGATGCAGATTGGAGGTTGTAAGGGCTCACTCCCAAATATGACCCGGAAGGAACCTCGAAGTCGGTTACACCCGAGCCGGTTGAGCCCGCAAACTGAGAGGCGACCCCTGAATATGGGGCAATCGATGCAAAACCCAGGCCGGTATTGATTTGCACATCCCAGTGATCAATGTTCGCGGACGTGTTCAATGGGTCGATGTAGGGACGCATCACCCGATCAGGACGCCCATCGCCGTTCAAATCAAAAAGTCCGACATAGCTGGAGCGCCTCAAGTAACTATACCAACCAACAAAACGCAGAATTTTTTTCACGCTATACATGGGCGCCAACCATTGGAATTGGGAGACTGGCCCGGTTGACTTCCCATTCTTATCAAGCGTATCGCGACTGTCATAATAAAGGTTGGTCCAGGGAACGGCGGCGGCAAACCCGGATCCAGTGTTTCGTTGAACTTTAAAAGATGGCGTCTGGCTCGCAAATTGACTTTGATTCCAGCCTTCCCCCGGATCCATTGTGGCCATGATCCGGTCCACGAGACCATCACCATCAAGATCGATTAAATCGGCTGTTGTGACGTCGTTAAACGTGGTGCCCGATGCACTTTGGTTATACGAAGTGGAAGGTGCGGAGGTTTTTATAGAACTATTAACACCTTGTCCGCTGACATCGCCAAAGTCTGTCATAGGCGCAAACTGATCGTACGCACCGGCGGGTCTTTGAGAATAATCGAATGCAAGATCTGGAAGAAACGAGGTGTCGTCGGCACCATACTCTCGAATCGCGGTCAAAAGAGATTTTCCAGTCGAACGGGATAAAGCGTAGGTCAGGTGATACCTGCGAACCAGGGCCCCAGACGCTTTGACTGTGATGTCGCTCAATCGTTTTCGCTCGTAAATGCGAGATCCGGATCGATAGGTTAGACTTGGATCCGGCCTGGCTCCGACTTCCAGGCCAAAGTTAACAGTGAGATTCGGGGAAACACCGTGAGTATTTCCATTATAGGATATCTGAGATAGGTATATCTGCTGACCAGTTCCCACAACATCCGTCGAATAAGTGTAGAGAGTTTGGTTTCCATTGGCATCCTCACGCCTCGTGATGCACCATTTGAAAATGCTGCTGGCCCCGCTCGAGGCCCAACCATTCTGGATACTTCGCAGCCTCCCTGAACTCGATTCACCAAACCACGATCGAGAACCCGAGGGGTCTACAACGATCCAGTATGGGTTGGTTCCCTGGTTGTAAAAAAGAAATCGACAAAATGATTTCTCGACGATACTTCTATATTCAATTGGATTGGCAGATGCATCTGAGACTCGAACAAGGGCGCTCGGCGAGCCTTGAATTGTAGCAATAAACGATTTTGAATCATCGAATTGCGTCAATGGATTTCCGGTGGCGTTGTCCCACTTAACTGGTGGACTGAATCGTGAATCGCGTTCAATTGAATCGATTGCAATTCCCCAACCAACCCCGCACCATCCGTCCTTTTTATTCGCCGAACTATAAGCAAGGGAGAGCATCGGCGTCGAGTTTTGACGCCCGGGCGGCAGCTCGATTGGCACAACGTATTCGAAGCTGCCCGTGAACAGATTACAACCATGCGATGAACCGAGGCCGACGCCTGGAGAGGCGCCACTGCCGGCACTCGCCGCAGCCGCCCTTCCTAAATTTGGCAATCCACCAAGAATCCAAAAGCAAAAAAGAAATGATACAATTCGATTCATATGCTATTCCCCCACGACGAAGTTGCCAAATGTCATTACTGTCCCATTCGATGAAACGATAGTGGACTGCATCTGGATCGCCCCGATCGCCATAATGTTCGTGAGCAGGACCGATGGCATTGCGCGATAACTGACATTCGTATCACCAAGCTGTCCCTCACTATTGCCACCCCAGGTCCAGGCGCTTCCATTGCTGGTAAGCGCCATGGAGTGGTTGCCTACGGCCACGACGGTTACAACATTTGACAAGCCGAGAACAGGCACGGGTGAAGGCCGGTCGATTGTCGTGGAATCGCCGAGCTGGCCCGATGAATTCAAGCCCCATCCCACGACGGTCCTGTTTGCCAGGATGCACAAGGTGTGCGCACCGGAACTCGAAGTTCCTCCACTGCTTCTCGGGTCGTTCGGTAAAAACCCATAAAGATATTCGTAAACGTTTGGCAATCCGTCGCCATCAGCATCCTCAAATCGATCGTCGACCAAAGGATTCAACCCTCCGTCAATTTCCCATCCATCAGGCAGGCCGTCGCCATCGGTATCCACCACCTGCCAGTTGCTCCGATCTCCTGAATCGAATACGGAATTTCCATTCGTGTCTTCAATGTAGTCGGCTGCCCCATCCCCATCCGTGTCAAGCGGTAGCAAATTAGCGCCCAACGCCACATAGTGTAGTCCGACATCAAGCCGTCCCCCTGCCTCTTTTTCTTGCGAAGCCTTCGTCGCGTAATGAAAAAGACCACGGTCGCCAGCGTTTGATAAACTCCCGGCGTTGAATAAATTACTGGAGGATTGGTAGTAGCGCCCAAGCGTTCCTTCAACATAAGTAAAGCTGGAAAGGACAATATCATTGGTGGAGGTTGGATAAAGGCGGTCCGTTGAGTTGATGTACGCATTGTGGCTATTCTGAACGTCGTCAAGGTTGTAGTTAAGGGCCACGCTATCGAACACATTGTCGCGGAACGTCAACGAATTTGGAACCATGTTGTCAACGCCCACCCAGCCACCCCAGAACAAATTATTGTAAAATGCGAAATGGTTGGTCGCATCGACGACAAAACTGACTCGTTCCAGCAGATTGTTTTGGAAAAGGCCCGTTGCGACCCCGTTTTTGAAGGTTTGAAAGCGAATGGACCCACGCTTGAATGCAGAGTCACGGATGGTGAAGCTGTCCACCTGAAATTCGTCTAAGCCGTAAAGATGGTAGCGGGCATTGCCGATAAACTCGGTAAAACTGATATCGATCGAGGACGTAAGTAGATTTGTGGGGTTGTACGGCAGGATAAAAACTGAACTCAGAGGCAGATGTTCCACTCGTGTTGGCTGCTCCTGCACCAAGGCATAGTCCACGAACCGATTCGGATTCTTTGGCGTTCCATGGGAAACGAATCGCGAACCAGGGTACAACAAAAATCCGTAACCATAAATCCCCCCCAGGACCGCGCCTCCGGAAATTGTTACCGAAGCGTTCGTGACGATGACGCTGTCGAGCATGAAATCAATCGGAGCAAAGTGTGCACCCAAATCAGGAACGTCCCCATCGCGCTGCGCACGTGGAGTTAGTGTGGTACCGTCAGCTATTCCCTCTTCCAGAGTAGCTGGTGGAAAAGTGGTGGTTTGTGTCAGAATCGAAAGCATCGTCGCTGAAAGCGTCGGGTTTCCAACATCTCGGTAGGGACTGACAGAACTCAGATAGTGAGATCCTGCTCCGACCATCTGGAACACGCCGGAATCGTTGGACAGGGTGGTGACGTGATCGTACGTCACGCCGACACTATCATTGGTGGCGACTACGATGAGAGAATTTGTCAGGGCCAAAGTAATGTTCGTTTTCCCATCCGGATCGAGCAGTTTTCCAATGTTGTGAGCTGTGAAGTGTTCCCCTTTAAAAGTCGTTGAATGAGTCGCCGAGAGAAGAAACGAGCCGGCGTTTTCTGCCAGCACATTATGGAGCGTAACCGTATTACCGTAACCAATTACAGCCGAATTGCAGGAAAGCAACTGAAGATTCGACGCCTCATGGTTCGTCGCCCCGTAAAATCCAATCGCATTCCGGGCGAAGCGGGAATGAATGTCATGCAGGTTAATCGATCCCGCGTAGGCCGTGCTGAAGTACAAATGGAAATCGCCATAAAAATCGGTTGGAGACCCGGTGCTTCCCGCGATTTGCGTTCCGATCGAGTCGTCATCCGCGGCCGTCATTATCGCTGGCAAAAAGAGCTCCGTTTTGCAATCCAGGCTCCCGTGAATTTTAAGGGTCGGGGTCGTGCCCAAAGCAAATTTCAAAACGGTTGCGCCTTCCAGCACGGTCGTGCCGGTGAGGTTAACTTCATTGGTGATGTAATAGGTGGTGTTGCCCAAGAACGTGAAATTCGATGCGGTCAGGACGACGGAGTAGTCCATTACGAAACCCGGTTCCTCGGGGATACGGCTATATGACATCCCTGCAATTTTTCGCGGAACTGTTCCCGGTTGCGTCGGCAAACCCGAACCCGGAAAAATTTTCGCCAGGCTGGTCGGTTGTCGTCGTTTCGATTTTCCGGAAGCAGCAACGGAGCGCCTGTTTTCACGGTGAGGCTTGAGGGCATCCCAGTCGATTCGAGCTTCCTGCCTGGCCGGAAGCGTATTCAAATGAGCAATAGCCTCAGAATAAGGGACCGATTCGATCAGAAAGTTAACGTGCGAATCTGGATCTGTGAACCGTTCCTTCGCAACCTGGAGGCGTCCGTGAGACGTTGAAAGGGGCGTTTTGTTCGTTCCGACGAGGAACGACAGCCCCTGCCCAATCATCATGTCGCCGAAATCGATTTGTTCGTCCGAGTCCAGGGAGCCGTTGGCGCGTTTGATCGAACTCCGACGAGTTGCCGCAGCCGGAACCTCAACCAGTTTGTGCCATATTTCCAGTTTTACGTTTGCTGGATCCCAGCCGAGGGCCGCAGGAGCAACAGGTTGCTCGCGGAGGATGACATCTGACTCCCATTTTCCAACCGAAACGGCAATTCGAACGTCCGACTTTATTCCAGAAAAAGCATTTTTATACAGCACCGTATTTCCTTCGAGAACACCCACGGAGTCTTGCAGTTCGCCAATAAAAACGCTATCCCCACTGATATCTGTCAGGGCGACGCCGACGGTTTGCAGCTTCAAAACCCGATGATCAGGGAGGGTGAGTTCAACGCAGGCGACCGCGTCATTGTGGTTCGGCGCCAGCTTAAGATGAAAGGGGCCTTTCGAATATGCGGCGCCCGCCTGCGCCAATTCGATTTGCGGGACACTAGACTTCCACGAATTCTCCTCATAAAAGTTAAGCCCCGACTGAAGGAGTGTGAATCGGTTCGTTACAAGCGATACGATGCCATTCTCGACATGAGAAGTGACGATCTCGTGGACATCGTGGTGCGGACCCCTCGCAACAATCGCATCGTCAGCCTTCACCACGGCTGCCAGTGTCAGCAACCCAGACAACGACAACAACCCTGAAACATTCATACGTTCTCCTTCTGACTGGGGACGTGACACCGATTTTTTCGCAAATGTCGCGTTTTCCGGACGGCAGGGGCAGGTCGAGAATCGCAAGGCCGTTAAGAACGGCGAAGGGCTCGGGGCTTTGCCTTTTTAGGTATTCGAGGCCACGTGGCTTTGAAACTATTTGTCGTCACTCTAAAGATTTCATCGAGCCGTTTGGCCGAATAAAACCCTGAGCCGCCCCTAGGAAAAACTACTACCGTGATTCAGGCAAGGATTTTCTGAAAATAGGTCGCCTGATTTTTTAATCCGTACTAGTAGGGCTGAACAGCCACGCTTTTTCGCGGGTTGGGGTCGCCGCGGCGGCGACTCCTGGGGCCCCGCATGAGAACACGCTCAACCTGTAATACGAAGGCAGGACAATGCGGCGGCGCTCAGGCCAATGCCAACGGACAAACTCGATATTACTGTGATGGCGAAGTCCCAAGACAGACAGAAAGGTTGAATCGACCTGGCTCTGAGAAGTCATCAGGAACTTCGTTCACCACGGAGCATGAAAACGTTGGGCGGGGCGCCCAACGGGACAGACGAGGCGTCTGTCCTCCCCATTTCGCAGGAGTCCTCGCGAAGGAACAGAGATTTCAGGATAGCAGCCCCGATTGAACCCATTTCCGGAAAGGAGAAATCGCTGAACCGCGCAGAGGGCGAGAAGGGAGAGACGGAGGCTTCACAGAAGTTTTCAGGAACTGCGTTCTTCACGACGCAGGAGAATCCGTTCGCGCCAGGCTGGAGGCCCTCGCCGGGCAGGCTGGCGGTCCCGGGAGGGGCGTTTTCAAGGTAGAGAACGTAGTTCAACGAAAGGAGGGCGATGGGCGAAATGGACTGTACGGACGAAATAGACAGAGGGTAAGAATTCAGCAACCTCCTACCGTCAATTGCTACGATTTGGTTATATGCGCACAAAAAAAGGGCCGGAGCTTTTGGCTCCGGCCCTGTGATTGGTTCAGGTGAAGATTATTGCTTCACACGATAGAACAAGGCATCGCCTGGTCCCGGGAGCGGGATGGTGAGGCTGCCGGAGGTTCCGAGGTCGGTCCAGACGGTCGTTGCGGAGAACGCCGGCGTGGATTGAAGCGTTGCGCCTGCGGTCCAAGTCAGCGTCAGGTTGTTGCCGGAAACCGCGAAGGAGAGAGTCGGCGCGCCTATGAGGCGGAAGTACGACTTGATCGCTTTCGGGTTGTTCGGGTCGTTGACGAGGATTTTGCCGCCGGTGACGGCGTCATCGTAGGTGAACAATTCGAAGTTCGCGCCGCCGCCACCCTGGTAGTAAACCACGCGCATCGGGTAGATGCCCGCAGCCGGGATGACGAAGCCGAACGGGATGTCCTGGTTGCCCGCGCCGCGATCGACGCTGAACGGAACATTCGGGTTGTTCGGAGCGACATCGACGCCGTTTTGGTTGGCGGCGGTGAGGTTGACGTTGGTGTTCAACTGGAAGCGCCAGCCGTCGTCGCCGTTCGCGCCGAAGCGGTAGAACCCGGCGGTCGGGAACTCGAGGTAACCGATGATTTCCTCAGCGAAGTTCTGGAGGTTGTTGCCTTGCGGCACAACGCCCGGAAACGCCGTATCAGGGATGTTTCCATACGGCCAGAAAGCCAGGCCGCTGTTTTCGAAGTTACCGGTTTCCGCGCCACCGATGGTGGTGCCATCGGTCTTTTTGTTGCGGGCGATGCTCCAGTTGATGACGCCATTGGTCAGGAAATACTCGCCCCGCGGGCCCGGACCCTTGATCGAGAAGGTGTCAACGGGCGTGCCGGCGAGCTGCGTTTCACGGGCGGCCACGGTGTTGGCCAGACCGGAGGTGTCAGACGCCTGGGCCGCGCGAACCTGGAAGCCACGGTCAGCCGCGCTGACTTTGCTGAAGTCGAGGCGGTTGGTGGCATCCACCGTGATGTACGGTTGAACGCGGAAGGTCCAGGAGTTGGTGCCATTCGCATAGACGAGACTGGCGGTGTGAGTCGAGCCGGAGGCCAGGAGCGGGTTCGTTCCTTTGCCGGGCTTGTAGGTGATCGTCTTGTCGGTGCCGCTGGTGCTGACATCCGCGCTGGCGGTGACATCGGCTCCATCCAACAGAATTCGAACGGATTCACTCGCGCCGTTGGCAATGACGCCACCGATCGGGGTGTTCGGGAAGGGACGGCGGGAATCGCTGTCGTTCACGATGTCGTTCGAGTTGATTTGGGACGGGGTGCGGCCCCAGATCTTGAGGGAGTCCGGTCCAGCCTGCTGGATGCGGTTTTCCCACGGAGTCGGGGAGACGGAGAAGCGGGTCCAGGGACGGGCCGGGCCGGTGTAACCGGAGTAGGCGGCCGGAACCCAATCGGCGCTCGCGAGGTCGTTGACGAGAACGACTTCACCGTTGTCTTTGTTGAGCATGAAGAATTCGGCATTCACACCGCCGCCGCCTTCCCAGAAGAGAATGCGCATGGGGTAGATACCGTCTTCGGACACGATCAAGCTGAACGGCGTGCTGCCGGTGTTGGCGCCCAACGCAACCAGCGTGGTGTAGGGGCTGGTGCCGGTCGGGCCGGCGAGGTTGCCGGAGTTACCACGACCGAAAGCGGCGTGGCCGACCATGACACCAAGGGTATCGTGCGGGTCCGCACCGACCGTGGCGACGTAACCGTCGTCGCTGTTAACACCGAGGACGTAAACACCTTTCTTCAGGTTGAGGTAGGTGATCGTTTCCATGACAGAGTTGTCGCGACCCGCTTCCTGGAATCCGGCGCCGGGCAAGCCGGGCATGACCGCATCCGTGTTAATGCCCGGCAGCGGCAGAGCCGGCGCGGTGGCCGTGAACAATCCAACGCCAGCCGCACCGTCCGCCGGTGAGCGGAAGTTGAAGATGTCGAAGGTATAGGTCCAGTTACCATTGGGACCCTTGTCCGCGATGTTCGGATAACGAAGGCCGGTGACCGGGTTCATTTCCGAGCCAGCGAGCTGCTGTTCGGGACGAGGCATGCGGTTACCGTCGCCGCCGCCGGTGATGCGTCCGCCATCAGCCTGGGTGCCGGAGGTCGGAGCTTTGTCCATTTGATCGACAAAGGCGAAGAAGCCGGGCTTGGAGGTGTCGATCTGTTCGATCGGCACTTTGTAAGCCGGAGGAACGGCGCCGAAGTAGGGAGCGACGTTGATGTTATACTGGTTCGTGTAAGTCACAACCGTTCCGCCTTCCGTCCAGGAACGAATGTACTGAATGGTATTGACGCCGGAGTAGAGCAAATTGCTCAAGGAACCGGCACGAACGAGTTTTGTAATATTGTCGGTCTTGGTGACCGTGACCCCAGTGGTCTGATTGGTGCCATTGATCACCAGCTTGACCGTCGCCGGGTCGATCACCACAGCGCTAATGCCGTTGGTGTCGTCGCGACTTTCAATGATGATGTCATCGTTGGCATAACCACCGATCCAGTTTTGGACGGGGAGCGCGCGGCGGATGGAAGGACGGGCGTTGGTCGCGGCGCGGTAGGCGCCAATGCTGCCGGCCTGGAGAACACCACTCGTGTCGAAGTCACCAACGAGGTGTTGTTCGGCGGTGAGAATGTCCTGAGCCCAGAGCTCGATGTTCTGGCCACCGGTGCCCTGCCAGAAGGTCAGGCGGAACGGATAGACACCGTCCTGAGGAATCGCGAAGTCGAAGAAGGTTGGAGTGCCTTCGCCACGGCCACCGTTGAACTGGCCGAGGATCTGACCGCCGGCCGCGTCCTGGCCCGGAGCGATGGAAGCGCGGAAGCCGTCATCGCTGTTGACCGCGAAGCGATAGTAGCCTTGCGGGATCTTGAGGTAGGTCACGAATTCAACTTCGTAGTTGTCGCCCGTGACGCCGCCCGGAAGGACCACGTCGGCACGACCCTTGGTGGCATCGGTCCATTTGCCGATATCGCCGCTGGCGTTATTGATGTTAATCGGGCCGGCGAAGTCCAGGTAACCTTCGGCATCTTCGCCCAGGCCAACGAGGCGATTGTCGTAGGGAAGACCGGTGCTCGGGTCGATAAAGCCGTTGTTCAGGGCACGCTCAATAATGATCGTCTGATTACGATCCCCCGGACCGCGCAGGAACGAGGCGTTATCATAGCCATGGACGCGCAAGCGATAGCCAGGCTTGGTGGTGTCGGCCGCGTTAAACGGCAGGGAGGTGCGAACATCCACGGTGGTGAAAGCCGCGACCGTGAAGGTCTTGGCGACCGCAGCGCCACCGTTGACCGAGATGTTCAAGGTGTGGGCGGCGGCAGTGAAGAACGCATGCTTATCCGCGACGATATCGTAGGAAACAGTGGTAATGCCACCGTTCTTGCTGATCGTGACCGGGATATTCGTCGAGCCAGTGTCGAGCTTCACCGTGATGCTCGAAGGATCAACGGTGACGCCGGGAACGTCCGCGATGGTGAAGAACAGTTTTTGCGGCGTGAAATTCACGTCGCCGATCACCGGGGCGGTCAGAGCGGTCGCGCCCAGGACCAACTGGACGGCTTCGACGGGCGCGCGGGGCGTTCCAGTGTTGCCGAGACCGTTTTCGGTCGTGGCTTCGATGACGATGTCACGAGCAACGAGACCTGGGAACCGGAGGTAATCACCCACATCGGTATGGTTCACGCCGAGGTCTTCGGTATAGGTGGAAGGAGCCGCGGCGACGGTGGTGCCGAGCTTGTAATTCTTCAACACGATGCCCTCAGGAGTGAGGATGCGATAGCCGCCGCCACGGAGGGTGACGGTGCCGGAAGCGTAGATCCAGACTTCGTAACCATTGGTGCTGTAAATAGCAGGAAGGTTCGTGATGGTGATGCGGGTGGTGGTGGCGTTGGCGGTATCCAGATAGCCGGTCATGAGGATACGATCCGCGCCCGCCGCGAAGTTGTTGTAATTTTCCGTGTGGACCGTGCCCGCCGCTGTGGTGGTCCAGGTGTTCGGACAATGCCATTCGACATAGGTCGCCGCAGCCGTGGAGGCATCAATGTTGCCCTTGTTGAACACGCTCAGGCCAGTGAGGGAGCCATTGGCGCCGCTCGCGGCACGGTCATTGAGGTCAACCATGTTGTTCCAGCCGCCCTGGGCGACCGCCGCGACACCGGCGACGTCATCCTGGTTCAAACCAGCGAGGACGGTCCCGTCATTCGGGTCAACCAAGTGACCGGTGGCGAGCGGTTCGCTCGCGCCGAAGTTCAAGCCGATCGAATAGACTTGCGCGTAGGCCGGAACCACGAACGAGCGAGTCACCGTGGGGATGACGTTGCCGTTGGTGTCCTTGTAGTCAATCGTGAGCGTCTGGGTGGAGCTGGCGGGATAGACCGTCGCCTGCGAGTAGGTCACAGTCGTGGTGTTGTCCACTTTGGTAACCGTCGGGGTCAAAACGGTGGCGCCGCTCTTAACGACGACAGTTGCAGGATCAACCAGGTTATCCGTGCCGTTGTCGAAGATCTGGAACGACCAGGACTTGAGTCCAGCGGTCACCGCGGAGACGACCGGGGCGGTCGCGAGCGTGGTGACGAGGTGAATGTTGTCCACGTGCTGGATCTGGTTGTTGCTGCCAGTGCGGCCCGCGAAAACGAGGCGGCCCGGGGAAGGGACGTACCCGGTTTGGAAGGCGTTCAGAATGACGCGTCCCTTATAGGAGACCGTCAATTTGCCATCCGTCGCGAGGGTGACGGCGATCGGCTGCCAGCAGAGGGGAGCAGTGGTGCCGCTGAGATCGTTGGTACCGGTCTGCAAGCTGTTTTGATCCGCGCAGAGGCCGTTGCGGGTGGCGAGATCGACGCCGCCAATGGTGCGGTTGTCGAGGCGAACGATTACGCCTTCGCGGTCGGGGCCGTCGGGGAGGACGTTGCCAGACCAGGCGTCAAAGCTGATCGCCAAACCGGTGGCGGTGCCGGCTTCGGGAAGACCCGCCGCCAACTGGCCTGTGTTTTGCGAAGCAAGAAAGGGATCGCTGGAGCGCGCGAAACTGATGGAGAAACCATCCGCGCCACGGAGATTGGCGTCGCCAAAGTCATTACCAATGCGAACATCGGCCGTAAAGGTGAAGCCGGTGACAATTTTGCCGCCGTCCGCATCTTTGAAGATGAGGAACGCGGATTGGCTGTCAACCGCATCGGTGATGGTCAGGTAACCGCCGGAGGATGGATTGCCATCGGTCGGGGTCCAGATCGGCCCAGGAGTTCCGCCGGTCGCTTCGAAAAGCGCGGTGGGATCCGAGTCGAAGTTAATGTCGAGCGTGGCGGCCTGCGCAGGCAGGAACCATGCGGCCGCAGCGGCTGCAACGGCTTGCGCCACTATTTTGGGACGCAATTTGGGTGATGCTAAACTTCGCATACAGAACAAGTGTGTGGGTTGTGACTGTTAGTCGTTTGTTTGCCCTTCCGGGCCGGGAGTCAGTGTTCTTTGTATCAGCGGAATCAAAGAGTGTAAACATTTTTTTGGCGTTCATCGGACTTTTCCTTGCCGTGAAATAAGCGAGGCGCGGAGAGGAGAGCACAAAAGGTTTGTTTTATGGCCGCTCTGTTTGCAAAGTTTTTGCGTGCCAAAGCCGACCGTGCCTGTCGCCCCGCCGTGCTCACCTGTTAAGCGCCTGACTTGCCTGACCCTGGGCGCGGCCGTTGGCATCCTTCTGTATATGGGAGACGCTGGCAGCCGTCAGGCGCGACTCGGAGGGAAGCTCGGAGAAATGGCGGCGATGCGCGGGGCGGTTGAGGAGCAAATTCTTAGGCAAACACCGGCTCTCCAATTTAAGGATTCCCTCGAAGCTCTCAAGGAGCGAAGCGCGCGGATGGAGGCGGAGCATGGCGCGCGCGGGGCGGAGGGACGGGAAATTCGGCTGGCGCGAGCCGTCATCGCCAATGCGGAACAGCGATTTGGCGAAGCGCTGGATCTCGTCGCGGAGGCGGACGGGAAGGAGGCACCGCTTTGGACTCTCCAGATTCGCGGGGATGCGTATTACGGACTCGGGAAATGGGCGGAAGCGACGAAGGCGTATCGGGAAGTGGCGGCGCTCGATCCAAATCGGGTCGCGGTGTTGGCGCGGTTAGCCGAGGCGCAATTGGCGGCGGGCCAGGCGGCGGAAGCCGCGGAGACGCACCGCCGTCACATCACGCTGGAGGTCGAACAAGCGGAAAAGCAATGGCGGCGAGCCCAGGTCGATGCCGCCATTCAACACGCGGGAAATATTCTCGCGGCGCGCGCACGCTTCACGAACGAAACGTGGGGCGAAACCCATTTCCTCCACGCCCATCAAATCATGGGCGCAGCGCTGCTGTATAAAGGACATCCCGCTGAAGCCATGCCGCATTTCGAAAAAGCAATAGACGAAGGGGCTGACGTCAATCAACGCGCCGCGACTTTGTGCAACCTGGGCGATGCGTCGTTTTACCTGCGCAAGAATGACGCCGCTCTCGCGCGTTATGAAGAGGCCGCCAAATTATTAATCGAGCACAAGACAAGCACGCCGTTGCTCGCGAATTTATTCGAGCGTCGAGGCAACGTCTTTTTAGCGACCGGCCGCGTCGAGGCCGCGCTGGGCGAGTTCGAGAAAGCAATCGCAATCCTGACGGAGCCGGGCAGTCCGGACCTGGCGCGCTGCCGGAATAACCGTGGAGCGGCGCGGCGCGCGCAACGAAACGAAAGGGCGGCCGTCGAAGACTTCGAAGCGGCGTTGAGCATTTTGGCCGCACCCCAGCCCACGGTCGATCGCGGCGAAGAAATTGGACCCAGGGCACGATTGGAGGTGGCGATGGGCTTTAAAGAAAACGCTCTCGACGCATTGATTCGGACTCGCATTGCCGGCCACGGGGCGCGCAAAGAAAATTTGGTTTTGCAGGCCGCAATCCAAAAAAATCTCGGCTACGCGCATCTCGCGCAAGGCGAGATGCGAGCGGCGCTTTTGGATTTTCAGAAGGCGATGGAAGGCTTCGCGACCCTGGTCGAGGAGGAAAACGAAAGCGAGCTCAGTCCGCGCCTGGCCGTTTGCGTGCGGCAGGTCGGATGGATCTATGCGACC
>Ga0070686_100001208_pt1 | contig 14701 bp, 7 predicted proteins | sample KBSS23LmetaG_FD_65654 | JGI IMG/M metagenome (GOLD analysis project Ga0070686, IMG submission 65654) | Switchgrass rhizosphere microbial communities from Kellogg Biological Station, Michigan, USA - KBS S2-3L metaG | ecosystem: Host-associated > Plants > Roots > Rhizosphere ... | reverse complement strand
GTCCTGGATATAGTCGATCAGGCTCTGGTTCAGCGCGCGGCCCTGGTTGGCGAAGGTCGAGAAGGCGTTGACCATCCGCGCCACCGTGGTGTCGCCGGCGCCGAGCGCGATCGCGAGGAAGGGCGGATAGTCGCCGACTCCCATCTGGCGGGCGCGGCGCACGACATTGTTCATCCCGATCTGGTTGGCGGTCCGCACCGTCATCAGGTTGCGCGACTGCTCGATGCCCCAGCGCATCGTATGCGGGCCGGAGCCGCCGCCGCCGCCGAAGTTGCGGAAGCATTTCTGGCTGGGCGTGCCCTGGTTGGCGCAGAACGGGCCGTCGATGATGATCGAGGCCGGGGTCATGCCGTTGTCGAGCGCGGCCGAATAGACGATCGCCTTGAAGGTCGATCCGGGCTGGCGCAGCGCCTGGGTGGCGCGGTTGAAGTTGGAGCCGCGCACGTCCCAGCCACCCTGCATGGCGAGGACGCGGCCCGAGCCCACCTCCTCGACCACCATCCCGCCGGAGATTTCGGGGATGGTGCGCAGCGCCCAGGCCTCGCCCTGCTGCTCGACCGCGATCACCGCGCCCGGGCGGAGCGCGTCGAACGCCGAGCCGCCGACCCCGCGCCGCGGCATCGAGGCGAGGCCGGCGGGGAGCTGGCCGGTGCTGCCGTCGACGAAGCCGAGGGTCGCCGCGGCGCCCTCCTTGGAAAGCACGACCGCGGGCCGCCAGGTCGGATAGCCGGGCCCCAGCGGCGCGACCGCGAGCTGGCTGCGCCAGTCGCCATTGATGTCGATATTGAGGCCCGGATCGCGCCAACCGCGCCCGGTCTCGTAGCGGGCGAGGCCGTCGCGCAGCGCCTGCTCGGCCGATTGCTGCATCACCGGATTGTAGGAGGTCCGGACCCAGAGGCCGCCCGCATAGAGGCTGTTGGGATGCTGCGGATCGGCATTCTCGCCGTAGCGCTGGATGAGGTCGCGGCGGACCTCCTCCATGAAATAGCCGCCGACATTGCGGGTGATGTCCTGGCCCGAGCCCCGCACCGTCTCGAGCGGGGTCGCGATCGCCTCGTCATGCTGGGCGCGGGTGATGAAGGCATTGCGCAGCATCTCGCCGAGCACGAAATTGCGCCGCTGCAGCGCGCGGTCGTGATGGCGGACCGGATCGTAATTGGACGGCGACTTGGGGAGGATGGCGAGGAAGGCGCATTCGGCGATGCTGAGCTGGGCGACGTCCTTGTTGAAATAAGCGCGCGCCGCGGCCTGCACGCCGTAGCTGTTCCGCCCGAGGAAGATCTGGTTGAGGTAGAGCTCCAGGATCTGCTCCTTGGTCAGCACCGATTCTATGCGGCGGGCGAGGAAGGCCTCGCGGATCTTGCGGGTCACCGAATATTCGTTGCCGACGAAGAAGATCTTGGCGACCTGCTGGGTGATGGTCGATCCGCCATGGGCGCGCTCGCCGGTCCCGGCCTTGGAGGCATAGTCCCAGACCGCGCCGAGCAGGCCCGGATAGTCGATCCCGCTATGGCTGAAGAAGGTCCTGTCCTCGGCCGCGAGGAAGGCGTTGATCAGGGGCACCGGGAATTCGCGATAGGCGAGCTGGACGCGGCGCTCGCGCGCGAAGGTCTGCACCGGCTCGCCGTTGATGTCGCGGACATAGGTGGGGAGCACCGGTTGGTAGCTCAGCAGGGAATCGGCATCCGGCAGCCCGCGCGCGAACAGCAGCCAGAGGATGAAGTAGAAGATGAAGGGCAGCGCCGCGATCACGGTCACGACCTTCACCCACCTTTTCTTCCACGCCCGCCCCGCAAAGGCGAGGGCGGCGGCCAGACGGCCGTCATTGCGACGGAGGGTGATACGCTGCGCGGCTTGCTCGGAACTCATCTGGCGCGGGTCTAGCGGAAGCCGGGGCGGGGGTGAAGGGGAGGGGATGCGGGAATCTGGCAGGTCTTCGGCGCTTCAGGGGGACAAGGGGCCTTTCCCGCTCGTTTCCAATGCGTCCGTAGTTCAAAGCAACTCACAATAGTGTCAGTGTAATTATACCGTGGAATCCCTGTCGCCTCAGTGAAAGTCCGTGCTCCCGACTAGCCAGATAAGGGTATGGGAACTCCAAGTCGGTGAAAAAATTTCTTCTCCCGCTAGGTTTACAAGCCTTGAACGGGCCGCCTACTAATCGGCTTGAGTCCTATCGGGTCGCGGCAGGGGGAGGCAGCAGGGTGACTTGGCGCACAGAAAGAGTGCTGATTGCACTGTCCATTGCCGCGCTGGCTGCGACGGCGATGGCGTCGGAAACGATCACATACAGCTATGATGCGCGGGGCCGGCTGGTCCAGGTCAAGCATAGCGGCTCCGTGAACAACAACGTCACGGCCAATTACCAGTACGATAAAGGCGACAACCGCACCAACGTCAACGTGACGTCGCCCAACCCGGCGCCGTAAGCGCGCCGACACCTCTAAAAATTCCGGGGATGACCAAGACGATGGCGGATCGGGCAAGGACGTTCATGCGAGCGACACCCATTTCCATGCTGCGCTCGATGCTTGCGCTGGCCGCGCTCGCTTTTGCGGGCGCTGCCATGGCCCAGACGCCGCCCGACATTCCGACGGTGGTTTCGCCGCTCCAGGTCGAGCCCGATCACAATGGCGTCAACCTGAGCGACGGCAGGATCATGATGGGGCTGCCGGTCCTTTCGGTGCCCGGAGCGCCCCATCTGCGGTTCGACCGGATCCAGAATGCCACGCCCTACATCTCGGGCAACGTGGTGGACACTGGAGCAGCCGAATATCCCCAGAGCAGCTACTCGGTCCACACCGGCACGGGCAGCTCCGAATCGTTCCACTGCACCGATACGGTCGACTGCACGAGCGTCGGCGGGACGGGCTCCACCCTGGTTCCCACCCGCAGCGACATGACCGCCGCCGGGAACAACAGGTTTCGGGAGGCCGGGTCGGGCGCGCTCTACAATTTCAATCTGCGACTCGTCCGGACGAGCGGGACGAACCAGCATCCTTATTATTACCTGTCAAACGTGACCTACCCGAACGGTGAGGTCATCTCCTATACCTATGACACGGCGGCGTTCGGCACCGCCACCTATCGCCGGCCCAACAGGATCGACAGCAGCCTCGGCTACTATATCCTCATCACCTATCAGGGCAGCACCTTCGGCACCAACGAATGGGGGTCGGTCGCCTCGGCGGCGATCTACTCCACCGCTTCGGCCACTTCGCTGAGGAAGCTGACCTACGCCGCGGACGGCACCGTAACCGAATATGGCGCCGGCGATGCGGTGAGCCGCGTCTATCACTGCACGGGATGCCTCAGCCCCCTCGGGGTCGACATCGAAACGGCGACGGGATCGAACCAGCTTCCCACCGAGGGGTCGAACACGACGACGGTGACCGCGGTATCCGGCGCCAACGTCATCGCATCCGTGACGCGGGACGGCGTCGCCTGGAATTATTCGTACGGCAACCTCCACGTTGAATCGACCTCGGGAACCTGGCTCTACAACAGCCTAACCGTCTCCGGCCCCAACGGCTTCAACAACGTCTACAACATCACTCAGTATGCGCTGTCGACGAGCTCGCACCGCAACGTAGTCACCAGCGTCACCGATTCGATCAACCGCACGACTTCCTACACCTATGACGAGGGCTTCCGTCCGGTGAGCATCACCTACCCGGAGGGCAATTCGGTCGCCGTCAGCTACGATGCCTATGGCAACATCGACTGGCGCAGGACCTATCCCAAGCCGAGCTCGGGGCTCGCCTATATCACCGAGACCCGCTCTTTCCCCACCGACACGTGCGGGAACAGCGGTTATCCGGTCCTTTGCTACCGGCCGACCTGGATCCGCGACGGCCTCAACCGGCAGACCGACTTCGTCTACAACAGCAACGGCCAGATGACCGAGCAGATCGAGCCGGCCGACGCCAACGGCGTCAGAAGGCGGACCACGATCGTCTACGATGCCTCGAGCGGCATCAGCCGCCCGATCGCCATGCGGATCTGCGCCGACACGGGGGCGAGCTGCGGCACGAGCGCGCCGATCCAGACCAATTACACCTACCCGGCGACCGGCACGTCGCTGCTCCCCATCGCGGTCAGCCAATACGACCCGGTCACCGCCACCACCCTCACCACCAGCTTCACCTACGACGCTGCCGGACGCGTCCTGTCGACGGACGGACCGCTCACGGGGAGCGACGACGCCACCTACGTTCGCTACGACGCCTATGGCCGCAAGACCTGGGAGATCGGGGCCCGCGCCGCGAGCGGCCTGCGCATCGCGACCCGGACCACCTATCGCGATTCCGACGACAAGCCGGTCAGCGTGGAGACGGGGACCATCCCCGACGCGGACAGCACGACGCTGACCGTGTTCCGGCGCACCGACGCGACCTATGACAGCCGGCGCAACGCGGTGCGCGAGACGCTGTCCGCGGGCGGCACGACCTACGCCGTGACCGACAAATCCTATGACGATCGCGGCCTCGTCGAATGCACGGCCGTGCGGATGAACCCGGCCGTGTTCGGCTCTCTCCCCTCGTCGGCCTGCACGCTCGGCACCGCGGGAAGCGAGGGAGCGGACCGGATCACCCGCATCGTCTACGACGCCGCGGGCCAGCGGCTGCAGCTGCGCGAGGGGGTCGGCACCAGCGTGGAAGGCACCGAGGCGACCTGGGCCTACAGTGCGAACGGCAGGGTCACGACCGTCATCGACGGCAACGGCAACCGGGCCGAGCTGCGCTATGACGGCCATGACCGGCAGGATCGCTGGACCTTCCCCTCCACCACGCGGCCGACATCGCCGCCGTTCGACGACAGCACGCCGGCCACTGCCCTGGCGACCGCCGGCAGCGTCAATACAGGCGACTATGAGGAATATGGCTACGACGCAGTCGGCAACCACACCTCTTTCCGCAAGCGCGACGGATCGGTTCTGACCTACACCTTCGATGCGCTGAACCGGATGACGGTCAAGACCGTGCCGGAGCGGTCGACGGGATCGCAGGCGCTGACCTCGGCGCAGACCCGCGACGTCTATTACGGCTACGACCTTCGCAATGCGCAGCTGTTCGCGCGCTTCGACAGCGCGTCGGGCGAGGGCGTCTCGAACAGCTATGACGGGTTCGGCCGGCTCGCCTCAACGAGCAGCGACATGGGCGGGACGACGCGCACGCTCGCTTATCAATATGATACCGGCAGCCGTCGCACCCGCATCACCTATCCGGACAGCGTCTATTTCGAGACTTCGTACGACGCGCTGAACCGGCAGGTTGCGCTCATGCCCAATGGCTCCACGTGGATGGCCTACAACTTCTACACGGCCGCCGGCAATTTCTCCGCCCAGGACCGCGTCAACGTCCACCTCTATGCGAGCTATGACGGGATCCAGCGCCTTTCCCAATACCTCTATCAGTTCGGCTACTCGGGCCTGACCCTCGACTACACGCGCAACGCGGCGGGACAGATCGCCTCGATGACGCGCGATTATGGCGCGTTCGGCTGGACCGGCCATTATGCGGTGAACCGCAACTACACGACCAACGGGCTCAATCAGTACAGCGCCGCCGGCACGGCCTCGTTCACCTACGACGCCAACGGCAATCTGATCTCCGGCGCCGGCGACGCCTATGTCTACGACATCGAGAACCGGCTGGTGTCGGCGAACGGCACGCACAATGCGACTCTCGCCTACGATCCGCTCGGCCGCCTGTGGCAGGTGACGAGCGGATCGAGCGTGACCCGGTTCCTCTACGACGGCGATGCGCTGGTCGCGGAATATGACGGCTCGAACAATATGATCCGCCGCCACCTCCACTGGAACGGCGCCGACGTGCCCATGGCCACCTACGAGGGCGCGGACCTCAGCACGCTGCGCCAGCTCGAGGCCGACCATCAAGGCTCGATCATCTTCTCCACCGACACCACCGGCAACGGGACCGCGATCAACACCTACGACGAATACGGCATCCCCGGCGCGGGCAACACGGGCCGGTTCCAATATACCGGCCAGGCCTGGCTCGCCGAGCTCGGCATGTACTATTACAAGGCCCGCATCTACTCCCCCACGCTCGGGCGGTTCATGCAGACCGATCCGATCGGGTATGCGGATCAGTTCAATCTATATGCATATGTGGGAGATGATCCGGTCAATCGGAGTGATCCGACGGGGCAGACCATCGAGCCCGGTTGCGGGAGTCGCCTAGGGGATTCTGCTGCGTGCTCGGGGGGGACGCTTTTAGAGCATCTGGGATCGGAGGGGCGGGGGCGGCGTCCTTTGACCTACGCTCCGAGTGATCAAAATGGTGGCAGCTCAGACGGTCAATACGGTCATAATAGCGGCGATGCTCCTGGTACCCTTCCGGGAGAGGAAGAATCAAGTTGGTGGGGTCTATTGCGTTCATTTGTGAGAAAAATCGGGCCAGCCATCGTTGCATTTGTCACTCCAACTCCTGCACAAGCTCCTGGGCCGACAGCACATTTTCCGAGCAATCCCGCACAAACTGGCCACATTTTTAGAAACGAGCCCGGCCATTTTACAACCGATACAGTAGCAAATAGAAGAATTATTCAGAGTGCAACGGACGCGAGGTTTTATGTAAGGACCGACAGATTTGGTAATGAAATATATGGAAGGCTAAATCCTGATGGCAGCCAAACTTGGGTTCAGGTTCGACGCGGAGTTATACAGAATGCAGGTTTGAATCCGACGCCCGAAAACCTTGCCGTAAGATTTAGGTGAGAGAAATGGATAAAATGCTTAGCAAATCAGAAGCATATGAAGCCATGCGTTGGTTTCTTGAGAAGTATTGGGAAAGGGGCGGTAAGTCTTCTGACGATATAGCTGTGCTACTCGGATCCCTCAACCGAGGTGGCAATGACTTTCTCCCTTTGGACCGCGCTCAATGGAGTGATTGGGACAAGGCATGCGACTATATACTGGAATTACGGTGATGGTGTGGACCCGAATTACGGTGGAATTACGGTGAATTACGGTGCCAGTTTACTAAAATTACGGTGCCAGTTTACTAATCTACCGCGTCATCCCGCTCTTCCCAAGGCTCACCGCGCAAAATGCGCCTCCATTACCTCCATTACGGTGCCAGTTTACTAAAATAGCCGCTCGCTCCTACTTTTCATCCATGGTCCGCCTCCCGCGCCTTGTCCTTCCCGGCCTTCCCTATCACGTGACCCAGCGTGGCAACCGGCGCGAGCAGACCTTCTTCGAGGATGGCGACTATGCTCTTTACCGGAAGCTGTTTGCCGAAGCGCCGGCGAAGGCGGGCGCCGAGGTCTGGGCCTATTGCCTCATGCCGAACCATGTTCATGTCATCGTCGTGCCGGCCGACGCCGACGGATTGCGGCGCACCTTCGCCGACGCGCATCGGTGCTATACCGGCTTCATCAACGCGCGGCATCGCTGGACGGGTCATCTGTGGCAGGGCAGGTTCGGCGCGGTCGTCATGGACGAGGAGCATCTGGGCCACGCGATGCGCTATGTCTCGCTCAACCCGGTTCGCGCCCGGCTGGTCGATCGCGCGGAGGACTGGCCATGGTCGAGCGTGCGTGCGCATCTTGGCGGCAAGGACGACGAACTGGTCACTGTCGCGCCAGCGCTTGAACGTTATGGGGATTCGCGGCCTTCCTCGGCGCGGGAAGAGACGATGGCGAGGCGTGGCGGGCGCTGCGTCGTTCGGAGACTTCGGGCCGGCCCCTCGGCAGCGCGGCCTGGCTGAAGAAGCTCGAGACAAGCACGGGCCGAACGCTCGCACCGCGCAAGCGTGGACCCAAGCCGAAGGAGCAGCTAATTAGTAAACTGGCACCGTAATTACTCACGCGCCCGAGTCAGTTCGATTCCCGTGAGCGGCGGACCAGCACGATCGGGAGTGCTCTCGGCCAAACGGTGAACAGGCCTTTTGACTGCGACGTATTCGGTTTAGGGTGTGGGCAATGATACGCTTGGTAATTGTGACCGCACTGTTGGCAGGCTGCGCATCACTGCCGTCAGAGCAAAGATTCGTCGGTGGATCAAACCGGCTCGTATTTCGCGATACAAACAGTCAACGAGAGATCGTGCTCGATCTCGCCCATTTAACAATCGAACGGGATGGCCGATCCACGTCACTGGTCGACTGCTCAACCGGGGAGTACTTCTGCCTGCGCGCGGAGGATTGGTTCGCCTTCGCCTTTCCGAAAATCTGCCCTTCGGAATCGGAGCGAGATCGGGGATTGCATGTTGGCGGATTGGTCGTGGAGCTTCGCGCACCTACGCTCCATCGCCCCCCAGGAAGCGGTCTCTACTTCAGTCGCTCCGTCCCAGGCGGACAGTTCCAATATGACTCTGAGCTGGGCCTCACTGCGCTGACCTTTTCCAGTGTATCGCCTGTAGATCCTGCTTGGCGGGGACCAGATATCGTTTATTCAAGGGTGTCACTAGATCGCAGTCCTCCGCTCCGGCTGATGGCCTGTTCGCCAAGACAATAATGGTGCCGGGTGGCTATTGGCGTTGTCCTCAACCCGCCCTTCCCAACGCCCGCCGCGCGAAATGCGCCTCGATCGCGCGCCGCATCCCCTCCGCGATCTGCCGCCTCCCTTCCGCCGAGCTGATATATTCCGCATCCGTCCGGTTGGTGAGGTAGCCGCTTTCGAACAGGATCGAGGGCATGTCGGGCGCCTTCAGCACGACGAACGCTGCGAAGCGGTGCCAGTCGGGGCGGAAGGGGAAGACGCTGGCCGCCTCGCGGTAGAGCAAGCGGGCGAACTCGGCCGAGGCGTTCATGCTCTCGCGCTGGGCGAGGTCGATCAGGATCATGTTGACCCCGGGATTGGCCGAGAGCGGGGTGCCGGCGATGCGGTCGGCGCCGTTCTGCTGGTTGGCGAGCAGGGCCGCCTGCCGGTCCGAGGCGACCTCGGAGAGGGTGTAGACGGTGGCGCCCCTGGCGGCGTCGTTCAATGGCGCGGCGTCGGCATGGATCGAGACGAACAGGTCGGCATCGAGCCGGCGGGCGATCTGGTAACGCTCGTCGAGCCCGCGATAGCTATCGTCCTCGCGGGTCATCGCCACGCGCACCCGGCCGGTGGCGGCGAGCGCGTCGCGGATGGCGAGGCCGAGCGCCAGCGTCACGTCCTTCTCGCGCGCGCCCACGAAGGGGGAGGCGGCGCCCGGATCGTGGCCGCCATGGCCGGGATCGATCACCACCAGCGGTGGGTTCTCGCCGCGCGCCGCGGTGACCCGGGGCAGGGGGCCGTTCTCGTCGGCGCCGAGCGGATCGAGCGGGATGGTGACGCCCGAGGCGCCGCCCGGCGGCCCCGCGCCGGGCACCACCGCCTGGACCAGGCCCGGCCCGAAGATCGCCAGCAGGAGCGGGAGCAGCCAATCCATGGCTAGGGTCCGGCCCCACCACCGGAGGTGGCCGTGATCGGCCGGAGAGGTCGGCTGACAAGGAAAGGGCCGAAGGGCGGGTCAGGATACCCGTCCGAGGCACTCGACGCCGGCAGCCGGCCTCTCCGGCCGACCGCGAAGCGGCGGGCTGTCCTTTGCCGCCCGGCGGCGTCGCTGCGTCGGTCACGATGAATCTTCATCGCTCCCTCCTATCTCCTAGCCGGACAACAAATGCCAGCCCGTCACGTCCGCCTCCGGTGGTGGGTCCGGACCCTCCTCCTGCCCCGTGCAGGCCTGCCCGGTCCAGTGAAAAAGCCCGCGCGCTTATGTGCCGCAAATTTGCCCGCGGCGGTTGCCGCTGCCGCCGTGCGGTGCTAGCACGCCTTCATCGAACATGAGGGCAAGGCCTTGCTTTGCCGGTTCGATTGGAATTCGCCGGCCCCCATGCCGGCCATCTAGGTTGACGCTGTATGTGGTATCGCTCCCCCAGGCTTTCCGGCCGCTTTGTTGCAAGCGGCATGCCGGGCGGGATGCTCAGGCCGTCCTTCGGCCTTGCCCAGGCAGCAGACGCGAACATTCATCCTTCAACCCGGACATCAATCGCGCGGCCCGAGTTCGCCGCGCGGCCGTCCATATTCGAGCGCCCGCGCCGTCCCTTCTCAGGAAGCGCGGTCCGGGCGTGGAGTAGACTTAATGACGATGCGCATGCTGATCGACGCGCGCCACCAGGAAGAGACCAGGGTGGCCGTGGTCAAGGGAAACCGGATCGAGGAATTTGATTTCGAATCCGCCGAGCACAAGCAGCTCAAGGGAAATATCTATCTGGCCAAGGTGACGCGGGTCGAGCCGTCGCTGCAGGCGGCGTTCGTCGATTATGGCGGCAACCGCCACGGCTTCCTCGCCTTCTCGGAAATCCACCCCGATTATTACCAGATCCCCAAGGAGGATCGCGAAGCCCTGCTCCGCGAGGAGGCCGAGCATGCCGCCGAGGAGGAGCGCCTGCGCGCCGCGGAGGAGGACGAGGGCGACGAGGGCGAGAGCGGCGGGGTCGTCGAGGTCGACGACGAGCCGATGTCGGCCGAGCCGGTCGAGGCGGCGAGCCTCGAAAGCGACGGAGAGGCGGAAGGCGAGGGCGAGGGCGAAGGCGAGGACGACGAATCCGCGCCGCGCGCCGAGGGCGCCGAGGGCGCCGAGGGCGGTCCCGACGAAAGCGCCGCCGAGACCCTGCGCCGCAAGCGCCAGAACCTCCGCCGCCGCTACAAGATCCAGGACGTCATCCGTCGCCGCCAGGTGCTGCTCGTCCAGGTCGTCAAGGAGGAACGCGGCAACAAGGGCGCGGCGCTCACCACCTATCTGAGCCTCGCCGGCCGCTATTGCGTGCTGATGCCGAACACGTCGCACGGCGGCGGGATCAGCCGGAAGATCTCCAACGGCGCCGACCGCAAGCGGCTCAAGCAGATCATGGCCGATCTCGCTCTGCCGATGTCCATGGGCCTGATCGTCCGCACCGCCGGCCTCCAGCGCACCAAGGTCGAGATCAAGCGCGACTTCGATTATCTCGCGCGGCTCTGGGACGAGATCCGCGAGAAGACGCTGAAGAGTTCTGCCCCGGCCCTGGTCTACCAGGACAGCGACCTCATCAAGCGGGCGATCCGCGACATCTACAATCGCGACATCGACGAGGTCATCGTCGAGGGCGAGGAGGGCTGGCGCGACGCGCGGCAGTTCATGAAATTGCTGATGCCGAGCCACGTCAAGCGCGTCACCCATTATGTCGATCCGGTGCCGCTCTTCCAGCGCTACGGCGCCGAGGACGAGCTCTCCGCCATGTACCAGCCGCTCGTCCAGCTGAAGTCGGGCGGCTATGTCGTGATCAACCCGACCGAGGCCCTGGTCTCGATCGACATCAATTCGGGCCGCTCGACCCGCGAGCACAATATCGAGCAGACCGCCTACGCCACCAATATCGAGGCGGCGCACGAGATCGCGCGCCAGCTTCGCCTGCGCGACATGGCCGGCCTCATCGTGATCGACTTCATCGACATGGAATCCTCCGGCCATATCCGCAAGGTCGAGAAGGCGATGAAGGAGGCGCTGAAGAACGATCGCGCCCGCATCCAGGTCGGCCGCATCTCGTCCTTCGGGCTGATGGAGATGAGCCGCCAGCGCCTCAGGACCGGCGTGCTCGAAGCCTCGACCCGGCCCTGCCCGCATTGCGAGGGCACCGGGCTGATGCGCACCGCCTCCTCGGCGGGCCTTTCGGCGCTGAGGATGCTCGAGGAGGAGGCCGCGCGCGGCCGCGGCTCGCGCATCATCCTGCGCGCCGGGCGCGACGCCGCCGTCTATCTGCTCAACAAGAAGAGGATCGAGATCGGCGAGGTCGAGGCGCGCTACGGCGTGATGATCGAGGTGCTGATCGACGAGAGCTTCGAAGGCGCCAGGATGACCGTCGAGGCGCACGGGCCCCCGCCCGCGGAGCGCCCGCGCCCGCTCCCCGTCGCCGCCCCGCAGGCCGAGGAGGAGGAAGACGAGGACTTCGCCGAGGAAGCGGAAGAGGAAGAGGCCGAAGCCGAGGAGGAGGAAGAGGCCAGGGACGAGCCCCGCCGCGGCCGCGCCGCGCGCGAATCCGCCGAGGATCGCAAGGAGGGTGGCCGGCGCCGCCGCCGCCGCGGCCGCCGCGGCGGCCGCCGCCGCGATCGCCCCGAGGGCGAGGAGCAGGATCGGGCCGCCGGCGAAGCGGCGCCCGAGGGCGAAGCCGAGGTCGCGCCCGAGGCGGAGCCGGAGAGCGAGGCCGCCGCGCCGCGCAAGGCCCGCCGCCGCCCGCGCGCCCGCAAGGGTGACGAGGGGAGTGCGCCGGCCGCCGAGCCGGAGGCCGCCGCCGCGTCGGAGCCGCAACCGGCGCCCGAACCCGAGCCCGCGCCGGAGCCCGAAGCCGAGGCCAAGCCGAAGCGCGGCCGGCGCAAGAAGGCCGAAGCGGAAGCCGAGGCCGCACCCGCGCCCGCCGAGCCTGCGCCCAGGGACTCGGTCCCGGCCGAGGAGGCGCCGCCCGCGCCCGCCAACGATGCCGAGCCGGCGCCCGCGCCCAAGGGCCGCCGCAGGAAAGCGGCTCCCGCCCCGGTGCCAGCGCCCGAGCCCGAAGCCGGCGGCGAGGAGGAGGGCGATGAGAGCCCGCGCCGCGGCTGGTGGCAGCGGACCTTCGGCGCCACCGCGGAATGATCGGGGCACCGAGGTTTCATCCGGCGTTCAGCCGATAACAGGAATGAAGCGCGCTGATGGCTGAAGCCCGTCCCCATCACGCCCGGCTCGGCAGGTTCCTGGTCCGGCTGGCGATGCTGATCGCGATCAGCTTCGCCGCCGGCGTCCAGCCCGCCGCCGCGCAGCAGATCCTCCGCGATTCCGAGACCGAGGCTTTGCTGCGCGACATTTCGCGACCCTTGATCGCGGCCGCCGGGCTGCAGCCCTCGAACGTCCGGATCGTGATCATCGGCGATCCCCAGATCAACGCCTTCACCGCCGGCGGCCAGACCGTCTACCTCAATTCGGGCCTGTTCACCTCGGCCGAGAATGCCAATGAGGTGCAGGGCGTGATCGCCCACGAGCTCGGCCATATCGCCGGCGGCCATATCCTGCGCACCGACGAGGGCGTGCGCCAGGCGACCGGGATCATGATCCTCTCGCTGCTGCTCGGCGCCGCGGCGATGGCGGCGGGCGCGGGCGATGCCGGCATGGCCTCGATCATGGCCGGCCAGCAGATGGCGATGGGCCGCTTCCTCACCTTCACTCGCGACCAAGAAAGCAGCGCCGACCAGGCCGGCGCCACCTTCCTCGCCCGCGCGGGGGTCAGCGGCCGCGGCTCGCTCGCTTTCTTCCGGCGGCTCCAGAATCTCGAGTTCCGCATGGATGTCCCGCAGGAGGATAGCTACGCGCGCACCCACCCGCTGAACAGCGAGCGCATTGCCGCGCTCGAGACTCGTTACCAGAACGATCCGGCCTGGAACCGGCCGACCGATCCGGCGCTCGAGGAGCGCTTCCAGCGGGTCCGCGCCAAGCTCTCCGGCTATGTCGACGATGCCCGTCAGGTGCTGGTCCGCTATCCCCAGACCAACCAGACCATCCCAGCCCATTATGCCCGCGCCTATGCCTGGCACCGCACCGGCCATCCCGACGAGGCCAATCAGGAGGCCGACGCCCTGCTCCGCGCGCGCCCGCACGATCCCTATTTCCTCGAATTGAAGGGCCAGATCCTGCTCGAGGGCGGCCATCCGCAGGAGGCGCTCGGCGTGCTGCGCGAGGCGGTGGAGCGCGCCCCCGACCAACCCCTGATCGCCGCTCTGCTCGGCCACGCTCTGATCTCGACCGAGGACCCCGCCAATTTCGACGAGGCCAAGCGCGTGCTCCGCCTCGCCGTGGCGCGCGACAACGACAATCCCTTCGCCTGGTACCAGCTCGGCATCGTCTACGACCGCGAGGGCGACGAGGCCCGCGCCGCGCTGGCGACCGCCGAGCGCTACAGCCTCGAGGGCAATCCCACCCTTGCCTTGCCCAATGCCGAGCGGGCGATGATGGGCATTCCGGTCGGCACGCCGGACTGGCTGCGCGCGCAGGACATCTCGATGGTCTCGCGCAGCGCGATGCAGCGCCGCCGCGGGCGTCATTGATGGCCGACCGGGGGGGCGGGTCCGGGCCCGGAGGCTGGAAGACGAACGCGCTCGCCGGGATCGGCGGCATCGCGCTCGGCGCGGCCGCGGTCGGCGGCTATTACGCGCTCCGCGCGCCCGACAAGGCCACGACCGAGGCGGTGGTCCGCGACTATATCCTCGATCATGGCGAGATCTTGCGTCAGTCGGTGGACCGGATGCGGCAGCGCGAATCGGCCTCGACCGTCGCCGCCAATCGCGTTGCGCTGGAGACACCTTATCATGGCGCCTGGGCGGGCGCGGCGGACGGCGACGTCGTCCTGGTCGAGTTCTTCGATTATGCCTGCCCCTATTGCCGCGCCACCAATGCCGACGTCGACCGGCTGCTCCGCGAGGATCCGCGGCTGAAACTGGTCTGGCGCGAGCTGCCTTTGCTTGGCCCGAACAGCCAGGCCGCCGCCTATGTCAGCCTCGGCGCCGCTCGCCAGGGGCGGTTCCGCCAGTTCCACGATTCCATGTTCGCGCTCGGCCGCCCGACCGAGGCCATCCTTGCCCAGGCGGTGGCCGGTGCGGGCGTGACCCGCGAGGGCGAGACGCCGGAAGGCCATGAGGAGCTCGCCCGCAATTTCGAGCTCGCCCGCGCGCTCGGCACCAACGGCACCCCCACCTTCGTCGTCGGCGACCA
>Ga0070686_100001207_pt1 | contig 14711 bp, 24 predicted proteins | sample KBSS23LmetaG_FD_65654 | JGI IMG/M metagenome (GOLD analysis project Ga0070686, IMG submission 65654) | Switchgrass rhizosphere microbial communities from Kellogg Biological Station, Michigan, USA - KBS S2-3L metaG | ecosystem: Host-associated > Plants > Roots > Rhizosphere ... | reverse complement strand
CTGGACCCAGGTCGTCAACATCAAGCGCGATCCGTTCGAGACTTCGATTGGTGAGTTTGATAAGACGCTTATGGGTGTAGGCGGCGCCCTCGCTGGACCGGTCACCGCCTACCAGTATGATTGGAACATGCTACCAATCGGTCTGGGAATCAATCAAGCAAAGTCATCTACACTTCGACGCTGACAGCGACGAGGAGGCTGAGGTCCGCCGCGAGCTGGTCGAGATCGCTCGCATAAATGGTGTGAGTGATCCAGAGACGTTGAAAGATATCTTGTTAGCTAGCATGCAAGCATCAGGCGCGCCGCAACGTTATCCTGGAGATTGAGCTGAGGACGCACGCGAGTGGTGTTCTGTGCCCACCTTAACCTTCGCTGATAAGGCTCCTATATGGCTGTTCGCGGCAATACCGGGGGCTGAGGCACCTAAAGACCAATCTTGCGAGAATCCAAGCCAAAGTTCGCGAATTGGCGCTCCGGCAAGTTCCATGGATGGCGTCCAATTGCCTTCGAGCTGCGATTCGAAACGGGCTACGAGGAAGCGCGCGAGTGGCTTCACGGGGCAGCCGCTCAAGATGAGTTTGAACGCCTGTGCCAAAGTGCTCGCGAAGCCAAGAATGAGGCGGCTTGAGCTCAAGTTTTCTGTGAGTTCCGACCGGCGCGGCTATTGCACTGCACTTGGCACACTAGTGCGCCGCATGAAGACGCGCCGGGCGAGAATTGCTAAAATCCCCTTCAACTAAGCGGACAATAGTCGGTGGGGCGTGGGAGCCGAGAGCACTGGGGACTTCTCGGCGGTTCTCCGGAGGTGCTAGGCTATGCCCTTCGAAGCTTATTCAGCTTACTTTCGGGCCGAGGAGCTCGGCGTTTTAGCCGCTGCCTATGACGCAGCCTGGCAGGACTTGTGGACTGAGAGACTTACCCTCGGCGCTGAGCAAACTTTGGTCCTCAAAAAGAATCTCGCGCAAATCATTCTGGCTTCCGCGTGCAACGGAAAACGAGACGTCGACCAACTGAAAGAGATTGCCCTGCGCGGAGTATCAAGGCGAAGGGAACCTCGCTATAGACGAGACAATCGCCGCTGATTTGATCTTACTCTTGATCTAAGGTGACGTAGGACGGTTTGCGGCGATTGGCCGAACATTAGCAGTCTGCCAAGCTCTGACTGCGGCAAAAATCTTCTCGGCAATTAGTCTTTGAGCTTCCGCTTGGGCGTGCGTGCCGCCAAAGCGATGGCCGCAATCCTTAGCGATATGACGCGACGCGCTTCGAAGCCGAGCAGCTATGTCAGATGCCAACCCAATCCAAGATTGAGTCATCCGTCATGACGCGAAGTCGATCGTTGAGTGGCGTTGTGACTGTCGAGAGCCTCTGCTCGCGAGGCCATATCCCGGTATTCGTTAGCTGTGTCCAACAACCGAATGCGCTCATCATAGCGTCCTGCAGTGAGAGCCATTCGAACACACAAATCAGCCTGACGATGATAGTACTCTGAACGCGACATCCCCCTATCCCCCGCTACTCTAACCCCTTTGAGCGAAGTTACTGGCTAGTTTCGAACCGCGAAAGTTGGCAAGCAGCGGTGAGCAACGAAATTCTACGCACGTGACTTAGGTGCAACAAAGGGGGTTAGGGTATTCGCCATACTATGAGTCTTCGGACAACCCGATGCTCGGGCATGCAAGGCCAACCGAACTGTGGCGTTTTGATCACTCGCAGACTTTATTGCTTGGCTAGAGAGGCGTGACCCAAAATTGCCAAGTTAGATCACTAGAATCAGTTTTACATGGGGGACTTCGCCAACGGGAGCAGCGTCGCGACTGCCGGCGGAACCCTGGCAGACCGGGGGGCATAGTCATGCCGCATCGCAACGCCACCTTCACAATTGATTTTGGTTCGTGGCAACACAACACGCCCAGAGCGGACCCGCTCTGGCGCTCGTGGTGCAAATCACCAATTTGGAAGTCGATCAGAAGGCACAGGCTCGCCGAGGAACCGCTGTGTCGGCAGTGTGCGATTGAAGGTCGAACTGTGGTTGCAAGCCACGTGGATCACGTCGATCCGCATCGCGGTCAGTGGTTACTGTTTTTCAAATATGAGAATACCCAGAGCCTATGCCCTCACCACCACAACAGGCACAAACAACACGGGAAGCGTGCATCTGATTACGAAAAGCTAGTGGCGACCCATTTCAGGGACAGTCGTGCCCGATCTTAAGCTGTATAGCGATGAGCAGTTGAGAAAACTGGCTATTTCGGAATTGGGGACCGAAAGAGGGCGATCGCGGAGGAATCCTAGGAAGACGCCAGGAAGAGAGGCGGTAGAAGTGGCTGGCCCGCGATGTCCCCCTCGCCAGCTTGTGAAGGTCAAAAGCAGACCCCAAACTGGGTGAGCACAATGTCCGCTAAGTACCAATAGCAACCATCCTAGGTTAGGAAAGCTGTTGGTCAGCGCCGCATCTGCCTCGTCAGTGTGCCACTTGGAACGAAAGCATCTCCGCCGAACCAGAGCCATAAGCCGTGGGTACGGAAATGCGATAGGGTAGATAAAGTTTGGTGCTCGGCAGAGGTACGAGCCAGACCTCGATCGCGTCGCTGTGCGAAGACATGTATTTGATGGCGCGATTGTCCGGACGAAAACCCGAGATGGCGATAAATTTCACCCCGCACACCGACGCGAGACCCGAGTAGCTGTTAGACGTTTTTGGTTCAATTCGAGTCTGCTGCCTAGGCTTGAGCACAAGGTCAAACCGAAGCTTGCCGTCGAACACTGGTATGGTTTCGTTGCACACCGTCAAGTCCCCTTCAGAAAGATTGGGACGCAGTCTAAGGAAGGCTCCAGTCATAGGATCGAGCACGCCGCGAAGCTGCTCTCTTGTGACGGGAATGTTCTTGGGGTTAGGTCGCTTGTTTGGCGAGGTCGAGACGCCTGAAACAGCGCCTCCAAAGAATGAAATGCGCACATCTCCGCGTTTATCACCACCCGAATAGCTCAGGGTGTACAGCGAGGGGCGCGGACCTGACTTGCCGATTTGCCCAGAGCTCGTCGTATCGCCGCTCCACTCATAGATCAGTCCGCCCATTACCGAAAATCGGCCGTCCCCTTTCATTTCGTATTCGGAGTTCTGGATGGTGATCACGAGACGAACATCGCCGAAATTCAGCCCAGCCCAGTAGACACCGTAATTCGCCGTGATCTGTGTTGTGGCGCGACCAACATCCTCCGCCAAGGCTCCGCCGCTCACCAGACACGCAGCCGCCATATGAACGGCGAAAAACACGAGAGCATTTTTACTCGGGGAGAAACTCATTGTTACAAGTAAAGAGTACCCAAACACGGCGATGAACTGAGCCGGGGGCCGAAGGGTATCGCGCCCGCCGCTGTTGGCTTCACTCAAAAACAAGAATAAGTCCGCTTTTGGTCATTAGCGGACATGTCGGGTTGCATAAAAAGCATCTGCTTCACCGCTGAAAGCAGATAGTCTGCGGGCGACGAAAGAGTCAGCTATGGGCCGCTAGCTGACATGTGAATCCGAGGGGCCGGCACGCTCATCACCTCATCATTGACAGGCAAAATCCAGTTGAATCGAACCCCCGCAGTAGGTCATTACCGGTAAGCCTGCGATTGGGCCCACCCTTGGCACGGCGCCGATCCCAAGAGTAGAATCGGGTGATATTGCAGCTTCCCCCAGTGTTTCAGCACCATGTTTTGGTACGTGAACTCTAATCAGGGCATCGACACCAGGGACGGTCGCAGCCTCGATACCGCCTTCAGACGCATCCTTCATGCGATCCATGTGGCAGGACCCGAGGACACCATTATCATTGTGCCGGGCGTCTATGATCAGGACCTAGCTAAGCGCATCGGAGAGGCTCGCTCGGGAGGTGTGAGTGTGACAGTTGCCGGGAGCGAGACGCCAACGTAGACAGGCTTTGCCGTTCGGTTGCGGAAGCCTCGCATCATGATGGGCTGAGCCATGCCGACTTATCAATATCGTTGCGAGAAATGCGAAAAAGGGTTCGAGCGCACCGAGACCATCTCCGAGCATGCCGAGGTGAACCGCAATGCCCGAAGTGTGGGAGCAAAAAGGGTCACCTTCGTGCCGGGCCGTGTTTTTGTGGTGACATCCAAGAAGAGCTAAAAGACTCCGAGGAACTCTGGTCCTCAGCAGCTGGCTCGGATCGCATGGATAGACAGCATACCGAAGCCGCCAGGACCACCACCGGGGCCGCCGCCTCGGCCGGAGCCACCGCCGCCACCGCCATCACCATTCGATGTAAGCCGGACATGCTTTTCATTTCGCGCAATGTGACGCTGCTTTTTGGGTGAGTGCCACTGTTGACCACCGCGCAAGCGCAACGGCACCTTCGGGGGTAAGCTGATAAAGGCTCGCCTGCCCTCGATATCGCCATACACGCCCGCGATTGCGAATTTTTTCCACGCGATAATGAACAATGTCGCCGGATCGCACCGCTTTTAGTCGCAAAGCGAACTTGAACGCTGCTGATCATAACGTTTGCTTATGACCCACAGCAGACCTTGCCGCTGGACAGAACGCTCGGTCTAGGAGCGTACGAGGACCAATGTCGGCCGCGAGAGCGTTGACATGTTCGCGCAAGGCGTCCGGCAGGATCTCTAGGTCACGTTTTAACAAGGGTCCTTGCGGTCCCAGTGCAAGACTGAGGCGTCCGGGCATAGCTCAGCGAAGTAACATTGGCCGCCGACCACTGAATTTGGAGTGCGTGCCGCTTTGCAGCTGCATACGATCGCGCCAAGCTCGCCCTTGTCGCACTCAGCTTCCGACTTGCAGCTACCAGAGTTTCTCATTTCGCTGCAGTCGCTCGCGCCGATGCAGGCACATCTGATTCCCTCACCGGGCGTCCGGAAACAGTTAAACTCAGCCCCTGCGCCCATGCTCCCAGCGAGCGACGCTATCATGAGAGTCAGAATGAGATTCGCATGTCGCCCTACATCCAACAGCGTGATTTTAGTGGAGGAACTCAGTGATATTGTGGCGGAGGATCAACGCTAGCTGGCGGCTGGTGCGACCTGATCGCGGTTCAAGGCATCGGCTTTGGTCGCGCACTTTTTTGCTGAGCCATTCTTTTGTGAGTTGCCTGGGGATTACGTGTAGGCAATGGTACTGCTTCGCTTTGCCCCGCTGAGACGCGAACAGGTTTTGGCTTCGGTTTCGAAAAGTTCGTGACGCTTCCGTCTTTTTCTGACGCACGAAACGCTGAGTCTCCTAAGGGGGGCTGAGTGCTTGTCGCAGTAGCCCGCGTGACGAGATCAATTGATGCGAGAAGAACCAGCACGATTATAAAACCCGCTGCGATTCTAAGAGGCCGTATGTGGTTCAAGAGGACGCCCAAATCGCCCATAAAATTGGATATGCGGCGAGGGTGATTGTGTGAGGGTAGGTGGAGGACAAGAAAGCGCTCGGCCTCTGGAACGAGCCACCTAGCAGTGGCGAACAGCCGGTGAGCGCATCCTTTGCAGGAGCGTTTTAGTGCCCAACCTAAAGCAACGGCCAGATTGGCCAAAAAGATTCGGTATCGGCGCCGGAGTTGCCCACTCGGGCTAGGTTCTGCCTCGATGTACTCTTCGAGTGTCATTTCCAAGAAAGCCTGGCCTCAAACTCTTGCAGAGCAGTTAAAGCGGTAGATGCCGATAAGCCGAACCCGCCCGCCGACTGTTTCGCGGCCGAAATCTCGCCTGCGTTTGCCGGACGATGGCGTTGACCTGAACGGTCTATAAGAACTTGTTAGGAGGTGCGCTTTTACGCTGTTCGCGTGGGCAACCTACTCACCAGAAACGTCGCCCTGTTAGTAGTCGCGCTCGCATCAGGTCTCGCGCTCGGTGCGATGGCAGAGCGCGCATACGATATTGTTTTGATCGTAACTTGGCTTGCTGGCTCTTAATGGCGTCGTGCCTTTGAACAGCTTCCGGTAGGGTTCGCACCCTGGAAGGGGCACGCGAAATGACAATCATTGGGGGAACCCTCACGGAATTGTCATGATGACTCGCTGCGTCGACTCGCTATGACGACGGAAGAGGAGAACTTCCAATGTTGGCTAGAGAAGAATTGGGATCGGCCTCTTTCGGACGAGGTGGAGCGGCTACAAGACGAGCTGAAACGCTTAGAGATCACGCATGAAGCCGACATCCGTCGCCGTCAAAGGGTCGAGTGCCTGGGGTTGGTGGCTTTACTGCTCTGGTACATGAACAGCTACTCAGAAATGAGAGCTGCGCTCAACGTGGCGTGCGCATTCATCGCGAGTGAGGCGAGCGCGAAGCTCAAAGAGGATGCAGGGGGAATCCCCGCGGAGGACCTTAAAGAGGTTAACAGCGTTTGTAATGAGAAGGCGGCTCTAGGGGCAAATACCGTTCAAGCGTCGAGATGAACCAAAACAATCACTCAGGGTTTAGGGACTTGGTTTCCGTCATCGCGGTGTGTGGCCTTGTCTTGTTCGGCGCTTTGATCGCTCCCCTATGGTTCGGGCAAGCCCAAAATTGGCTCGGATCGCTGAAAGATTGGCTGCCTATGGCACCACCAGAGCAAGGGGGGAAAGCGCCTCAGGGACCAACCGCTACTTGGACCGATAAGGAAATCGAGGCTGCGCTCATGCAGTGTGTGCAAGCATTGGCGCCCATAACGGCTGATGTAGATTCATTAGCCCCGATCCGCAGTGGCGATTGCGGTGCGCCCGCGCCAGTGCTTGTGAAGAGCATTGGTGGCGCGGAAAAGGTTTCATTCGATCCGCCTCTGGTTTTGGACTGCGCCATGGTGGTCGGCCTCGATCGCTGGCTTCGGGACAGGGTGCAGACCGCGGCTAGAGAGGCGTTTTCATCGCCGGTTTCGAAGATCATCGGTTCCTCGTACGCATGTCGCAACGTCTATAACCAGCCAGAAGGCCATCTCAGCCAACATGCCTTTGCCAACGCGATCGATTTGCCGATATTTGTGCTTGCCGATGGCAGAAAGATTGACGTCACGCACGGCTGGGGTCCTACTCAGCGCGACCTTGCCGCCGCAAAAGCGAAGAAGGCGGCCCCAGGCATTACTGGCTTGCTCGCCCAACAGAAGACAGAAAAGAACACCAAAGACACGACAACCGAGGTGGTGAAGGTCTCGACTGCCACGGCCTCAAACAGCCCAACAGTCGCGAGTCCGAGTTCGGCCGCCGCTGATGATTCTGGCGCCGAAGCCGAAGCCAAATTCTTGCGTCTCGCGCACGACGGCGGCTGCAAAATATTTTCCACAGTGCTTGGCCCAGAGGCCAACGACGCGCATCGGTCTCATTTGCATATGGACCTTCAGGCCCGAAAGACCGCGGTCTGCAAATAAGTCTCGAGAATCATTCAGGGAAGGGTGCAAGAAGGTTCGCCATCTGCCGCTATCTCTTGATCGAGAGGGACCCGGAGTTCTTTCCCGCATATCATCATTAGGACCATGTGAGCCGGCAATTGGACCCCAGGAGGCACCAATTCTCGGACTGCTGAGATGGTTGGCAAAGCCGAATCCACATTGGCAGGTTTACACAGGGCAGCCGACGGCCCTAAACGCGCCGAGCGGTCACCGGCCTATATCGTGTCCTTCACGCGACGGAAGCAGAAGCAGTAATTGCTTTTTTGGCTTCGCAATCCGGCTGCTGTGATGGTCCTGCTCAGAGATCGATGACCATTCGGCCTTTTATGTTTCCTGCGAGGATTTCATTCGCAAGGGATGGGACATCGTCCAGTCTAGCGCGCGCTGTCATGCTGTCGAGTTTCGCGATATCGAGGTCCGTTGACAAACGACCCCAAGCCTCTTCGCGCTTTTCGCGCGGAGCCCAAACTGAATCCACTCCCGCGAGCGTCACGCCGCGCAGGATGAACGGCATGACCGTTGCCGGTAGGTCCGAACCTTGTGCCAAACCACAGGCCGCCACCGCGCCATCGTATTTGATCTGCGACAGTACGTTTGCGAGTGTTCGGCTGCCGACAGAATCGACTGCGCCTGACCAGCGCTCTTTGCTCCAATAGACTACCAGTCTTGGAAAGCTCGCGAGCATCGATAATCTCATCTGCGCCGAGACCGTGAAGATAATCAGCTTCCTCTTCCGCTCTGCGGGATGATGCGATCACGTGATAACCGAGTTTGTCGAGAAGAGCGATCGCGACTGAGCCCCCCACCGGCAGCACCCGTCACGAGGACTGGTCCTCGATCTGGCGTCACGCCAGCGTGTTCCAAGACAAGCACACAAAGCATCGCGGTATATCCGGCCGTACCGATTGCCATCGCTTGGCTAGTGCCAATTCTCGCGGGAAGCCTAATAAGCCAATCGCCTTTAACGCGAGCCCACTCGGCATAGCCACCGTGATGGACCTCTCCAAGTCCATAGCCATTCACCGCGATGCGATCTCCCGCCTGGAAGCGAGGATCATCCGAATGCAACACGCTTCCGGCCAAATCGACGCCGGGGATAAGAGGGAATTTGTGAATGATGGGCACCTTGCCGGTTATCGCGAGGCCATCCTTGTAGTTAACTGTGGAATGCTCGACCGCCACGGTGACCTCTCCGTCCATGAGGTCTGACTCCGTCAGTTCAGTGATAGCAACACTCTGCGGGCCGCTGTCTTTGGTCGCAAGCAAAGCTCGAAATTTGTCGGCCATTACCTCTTCGGCCCAGGTTGCTGTCACCCTTGCCGCAATCTGCTCAGTTTGCTGTTCTGGCACGTACCACGAGACGCGTGAAGAGTCGCACTTGACCGCGGAATCGGTGCTCTCGCATTTGGAGAAAGTTCAGCAGCTTCCTATTGAAGTCCAAGTCGGCATTGCCAGGCGTATCGAAAGCTGCATCAAAATAGCCAGGGCCGCGAAGAATGAGGCTGTCGTAGCAAATATCGCCTCCAGCGCGATGGAAGAGCAGGCCAAGGTCATCGGGCATGGCACGATGGACCCGCAATGGGGCCGCACCGGCAATTACTGAGGCATGGTCTTATGCCACGATGAGCCTCACCAAGGGCTACCTAGATCGATTGCACGCGCAAGCCATCATCGGAGCAATTGAGGCGTTCACATCAAGTCGCGCTTAGCAGCTGATGTCGAGAGAGTTGCGACTAATTCCTCGCGAAGACCCATCGTGGAGTGCTCTTAGTCGTCGCGACCCTCGGGGCAACTGCCAAAAAGCTCCGACATTGAAACCGCTTGCCACGTCGCCGCAGTTGGCTGCGGGCGGCAGAAGGGTTGGTCAAGTATTAACCTCGACTCGCCTTTCACCTGTTTTGAAACCAATTTTAAAGAGCAGCAGCGCGACGCTCGTGGCAACAAGGAGGTGCTGCCATGTTGCCACTCTATTCGAACTCGGTTGGTAAAGCCCAATTCACAGTCGTGTATCGCGGTTACGATCTCGATGTGACGCGCGCAGTCTCGGGTTGGCGCGTAGGAGTTCACCCGAAAACAGCCGATCTGCCTATTCTCGGCCGCAGTGAGATATATGCCCATGACCAGGACGACGCCGTCGTGGAAGCTAAGGGCCGAATAGACGGAGCTCTCTCTTTCCTAGGCTGCTCTATCTAATCGACCGCGCCTAAAAGGCTCATCCGGAACGCTAGGGGCATTCACTGGCGAAAGCCTTTAAGCTCTCGGAAGCATGCGATCGCTGATGATGCGCCGCTGTATTTCGCTTGTGCCTTCAAAGATCGTCGTCAGCCTTGCGTCGCGCCAGTAGCGTTCTATCCGACGCTCGGTGGTGTAGCCACTGCCGCCATGGAGCTGCATGGCCTGATTAATTACCCGCACTGCCATTTCGGTCGCGAGCAGCTTTACCTGCGCGGACTCGCTTTCCGCCGGCTGGCCCTCGTCCAACAAATGCGCAACCTGCTGCCAGAAGACTCGAGCTTGGGCAACCTCAGCGGCCATGTCGGCCAGCGCAAAGCGCAGAGCTTGAAACTCACCGATCGGATGACCGAACTGCTCGCGCTCCTGGAGATATGCCCACGTGTCCTCGAGGGCTGCGCGGGCGACGCCGACGGCGCGCGCCGCAGTATGTACGCGAGCGATGTTCAAGCCTCTCTGGACGGCGGCAAATCCCCCCGAATCCGCATCAGCCCCTTCGTCGCCGTAGAGACCTGTGAGGCGGTCATTTTCCGGAACGCGCACTCGATCGAGTTCGAGGTGCCAAGTGAGGAAGCCGTGATAGCCAATCTTGTCAATTACGCGCAGTCATGCCTTCAGGGAAAATGCCTGGCTGTTTGACCACCAGGAATGTTTCAAGCCCGGCCGAGCTGGATTCGCCATCCTTAGGTTCGCGTGTTCTAGCGAGCACCTCAATAAAGTCGGCGGCGAGCGCAAAGCCCGCCCATCGCTTTGTTCCCGAGAGGAGCCAATAGCCATCTTCGCGGGTGGCTCTGGTTTGAACGGCCGCGAGGTCCGAGCCTGCGGTGGGTTCAGATAGCGCGATGGCCCCAATCCATTTGCCCTGGGCTGAGCGGCGGAGCAGTCCGAGCCGGCGGTCATCATTGATCGTTTGCGTGCCGAGTCCCTGTCCCCGTGCCAAGATGCTGCCGACCGAAAGCCAAGCGCGGGCGAGTTCCTCCGAGACAAGGCAGTATTCGAATACACCAAGCCCCATACCGCCGTGCTGGGCTGGAATGGTAATGCCGAACCAGCCCTTCGCGGCCATCTGATCGATAAGACTCCGCGGCATCTCCCCCTTCTTGGGATCAAGCTCGTCAGCAATTGGGAGCACGATATCCTGGGCAAAGGCGCGGGCCTCAAGCTGCAGTTCGACGCGCGCGGCGGTTCGCCAGGGCGGCTGCAGATCGGGAGGTTGCGGCTCTAGGCGCGTTTTGGTCGACATGCCATCTGGAATTGCAGACGAGACTTTGGCGTCAGCGCGCCGCTTAATGCGATGTGGAGATGGTGATTTGAGAAGTCAGCGCGCTGGCCTCCACCTGCTGCACCAGTTCTTCTGCTTCGCGAGTCATCCGCTTCTCACCCGCCTCCATCAACAGCTGAACAACCTCCGCCAACTTCATTGATGCTGTCTCGAGCGGTTCCGCTTTTGTCACACTCGCCATACTAGCCTCCTGTGAGCCCTCGGGAGAAAGTATCTTTCTGCAACCCTTTGGGCAAAGCGCCTGGTTAAGGGCTTCGGCCGACGTCATTCGTGACGAGAAAAGAAGACAATTGATGGCATTAGACTGAGCAAGTGTCTGGCCGTCGACTTCAAGCATCGGAAGGCACCGAACGGCGCGTTCTGAGGCGACACGCGATCATCCTCGAATTGGATACCTGCTATCGAGAGGGCCAGTCTCGCGGACTCTCCGTGCCCTCCATGAAAATCGAGGCAAGTCAGTTTAGTTTCGGCAGGAAAGCTGCCTCCATTATCTTCACCCCTGACGTTTGCGAGGCTTATGGAACAGCCCGCCGACCGCATCTTTTCACGGAGCAAGCTGAACCGCTTCACCGCGTTTCAGTCTGCAAGACTTCAACCTGAATGTCGTTCTCGGCCAAAAGCTCCAAGGTTTCGGGACAGACTTTCAGCCGCTGCCAGATTCCTATTGAGAGCACCACGGCTTTTGCCTCGTGCTCAATCAATTCTCGAACGTCGGCGGGTTGAATGCCAGGCACGTGGCGAGTGCCCGTCTCACGCCAGTCCCACTCTCGTGCGCCACCGGGAAAAATTTTGGCGTCCTTAAGAGGTGGATACCCTTCGACCTCTATGTGTCCCCAGGAAAGGTGCGAGATGCGCGGAGAGTTAAGTTCTTAGACGCCGCTGAGGCAAAGTCCGTGAGTCCTACTCGAGCTTTCTGCCGTTTGCTGAATGTCACCAGCCTGGATAGGGAGCCTGAGTAGGTCCGTTATTCAGGGATGCCGGCGGGAAGTCAAAATGAGGACCGAAGTCCGTCGGCGCTGGGGGCATGAGCGCGGATCTCAACCTTTTTCGCTGCTTGACGATGGGGCGCTTCGCGACATGGGGGCGAGCACTCGCGTGGTGCTTAGCTGCATACACTGAGCTTCGGGTGGTGGCATGAGCGATGTCCGTAAACGTGGCAAGCATAGGCATCACAAGAGCCAATGCAATTGCAGACATACGCCACGGCGAGCGCAGATCCTTAATATGCCGGTTCAGCGGGCGGAGCAGATATTTGTGCTCTTCTTGCCTTCGCATTATCAACCTACGGTGCCCCTCCAATATGGTCCGGCAAGTCCGTTAGTGTGATCGTACCGTGCTCCAGGAGACCTTGCGCTACAAGATGTCCTCGACAACACCACTTGAGTATCGGGATGCATTTGTCGCGCGAGTAAGGCAGGCAGGATCGATGCGGACTATACTCAACGTGCCGTTGCAACGCTCCGCGGCGTGGACGCAAGTACTTACAACAACTATGAGCGTGGACGAGGCAAAGAGCCGCCGACGGCAATACCTCTGCACCTGATCGAGCGCTTTTGCGTTCTTTGCCAAGCTCCAATCGATTGGCTTGTGACAGGCAGAGAAACTCGACGAAGTCGAGTCGACAGCTTTACCCACTTCTGCTTTACGTTACGGCTGAACTGCTTCCAGTTTTGCTCGATAGAAGACCAGGCCATCTTCCTCCTCGCGGTTGCGAGAGAAAGGCATAAGAGCCAAGCACAGTAGCTTTGTGGGACGAGAATGAGGCAGTCGCAAAAATTGCGACTGAGCAATTCACCTTCGCGGAACGGTCGGCCTTAGATCAACTCACCGCACTCAATACAGTCAGAGTCGACTCTGCTTTCTCAGTCTTCTGCTTCTGCTCCTTAGCTTCGCTCTTCTCGGTCCTGTAGACGACATTAAATATCATCGCTAAGGCCTTTAGCCAGTTAGCACGATCATTAATGGACCAAATGCTGCTGGATGGCGGAAGCTTATCCACGAGGGCGTGAATCAGCGGATCCGTCGTTAAGCTGGATTCAGGCTCCTTTCGCTCAGCATCCTCCATAAGAGTTAGAACTGTGTCGTCCGGTTCAGTGCTTGGTTCAGCTCCTCTCGTCACCAAGCGACTTCGGTCGTTCTGAACGCCTACTCTGGTGCGTAGGTCCGATATATTCATGACTGTGCCCTCCATCTTTGCAGTCCGAGGTCAATAGCAGAAGCGCAACAACCCGCCTTGGATTGTCAGTCTCGCCTGCTGATCACCCGTGAAGCGTATCGTTTAGCTCTGACCCACGAAGCACCATCCTCTCGGTCGAGCAGGCCCAGAACCAAAACGGATCCAGTGGTGCTTCCTGAGGTTTTCTTGCAGCATCGGTTGGTAGTGTGGCTCGCTCTCTTTTTTCCGCAACGCGGGCAAGCAGACGAAACCAATCCGCTTTTCTAGCAAAGGCCACTCTGGTGTGAGCGGGAAGGCTGATATCGAAGGCTGCTTTATCGTAAGCCGCGGCAATATGGCAATGCTGCTCTGCCTTTAGAGGCATCCGCGCATGCCGTTGAGACAGCCCCGGGATCGACACATAATTCATGGGAGCCCTCCGTGGCCCCCGCCGAATCAAAGAAACGCGATTTCACAAGCTAAGTTCCCTGTTCAAGCTTCCTATGAGGCGCCTTGCTGACAGCCGGACAGATGGTCCCCCTCAAAAGAGCAGTCCTCTGGCGGTTTCAGCATTGCGCTTATCGATGTGAGCGTTTGGACCAACTTCTTGAGGGGGCACACAATTTATCGTCAAACAATTCTTGCCGTGCCTTTGCGCATTTGGCGTCCATGGCGTTGGTGAACACTCCTTACGAAGGGACTGAGCCTACTATTCGGAATAGTCGATCGGTTTACTGTGCTTTAACCGCAATCGTAAAAGGTGAGTGGCCATATCCACTTCCTGTTGAGCTTCGCAGGTTCACATTCGCGGCCCGTCGCTCGTCAAAACGGCTATGAATCCCTGGACTCTTGGTGTCGCTGTTTTGTGCGTCCTGTTGATGGGCTGCGCTATTACCCAAGACAGGTCGCCCATTCCATACACTCTTACTGGCTCCGAAATAGCGGCTGTTGAGAATGGAGTCCGCTCAGTTCGACGTGACCTGGACAATTCTGCCTTTCGGGGTTTCAGAGCCACCCAGCATGAAGACGGACAAATCGATGTCTGTGGTTGGATACTTCCGACCGGGAATTTGTCAGAACAACCGTTCATTGGAACATTATTCGCAGGGACCTTCGCGCCTGAGCGCATCGGCGGCAATGAAGTGGACAATGCGCAAATTATCTCTGACTGCCAGAATCGTGGGGCTCGAATAGCATAGGCCAGTTAGGGCGGATCATCCCCTAGCCCAACCCCCTCCTGCAGTGCTCGTGTTGCTAACTTCAGTGGCATTCGCAACGAGCCGATGGCTTCCAAGGGTATCCGCATATGTAACGCACTTCATCTTCCGACCTCTGACGAGCATCGACGTTCCGGGCGTCGGGACCGGACTTTGCTTGAGGCGGTCGGTACGACCGAAAACATGAAGGGCGAAAGATGTTCGACAAGATGTCAGTCCGCCGTCAGGCACTGAACGTTCAGTCCGGCGATAAGAAATATATCGACGGCGCGTGCGTGCTGGCAGACGCGGACGCGACAAATCTTTTCGACTTTTGGCACGCGCGATCTCGATAAGTCGCGGCCAGATATGAACTGCGGCACGCACGTTATTGCAGTCGGCACTGGCAAATATGCTGGACCCATCTCTCTGTAGCATTGCAGTTTTTGGATGGGTGCCATGACTAGCTGGAACGAAGCC
>Ga0070686_100001205_pt1 | contig 14747 bp, 11 predicted proteins | sample KBSS23LmetaG_FD_65654 | JGI IMG/M metagenome (GOLD analysis project Ga0070686, IMG submission 65654) | Switchgrass rhizosphere microbial communities from Kellogg Biological Station, Michigan, USA - KBS S2-3L metaG | ecosystem: Host-associated > Plants > Roots > Rhizosphere ... | reverse complement strand
GTTCCAGCTGCTCGCCTTTCATCCGCGCGAGCGGCGGGCCGAACGTCCGTCCGCCGACGGCGGCGACCTTGTCCGCGAGCGCCTCGGCAACGATCACCGCGCGGCCGTCGACGTCGTAGGCGGCGTAGTCGAACTCGGGATGGAACGCGATCGCCAGGTTCGACGGAATCGTCCACGGCGTCGTCGTCCAGATCAGGACAGAGACGGTGCGGCCGTCGAGCGCCGGAACACGCCGCGCGAGCTCGGCGGCGCTCTCCGGCGCGAGCGGGAACTCGACGTAGATCGACGGCGAGGTGTGGCTCTCGTACTCGACTTCGGCTTCGGCGAGCGCGGTGCGGCAGTGGATGCACCAGTGCACCGGCTTCTTGCCTTTGTAGACCAGGCCCTGCGCGACGAACTTGCCCAGCGCGCGCGCGATCGCCGCCTGGTACTTGAAGTTCATCGTCAGGTACGGCGCGTCCCACGTCGCCAGGATGCCGAGGCGCTGGAACTGATCGCTCATCACGCCGACGAAGCGCTCGGCGTACGAGCGGCAGGCGCGGCAGAATTCGGCCGCCGAGAGGTCGCGCTTCTTGGCCCCGAGCTCGCGATCGACGCGAAGCTCGATCGGCAGACCATGGCAGTCGTAGCCGACGACGTACGGCGCGTCGAAACCGGCCATCGACCGCGACTTGACGACCAGCTCTTTGAGAATCTTGTTGAGCGCCGTGCCCATGTGGATGTTGCCGTTGGCGTAGGGCGGACCGTCGTGCAGCACGAACTTCGGCGCGCCCTTGCGGCGCGCGCGAATCTTTCCGTAAAGGTCCATCGCCTGCCAGCGGGCCAGCGTCTCCGGCTCGCTCGTCGGCAGGTTGGCCTTCATCGGAAAGTCAGTTCGCGGCAGGTTGACGGTGTCTTTCCACTCAGGCATGGGTATCCACCGATTCTATAATGTTTGGATGCGTCGCACGACTCTCGAGAACGGCCTCAAAGTGCTCATCCAGGAGGAACATACCGCGCCGCTCGCGTCGGTCTGGTGCTGGTACCGCGTCGGCTCGAAGGACGAACATCCCGGCATCACCGGCGTCTCGCACTGGTGCGAGCACATGAACTTCAAGGGCACCGAGAACATTCCCCGCGACCAGGTGAAGGGGTTGATCGAGCAGTACGGCGGCAGCTGGAACGGCTACACCTGGATCGATCAGACGACGTATCTCGAGACGGCGACGCGCGACGCGCTCGATCGCATGCTGTTCATCGAGGCCGAGCGGATGGCGCGCTGTCTGTACCATCCCGACGACTGCGAATCCGAGCGCACCGTCATCATCTCGGAGCTGCAGGGCGGCGAGAACGATCCCGATCAACTCCTCGACCAGGAGCTGACCGCGACCGCTTTCAAGGCGCACACCTACCGTCATCCGACGATCGGCTGGCTCTCCGATCTGCAGACGATGACGCGCGCCGATCTCTACGGCTACTACCGGCGCTACTACGTGCCCAACAACGCGACGCTGGTGATCGTCGGCGACGTCGATCCGGACGAGGCGCTGCGGCGTGTCGATCATCACTTCCGCGCGATTCAGCCCGGCGCCGAACCCGATCGCATCCGCACCGCGGAACCGGAGCAAACCGGTGAACGGCGTCTCACGATCCGCAAGGAAGGCACGACCGCGTACCTGAAGGTCGGCTATCACGCGCCATCGGTCGAGGACGCCGACTTCTATCCGGTGCTGGCGCTCGACGCAGTGCTCACCGGCGCGAAGGGCCTCAACCTCTGGTCGAGTTTCCGGGTGCCGCCGCCGCAGCGCAGCGCCCGCTTGTATCGCGCGCTCGTTGAACGCGGGCTCGCTTCCTGCGTCTTCGGCGCCCTGATGCCGACCGCGGAGCCGTTTCTCTACACCGTCTCGGCGACCGCCACCGACGCCACGCCGCTGGCCGCGGTGGAGTCGGCGCTGCTCGAAGAGCTCGATCGCGTCTGGCGCGACGGGATCACCGACGCGGAGCTCGCAAAAGCCAAGGCGCAGCTGCGCGCGCGGCTCGTCTTCGACAGCGACAGCGTGACCAACATCGCCCATCAGCTCGGGTACTTCGAGACGATCGCGAACGTCGACACGTTCCTCGAAGCGCCGTCGCGGATTGCCGCGGTGACCGTCGACAGCGTGGCCGCCGCGGCCCGCCGCCTGCTGCCGGCCGCGAACCGGACGGTTGGCTACTTCGATCCGCTCCCGCTCGGCTGATGCCACTCAACCCGGTGCGCGCCACGCTGCCCAACGGCGCGGTGCTGCTTGCGAAACAGACGTCGACGACGCCGGCGGTGGCGATCAACCTGGCGGTCCGCGCCGGATCCGTCGCCGATCCGGCTGGTCAGCCGGGGTTGACCTGGCTGCTGTCCCGGGTCCTCGATCGTGGCACGGCGACGCGGTCGGCGGCCGACATCGCCGAGGAGCTCGACAGTCGCGGCATCACCCTGACCATCGCGGTCACGCGGCATCTCTTCTCGCTGGTCTGCACGTGCCTGGCCGACGACTTCGAGCCGGTGCTGGCGCTCGTCGGCGACATCGTGATGCGGCCATCGCTGCCCGACGACGAGATCGCCGCGCGCAAACGCGAGGTGATCACCGCGATCCGCCAGGACCAGGACAATCCGGCGGTCCGCGCCAGCGAGACGCTGATGGCGTGCCTCTACCCGGACGGGCACCCCTACGGTCGGCCGACGAAGGGCTCAATCGAGATCGTCGAGGCGCTGACGCGCGATCAGCTCGTGCGGCACCATGCAGAGCGGTTCGCGCCCGCCGCTTCCTCCGTCGTCGTGGTCGGCGACGTCGACACGGTACGAGCTCGAAATGTCGTTGCCAGCGTGTTCGACGGCTGGAACAGGCGGCCGGCGCCAGAGATCCCGCTGCCGCCGCTGACGCCGTCGCGCGGACGCCGTCGCCGGGTCGTGCCGATGATGAACAAGGCGCAGGCGGACATCGCGTACGGCTTTGTCACCATCCGGCGCCGCGATCCTGACTACTACGCGTGCTGGCTGATGAACAACGTGTTCGGCCAGTACTCGATCGGCGGCCGGCTCGGCGACAGCATCCGCGAGCGGCAGGGGATGGCCTACTACGTGTCGAGCGCGCTCGACGCGAACGTCGCGGAAGGGCCGCTCGCGATCCGCGCCGGCATCAGCCCCGCGAACGTCGACCGCGCGATCGCCTCGATCGATCAGGAAATCACCGCGATCGTCACCGAGGGGATCACGCAGAAGGAGCTGGACGACTCGCGGCGCTACCTGGTCGGCTCGATCCCGCGCGCGCTCGAGACCAACGCCGCGATTGCCAATTTCCTGCAGACTGCGGAGTTCTTCGATCTCGGCCTCGACTACGACGCCCGGCTCCCCGATCTGCTCGGCGCGGTCACGCTCGATCAGGCCAATGCCGCCGCGCGCCGCCTACTCGACGTGAACTGCGCCACGGTCGTGATCGCCGGCCCATATGTCGACGGCCCGTTGGGGCTTGAGGCTGGAGGCTAGCTGCAGTGCCGGTAGCGTCCGGCTTCAGCCGGACCCGTTTCGGTTTGTAACGCTGTGATACAGGCTGTCTTTTTCGACGTTGACTGGACCCTGATCCACCCCGGGCCGACATTTCTCGGCGAGGGATACAAGACGTTCTGCGCCCGCCACGGCATCGATGTCGACGCCGAACGGTTTCACGAGGCGGTCGCGGCGGCGGCGCCATTCCTCGACAGCGGCGACGATCGCTACACCGACGAGTTGTTCGTCGTCTACACGCGCAAGATCGTCGAAGGCATGGGCGGGACGGGACCGAATCTCGACGCCTGCGCGCAGGAGATTTACCGTGAGTGGGCCGCCTGCCAGCATTTCGAGCTGTACGACGACGTGCCGGGGGTGCTGCGCGAGCTGTCGTCGGCGGGAGTGCGAATCGGGCTGATCTCCAACTCCCACCGCTGTCTTGCCTCGTTCCAGTCGCATTTCGAGCTGCAGGGCTTGATCACGGCGACGGTGTCGTCGTCGGTGCACGGCTTCCTGAAGCCGCATCCCAGCATCTTCGCGGCCGCGCTGCAGCTCGTCGACGTCGCGCCGCCGGAGGCGGTGATGGTCGGCGACAGCCTGCGCCACGACGTCGAAGGCGCAATGCGCGTCGGAATGCACGGGATTCTTCTGCAGCGCGGCGAGGCGCGTCCTGTGGGGGCCGAGGCGCTTGGCGTGCCGGTGATACGATCGCTCCGCGAATTGCCGCCGCTCCTGTCGCTCGCCTGAACGGAGCGCGAGCCTTTCAGGCGAGCGGGTTCGCGCTCCCGATGCCAATCACCTATCGCGACCTCACGACACTCGACGACTTCGCGCAGGTCGTCGACCTCGAACGCGTGATCTGGGGGCCGGGCTACGAGGAAGTCGTGCCGGTGCCGATCCTGACGGTCACCGCCATGCGCGGCGCGATTCTGATCGGCGCCTTCGACGGCGGCCGGATGATCGGCTTCGTCTACTCGATGGCCGGTATCAAGGACGGCCGCGCGATGCAGTGGTCGCACATGCTCGGCGTCCTCGACGAGTTCCGCAGCGCCGGCGTCGGCCGCGAGCTGAAGCTGCTGCAGCGGCAGCGGACGCTCGCGATGGGCCTCGATCTGATCGAGTGGACCTACGACCCGCTGCAGGCGATGAACGCCCACCTCAATTTCGCGAAGCTCGGCGTCGTCGTCACCGAGTACGAGGAAAACGTCTACGGCGAGTCGTCGAGCCCGCTGCACCGCGGCAATCCGACCGACCGCTTCGTCGCCGAATGGTGGGTGCGGGAGCCGCATGTCGCCCGCCGGATCGGCGCGGCCGGCCCATTCGTGATCAGGACCAGCGAGCTCGCCGACGCCGTCTCGGCAAACCGGATTGCGCCAGACGGCGAGTGGTACGAATCGGTCGACGTCGATCTCTCGCTCGACGCGCGCCGGTTGCTGGTCCACATCCCGATGGGATTCACTGACATGCTGGCCAGGAATCCCGAGCTTGCGCTGGCCTGGCGCATCTGCACGCGCGCCATCTTCACGACCTATTTCGACCGCGGCTACAAGGCGGTGGACTTTCTGCTCGATCGGCCGGCGCGCCAAGGGACCTACCTGCTCGCGCGTGCCAATCGAGAGGGGTAATCGATGGACGAGGCAATCGTCGCGTTCTTCCGGCGGTTCGAGCAGAGCAGCGTCGCCGGCGACGTCGACGCGCTCGTTGGCCTGTTTGCGCCGTCGTTTCTCATGGCCGGCCCTGCGGGCACGCAGGTCGTCAAGGCCGGCGACATGGTGCAGGCGATTCCACGCCGCAAGCAGATGTTCGCCGCTGCCGGGTGCACGGCGACAACGCTGGAGTCGGTCGTCGACACGCCGCTCGATGCACGCTACAGCCTCGTACGCACGGAGTGGCAGTGGACCTTCGAGCGGGCCGGCGCAGTACCGACGCAGGTCACGCTGCCGTCGACATTCCTCGTCGACCGTGGCGCCGACGGCCCGAGAATCGTCTGCTACATCAACCACGCCGACGTCCAGGCCGTGCTGCGCGATCGCGGATTGCTTCCGACCTGACGCACTCCGGTGTAGCGCGAAGGCTTCAGCCGAGCGGTCGACGACGATCGCGCGTGATCGCTGATCGCTCGGCTAAAGCCTTCGCGCTACGTGAGAGCGCTCACTCCGCGCGCAGCGCCGTGATCGGATTGACCCGAGTGGCGCGAAGCGCCGGAACGGCGCTGGCTGCGCTTGCCAGCGCGAGGACCGTGATGCCGACCGCTGCAAACGTCGCCGGATCGGTCGGTTGCGTGTCGAACAGCAGCGCGCGCAGGAGGGATCCGCTCGCCATCGCGATGGCAATCCCGATCGCGGTCGCCGACGCGGTGAGCGCCAGCGCGCTGCCGACGATGCGCCGGAAGATCGACGCGCGGGTGGCGCCGAGCGCGACGCGGATGCCGATTTCCTGGGTTCGCTGCAGCACCGAGTACCAGATCGCGCCGTAGATGGCGACGCCGGCCAGTGCCGCCGCGAGCGCCGCCGTTGCCAGTAGCAGCAACATCGTCGCCCGCGTCTGCGCGAACGACGCGGCAATCCGCTCGTCCATGGTGCGGATCTCGTACATCGGCAGATCGGTATCGGCAGCCTGCAGCACGCTACGCGCGGCCGGCGCGATCGCGGCCGGCTCTCCTGCGGTTCTCAGCACCACGGTCATGTTCGCAACGGCGGTTTGCGCGATCGGGTGATACATTTCCGCAACCGGGTCGCGGTCCAACCCGAGATGCCGCACATCGTCGACGACCCCGACGATGCGCAGCCAGGTACCCTCCTCGAAGCCGGCGGTCACCCGCACGCGCCGATCGATCGGGTTCTCGTTCGGAAAATACCGCCGCTGCATCGTCCGGTTGATGATCGTGACGCGATCGACGCCGGCGGTGTCGGTTGGGGTGAACAGTCGGCCGCTGACGCGCGGGATCTGCATCGCCGCGAAATAGCCAGGCGACACGTGGCGTTGGTCGACGATCAGGCGTGATCCCGCTGCCTCGCGGCGGCCCTCGATCTCGATCGCGTTGGCATTGCGCACGCCGGAAAACGGCACGATCGAGGACACGGCGGCGTCGCGCACGCCTGGTACCCCGCTGAGTTTCGCGAGCAGGTCGCTCACAAACGCGACGCGCGAGGGCGCGGTCGTATACCGTTCGCCGAGCAGCGACACGCGAAACGTCAGCAGGTGATCGGCGGCAAAGCCCGGGTGCACGCGCGACAGCTTCACGATCGAATTCATCATCAGGCCGGCGCCGGACAACAGGACGACGGCGAGCGCAATCTGCACCGCGACGAGCAGATTCTGCGTCCGCGACGCCGTCGCCGATGGCGTCAATCGAGACGATCCGACCAGCGATGCGGCGCCGCCGTCGAGCGGGCGATACGCGGCGAGCAGGCCCGAGCCGATCCCGATCGCGATCGCGCAGAGCGCCGTGGCCACCGCAACCCGACCGTCGATCGCCACGCCGGCCGCGGCCGGCAGCGACGCCGCGAAAAGCGGCACGACCGCGCGCAGCGCCGCGCGGCCGACCAGCAGCGCGACTGCGGCGCCGGCGCAGGAGAACACGAGGCACTCGGCGATCGACATCGAGAGCAGCCGCGCGCGAGTCGCGCCAAGCGCGGTGCGGACGGCCAGCTCGCGGCGGCGGTTTGCGGCTCGCGCCACGAGCAGCGTCGAGGCGTTCGCGACGGCGACGAGCAGCAGCAGCACGACGCCGCCGGTTGCGACCAGCAGCGCCGGCCGCACGGAACGTGTACTGCGCTCTTCGACCGACACGAGTCGTCCGCCGATGCGGGCATGCGACGGGCGATCCGCCGCGAGCCGCGCGGTCAGCGTGTCGAACTCGGCCGCCGCGGCGCTGATCGAGACGCCGTCGGCCAGCCGCCCCACCATCGTGTAGTTGTGGCTGATCTCGTTCGCCGCTTCCGCCGCCGACATCCGCATCGGCATCCACAGCTCGATCGTCTCGCCGGGCGCGCCGGTCAGCATCGCCCGCGGCGGCATCACGCCGACGATCGTTCGCGGTGTGCCGTCGATCCGGACCGAGCGGCCGACGATCGCCGGATCGCCGCCGAAGCGCCGCCGCCACAACCCGTCGGCGAGGATCGCTGTCGCCGGCGCGTCGTCTCGGTCTTCGTCCGCGGTAAACGTGCGCCCGATTGCCGGGGCAATGCCCAGCGTCGGCAGCATCGACGCGGTCAGGCGCGCGCCGCGCACGCGCTCCGCCTCTTCGCCGGAGCCGGTCAGCGTGAACGTTCCGTAGCTGGCCATGCCGAGGTGCGAAAGGCTGCGCAGCGTATGCCACGCCGTGAAATCGAACGGCGTCGCCTCGACCTCGAACACGTTCTGCTGCGGCAGCGTCTGCCACAGGAACACGAGGCGCGAGGGTTCGCGAAATGGCAGCGGCCGGATGAGCACGGCGTCGACCAGCGCCAAGACGGCGGTGTTCACGCCGAGTCCCAACGCCAGCGTCAGCGAGACGAGCAGTGTGAAACCCGGCCGCTTCGCGGCGTTCCGCGCCGCAACACGGACGTCTCCCCAGCAGGAATCGAGATGCACGCTGGTTTGGACGAACCGGTGCGGCGGCGGTTAGTCGCCGCCGCTGCAGTAACGGCGAAGCCGTCGAGCTCCGTGATAGGCTGCGCGCCTATGCACATTCACCGATGGCTGCTCGTCGCCGCCGCTGTCGGCCTTGGCCTCGCGTCGCCGCTTGCGCAGCAGTCCGACACGACGCGGAATCCGCTTGCCGGTCGCGCCGACGCGGCCGCCGCCGGTCACCGCCTCTACGACCAGACCTGCCAGTCGTGTCACGGCGCGGCCGGACGCGGCGATCGCGGACCGGCGCTCGACAGCGGCACCTTCACGCACGGTAACGACGATGGGGATCTGTTCCATACGATCCGGGCAGGCGTTCCCGGCAGCCAGATGCCGCCGTTCCCGGCGCTCACTGACGAGCAGACCTGGCAGCTCGTCACGTATTTGCGAAGCCTGTCACCGTCGGCAGGCAGCCCGAACCCGCCTGCGGCCTCGAACGGTTCTTCCGCAGCCGGGCAGTCTCTGTTCTTCGGAAAGGCGGGCTGCGCGGCCTGTCACCAGGTGAACGGCCGCGGCGGGATTGTCGGCCCGGATTTATCGGCCGCCGGCCGCGGCTCGCCGGCGGCGTTGCGCGCGAAGATTCTCGATCCCAACCGCGCGCCGGCGAGCGGCCGCGGCGCCGTCCCGCCGCAGGTGATTACCGTCGCGCTCGAGGATGGGCGGCAGATCCGAGGCGTTCGCCGCAACGAGGACACCTTCTCCGCGCAAATCGTCGACGCGTCGGGCGCGCTGCATCTCGTCGACAAGCTCAAAGCAAAGTCGTATCGCGTCGAGAACACGTCGCTGATGCCGGGCGATTACGCGACCCGTCTGTCGCCGGCGGAGGTGAACGATGTCGTCGCGTATCTCTCGACGTTGCGCGAGCGCGCGTCGACGATCGATCCATCGTCGCTCGCGTCCGGAGGCGTCACCGCCGATCGCCTCGCCAAAGCCGCCGCCGAACCGCACAACTGGCTGATGTACTGGGGCGACTATCGCGCGACGCACTACTCGGCGCTGTCGCAGATCACCGCGGCGAACGTCGACCAGCTGCGCACCGCGTGGACGTTTCCAATGCCCGGCGAATCGGTGCTCGAAGCGACGCCGCTCGTCGCCGACGGCGTGATGTACATGACGCAGCCGGGCACCGTGGTGGCGCTCGACGCGCGCACCGGCCGCCAGATCTGGCGGTCGAACCGCCAGCAGAAGGCGCGCAGCCCGTACGAGATCAACCCGTTCAACCGCGGCGTCGCGATTGGCGGGCAACGGCTCTTCGTCGGCACCCTCGACGCGGCCCTGGTGGCGCTCGACGCGCGCACCGGGCTGCCGCTCTGGGAGACGCAGGTTGCCGACACGATGCTCGGCTACAGCCTCACCAGCGCGCCGCTCGTCGTCAAAGACAAGGTGCTCGTCGGGATCACTGGCGGCGAGTTCGGCGCCCGCGGCTTCCTCGACGCCTACGACGCCGCGACCGGTAAGCGTTTGTGGCGCTGGTACTCGGTGCCCGCGCCAGGCGAATTCGGCAACGAGACGTGGAAAGGCGACAGCTGGAAAGTCGGCGGCAGCCCGATGTGGCTCACCGGCTCGTACGATCCTGAGCTGAACCTCGTGTACTGGACCGTCGGTAACCCTGGCCCGCAGATCGATCGCTCGACGCGCGGCGAGCTGGACAACCTGTTCAGCGATTCAGTGGTCGCGATCGATCCCGACAGCGGCGTGCGCAAGTGGCACTACCAGTTCACGCCCAACGACGGACACGACTGGGATTCGTGCCAGGCCGTCGTCCTCGTCGACCGGGTGTGGCGCGGCCGGCCGCGCAAGCTGCTGCTGCACGCCGATCGCAACGGGATGTTCTTCGTCCTCGATCGCACCAACGGGGAATTTCTGTCGGCGACGCCGTTCGTCTACCAGAACTGGAACAGCGGCTTCGACGCGAAGGGCCGCCCGATCGTCGTGCCGGGTTCGAACTCGAGCAAGGAGGGCAGCTTCTACGTCTACCCGACGCTTGGCGGCGGCACGAATTTCCAGGCGCCGTCGTACGACCCGGTTCGCGGCGTGCTGTACCTCGAGTACAGCGAGGCCGGGCAGGCGTACGTCAGCTCGCCGGTGCCGTTCGAAGAGGGACGCCAGTACATCGGTCGCGACACCGCGGCCGCCGGGCGCGTCGCGCCCAAAGCCGGCGAGCCGTCGCCCTCGGCCGGCGTCAAGGCGATCGATCCCGACACCGGCAAGACGCTCTGGGATTTCAAAATCTTCCGCGGCTCGCTGACCAACGGCGTGCTCGCCACCGCCGGCGGCGTGTTGTTCGCGTCGCTGCGCGACGGCAACATCGCCGCGCTCGACGCGCGCTCCGGCGCGCATTTGTGGCACTTCTCGAGCGGCGGCAACAACGCGGCGTCGCCGATGAGTTACGCGATTGACGGCCGTCAGTTCGTGGCGCTCGCCTCCGGCAACACGCTGTACGCGTTCGCGCTCCCGGAGACGCGATGAGCACGCGTCAACCGCGGCGCCGCGTAGCGCAGGCCTTCAGGCCTGCCCATCGCCGCGGCGGCAGCCCTGAAGGGGTGCGCTACACGAACGCGTTACACGCATTCTCGATCACGATCCTGGTCCTGGGCGGCGTTCTCGCGCGGCCGACAGTCGCCGCGCAGTACGGCGTTCAGCACACCGGCGAGGTCGTGCACCTCGAAGACACGGCGACCGGGACGACGGTGTCGATCCTGCCGACGGTCGGCAACATCGCGTTCGAGCTGAAAGTGAAAGGGCAGAACGTGCTGCGCTGGCCGTTCGCATCGGTTGACGACTTCAAGGCGAAGCCGTCGATGAGCGGCATCCCGTTCCTGGGTCCGTGGGCGAATCGCCTCGACGAACAGGCGTTCTACGCCAACGGCAAGCGCTACGCGTTCGACATGGATCTTGGCAACGTGCGCGGCGCCATTCCGATCCATGGATTTCTGACGACCAACAACAAGTGGAAGGTCGTCGAGGAGAAGTCCGACGGCGGCGCGTCGTGGGTGACCAGCCGCCTCGAGTTCTTCCGCGAGCCGGCGTGGATCAAGCAGTGGCCCTTCGCGCATACCATCGACATGACCTACCGGCTGCAGGGCGGCGTGCTCGAAGTGCAGACGCGGATCACCAACGTGAGCGCCGAGCCGATGCCGGTCTCCGTCGGCTTCCATCCCTACTACCAGCTCACCGATTCACGCCGCGACGACTGGACCATCTCGGTGGCTGCGCGCACGCACTGGCTGCTTGCCGCAAACAAGGTTCCGACCGGCGAGACCGAGCCGATCGAGCGGCTCTTCCCGCAGCCGCGCGCGACGACGCTGCGCGGCTACGATCTCGACGACGTCTTCAGCGATCTCGATCGCGACGCACAGGGGCGCGCGACGATGTCCGTCGCCGGCCGGTCGCAGCGTCTCGATATCGCGCTCGGTCCGAACTACAAATCGGTGGTCGTCTGGTCGCCGAAGGACAGCGCGTTCATCTGCATCGAGCCGATGGCCGGCATCACCGACGCGCTGAACCTGGCGCAGAAGGGCCTCTACAAGGAGCTGCAGACCATCCCGCCCGGCGGCGTGTGGCAGGAGAGCTTCTGGATCGCGCCTCGGGGCTTCTGAGCGCGGCGCGCGTCGCGAGCCTCAGGCCTCAGGCCTCAAGCCACAAGCCCGAAGCCACAAGCCCGAAGCCACAAGCCTCTCCTTCCGCCCCGTTGTGGCTTGAGGCTGAGGCTTGCGGCTTGAGGCTTGCGGCTTGAGGCTTCGGGTTATCCCGGCGGCCAGGTCATTGAACGGCCGCCCAGCAGGTGCAAGTGGATGTGAAACACCGTTTGTCCTGCGTCGCGGTTGGTGTTGAACACCGTCCGGTATCCACCCGCCGCGATGCCGCGCTCGTGCGCGATGGCGGCGGCGCGCCGGACCACTTCGCCGACGATGCGGTCGTCGTCGGCCGCCAGATCGCTGAGCGACGCGATGTGCTGCTTGGGGACGACCAGCACGTGCGTCGGCGCCTGGGGGTTGATGTCGTTGAACGCGAGCACCCGATCGTCTTCGTAGACGATCGCCGCCGGGATCTCGCGCGCGATGATCTTGCAGAACAGGCAGTCGGCCATCGGCGCCGATTGTAGTGCCGTCCGCGCCTAGAATTTCAGCGTCAGGCCGACGGTCGGCCGCCAGAATTTGAGCTGCTCCGGGTCGATGGCGAAAGGTGCGACATCGCCGGGGAGGACGCCGATCGGGTGGTAATACCGGAGATCGCCGCGGACGCCGAGATGCGCGCCGAAGAACACCGCGGCGCCGGCGCCGCCGTTCACGGTGAGGTAGTGCGAGCTGAAATCGGCCGCCGCCGACGTCAGGTTGACGTAGAGATCGCCGACGCCGATCGCGCCGTAGATCTTCACCGGCCCGATCGTCGGGCCGACCAAGACGTCGCCCATCACCGAGAACGATCGCGACGTCCTGGCCAGCCCGGTGTCGAACAACTGCGGCATGTAGACGAATTCGATCTCGGCGCCGGCCATCGGGACGAGGCTGCCGAAGGCGATGCCGTAGACCGCCCGCGGTCCGTCGCCGCCCGAGTCGCTCGCCGTCGTGGTGTTCCCGACCAGAAAATTGACGAAGCCTTCCTGCGCAGCGGCGCCTCGCGGCAGGGCGACGCTGCACACGGTGGTCAGGACGAGCATCAGCACGACTCGGTGCACGATGAGACTCCTCTGTGAGAGGCGCGCCCGTCTCAACGAATCTAGCGGCGGCGCGCGACGGCCGTGCGCGCGATCCCTTCGAGATCGCGAAGCAGGTCTTCGAGCTCGAGGTGGGGGGACACCTCGATCATCTCTTCGATCTCGAGGTCCTGGCCGAAGCCGAACTCGCAGATCAGGTAGCCGCCCTTGCGCAGCCGGGCCGGCGCGGTGGCGACGAGCCGCGTCAGCAAACCGAGGCCGTCGGCGCCGCCGAACAGCGCGACCGCCGGTTCGTGATCGCGAACTTCCGGCTGCAGCGCCGGGCGGGCGTCGTCGAGCACGTAAGGCGGGTTGGCAACGATCGCGTCGAAGATGCCGTCGACGCCTTCGAGCAGATCGGTATGGCGCATCGTCACCCGATCAGTGACGTGATGCCGCAGCGCGTTGCGATGCGCGACCGTGAGCGCCTCGAGCGAGATGTCGGTGGCGACGACCGACGCCGACGGGCGCTCGCGGGCGAGCGCGACCGCGACGCAGCCGCACCCGGTGCAGGCGTCGGCGAACGCGAGCGGCGCGGTCGGCTCCGGAAAGCGCTCCAGCACCGCCTCGACGATCAGCTCGGTCGACGGCCTGGGAATCAGCACCGCCGGCGACACCTCGAAGTCGAGTCCCCAGAACTCGCGCGTGCCGACGATGTAGGCAAGCGGCTCGCGGGTGGCGCGGCGCGCGATCACCGATTCGTAGTCCTGCGCAAACCCGTCAGGTTCTCCTGACTGCGCGTCGGTGAGAAACCGCTCCGTCGTCCAGCCGAGCACGTGCTGGGCCAGCAGGCGGGCGTCGAGTTCCGCATGCGAGATGCCGGCTTCGCGCAGTCGTTCCCGCGCCGCAGTCACCCGTCTATGGATGGTCACGAAACCGCCGTCGCGTCCTTCAACTTCTCGGACTGATAGTGGGTGATGACGTTGTCGAGCACTTCGACGAGATCGCCGTTGAGCACGTCAGCGAGGCGATGGCTGGTGAAGTTGACGCGGTGGTCGGTGACCCGGTTCTCCTTGAAGTTGTAGGTGCGAATCTTTTCGGCGCGCTCGCCGGTGCCGACCTGGCTGCGGCGATCCTTGGCGATCGCTTCCTGCTGCTTGCGCAGTTCCATCTCGTAGAGCCGCGCGCGAAGCACCTTCATCGCCTTCGCCTTGTTCTTGATCTGCGACTTCTCGTCCTGCTGCGAGACGACGACGCCGGTCGGGATATGGGTGATGCGGACCGCCGAGTAGGTCGTGTTCACGCTCTGGCCGCCGGGGCCGCTCGAGCAGAACGTGTCGATGCGCAGATCCTTGTCGTTGATCTGCACGTCGACTTCCTCGGCCTCGGGCAGGACGGCGACGGTGACCGTCGAGGTGTGGACGCGGCCGCTGGCCTCGGTCGCCGGCACCCGCTGCACGCGGTGCACGCCGCTCTCGTATTTGAGCTTGCTGTAGACGCCGCGGCCTTCGATCGTCGCGATCACTTCCTTCAGCCCGCCGACGCCGGTGTCGTTGCTCGACATCACCTCGAGGCGCCAGCCGTTCCGCTCGGCAAACTTGGTGTACATACGGAACAGGTCGGCCGCGAAGAGCGCCGCCTCGTCGCCGCCGGTGCCGGCGCGAATCTCGAGGACGACGTCCTTCTCGTCGTTCGGGTCCTTGGGAATGAGCAGGATCTTCAGCTCGGCGACGAGCGCGTCGCGGCGCGCGTTGAGCGACTTCAGTTCCTCCCGCGCCAGCTCGCGCATCTCGCTGTCGCCGGCTGAGGCCAATTCTTCCGCGCCGGCGAGGTCGGCGGCGACGCTCTTGTACTCGCGGAACTTCTCCACCAGCGGCTCGACTTCGGCGAGCGCCTTGGCGTGCTTGCGATATTCAGCCGCGTCGCTCTGCACCTCGGTCGTGCCGAGGCGAGCCATCAGCTGTTCGTAGCGTTGTTCTTCCGCCGCAAGCTTATCGAACATAG
>Ga0070686_100001204_pt1 | contig 14750 bp, 15 predicted proteins | sample KBSS23LmetaG_FD_65654 | JGI IMG/M metagenome (GOLD analysis project Ga0070686, IMG submission 65654) | Switchgrass rhizosphere microbial communities from Kellogg Biological Station, Michigan, USA - KBS S2-3L metaG | ecosystem: Host-associated > Plants > Roots > Rhizosphere ... | reverse complement strand
GAGGTATTGATGCGGCCGCACACCGAGGTGCGCTGGGGGCCGGCGGCCGCACCGTCGCCGTGCTCGGCTGTGGTCTTGGTCGGACCTATCCGCCGGAGCACGAGCGACTCCGGCATGACATCGAGGAGCAGGGCGCCGTGCTGTCGGAACTGTCCCTGGACGCACATCCCCACGCCGGACATTTTCCGCGCAGAAACCGGATCATCAGCGGACTGTCCGTCGGTGTGGTCGTGACCGAAGCCGCGATCGATAGCGGGTCATTGATCACGGCGCGGCTTGCTGCCGAGCAGGGGAGAGAAGTCTTTGCGGTTCCCGGCTGCGTGAACGCCGACACGAGTCATGGCACGCATGCTCTGATCAAAGAAGGCGCAACATTGGTGGAGCAGGCGCAGGATGTGATAGAGGTCATCATGCCTCAGCTCGAACCGGAAATGAGATCGCGACTGTCCGTGGCTCCTGCTTCGCCGCAGACTTCCCCTGTCCACTTTGGAAATCATGAACGGCTGGTGTATGATGCGCTCTCGTCCGAACCGCTCACGGTCGATCATGTACTCGAGCGAACGCGGCTGCCGGTGTCTTCGGTCATGGCGTCACTGTTATCGCTTGAGCTTCGGCGACGCGTACGGCAACTTCCGGGGCAACGGTATTTGAAACTCTAAACCATCCATTGTTAGGCGGCCGGTTGCACTCATCTGCTATATTTGGTACGGATGTTAGAGTAAGCGGTTTGCGAAATCGGAGTCGACATGGCGAAATCGCTCATCATCGTTGAGTCTCCTACCAAAGCAAAAACGATTACCAAGTACCTCGGACGAGGCTACACGGTAATGGCTTCGGTCGGACACATCAAAGATCTGCCGACCAGCAAGCTGGGCGTGGATCTCGATCACAACTTCAAGCCGCAGTACGTGACGATCAAGGGCAAGTCCAAGGTCCTCGCGGAAATCAAGAAGAAGGCGGAATCCGCCGACAAGATCTTCCTCGCGCCTGACCCTGACCGTGAAGGTGAGGCCATCGCGTGGCACCTCGCTGAGGAACTGCGGGGGAAATCGAAGAAGAAAAGCGACGGAAAGGTGTTCCGCGTGCTGTTCAATGAAATTACGGAACGGGCGATCAAGCAGGCCTTGCAGACCCCAGGCCAGATCGACATGAAGCTCGTGAACGCCCAGCAGGCCAGGCGGGTGCTCGATCGCATCGTCGGCTACCAGGGCAGCCAGTTGCTGTGGAACAAGGTTCGCCGGGGACTCTCGATGGGCCGGGTCCAGTCAGTGGCGGTCCGGCTCATGTGCGAGCGCGAGGCTGAACGGGAAGCGTTTCGTGCAGAAGAATATTGGTCCATTACCGCCTTGTTGGCCGGTGCCAACCCGCCGCCGTTTGAAGCTAAGCTTCATCATATTAATGGTGAAGAGGCGTCGATTGGCAACGCCGAGCAGGCGCAACAGATCGTTTCCGCTATCCAGGGAAAGACCTTCGTCGTTACATCGATCGAACGGAAGGAAAAGAAGCGGAACCCGGTGGCGCCGTTCATTACCAGCCGCCTGCAGCAGGACGCGGCGCGTAAGCTGCATTTCACGCCTAAGAAGACTATGACGCTCGCGCAACAGCTGTACGAGGGTATCGAGATCGGTGCGGAAGGCTCCACCGGTCTGATTACCTATATGAGAACGGACTCCCCACGGATTTCCCAGGAGGCCACGGCTGATGTACGGCAGCTCATCCAGGAGCGATTCGGTGCCGAGTATCTCCCGGATTCGCCGAACGTCTATAAAACTTCGAAGGCGGCTCAGGAAGCACATGAGGCCATCCGACCCACCTCGGCGGCGCGCGATCCGGAATCCATCCGGCCCTATCTCGATCAGGATCAATATAATCTCTATAAGCTGATTTGGAACCGCTTCATCGCGTCACAGATGGTGCCGGCGATTTTGGACGTCACTCGCGTTGAATCCTCGCCGTTGGACACGAGTGCGAGGTACGTGTTCCGATCCAGCGGCACGATCGTCAAGTTCCCAGGCCATACGATCGTGTATATGGAAGGAGTTGACAAAGAACTCTTCGCCCAAAAACCGAAGCAGGACGAGGAGGTCGAAGACAGCGCCGAACGGCATCTCCCTGAACTGACGGAAGGCGAGCGGCTGCGGCTGATTGAACAAGCCGAGCAGACCATCCCCGGTGTGACTTCGAAGCAGCACTTTACCCAGCCGCCTCCCAGGTACAACGAAGCGTTGCTGATCAAAGAACTCGAAGAAAAAGGCATTGGACGTCCGTCGACCTATGCCGCCATCATTTCCACAATTCAAGAACGGAAGTATGTGGAAAAAGTGGAGGGGCGGTTTCTTCCCACCGAAACAGGCAGGACGGTCAACGATTTCCTGCTCAAGGGATTTCCCGACGTCGTCAACGTCGACTTTACCTCGCAGCTCGAGGCGGAACTCGATGAGGTGGAAGAAGGCAACAAGCCCTGGGTGGAGGCCGTGCGCGACTTCTATGATCCGTTCACCGCCGACCTGGAGAAAGCCAAATCTATCCCTGGGCCCAAGGACACGGTTGAGCCCCCCACGGACATCCCATGCGAAAAATGCGGCCGCATGATGGAAATCAAATGGGGGCGCAACGGGAAATTCCTTGCCTGCCCCGGCTATAAAGAGGACCCCCCCTGTAAGAATACCCAAAACTTCGAGAAGCTGCCGGACGGCACGATCAAGATCATCCCCAAGCAGGAACTTACGACCGATCAGGTCTGTGAAAAATGTGGAAGCCCGATGGTGGTCAAAACCGGACGTTTCGGGAAGTTCATCGCGTGTTCCGCATATCCGGAATGCAAGACCACCAAGCCGCTGGCGCTCGGCGTCAAGTGTCCTCAGCCCGGCTGCGGTGGCGATCTGGTTCAGAAGCGGACACGCAAGGGCCGATCATTCTTTGCCTGCAGCAAATATCCGGCCTGCGAATATGCCTTGTGGGATCGGCCTATTCCCAAGGCCTGTCCGACCTGCAGCGCCCCATTCCTCGTGGAGAAAGTCAGCAAGCAAGCCGGCCGCAGTGTGCAATGTCGCAACGAAGAATGCGGCTACCGAGAAGCGGGCTAATCCTCACAGAATTTTCTCTCAGCACCTCTGTCAGCCCTTCCGATTGCTCTCGTGATCTGCCGATCAGTCCGTATTGCTTCGCGATGTACAACCGCCGCCTTCGAAATTGAGAATTCATGTCGTCGAAACTGAGAGACGAAATCATAAACCTATGTGTATGTGAGTTGACGCGCGCCCACGTCATGATGATAATGACTTAAGGGAGTGATCACGCGGACTCGTACCTTTTCGTGAAGGGAGGCCCTTATGAAGGCAAAAGAAGGCGTCGTAAACCTTCTCAATAAGATCCTCACGGCGGATCTGACCGCCATCAATCAGTATTTTGTCCATGGAAAAATGTGCGAGAACTGGGGATATGAGCGCCTGTATCACAAAGTCCGTGAGCGCAGCATTGACGAGATGAAGGATGCCGACGAACTGATCGGCCACATTCTCTACTTGGAAGGCGTCCCGAACGTTCAACGAATGAATACCGTTCACGTTGGGGAGACCGTGCCCGAACAACTCAAGCTTGATCTGAAGGCCGAACAGGAAATGCTGACGCTCTTGAATGACGGCGTCGTCCATTGTACCAAGGTGATGGATTTCACGACGCGCCACATGCTCGAGGACATGGCCAAAGACGTCGACGACCATATCGATTGGATCGAAACCCAGATGGAAACGATCAAGCAGGTCGGGTTGGAAAACTATCTCTCCGAGCAGATCAAGAAAGAAACCTCCTAACGAGGGCAGGCGGGAGGCCCAGGAAGAAGTCAAGGCCTCCCGCCCTTGAGCGGGGCAAGTCGTCTCCCGCTCGCTCAGTGCGTGCCCTTCCTATTGATAATCCTCGTTCAGCGATCTGAGAAACGCCACCAGCGACGACGCATCACCCGCCAGGAGCGCGATGCCTTGCAGTTCCTGAGCGCCGTTTCGTAATGCCCCCGGCGTCCGTGCAAGCGTCGACATATCCCGGTAGAGCGTGATGATGTCGGTCAGGGTGTCGAATTGGCCGTTGTGCATGTACGGCGCTGAATGGCTCAGATCTCGAAGCCCGGGAGTCTTGAAGCGGGCAATCGCACGATCCAACAACACGGCATCCGTCAACGGGCAGGGTTGTTGATCATCGCACAGGATGGTCCTGATCTTTGCCTGAGGGGCCGGCATGTCGGGATTGGCAAAGACGTTCCAGGCGCCTAGATCCGTCAGTGTGGTCGTGTCCGACGGAATGGAGCGGAAGCGTTCACTCGCTATCGGGTGCGCCTCACTTGCGGGAAGATCATTGGAAGTTCTCGCTACCAACGTGGGAATGGCCAACGCGGCGAAGGCGCCAGGACCATGACTCGGAAAACTGTCGTATTCTTTTTGCGTTGTTCCTGTATTGTGGAGCTTAAAATCGGTAAAGTTCGGCGCCGCATGGCAGCGGATGCAATTGCCAATTTTCCCCGCCAGCAAGTCAGCCGGCGTGGCGACCGGCGTTGCCGGTTCCGCCAAAAACATCTTCAATCCTTCCAGCTCGGTCGGACCGAATTCGAATGGTTGAGAGTGAAACTGGAAGTGCCCATCGGCACGGTTCGGATTGGACGTGACGAATTGAGTAGTAAAACCTGGTGCAGTCACGAGCGTGCGCAGGCGCCGGCTGTAATCGATGGGCGCCTCGTTTGGATCGGGCTGCTGAGGGAGCCCGTTCATTTCCAGGAACACGTCGAATGGCGAACGAATCGGAGCGCCGCTGTCTTCCGTCTGAGAGAACCGCAGGCCATTGACGTAGGCGGATACAACCTTCACCACCGCATCGAAGATTTCTTGGTCTGAGCCCGTCGTGACGAACACGCGGAATTCTGGCGGTAGACGAAACTCATCGGGAATGGATGTATGCCTACCACCAAAGAGAATCGAGTAGGAAAGTCCGTCAAACTGGCCGGACGGATCGAAAGAGCCGTCGTCACCGCGAACGACTGTAGCAACGTGGGCGATGGCTTGAGCCCGCTCGCCGGGCAGCCAGCCGAAATTGCGGCCGGTAAAGGTTCCGGCGACGAGATCTTCGATAGAATTGAATTCCGAGTCGAAATGCAGAAGCATCCCTTCGGGGCGATCCAACGTGGCGTTGACCAAAGGGGGGGAATTTCTGGGCGCATGAGTCTTGCCGTCGCCGCGGTCAGGAATCGGACTGCGCCTTGCAAAATCGGCATAGGTCCGCATGCCGCCTCCGGCAGCCGAGAGGAGGTCATCCACAAAGTGACATTGCCGGCAATTCTGCGACGTCCCCTTGAAGGGCGCCTCTGCGGTGATGGGGGCTCCCGTGGTCTCCACTGAATCCACGACAGGGTCGCCTGCATTCGGATCATTCACGTCTCCACCGGCGTCAACAAACGCTTTGAACGCTTGGGCAAAGCGAGTGTCCATAAACAAGCGCTCGCCGACCGCCTGTTCCGCTCCAGGCGTGCCCGTGGCTGTGGCCGTCGCAGGGGCGGGAGGGGTTCCATTGGAACACCCTGCCGCGGTAATCAGTAAGAGTGTCAAACTAGGTAAACAATGACCGCAACGTATCGCGAACATGCTGCCCTCCTGATTAGTTCAAAGATAAAATAAGGTTTGGTCGTTGCAGGCACTGCCTGCATCGGTCGATCAGATGCGGATCGAATTGTGTTCCGGCTCCGGCGGTGAGAATGCGGTAGGCCGATCTGTTCCTCGAGCCCTGATCACTCGCTCCAGGAACGCGAATGGCGTCGAAGGCATCAGCAATCGCGAGGACACGGGCCTCGATTGGAATAAAGGTGCCTCGTATTCCATAGGGGTATCCTGTTCCATCCCATCGCTCATGGTGGTGGGCGATGATAATCGAGGCGCTTCGCAAAAAGCGGTGCGGCTCAAGGCATTCAGCGCCCACTCGTGGATGAGATTGGCGGGCGGCATAGGATTGAATGTCGAGACATCCTGTCTGCGAAACCAGATCGAGGGGCAAGGCCAACAGCCCGATGTCGTGGAGCAGTGCGGCAAGCGTCAGGTGGTGCAGAGATTCGCGAGATAGTTGTGCGCAGGCTCCGATGCGGCGTGCCAGCGCAGCGGTCCGTCGCCCATGTCCCTGTTGCCACGGCAGGGCACCGTCTAGCATCTTTGCCGCCTGTCGGACAACAAGCGTTTCGATTGCCGGCCGTAGTGCGCGAGGGAGCGGAAGCGCATCGATCGCATGGAGCACCCCTTGGATGCATCGGAGTGCTGACTCTGTGCTGCTCGCTAGGGTTGATGACATGGCCGTATTACAAAAAAAAGCCCAAGATCTCGGTGATCTTGGGCTCTGGGTCGAAAACAACCTCTGGCCGCTCTCAATTGCCCTGACTTGCGGAATTGACCCTACGCGCCGTCTCCTCGTTTGCCGGCCATCAACGGCTGTCCCAAGACCCACATCTCATACAGTGGCACCGTCATCATGACGAAAAAGCTGAGCGTCATCAGCAGGTCTCCTGTCAACATCGTGAGGACGAAGACAGGTGAGATGTAGCTGATCAGCCAAGGGGAGACCAAATCGAGCACGACACCGCCGAAACCCGACCAGGTCATGGCAGCTTTCAAACCATGACTGGCATTGGTCAGGTACATGACATGAATCAGAATCATGAACACGACGGGCATCGTGAAGAGATGAAAATGCGTGATTTCCGCGAGCTCGCGGAAGGACATCGGTTCCCCGAACGTGGCATCAGAGCCTCGATAGTGATCCGCAATCCCAGACGGCGACAATCCGGTCATGCTATGTGCCCAAAAGAAGGAAAACAAGAAACCGGCCAGCATCAATAGCAAGAACAGGGTGTACAACAATCGAATGTGGCGATCGGAATCACGGAGTCTGAATCGCTGATTGAAATTGCGCATGCGGGGACGCCTGGTCCGCTCGTCTCAATTGCTGCCGAACAGCGAGCCAAAGAACCCTTTCTCGGCCTTGCGTGCGGCAAGGGTGTCGCTGCCGCGCCCTACAGGCTTCAGATAGAATTCGTCAACTAGGACCAGCACTCGCTTGATGCCTGCGCTCATTGAGCGGACGGACATCGTGGCCCCGCTGATATTGATGATGTCTTTGTTGATTCTGACGGGGTCGAGGACCGTCTTCCCCTCATATTGTGAGTTGAAGCGCTTTTGCCTGACTTCGCTACCGCGTGCCTCGCGAAAGATGAGAAGCTCGATGTCGGAGATGCTGCCTTGGCCGTCGACGCCAACCATGTACGTCATGGGTTTATGCTTGCCGATCGTGTTTTGGACGACGGCATAGCCGTCAACCCGTGTTCCGGTCTCACCGACGTACACTTCAAATTCCTCTTCCGGAAACTTCCAGCCGATGCGCTCTTCGATTTGGCTTTTCTTTTCCGAATTCAATCTGATGAGATCTTTTCGCACCCGTTCCGACTTCGGGAACATGATCTTGATTCCCTCACCCTCGGTCATGAAAACCTCCGCCATGCTCATTTCCTGCTCCGTCAGGAAGCGCTTCAATTCACTGTCCCAGACGCGTTCGGCCTGCGCGGGCAGGGCCGAGAGCACGATCAGGCAGAGCGCAAAGCAGAGCGGATGTCTCTTCATGTCGTTTCGCAACCTTTCTCTTTGAGGCGAGTGTTCAGTTTTTGCGTGACTTCATCCATCGACTCCTCGGAAGGATCGACTGGCCACCATCTTGTCGCTTGTTGTGTCACGCCTCCTTTGGCATGCCACCGTTGCCTGGTCTCCAGCACGCTGACCGACGACACATCGTTCAGTTGTTTGACCTTCACCGACAGACGCGCCCGTTCACGATTGCCGAAGCCCTCTCGGCCAAACATCCCGTATGTCCGTTCCTTGCCTTCCATCTCAATCCAGGAAGTCTCAATCGTCCCGTTATCTTTGTTTTGTGCCGTGATGGAATAGCCTTTCATTGTCTCCAGCGCCGTATCCCAGACGGTGTCATAGGAACAGACGAAGTACTGGTCGTGGCTTCCACTGAAAGACGCACAACTCTGCATGGCGAGCAAGAACACCAGCAGAAGGGGACGATAGAACCCAATCACGTGCATGACTCCTGACGTGTGGCGTGCAGCCCCCCGAGGAGGCTGCACGCGGTGCCTTTTAGAAATACGTCGCTGCCGAAATGACAAAAGCGTTGTCGTGAATGCGCTGACCGGAGTTCGGATTAAACGCCATCGGCATATACTGGTAGCTCATCTTGAAGACGGCATCTTCCACCGGCCGGTAGTTCAAGCCGAACGAGATTTGTTCCAGATTGCCTTCGTTTTCTCCTTTGTTATCCATGTTGAGATTCACCCGATCGTACCGAAGGACGGCCGTGAAGGTTGACCCTTCACCGAATCGCTTCGGTGCCCAGTTGGCAAGGAACGAAGGCATGAAATGGTAGTTGGCTTGAATGTAGTACCCGTTCATTCGCTGTGGAGGACCAGCAAACGAGTTAAGGGTGTTCACGCCCGTCAGGAACGTGCCAGTGGGGACCCCGCCGCCGATGGTGTTATTAGGAATCGCCCGGGAGTTGCCGCGAGCATAGGACCAGGCGGCTTCACCAATGAGTTCAAACGGGCCTTTTTGGAGCGTCCAGTCGATAGCGGTAATACTCAATGGGTTATAGCTGGACGGAGATGAATTGCCGTAATAGGTTGATCCCGCCACTTCGACGCCCAGCATCGGGCTGAAGGCCAGACGGCCTGAGACAGCCTTTCCGTTATTAATGTCAAACCCGTCAGCGGTCGATTCACATTTCCGTTGACGAGAATTCTTTGTCCCGCTTTCTTCGTTAATCCGGGGGGTTCCGTCTGGGTCGTACCCGCAGGGACCGGTTGTGAAATACAATTCGTAGTCGAGCTTACTCGTTCTTCCCGGGTAGAACGTCCCGTAAAAGCCTGCGCCTGTTTCCGACATTGTTGATGGAATCACGAACTGGGCAACAAGCGGCCGATCGGTTAAGTCGTTCAAGGGCGAGTCGTGCAGCAAATTGAACTTGCCGATGGGTATGAGCAAAATTCCTGCACGAATATTGAATGGTTCGTTCACCAGGTAGTCCATGTGAGCGAACTCCAAGCTAATTTCGTTCTCACCGGCTCCCCTGATGCCATGCTCGATCTCAAGTTCAGATGCAAACTTTACATGCTCGGTAATGTCGGCATAAATAAATGGTACGAATCGCTGCTGGTCGAAACCGTTGGTCGTCCCCTGGTTATTCCGTATCCCGTTATAGTCTCCCGTTTCGATGACACCATTGGTGTGAGTGCGATATTGAATGTCCATATAGCCGCCGACGATGGCCTTTGGCGCGGCAACGAACGGCTTGGCATAGACCAAGCGGCCTGAACCGGTCGCGCCGAACGAGAGCGGAACTTTTTCTTCTCCTTTCCGCTCGACCCTGACGTCGGTCATCGGACCAGTGGGCATGGGGTACTGACTTTCGGGGGGACCTTCTTTTTGCTCCATTCTTCGTTCGGCAGGGCTTTCGCGGCGTTCGTGTTCCTGCATTTTCTTGTTGACGGCTTCATCAACCATCTTTTTAATCTCTTCGGGGGTCATGTCGACGGCTAAGGCCGGCATCACCGGCAAGCTTGCGATCACGAGAGTCCCGAGGATTGACCGGATCCTCATTGAAACCTCCATACGGATAAGGGTGAGGGTCTGACTCGGGACTCGACGGTCTCTGGTCGTTGTCATTTGTACGACTACGACTATGGTGAATGAGTGATCGAAGCGCCTCCTTTCATGAGTGAGCGGGTGCTTGAACAGTGCTCCATCCTTCAATGGAGGAGAAGGGGATAACGACGATGCGTTTGCACCGTTTGCATTTCAGTTCCAGGCGTTGGCCGCGAACCTTTGCGATGAGCTGGCCGCACTCGCAGCGGGTTTCCGAGGATTCAACGCACCTGTCTGACGAAGGTTCGGACATAGCGTAGGTGTTCCTTGATATTGAGAACAATTATTAAAATCGTCGGCAGTATAGGGCGGCTGCCGTCCACCTGTCAAGAGGCCCTGAGGGATATGGGTTTCTCCCTTTCGACCGTCGCGATGCCGTATAATCAGACCTATGAGTATCAGGGCAGTATCGGTGTGGTTCTGTGCCGCAGGGGTACTCTTAATGCAGGGGTGCGCCACGGAACTCCCTGCCGTGCCGGAAGAGGGCACTGTCCAGTCCAATATTGCTGTGGGCCGGGTCGTTGCCGTGATCACGGGCGAGCGGAGTCGGATCTACGAGCCGGCCGTCAGATCCTTTGAGGTACAAAACCGGCAGACGAAGGAACGGTTTACCGTTGACATAGCATCGGACAACGAACGATTCATCGTGCCCCTTGCGCCGGGGGATTATGAATTGATTCGGGTGCAAATCAACGAAGGGCCTTTCTTGTCGATGGCCGAACTCGCTTCCACGTTTTCCGTGGGGCTAGATCCGGTCACCTACCTGGGTACCTGGCGGTTCGGGGTGGATTCGCCGAAATACGGCCGGATGGTGTCCATCTCGATGGTGACTGACGAAGAAGACCGCACAGAAGCGCTGCACGTACTGGCTCGCGATCAGTCAGTGGATACTGAAAGCGTTGCCACCGCGCTACCCAACCCACCAGAGATACAGGCGCGTCTCTATGAAGTCATGCCCTATCCCCGCGTGCCCCGTTACTTCCGTCGTCACTGGTGGTGAACTCCTTTCGCATGAGCGCTCACGTCTGCAGGCTGTCGATTCTCTGTCTCTGCTTGTCCCTCGTGTCCTGCGTTCTAATCGGATCTTCAGCATCTTCATTGGTCACGGTGAAACGCACGCAGATGCACATGGGCACGCTGGTGTCCATCACCGCCGTCGGCCGGAGCCATGACGAAGCCAACGACGCCATCACCGCCGGCTTTCAAGAGATAAAGCGCCTCGAACAATTGCTGAGCACCTGGATCTCTTCAAGCGAACTCTCCAAGGTCAACGCAGCTGCGGGTCAGAGCGCCGTGAAGGTCAGCCTGGAAGCGATGGCGGTCGTGAGAAAATCGTTGCAAGTCGCTGAGATGACCGAAGGGGCCTTCAACATCGCGATTGGTCCAGCCGTCGAAGCATGGAACATATCGGCCGAGCCTCGTCTTCCTACCCCCGAAGAGCTGGCTGCCGTGAAACCGCTGGTGGATTTGCAGTCCGTGCATACGGATGTGTGGGAACGGACGATTTACCTTGAAAAACCCGGCATGCGTATCGACGTGGGAGGCATCGGTAAAGGCTACGCTGCTGATCAAGCGGTGCTGGTCATGAAAAAAGCGGGAGCCGTGGCCGGTGTCGTGGCATTGTCCGGAGACATCAAGACTTTCGGCCGTCTGCCTGACGGCACGGCATTCCCGGTTGGCATCCGGCATCCCAGGAAGGAGGGCGAGCTCTTGGCGGAGCTTGATCTCCAGGATGAAGCCATCTCGACGGCCGGCGATTATGAGCGGTTTTTCGAGAAGGACGGAGTTCGATATCATCACATCTTGGATCCCCGCACTCTGCAGCCGGCTCGGGGGTGTCAAAGTGTGAGCGTGATCGCCAAAGAAGGTATTTGGGCCGACGGCCTTGATACCGGCATCTTCGTGTTGGGAGTCGATCGGGGGATGGACCTGGTCGAGCAGTTAGAAGATGTCGAAGCGATCATTGTCGATGCGGACGGCCGGATCCGGGTTTCATCAGGGCTACGGAACCGGGTGAGATTATCGAAGGGATCGGGGCAATGACGTCACGGGAAACCGCCGTCCGCTACGGCTCCAGCCGATAACTCATCGGAATCTTCACCGTCATCTGAGGTTTTTCTAAGGGACGAGGAAACTGAAATGGTGCCGCCACACGGAGCAAATCGACGGCGGCGCGATCCAGACTGTGATGGCCTGAACTCCGGAACACTTCAACGGTCTCGAGATTCCCATCGCTTTTGATCACCGCTTTCAAGATCACCTTCCCTTCCGCTCGATCCAGTCTCGCATCAGCCGGGTACCGCTTCAGGGCCTCCATGCGGCGCATGATGATCTCTGACAACCATCCATAATCGGGACGAGGGCTCGAAGCGATTGCTGGAGCCAGGCTTGCGGGCTGCTCCGTCGCAACAGCTTCCTGTGGTCGGGATGAGGACTGGGTTGAAGAGTACAAGGACCTCGACTCAGAGGGCGGTTCTTGGCTCAGTGACGCGGAAGTCGACCCTCCTTCGTGCGACGGTAGGGTGACCGGTTCGTTGGCTGGTTGTTGCTCGGTTCCTTCCATCGGCAGGATGGAGGAGATGTCCGTCGTGGCGGCTATTGTTTCATCAGAAGCGGGCAGCACCGATTCAGCGGCCTCGGCTCCCGTAGGAGGCGCATTGTTGAGTCTTGGGATCGAAGTGCGAAGCGGCGGTCGCTGTAGCTTGTTCAGGGGCGGCTGAATGGCTGGCAGGGGTTCGGTCGATGCCGGCTGGGCTTCCGAAAGAGCGGCGACAATGGCGACATTCCACCTGAAGGGAGGAGCGTTTGGAGCGAGTGAGAGGCGCTGTGTGACAACCAATGCTCCGAAGGCCATCATGCCGTGCAAGCACAGTGATGTAATCCATCCGATCGAGCAGGCGCCTCCCGGTCTCTCGGCTGCGGTCATAAGCGGACCACTTCGAGGCTGACCTGTTTGAAGCCGAGTCCCCGCACATCGTCGACGAGCGAGACGAACCTTTCCAACAAGGTCGTCTTATCTGCACGAACCACGACTGCCGAATCGCGCGACTCGATTCGGAGAGTGTCCTTCAATCCATCCGGGGTCACAGGGCGGTCATTGATAAAAAGGCTGCCTTCGGCATTGAGCGTGATCACGATGGGTACATCCTTGCGGTCTCCGGCTTCCTTGGCTTTGGCGAGATTCACGGGAATCTGGCCTGTGCTGATAAAGGTCGCAGTCGTCAGAACGATCACCAGTAAGACCAGCATCACGTCGACGAGGGGGATGACGTTGATTTGATCAAGCTCGCGATCCATGCATCACCTTGTATTGAGCGATGAGTTCGGTCACCTTCCGGCGCAACATGTTGTTCAGCACTACGCAGGGAATGGCCACGAGCAGTCCGACCGCCGTGGCCTTCAACGCGAGACTTAATCCGATCATGATCGTATTGACGGCCATCGTCCCCGACGCTCCCATGGTGTGGAACGTGAGCATGATGCCGAGGACGGTCCCGAGGAGGCCGATATACGGCGCATTGGCCGCTACGGTGCCGATGATGACGAGCCGCTTCGTCAGCGCGATCTCCAGGGTTTGCAGGGATGCGAACTGCGCGAGGTCGATGCGCCGATAGTACAGCCAGCGCTCGACCGCAATGGCGACCGACCAGACACTCAGGGCCAGGAGCAGGCCGACAATTCCATAGTCGACTGCATTGTTCAGCACCTCCATGAAATCTCCTTCTCCGATGCCGGGTGCGAATTGGCAGATCGATGGTTGCTTGGCTGGTGACTCTGCCAGAAGCGGAAAAGAGCTGTCAACGTGCGGATTCTACGCCGGGTTCTGTGTCAGTCTGCTTGAACAGCACGGTGTGGGTTGCCAGCACGCGCAATTCCACGGGAGTGCCTTCCTGATACACGTTGGTTGAACCCTCGCTGCTGTGAACAATTTGTCCTGACGGGAGACTGACGGCATAGAGATTTTCCGATCCTCTGAATTGACGTGAAAGCACATGCGAAGCAGCGGATTTTGTGGGGACCACATGGATGTCGTCAGGTCTGATCATCACGACCACGGCGGTACCATCTTCGCACTCGAGGGTATTCGGAAACTCTCCCAGCTCCGTATGCACCATCCCGCAGGACACGGTGCCCGGGATGAAGTCGGCCTGGCCTACAAAATCGGCGACAAACGGCGTCTCGGGCATGTGATAGATGGTTTCCGGAGTGTCGAACTGTTCGAGCCGTCCGTGGTTCAGGACGGCGATGCGATCGGCCATGGCAAAGGCCTCGTCATGGTCGTGGGTGACGAGGATCGTCGTGGTCTTGGTGCGGCGCAACAGGTCGTGCAGTTCCTGGCGCATGCGTCCGGCCATATCGGGGTCAAGATTGCTGAACGGTTCATCGAGCAGGAGCAGGACGGGGTGCTGGACCAACGCCCGGGCGAGCGCCACGCGCTGTTGTTGGCCTCCGGACAACTCATGCGGGTAACGCCGCTCGAAGCCCTCGAGTCCCACCAGTCGGAGCATGTCCTGCACGCGTACTTTTCGTTCACTCCGGCTCAGGCGACGGAGGCCAAACGCAATGTTCTCCGCCACACGCAGGTGGGGAAAAAGGGCATATTCCTGAAAGACCATGCCGACGTGCCGATCTTCGGTGGGAACCATATGCTCCGGTGAAGACACGAGTTCGCCTGAAAGAAAGATCTGCCCTGAGCGGACCGGCTCGAAACCAGCGATCGCACGGAGGATGGTCGTTTTCCCGCAGCCTGACGGACCCAAGAGGCAGAGAATTTCCCCCTCATGGGCGGCAAAGGCGATATCGCGCACGGCCGGGTGACCGACGTCGTAGGCACAAGAAACGCCGCGCAGCTCCAGCACGGAGGACACGGGACGGTAGAGGTCGGCTTGCAGGTTTGATTCTGTCATGTGCGAGTGCCGGGCGTCACCATGCGATCATCCCACCGCTACGCCGCGCGCCAATCCTTCGACAACAACAACAGCAAGGTCGGCAGGCCAAGCAGCACGATCAGCAGCGCTGAGGGGGCCGCCA
>Ga0070686_100001199_pt1 | contig 14760 bp, 21 predicted proteins | sample KBSS23LmetaG_FD_65654 | JGI IMG/M metagenome (GOLD analysis project Ga0070686, IMG submission 65654) | Switchgrass rhizosphere microbial communities from Kellogg Biological Station, Michigan, USA - KBS S2-3L metaG | ecosystem: Host-associated > Plants > Roots > Rhizosphere ... | reverse complement strand
CTCGTGTGAGTTTTGCCGCCGTGAACTCTCGACTGCGTGCCTGTAAATCGCACATTTTCACCGTTCTCCGGCAACGTAATACCCATTTCCTCGCGCACACGCCTGAAGACCTGCGCGGTCTTTCTCAACTTGGCCGTGTCTGAATCTCGAATCGTCAGCATGGCATCTTCATGTCCCTGCTCCGCACAGATCGCCATCGTGAGACAGTTGGTCCCGGCGCGAATCATTTTCAAGGTCAAGTTGGCATAATGGCAATGCACGCCGATGAAGATACAGGCCTCGATCTTGTTGCCCCAAATCGTGAGGTTCGGATGGTTTGGATTGATGACCTCTTCAGGGTCGATCTTCGGATACTTCGGACGATAGTCCGGCATTGGAATAATCAGAACATTCGGAATCTGGGCGGCAATCTCCAACACTGCCTTGGCCTTTTCAATGGCATGTTCGTTCCAGGCCCAAAGAACCAACGGCCCCGGGAAGATCGTCGCGTTGGGGCTGGTCAGCATTTTACGGGCCATCTCTTCGATGACCTTGTCTTCATTCTCCTCCAGCAACCCATAGAAAAGTCCTTGCCCTGGGTCGGGCAGCGAGACCCCCAACTGAGCGGCCGACGGTGGATGAAATCCGGCAGGACCCGGGACAATGATGCGTTCTCTTGTATCGAGCGTCGTTGCCACTCCTGTACCTCCCTAATTACCTATCACAATCATTGGATTAGACAGGACTGCAACGGTGGTTTTCTCTTCATACCGAATGTTATCGGTGACGGCAGCCAGTGGTAATTGATCGATCATAATCATCTTAATGGCATTATTTTTTGCCATCGTGTCGCACACCCACACACATAGTGCACAACCCTTGCATCGATCCACCGCTATATAGGCAGTGCCGTACTTGAAGCCCTTATCCGTCCCCATGGTTTCGCTATACTGAATGGTATTCGCTTCAGGACAATATTGCGTACAGAGCTTGCAGCTCTTCGAGGCACATATCTCAACATCGATATTGGCTACCAGATACATGGTACTCCTTCGTGCTAAATCCTGATCAGGCGCTTACGGTCGCACGGACTTCCGACCGTTTGACCGATGTTGCAGCCCAACCGTGATCAACTGCGTAGTTCCAGCCGGCCTGAATCACCGCCACATTTTTATCGATCAGCTCCTGCTTCTTCTTGAATTTCCGCTCGACGACACTGTCCAACGCCGCAGTTCCGCCGGAGACGACAAATCCTTTACCAAGGAACCGGTCCTTCACCGATAGCTCCAATGCTTCAACCGAAGTCAGTCCTGTGATGGCTCCAATAGCGCCCATCAGTGCCATGTTCGTCGCGAGGTCCATCCCTGCAACTTCGAGGGACAGTTTGGTGGCGGGGAAATAGTAGAGCTTTGCACGGCGCTCATCCAACTCACGCTGCTGATCCCTGTGAAGGCTCATCGGACCATCGTTGTTGATCAACGCAATCCCATCCTCTTTCAACCCAAAATAGAACGGCATCGTATACGACTTACCGTGGGTAATGACCTGGGGATGGAAGATAATGATGATGTGCGGAAAGGTAATTTCCCCAATTTCGTAGATCGGCTCATCCGACACACGGACGTAGCTTTCGACCGGAGCCATCCGCTTTTCCGATCCATAAAATGGGACGATCGTGCTCTCACCGCCGGCATGGATCACTGCGGTGCTCAGAATGTGTGACCCCGTCACAACACCCTGACCGCCGACACCTGCCATCCGAATGTTGAAGCGCTTTGCCATGTCCGAACCTCCCTCCGAGTCGCTTATGCTTTGTTTGAAATTGCAGCGGCAGGAGCAGCCGCCTTCGGAAGATAGTCTTTGTAGCCATATCGCTCGGTCAGATACTGCTTGGCCTCATCGCTCACGTATTCCGTGAATTGATACCGATCGTTCTCAACGGTCTTCGCGTCTTCCATCACCTTGTCGGTTGGAATCGCATATTCGATGTTACAAGAGGTGTAGGCTTGAATGTAGGTCGAGCCTACTTCGCGGGCAATTAACACGGCTTTCTTGATGACGCTCTCGACACGGCGGGGATTGTTCGGAACTACCGTCGCCACGTAGGCACAGCCGGCTACCTTCGCCATTTGCAGCATGTCCATCTTCTCGAACTTCTTCCCCAACGGAGCCATCTTTAAGACGGCGCCACGATTGGTCATTCCGCTCTCCTGCCCGCCGGTGTTGCCGTACACTTCATTATCCAACATGATCGTCGTGAACCGTTCCTTTCGGAACCAGGAATGGAGCACTTGCTGGAAGCCGATATCCGCCGTGCCGCCGTCTCCCGCCATGACGACCACATCTTTCGGCTTATCACCGAACCTCAGCCGCAGCCCGCGAGACAGTCCGCTCGCGACACCGTTCTGATCGCCGTAGTTACCGTACACGAACGGGATCGCAGCCTGTGAAATCGCTAACCGTCCACAGCCTGCCGTTCCAACAGTGATAGTGTCTTCCGGGTTGGGGAAGGCAATGATCGCCAGCCGTATGAACAGAGTCATCGCGCAACCGGCACACATAGGATGTTCTTCGAGAATTTCCTTGAAGCTCCCCATTTGGGAGACAGAAATTTTCTTTCCAAACGGGCCATGTTCAACCATGTCCCGATATTCTTTAGGCATGAACTTCTCAAATCCACCGGAAAACTTTACATAATCAAGACTCATCGGAACACCTCCCTCTATCATGGCAACGACAATCCATTGCCTATCGGAAAGATACAGTTATATGCAACAGTCTCGCAGGAATTCGAGGCTGAATGAACTGGACTGATCTGCTCACAGGAATGTCTATGGTAGCAAAGCCTAAAAAAGACTGTCAATGAGAAACATCTACTATGTTCTCGAAAGATACACCCACCAAAAATATTATAACTTTCTGATAATCAACGCAACTTCTCAGAAGGCCCACCATGCCCCAAAGAAGGCCTAGCACGCTCCGAGGCTGTAGGCCATTCGCCCTAACAACCTGCGGTTTGCACTGTTTCCGCACCTGCCAGACGTATGACCGACTTCATGGCATTAGAAAGAGAGATTGCCGATTCCACAAAACCTGTCTAGACTAGAGCCCTATGTCAATACGCGTGATCATCCCCGGGGAAGACGAAGGCGCTCAGCACGCCGGTGGAATCCATAAGCGCCCTCCGATTCCGGACAATTCGCTCAAAGCTGAGTGTCCGAAATTCATGAGCCACGGCCCCTGCGGAGGCGTTCGAAAAGGAGGATTGTGTGAGGTGTATCCCGAGATGGCCTGCCCCTGGGTGACCCTCTATATTCAACTAGAAAAAATCGGACAAGTGGAGTGGATGAAACAAGTTTAGAAGACGTGAGGGGTGAGGCGTGACGGGTAAGGGGTCGATAAAGAAACAGCGAACCACGAAGCTGGGCTATAACGAACGACATGCAAAGAGCGGTATTACCGCTCCGCTGCCGGACATCGAAACATTCCCGAACCAATACAAGGGCTATGAAATCACGATTGAGATTCCTGAATATACCGCCATCTGTCCCAAAACCGGCCTGGCAGATTTCGGAACTATCACTCTTCACTACACGCCCGACAAACAATGTCTCGAACTTAAATCCCTGAAGCTGTATATCCACGCCTACCGAAATTTGGGAATTTTTTATGAGAACGCCGTAAACCGTATTTTGCAGGACATTGTCAAAGCCTGCCATCCGATATGGGCGAAAGTCACGGGGACATTCGCAGCGCGCGGTGGGCTCAGAAGTGTGATTGAAGCACGATTCCCGTGAGACACTCCCCTACACGATTTGGATTCAACCCACCTACTGCCTGTCCATGACCACCTATGCCATCGGCGATGTGCAAGGTTGCTCCACGCAGTTGAATCAACTCGTCGATCGTATTAACTTTGATCCCGCGGCAGACCGATTGTGGTTCGTCGGCGACCTGGTAAATCGAGGACCGAACTCGCTTGAGGTTCTCCGATACATCAAACAGCTGGGTCCTGCCGCACAGATCGTGCTGGGAAACCATGACCTGTTTCTACTCGCTGTCGCAGAAAACATCGTCACTGTCCGGCCAAAAGACACGATTCAGGATGTGCTGGCGGCAGAGGATCAAGCAGAATTAGTGGACTGGCTTCGCCGTCAGCCCCTCCATTACCGCGAGCGGTCGTTCTTCATGGTGCACGCAGGTCTTCTGCCTCAATGGACCATCGATGAAGCGGTGAATCGTGCGAGAGAAGTCGAAGCGGTATTATCCGGCCCAAACTATCGAACCGTCCTCGAAGCGCTTTTCCACGGACTATCACCTCGATGGGACTCCACTTTGGCTGGCGACGAACGTCTCGTGAGTATCACTCGTGTGTTGACCAAACTCCGAACCTGTACCCCAACAGGTGAGATGTCGGGATTCTCCGGCCCGCCGGAACAGGCTCCCGCAGGTTACCTTCCCTGGTTCCGCATTCCAAACCGCAAAAATGCCGATACAACGGTCATCTGCGGCCATTGGGCTGCGTTAGGATTGCACATCGAGCCCAACCTGTTGGCGATCGACAGTGGCTGCGTATGGGGAAGGGAACTGACCGCAGTGCGACTAGAAGATCGCCAAGTCTTCCAGGTCGAAGGTGTCCGACGAGCGCGACCGTGATTGAGCCTCACCCTCTTGATCCGACTTGGCCTCGTTACTCAACGAGGCCGTTTCCATCCTATCGATTCCTTCCGGGAAAAAGCCCGCACCCGCGTCGCAATCCACTCGGCCATTCCTACGACCAGCCGGAGCCGAAGCTCCTAGCCTTTCCACCTGAAGAATGGCAACGGGCAGAGGATTACCTGTATGGGATCGACCTCTACAACTTCGCCTACTGGTGGGAATGCCACGAAGTCTTTGAAGGCCTTTGGCATGCAGCGGGCCACGACACCGAACAAGGGAACTTCTTCCAAGGCCTCATCCAACTTGCCGCGGCGAATCTCAAGCGGTTCCTCGGCAACGAACAAGCGGCGCAGAAGCTCGCAAGTAGCGGGCTCGCACGTCTTCAAAACCTGCCTCAATTGTATATGGGAATCGACGTGGTCGCGTTCTCTGAAAAGTACCGGACTCTTTCTACACCCTCTACGAGAGCTGAGTCCTACCAAGTTCACCTCACACTTGAGACCCCTGCTTCGCATAAGGGCTCGAAGATCTAGTTGCGGATCTAGACTGCTATTTCGTAATGGTCAGGCTGCTCATTCAGCAGCCTGTTAGTGGTAGGACTCGGAATCGCTCGGGAACTTGCCTTCCTCGACCTCTTCTTTGTAACGGCGAAGGGCTTGGAGTGCATCAGCCTTGAGATGGGCATAGGGTTTGACAAACTTCGGCACGAAATCGTCGAACAGCCCGAGGAGATCATAGAGCACAAGGACCTGACCGTCACAGTGCGGACCAGCGCCAATTCCGATGGTGGGAATGGCCACCTGTTCTGTAATGGTCTTCGCCAGCTCGGCGGGAATCGCTTCGAGGACGATGGCGAAGGCGCCGGCTGCTTCGAGAGCCTTGGCATCATTTAACAAGGCCAGCGCATGATCCGACTCTTTTCCTTGTACTTTGTAGCCGCCAAATCGATGGACAGATTGGGGAGTCATGCCGAGATGCCCCATCACTGGAATGCCGATACTGGTCATCGCAGCCACCCGATCGGCCACCACCGCGCCACCTTCCAGCTTGATGGCCTGGGCCCCGGCCTGCAGAAACCGTCCAGCATTGCGAAGCGCATCCTCATGGCTGGCTTGATAGGACATGAAGGGCATATCGCCGATGACGAGCGCTTGTTGGGCAGCCCCAGCCACCAGCTTCGTGTGGTAGAGCATGTCGTCCATTGTCACAGAAAGTGTATTGGCCTTCCCCTGTACGACCACGCCCAGTGAATCCCCGACCAGAATTGCTTCGATACCGGCCTGTTCGACAATGCGTGTAAACAGCGCGTCGTACGCCGTAACGACGATGAGCTTCTTCATGTCATGCTTGTGCCGCTGAAACTCTGGGATCGTCATCAACCCACTTCCGCTTTGGTGATAATGTCAGCCAGCCGGTGCGTGGCCTTGATGGCCATAATATGGACCCCGTCGCAGTACGGCCGCACCGCCTTGATTGTCCGCACCGCAATATCCACCCCCACATCTTCAGCGCGCTCGGGGCCGGCAGCCCTGAGTTCGTCGATCATCTCCTGGGGGACTGACACGCCAGGAATGTTCGCATTCATGAACTCCGCCATCTTGGCGTTCCGGAGGACGAGAATGCCCGCCAGTACTTTGACCTTGAAGGAACGAACCGCCTTCATGAAGGAGGCAAACTGCTCCGGATGGTAAATCGCCTGGGTCTGGAAAAACTGGGCGCCCGCTTTCACCTTCACCTCAAACTTGGCAAGCATGGGTCCTAGTGGGTCGGCTTCCGGAGTCACGGCAGCCCCAATGGTAAACTGCGTCGCACCATCTAGCTTGTTCCCCACAAGATCTCGCCCGTTGTTGAGTCCTTGCACGAGCTGCATAACTTGGACGGAGTCCAGATCATAGACCGGCTTCGCTTCTTTATGGTCTCCGACGGTCGGATAGTCCCCGGTGAGGCACAGAATATTGCGGATACCGAGCATGGAGGCGCCCATGAGGTCCGACTGTATCCCAATCCGATTCCGATCACGACAGGTCATCTGCATGACCGGATCATGGCCGAGTTCGTAGAGGAGTCGGCAGACAGGAAGAGACCCGGCCCGCACGATGGCGGCCGTGTTGTCCGTCACGTTGACCCCGTGCACGCGCCCCACCAACTGCTTGGCGTTTTCTAACACACCAGAAATATTAGTGCCTTTGGGAGGATTGTACTCAATCGTGACAGCAAACTGTCCCTGGTCGAGCACTTCCTTCAATCGCCGCGGTTCTCGACTCATGTGTTCTATTCTACTCCTCCACTCCCATTTTTATAGCTGTAGGAGGAATGGGGCGCGCCCCCTACGCGAACGATATGTACCCACCCGCCCCGTCGCGCTAAGACGCGCTCTTTCCCCAAGCGAGCACTCTTTTATCGTGCGCGTGCTGCGAGCAAGGGAGAGCCCCATCCTCCTACAGCATTCCCGCCATTCTCTTAGCAGACTCCACCGTGTTGTCCAGCAGCATCGCAATCGTCATCGGCCCAACACCGCCCGGCACAGGACTGATCCAGCCTGCCTTCTGACTGACCGGCTCAAAATCGACATCGCCACACAATTTACCCTCAGGAGTTTTATTCGTTCCCACATCGATAACGACGGCCCCTTCTCTCACCATGTCGGCCGTGACAAACTTGGCTTTCCCAATCGCGACCAGCAACAGCTCGGCCTCGCGACAGACCGCCGGCAAATCCTTCGTCTTGGAATGGCAAATCGTCACCGTGGCATGGCGCTGAAGCAGCATGAGCGCCAACGGCTTACCGACGATGTTACTCCGTCCCAATACGACGGCGCGCTTTCCTTCTATACTCACGCCGGTGGATTCGATCATCTTAATGACACCTTTCGGCGTGCAGGCTTCAAACACCGGATGACCCTCGACAAGCCGACCGAAATTGTATGGATGAAACCCGTCTGCATCCTTGTCGGGCGACACCGCTTCGAGCACAACTTTGCTGTCGATATGCTTCGGGAGCGGCAACTGAACCAATATCCCGTGGATCTTGGGATCGGCGTTCTCCTTTTCGATCAAGGCCAACAGCTCTGCTTGCGTCGTGCTCGCCGGCAATTTGTGATCATCGATATAGATGCCCGCCGCATCACAGGCTTTCTGCTTGCTCTTCACATAGAGATGCGAGGCGGGATCGTCTCCCACCAGGATCGTCGCCAAGCCGGGCTTCATCCCGGTCTTCGCCAAGACTGCCGCTGATTCTGTTGCCAACCGCTCACGTACTTGCAATGCCAATGCTTTGCCGTCGATCAATCGTGCCGCCACTGATTCCTCCTCCGTTGAGAGACTGTCAGAAAAAACACGGCACCATAGCAGGGCATTTTTGAGCAAGTCAACGACCTCTCTGGCGTGAAACGTAAAATGTAAAAAGTGAAACGAAAGATGAGAGGGGAGAGTCATGCGATTGATCGCCGGTATGCTTACGTCTTCACGCCTCACCTTTCACGTTTCACGTCTGACGTTTCACGCCCGTTTCTTGACAGGCTCTTCGCCTGGCAGCTACGATGCCTTCATCAGCCACAATCAACAGCCATCTATCTTGGGAATAGAACCCCCTCTGTGAGGTCCCTTCTGACACGTGTCATGAGCCATCCAGCGGTCTGGGTTCTCGGGATCATGTCCCTGGTGATCGCCAGCCCGCTTAATGCCCAAATCACCGTAACCGAGCTGCAGTCGCCTTATAGTTTCGTCAACGACCCTCTCGATAAAAACTATTTCATCTCGAGCGTGAACGGCGAGGCGGAAGCCGCCGACAACAACGGATTCATCACCAAGCTCAATCCCAATGGCAAACTCCTCAATCTGAAGTTTATCCAAGGAGGGAAGGACGACGTCACCCTCCATGCCCCCAAAGGCATGGCCTTGGTTGAACATGTGCTCTACGTGACCGATCTCGACACGCTGCGGGGCTTTGACACGACCACCGGTAAGCCGGTCATGACACTCACCATCCGGTCGCCTGCCACCTCACGGTCTGAGTCGCTACCGACCTCGTTGAGCGACGTAACTTTCGATGGTAAGGGACACCTCTATTGTTCCGACCAGAAAGCGAACACGATCTACCGCGTCGATCTGGCCACGCAGACAGTTTCGGTACTCATCACAGACCCCTCCCTCGCGGGACCCACTGGCCTTGCCGTCCATCCCAAATCAGGTCAGATCATCGCGGTCAGTTGGGAGAAGGGCAAGATCTCCGAAGTCTCTCCGGAAGGCGTGGTGACAGAACTCTTTTCCAACAGCTTCTTTTCTAACCGCTTTCAGAATCTCCGCGGAGTAGACTTCGACCGTTGGGGCAACATGTACGTATCCGATTTTACGACCGGGAAAGTCTGGCGCATGAGCTGGGACAAGCGATTTCAAGTCATCGCTGAATTCTTGCCCTCACCGGGAGATCTGAGCATCGACCGTGAGAATAACATTATCCTTGTGCCCTATGAATTGGCGCATGCGGCAGAGATGAACGGGCTCGAAACCCCCAGCAATGGGAAAACGAAACAAGAAAAACGAACGTTGGCAGACTATGGCTTCATCCCTCCGCCACCGAAACCGGCACCGGAAGGGCCCGAAAAAAAATGAGCCTCTGTTCCTATTGCACACAACGGAAAGGCAAGCGGCCATGCCCCGCCTTGGCGGGACTGATCTGCAGTCAATGCTGCGGCGAACATCGAGTCGTGCGGGTTTCATGCCCGGCTGACTGTGTCTATCTCGAATCCGGAAGCGACTATCAGCAGAAGCGGCTGGCGGTGGAATTCATGCCGGTGCGCAGGGAGTTCTATCGTGAACTGGCCGAGCTCGGCGACAAGAAGGCCGTGGCCCTCTTCAATCTCGTTGAAGTGGTCATCTTTGGTTACTTCCAAAGCCGTCGCGATGGCCAAGATGCGGAGATCGTTGCGGCGTTGCAGGCCTTGCGGCGCACGCTCAGTCCCCTCCATGTGCCTGCTGCCCCGATGCCGGTATTCGCAGAACATTTGAAGAAAGAATACGACACGTTCAAGAAGCAGAACCCGCAGGAGATCGCCGATACGTCCGCTGCGCCGGAGATACTCGACCGCGCAATCGCCTTCGTCTCACGCTTTTCCGAAACGGACTTTCAATCGCAACGGTTCCTCGGCGGGCTTATCGGCTATGTGCGGGCCTACCATCCTGAGATTGCAGAACACCTGGCTAAGCAACGTGAACCGGGCCACATCATCTTGCCAGGCCAGCAGTTCATGCCGCCCCAGGCACCTGAGCCGCATACCCATGGACCGGGGTGTCAACACCACCACTAACCGGTAGCCAACCCCGAGGACAATAGCCCACACCCCATGAGTGCAGACAAAGAACGAAAGATTAGAAAAGCACGACGGGTGGAGTTACGTTGCACTCTGGGATTTTCTTCCGGTGAGATTGAAGGCGACGCCACGATCACAAACATCTCGACAGCCGGCTGTCGAGCCGAATCCGATATTAATTTGGCGGAAGGGATCGACGTTCAGCTCGTCCTTCAGCTGCCCGACCAGTTACCGCCCGTGAAAGTCGAACGCGCCTCAGTCCGTTGGGTCTCGGGCCGCGCCTTTGGCCTCTGCTTCGTTCTGTTCTTTCCGTCCGAGCGAGCCCACCTCCGCACATTCATCGACAAAATCAAATAGCGTTATCTCATCCACATTCTTCTTATTCGACGATCGTCACCGTGATCTCAATCCGCTCGTTCGGCAAGTCGTGATCGTTTCTCGGCAACATCACGATCTTATCGGCCACGCCAAGACCTTTGGTCACCTCACCGAACGCCGTGTACTTTCGATCGAGGAAGGGGGACGGCTCGACAACAATGAAAAACTGTGACCCCGCGGTATCTGGCTCGTTCGCTCGCGCCATCGACACAATGCCGCGCTTATGAGGAGTGTCGCTGAACTCCGCCTTGAGCATGATGGGATTGCCCTTCTCATCCTTGGGCCCACCCTGTCCATAGAGGTCCTTGCGCAACGAGTTCTTGGTATTGGGATCACCGCCCTGAATCATAAAACCGGGGATAACCCGGTGGAAAATCGTCCCGTCGTAAAAGCCAGACTTGGCCAACTTGATAAAGTTCGCAACATGATTCGGGGCCAGATCTGGATAGAACTTGATATGTATGTCTCCGAACTTGGTCTTGATAATAGCTTTCGGCCCATGACTTGGGGGAGGAGGAGCAACCGGCATCACATCGGCCCTCCCTCCACAACCGATGAGGAGACCGATCCCCAGCAATACCCCACACAACATGAGGCTTCCCATGGCAGTAGCATTACGCATTATCACCCACCAAGTTTGCATTGTTTACTCGAGTACCACGACCGTCATCTCCACTCGTTCCGTTGGAAGATCGCGGCTGTTTTTCGGCAAGTTGACAATCTTATCCGCGACCTCCATCCCTTTCACCACTTCCCCAAAGACCGTATATTGCCCATCGAGAAAATTCGAGTCCTTGACGACAATGAAGAACTGAGAACCGGCACTGTTGGGGTCGTTCGTCCGCGCCATGGAGACAATCCCCCGGCGGTGAGGAATGTCGTTAAACTCAGCCTTGAGCCGCTGACTCGGTCCACCCTGACCGTAGGTCTCCGGCTTATTCAGATCTTTGGTATTGGGGTCGCCGCCCTGAATCATAAAGCCTGGAATCACTCGATGAAAGATCGTGCCGTTGTAGAAGCCTGATTTTGCCAACGCGATGAAATTTTCAACGTGCTTGGGAGCCTTCTCAGGAAAGAAGACGACGTCCATATCGCCAAACTTCGTTTTAATAGTGGCCTTAGGACCTTTGGCCCCTTCCGCTGAAGCCTTGTCAGGCGCGAAAAGGGCGCCCATTCCCAACAACAGACTCCCCCCGAGCACGAGCGTCATTGCCACCATTTTCACTATCGTCCGTCTCTGCATCATCAGCCTCCCTGGATTAGTAACCGACCCCGTGTGAAATGCCCCTACCGCGCAGTCCCTGCCTGTTGGAGGGCCTGCTTCGCCGCCCGTTGCTCTGCCTCCTTTTTGCTTCGCCCGGACCCTATGCCCACAACCTCACCCTGAACCGACAGTTCCACTTCGAATAACTTCTGGTGGTCAGGCCCTGTTTCTCGAACGGTCGAATAACGCGGCAATGTGTCATGCCGCTTTTGACACCACTCCTGAAATTGAGTCTTGTAGTCGCCGGCTCCCGGCTGCTCCTGTTGCGCGGCAATATGCGAGAGTTCCTCTGCAAAAATACGGCGCGTCACCGTACGACTGGCTTCGAATCCTCCGTCAAGATGAACCGCCGCCAGCACCGCCTCCAGCGCATCGGCCAGCAACGAGTCTTTCTCACGCCCCTTTGATCGGTCCTCTCCGCGCCCGAGCTTGAGATGCTCTCCCAGTTCAAGCCGGCGGGCTACCAGCGCCAGCGAGGCCTCACTCACCAACTGTGCTTTCAGCTTCGAGAGGGCCCCCTCTGAAGACTGCGGCAACGCGGAGGCCAGATACTCACTCATGACCAGCGACAGCACGGCATCGCCGAGAAATTCGAGCCGCTCGTTATGTTGTGCCGGAGCCGTCTTCTGCTCGTTTACGTGAGAAGAGTGAGTCAAGGCTTCTTCGAGCAAGGTAAGCGCCTGAAATCGATAACCCAACGAAGACTGGAGTGCGTCGGCAGAAGAAGCCGAAGTCATGGTCGCAAGTACATCCCTCGGAAGGGCCTGTTAGGCGTCTGGTTTTCTAAAGAGCAGGCAGGCATTGACCCCGCCGAATCCGAAAGAATTCGACAGCGCGACCTGCACCGCAGCCGGTCTGGCCCTGTGCGGAATATAGTCCAGATCGCAGGCAGGATCCGGATGGTCCAGGTTGATCGTTGGAGGAAGGATTCCGTGGTGAAGCGCCAGGACACTAAACACCGCTTCAATCCCACCCGCTGCCCCTAGTAAGTGGCCGGTCATTGACTTCGTCGAGCTCACCGGAATACGGGAGGCCTGCCCACCGAATACCTGCTTGATGGCCTTGGTCTCAATCGCATCCGCCATCGTCGACGTGCCATGCGCGTTGATGTACCCGACCTGATCCTTGCCGATGCCGGCATCCTTCAACGCTAGCTCCATGCACCGGACCGCGCCCTCCCCTTCTTCGGACGGAGCCGTAATATGGTAGGCGTCGCTATTCATCCCGTAGCCGATCAATTCGGCATAGATCCGAACCCCGCGGCGACGCGCATGTTCCAGTTCCTCCAGGACCACAACTCCGGCGCCTTCGCCGAGCACGAACCCGTCGCGGTCCTTGTCGAACGGCCGGCTCGCTTTCGTCGGTTCATTGTTGCGAAACGACAAGGCTTTCGACGCGGCAAATCCTGCAACTCCCAACGGCGTAATGGCGGCTTCCGCCCCGCCCGCGATCATGACATCAGCATCGCCCGCCTGAATCAATCGATACGCGTCACCGATACAGTGATTGCCCGTCGCACAGGCCGTCACTGCACAGGAGTTCGGCCCCTTGGCGCCCAGTCTGATCGCCACCTGCCCGGAAGCCAGATTGATGATGGTCATCGGAATGAAAAACGGCGAGACGCGCCCAGGGCCTTTTTCCTGCAGAATCTTGTGATAGTGCTCGATCGACCCAAGCCCCCCGATGCCCGATCCGATATACACACCGACTTTCGTCGCCTCTTCCGGCGACACGGTAAACCCCGCATCATCCACCGCCAGCTGGGCAGCGCCCACGGCATAGTGAATGAACGTATCCATCTTTTTGATTTCTTTTTTCTCGATGAACTCGGCTGGATCGAAATCTTTCACTTCGCCCGCGATTTGGGCATCGTACGTTGCAGGATCGAATTTCGTGATTCGACTGATTCCGGATTCACCGGCACAGATGGCCTTCCAGGTCTTTTCGACACCCGTTCCCAGAGGCGTGATCAGCCCCAGACCGGTCACCACAATCCGCCTGGTCGAACGAGGACTCATCGCGACCTACGACCGCTAGGCCTTTTCCTTAATGTAGTCCAGCGCTTTTCCGACCGTCAGGATCTTTTCTGCGTCTTCGTCGGGGATCTCGATGCCGAATTCTTCTTCGAGGGCCATCACCAACTCCACTGTATCGAGCGAGTCGGCGCCGAGATCCTCTACGAAGCTGGCTTCGGGCGTCACCTCATCCTCTTCGACTCCAAGCTGCTCACCGATAATTTTTTTTACTCGTTCATCCACAGTACCCATTGATTTCCCCGGCTCCTTTCCCATCCTAGACCCTCCTTGTCGCTGCAAGCCTGTCGCCGCAGCATCATACAATATTCTATCTGCTCAGTCGTCAGGGCATCAACATCCCACCGTTCACGTGCAGTACGTGCCCGGTAATATAACTGGCCTCGTCCGACACGAGAAAACACACCGCCGCCGCAATATCAGCCGGTGTACCCAACCGTCCCAATGGGATTTGCTTCTGAAGCGTGTCTTTCACCTCCGTCGACAATCCCTGCGTCATGGCGGTATCGATGAATCCCGGCGCGACCGCGTTCACCGTGACAGAGCGGCTCGCATATTCCCGCGCCACCGTCTTGGTCAGCCCGATCACCGCCGCTTTCGATGCCGCGTAATTGGCCTGCCCCGCATTACCCATCACCCCGACGATCGACGCGATGTTGACGATGCGGCCATATCGTTGCTTGGTCATCGGGAGCAAGACCGCCTTCGTGCAGTTGAACGTCCCGTTCAAATTGACTTGCAGCACCAGATTCCAGTCTTCTTCCCTCATCCGCAACAGCAGCCCGTCTCGTGTGATCCCGGCATTGTTCACCAAAATATCGACCTTCCCCCATTCCTTCAGTACCTGGTTAACCATGGCTTTGGTGTCCACGGCGTCCGCCACATTGACTTTGACGTTCAGCGCCTTGCGACCCAACTGCTCCACCGCCGCAACCGCATCCTTCGACCGGCTTGGATCAAGATCGGCGACCACAATATCCGCCCCGGCTTGAGCCAGCGTTTCTGCGATCGCCCGGCCAATCCCTTGCGCCGCCCCTGTGACAATCGCCACCTTACCATGGAGTGACATCCGCTCGCTCCTCATATCCTTTCACGCACCGAATGCAGCGCGGGTCGCCTCAAGCGACTTAGGATCATTG
>Ga0070686_100001196_pt1 | contig 14770 bp, 17 predicted proteins | sample KBSS23LmetaG_FD_65654 | JGI IMG/M metagenome (GOLD analysis project Ga0070686, IMG submission 65654) | Switchgrass rhizosphere microbial communities from Kellogg Biological Station, Michigan, USA - KBS S2-3L metaG | ecosystem: Host-associated > Plants > Roots > Rhizosphere ... | reverse complement strand
CACGGTGTAAAGCAGATTGCCAGGCAAATCGTGAGGGATGGTCTGGCCGCCGAGCGTGTAGCTCATTCCGCCGAAAAAGCGAAAAATATCGACCGCGCGTTGCACTTCGCCTTGCGATTCGGCGAGGGTCTTTCCTTCCTCGCGCGTCAACAACTCGGCCAGCTCATTCTTCCGCGCCGCCAGAATTTCGGAGGCCTTGCTTAGAACGCGTCCGCGCGCCACGGCCGTCATTGCGGCCCAACCGGGATGCGCCACTCGGGCGGCTTCGATGGCGGCCTTCGTTTCCGCCGCGCCGCTCTTGGGATAATCCGCGACCACCTCGCGCGAATCGGCTGGGTTTCGATTTTCGAACCGCTCGCCGCTCGTTGCTGGAATCCATTCTCCGCCGATGAAATTTTGGTAGCTTCTCACAAGGCGGAAACAATCCGCGATGCCCGTTTATCGCGCAATCTTTTTGATGACTTGCGTGGAAAATGGCGTGTCGTTAGGTTCGAACAATGAGCGCCGTTGAAGAAGCCGTTGCCAAAGTGAAGAAGCTTTCCCCCAGGCAGGCGCGAGAACTGTTGGATTGGTTGGAAACACAGAAGTTGTCACCGGCGCCGGCCAAAGCAAAGCGTCGCCGCGCCCGCCGCCCAAAGTTGAAGCGGTTCATGACGACGGCCGAACTTAAGGCGTGGCATGATTCGGTTCGATTGACCACTGATTGGGAACCACCGCGAATGTCAGATGGGTATCTCGAACCGTTTTCGCTCTGAGATTTTTCGCCGGCTCGATTGGTTCAGAAAACATTCGATTTTCGGTAACTCGATGCGAAGACGGAAAGATTTCGCTGTCCGGAGCCTGGCCGTGAAAAAGCAAGGGCTACGCAGTTGTGCATAGCCCTTGGCGAAAAATTAATCGCGCGCTTACTTCTTTTCCGGCGTGGCGGCGGCGGACTCGGCCGCTGCTTTGGCGGCCTTGGCGGCGACTTTGCCGGCGGCAACGGCTTGTTCGCGTCCGGCGCCACGGTTGTCTTTTTCTTTGACCGCGATGGCGCCCTTGCCGATGCGTTTGCGCAGGTAGGTGAGTTTGGCGCGGCGGACTGCGCCCTGGCGTTCGACTTCGATCTTATCGACGCGGGGGGAGTGAACGGGGAAAATACGTTCAACACCTTCGCCGTAGGAAATGCGGCGGACCGTGAAGGTCGAGTTCATGCCGCGACCGCGACGGCCGATCACAACGCCCGAAAAAATCTGGATGCGTTCTTTGTCGCCTTCGACGACTTTGGTATGAACGCGCACGGAGTCGCCCACATTGAATTGCGGGTCGTCCTTCCGAAACTGTTCGGATTCAATTTTGTCCAATATCGCTTGATTCATAAATTTTCTTTCTCTGGGCCGCCCGCAAGCAGGTCCGGCCGTTTTTCCAAAGTCTTTAAGCGCGCTTGTTCGGCGCGCCATTTCGCAATCTCTGCATGATGGCCGCTGAGCAAAACGTCCGGCGCTTTCCAGCCCCGAAAATCCGCCGGCCGCGTGTAATGCGGATATTCCAGCAGCCCGTGGCTGAACGATTCGTCGTGCGCGCTTTCGTCATCGCCCAGCACGCCGGGCAACAGCCGCGTCACCGCGTCGATCACCATCATGGCAGGCAACGCGCCGTTGGTCAGCACGAAATCTCCAATGGAAATTTCGTCGTCGGCCAAATGTTCACGGATGCGTTCGTCGAATCCTTCGTAGTGACCCGTCACCAACAAGAGGTGCGGATACGCCGCGAATTCGCGCGCAATTTGCTGGCTGAATTTCCGTCCTCCCGGCGTCATTAAAACGACGCGAGTCTGGTCCTTCGCCAACTGCTCAACTGCTTCAAAGATCGGTTCGGGTTTCAACAGCATTCCCGGCCCGCCGCCGAACGGTTTATCGTCCACGGTCTTATGCCGGTCATGCGTCCAATCCCGTAAATTGTGGATTCCCAATTCCAGAATCCCCTTGTCTCGCGCCCGGCGGATGATGCTTTCATCCAGCGGTCCCGCGAACATCCCCGGGAACAAAGTCAGCACATCGATTTTCATGCGCTGAAAATTGAAATCGTTACCTGGCCTCCATCATTAAGCGTAAGGCTCCTCCATGCCGGGGGGCCGGCGCGGGGGCAAATCGGCTTCGTCCTCGACGATTTCGAGGGAGCAACGTTGACCCTTTTTGGCGCTGCCGACCAACAATAACGCGCGCAACGCGTGAATGGTGGCTCCCTGGCGGCCAATGACTTTGCCGACGTCATCGGGGTCCATCCGCAATTCATAAATCGTCGAGCCACCGCTCGGGACAGGCGTCACGGACACCAGATCCGGGTGATCGACGAGGTTTTTGACCACGTATTCCAGGAAGTCCTGCATACGGCGGGAACAATTAGGCGGCGGTCGCGGCGGCGGCTTTGTTCGCCTTCTTGATCATGCTGGCCACGGTTTCCGAGGGCTGGGCTCCTTTGCTGACCCAATACTTGGCGCGGTCCATGTTCAAGGTGTAATTATTGCCCTTTTGCAACGGCTGGTACGTCCCGAGTTCCTCGATAAACTTGCCATCACGAGGACTGCGGCTATCGGCCACAACAATGCGGAAAACGGGCGTATTCTTCGTCCCGATCCGCTTCATGCGAATTTTCACTGACATAAATTCAATTCAAATAAACCAACTCCGTGGCCACAATAGCCCCGCCCGCCGTCGCAAGGCGCGGCGTAAAAAGAGTCAGGACCCTAGACTCCGGATTCTCCCTTGTAAAGCGCTTTCACAAAAAAATTCGCGCTCCGCAGTCCCCGTGTGGGAGCTTCTTGCCAGCGCGGCTATCGTGGGCGATGTTCCGGGCGCATTTCAGGTCAGGGTTTCCCTGAGTTGGCAAACCTCCTGCTTGGCTGACCGCGCAATACGAAAGTTATCATGTCTGAACGTTTTAAGCTGCTGTTCTCGGTTTTGTTGGTAACCCTTGGGCTGACCGGTTGGTCGGTCCTGGAACGCTCGCAGCAAGCGCAGCCACCGCGCGAAGAACTCGGCGCCGCCCGGTTCCAACGCCTCCTGGCCGCGGGCAAAATCGTTTCGGCGGAAGTTCAGCCGAATGCCTTTCGCGATATTTACACGATTTCAGGCGACTATGCGCGCGCCGCCAAGGCCGCCAAAACGCCGTTCAAAGTGACGACGCACCTTGACGATTTCGAGCTCAAGCAAGCGCTCGAATTGTCCAATGCCCGCCTTGCGTTGCCTCATAACGGGACAACCAGCCATTTGTGGGATATTTTGCCCACGCTCGTGATCAGCGGAATGATTCTCGGTTTATTGCTTTACCAACATCGCATAGGGGGCGGTCATTCGGCGAATAAAGTTCGCCAACGCCCGACCGTCCGCTTTGCGGATGTCGCCGGGGTTGAAGAAGCGAAAAGCGAAGTCCAGGAAGTCATCGATTTTCTGCGCGATCCAGCCAAATACAATAAATTGGGCGGCAATCTGCCGAAGGGAATTTTGCTGATCGGTCCTCCGGGCACCGGCAAAACGTTGCTTGCCAAAGCGATCGCCGGCGAAGCGAACGCCAATTTCTTTTCGGCAAGCGGAAGCGATTTCAGCGAGATTTATGTCGGCGTCGGCGCCAAGCGGATTCGGGAACTTTTTGCCCAGGCCCGCCGCGCGCGGCCCTCGATCATTTTCATCGACGAAATCGATTGTCTCGGCAAGAACCGCAAGCACGATCACAACGGCGAATTGCAGCAGACCAACAATGCGCTGTTGACCGCGATGGATGGATTCGATTCGGCCGAAGGCGTCATCGTGGTGGCCGCGACGAATCGTCCCGAAGATTTGGATGAAGCGTTAATGCGGCCCGGTCGTTTCGATCGCAAGGTGCATGTGCCGTTGCCCGATCAACGCGGACGCAAAGCGATTTTGACCAATCACAGCCGCAAGAACCCGATTCACGCGGTCGATCACGCCCTGAATGTCATCGCGCAAACGACGCCCGGGATGTCCGGCGCGGAGTTGGCGAACTTGTTGAACGAAGCGGCAATCCTCAGCGCGCAACGTTCGCGCAAGGAAATCACGCTGGTCGAACTCGAAGAGGCCCGCGACAAAGTGCGCTGGGGCCGCGAACGCAAGTCGATGGCGCTGAAAGACGACGAACGCCGAATCATTGCCTATCACGAAGCCGGTCACGCCGTGATCGGATTGCAGAGCCCGCTCCTTCCGCCGGTCCATCGCGTCAGCATCATTCCGCGCGGCGCCTCCCTCGGTTCGGTGACGACCTTGCCGCGCGAAGACCAGAATATTCATAGCCGCCAGTTTTTGCTCCAGCAATTGACCATGCTGATGGGCGGTCGCGCGGCGGAGGAGATTTTCTTTGGCGACATCACCAACGGCGCGAACGGCGACTTGGATATGGGCAAAAATATCGCGCGCCGCATGATTCACGATTGGGGGATGGGCGAGAAATTTTACTACGAACCGCACAAGCAGGACGCCGAGCGCGAGATCAATCAGTTGCTCACCGAAGCCGGACAGAGCGCGCGCGAAATGATCAAAACCCACCGCGCGTTTGTCGAAGCGATCGCGCGCCGGCTCCTCGCCGAAGAAACTTTGACGCGCGAACAAGTGGTCGAGATGCTCGAAATGCACACGGTTTCCCGTCGTGGCGAAGTTCCCGCCGAGACCATCACGACCGCGGCGTAAAGTTCCCCCGCCAACTTGCGTAAGCGAAAAAGAGCGGCGTCGGACCGCCGCACTCCAGAACCTTGCGGAATATCAAGAGATGTTCGAATTCGCGAAGCGTCCTGGAGTGCGGCGGTCCGACGCCGCTTTTCGACGACCGACGCAGAAAAGTGCGCGGGTTGCGAGAGAGGGATTGTTTCGGCGCGGGCCGTATGAGAAGCTTGCTTCATAGAAATGTCCACACGCAAGAAACGACCCGCTCCCGAAGAAGCTAAACGCGCCCGCCTGCCGGGTTTGATTGCGGTGGGAATCGCGATCGTGGCCATTGTTTTGTTCGTGACGCTCAATCGCATGATGGCGCCGCCCTTCCCGAATTTTGGCACAAATTCGCCGACCGGCGCGCTGAAGGGCGCGACCAATCAAGCGCCGGCGAACACCAACACCGCCTCCACCAATCAAACTTCCGAGCTGGGGACGAATGCGGAGCCTTCCGAAATTGCCGCGACGCTGGTGAACGAAGGGAACCAGGCCCTGGCTCGAGGCAACGCGGCCGCTGCGGTCGAAAAATATCGCAAGGCGGTCGAGGCGCAGCCGGAGGATGAAGACGCGCATTTCAATTTGGGCATCGCCCTCGCGCGCGCGGGAAAAATCCCGGAGGCGAAAAAGGAATACGAGAAAGCGCTCGAACTATTTCCCGACTACGCCGAAGCGCACAACAATCTCGGCAACATTCTGAAGAACGAAAAAGATTATGCTGGGGCGATCGAACATTTCAAAAAGGCGATCGTCGCCCTGCCGGAAAATCCTTCGGCGCACAACAACTACGGGACCGCGCTCGCGTTGCAGGGCAATGTGAATGAAGCGGTGGCCCATTTTTCCGAGGCCGTTCGTCTCAAGCCGGATTATCTGGAAGCACGCGTCAACCTGGCCAATGCCTACATGGCGCAAAACCGGCTTGATGAAGCCGCGCACGAACTCGACATGGTTCTCCGGGTTAACCCGAAATTCGAACCCGCCAAGCGCGCCGCCATGAACCTCGGCAAACGCAAACGCTGAAAGCCAAATTCGTAGCAGCCGACGGTGAGGAGGCTCTAAATCATTCTCGTAACCACCGCGCAATTTCCCGCGCCCAATACGTAATCAAAATATCCGCTCCCGCGCGGCGCATCGCGAGGTGACTTTCCAACACGATGGCCTTCTCATCGATCCAACCCTTTTCCGCCGCTGCTTTAATCATTGAGTATTCCGCGCTCACCGCATAGGCGGCCGTTGGATAACCGAATTCCGTCTTCACCCGGTAAATCAAATCGAGATACGCGAGCGCCGGTTTCACCATCAAAATATCCGCTCCTTCCGCGACATCGAGCGCGGCTTCCCGCATCGCTTCGTTGCCGTTGGCGGCGTCCATTTGATACGAACGACGATCGCCAAACTTCGGCGCGCTCTCCGCCGCTTCGCGAAAGGGTCCGTAAAAGGCGGAAGCAAATTTCACGGCATAGGACATGATCGGAACCTGGTCGAGGCCGCGTCGATCCAACTCTTCGCGAATCGCCCGCACGCGCCCATCCATCATGTCGCTCGGCGCCACGATATCCGCGCCCGCTTCGGCATGGCTGGCGGCGGTGCGCGCCAGTAATTTCAAAGTCGGGTCGTTCTTCACGATGGCGCCACTGCCGTGCGCATGAACGAGCCCGCAATGGCCGTGGCTCATGTATTCGCAAAGGCAAACATCGGTAACCACGAGCAACTCCGGAAATTCCTTTTTCAACGCGCGCACCGCTTTTTGCACGATGCCATTGGCCGCATAAGCTCCCGATGCCTTCTCGTCTTTCGCCTCGGGAATGCCAAACAGCAACACCGCTCCAACTCCCGCTTCGATCGTCGAAGCGACTTCCTTGATCAATTGATCGATCGAAAGCTGGAAGCAACCGGGCATCGATCCAATCGCCTGCCGCACGTTGCGGCCGCCGCGCACGAACAATGGCAAAATCAACTGCCGCGCGTTCAGTTCGTTTTCGCGCACCAACGCGCGCAACGCCACCGACCCGCGCAATCGCCGTGGACGATACTCTGGAAATTTTCCCGTGCTAATGCTCATCGCAAAACAGTTGTTACTCTTCTTCGCCCCCGTCGTCTTTTCCGCCGACGCCGTATTCGTGAAGTTTGTTGCGGAGGGTGCGAATGCTGATGCCGAGCTTTTTCGCCGCCTGCGTGCGGTTGCCATCGCATTTCTCGACCGCGTGCAAAATCTGGCGTTTTTCCAATTCCGCGAGCGGCATGACTTCATCGGTCGCCGCGCTGGCGCCCGAGAACGATCCCGGCGCCGCCGACGCGGCCGCGCCGACGGCGGCGAGGCCGAGATGTTGCGGCTGCAAATCTTCGCCATCGCTCGCGAGAATGACCGCGCGCTCGATCACGTTTTGCAATTCGCGCACGTTGCCCGGCCACGAATGCGAGCGCAACGCGGCCTGGCACGACGGCGATATGCCGCTCACGCGCACGCCATGTTTGCGCGCCATCCGATGCATGAATTGATCCGCCAAAAAAGCGATGTCTTCGGAACGTTCGCGCAACGGCGGCACCAGGATCGGCACGACGTTCAGCCGGAAAAACAAGTCCTGGCGAAACTCCTTTTTCTCGACGCTCTGTTCGAGATTGCGATTCGTCGTCGCGATCACGCGCACATCCACCTTGATCGTGCGACTGCCGCCGACGCGTTCCAATTCGCGCTCCTGCAAAACGCGCAGCAACTTCGCCTGCACCTGCGGCGAAACCTCGCTCACTTCGTCCAAAAGAATCGTGCCGCTGTGCGCCAGTTCGAAACGCCCTTCGCGCTTGTTCAACGCGCCCGTGAACGCGCCTTTTTCGTGCCCAAAAAATTCGCTCTCGATCAGATTCTCCGGGATCGCCGCGCAATTCACCTTGATGAACGGATTGCCCGCGCGCGGACTTTCCTTGCAAATCGCGCGCGCCACCAATTCCTTGCCCGTCCCGCTTTCGCCCTGGATCAACACCGTCGCCTGCGTCCGCGCCACTTTGCGAATCAACGCGCGCAACTGCTCCATCGCGCCGCTGCGTCCCAGCAATTCATAGCCCGTGTCGTCATCCGGCTGGCTCAGGAATTGATTCACCTTCACCAGGCGCGTGAACTCCTCCGCCTTCTTCAAGGTGAATTCGATTTGATCGGATGAAAACGGTTTGATGATGTAATCGAAAGCGCCATCGCGCATGCAATTCACCGCCGATTCGATCGAGCCAAATCCCGTCACCACCACCGCGAGCGGCTTTTGCGGACGCAGCTGAAGCTGCTTCAACAAATCGGTTCCTTCACCGTCCGGCAATTTCACATCCAGGAAAATAACGTCCCAGGTATCCTTGCCCAAAAGCTCGGTCGCCTGCTCGATCGTTCCAACCGCCGCGACGTCGTAACGCCGGTTGCGCAGCAGTTGTTCCAGGTTTTTGCGGACGATCATGTCGTCCTCAAGCACAATGATTTTTTCGATGGGCATTTTTTAAGTTTGTCCGGAACGCCGATACAAATCCGCGACGAAATGAGGGCGGTTGCGATTGGGCGAAGGCAGATGCCGCGGGGGAACCATCCCTTTGCGCAACAGCGTCTGCTCGTTTTCTCGGTCCAGCACGATGATCTTCATGATAACGTCCTGGTTTTGCCTCAGCAATCCCGCAATTTGCGGGTGAGCCGCGCGCATTTCCGCGTCCAGTTGGGTCCATTCTGCGCGCCGTTGCTTGAGGCGTTCGAGCGAATCCGTCAAGCGCGGCAGCACGCCCCGCTTCAACTCGACTAGTTCCGTGGCGGCGCCTTCGCTTTGCCGCAAAAGAACGTTCTCCCGCTCCACCAGCGCGAGAATTTCCTGGGCCAAACGCAAATGCTCCTGCAAATCCGCCGCCACACCTTCCGCATCGAACATGCCTCGACCTTACCGGCGAAAAGGCTTTTCGCACAAGTCTGTCCAGTTTTGGCGCCCACGGCGAATAGCGCCACCGACTAAATTTCCTTTAGCGAAAAAAGCGTGGTGATGGCGCCGTCCGCTCGGTAAGCGGGCTCGACCTGCACGTTGTGGTAAGTGCCGTCGGGGCGATCGATGTGGAGAGTGGACCACCCGAGCTTGCGGGCCGTGATGAAATCTTTTTTCGGATTATCCGCGATGTAAATGAAGTCTGACGGCGGGCCGGGAATTTGTTCCATTATTTTTTGGTAAGGAATCGGCGATGGCTTCCATGCGTCTCGACCAAACGCATCCGAAAACACGGTCGCCGCGAAATATTTGGCGATGCCGAGCGCGGCAAATTTATTTTGCTGCGCGATCAGAAACCCGTCGCTGATCAGGCCGAAGGTGTGACCGCGCGAATGGAAATGATCGAGCGCCCAAAGCGCATCTTCATGAAGCGTAATCGTGGGTTTGTGTTCGCGGTAAACGCGAACCAGGTCCGCGACGAACGTCTTTTCTGAAGCAAGGTTTATTTGCGCGAGCGCGAGGTCGAAAATATTGCCCCGGGAACCGCCATCGAAAAGCCCCTTGGCGGCGTTGTAGAAAGCGGCTTCAGCGCACCGATTGCTTTGGCAAAGGTATTGGTCCACCGCGCGAAACCCACTGAGAACGTATTGCCACTCCGGAAAAAGCGTGTCATCGAGGTCGAAGATAATAACCCGATTCATCACGCCTCCGGCGGGGCAGGGGCGAAGACCGCCGCATCGTAGCGAAGCATCATCAGCCGGTCCTGCCATTCATTCGAAGCGGTCGATTCGCGCGCCAGAATTTCCTCCATCAACCATTTGGAGAACTTTCCCCCCGCGCGATGGGCCAACGGATACCCGCCGCCAAAACGGGCGTTGATTTCGAAAACGACCGCCTGGCCCGCGTCGTCCACAATCGCTTGAAAACACATCGCGCCCCGCGCGCCGGGCAGGGCCGCGCCCAATTTTTCGGCCAATTCCATCAAGCGCGGATGCCGCCAGGTGATTCCCTTGCTGACTTCGCCCGTGCGCGTTTCCTTGCGCAGATGCGGAATGGCGCAACGCAATTTGCCCGTCTGGTCGAAGAAAATATTGACCGTGAATTCGCGCCCGCTCCAGTGCTCCTGGATGATATAGTCTTCGCGTTTTGCGACCGCGTGTTTGAACTCTTCGAGGTCGTGGGCGATTTGGATTCCGACTGAACTGCTGCCCCCGATCGGTTTGAGAATGAGCGGCCAGCGCCACGCGTTCGGCGAATTAAAAACGTCCGCCGGAATGCCCGTTTTCGGCGTCGGGATCCCCGCTTGATTCAAAAATTCGGTCGTGGCCGCCTTATTGCGCGCCATGCGAACCACCTCAAGGCTGGAGATATGAACGCGCGCCGGAAATTGATGGGCGGCGAGGACTTCCAACTCCGTGTCGATCGTGGGAACGATCAAACGAACTTTTTCGCGCGCGCAAATATCCAACAAGCTCGGGACATAATTGGCGTCGGTGCATCGCGGCACCTTGAAATATTTGTCCGCGAGGCGGCAGGCGGCGCTGAATTCCGGATGCATGTCCGCGGCCAGCGCGCGGAAGGGGACGCTCAGCGCGGCTGCATCTTCGCGGAAACAGTTGATAAGTTCCGCGCGGCGACCGGCTGAAGTGAAAAGGACAGTAATTGGAGTCATGGCGTAGGGCGCGTCACTCCGTGCGCGCCGCCGGGCGGGCGGCGGTGTTCAGTTCGGAAAGAAAACTTGAATTCATTGCGCGCCGTAGCGGGATTGATCCTTCGCCATTTGATACGCCTCGCGAATCCGATCGATGATGAATTGCTGATCCTCCAGGCTCAAGCTGCTGGAGCTCGGGAAGCAAATACCGCGCGCATTAATATCTTCCGCCACGCTGCCCCCAACACACTCGGCGTGCTCGTAAAGCTTTTGCGTGTGCATCGGTTTCCAAATCGGCCGGCTCTCGATGTTCGCTTCCTTGAGGAACTGGATCAGTTGAATCTGCGAAAGCCCAAACTTCGCCGGATCGACCAGGAAACACGTCAGCCAATTCGTGTGAAGTCCATAATCCGCCTGCGGCATCAATTGCAGCCCGGGAATATCCTTCAACCCATCCCGATACCGAAACGCCACCGCGCGCCGTTGCTCCACCCGTTCATCGAGCACTTCCAATTGCCCGCGCAAAATGCCCGCCAGCACATTGCTCATGCGATAATTGTAGCCGACTTCGCTGTGCAAATAATTAACGCCCGGATCGCGCGCCTGCGTGCTCCAATAACGCACCTTGTCGCAGTGCGCTTTGTTGTTCGAGACGAACATCCCGCCGCCCGTGCACGTGATGATTTTGTTGCCGTTAAAACTCAAAACCCCCGCATCCGCAATCGTCCCAACCGGTCGTCCCTTATAAAGAGTGCCCAGCGCCTCCGCCGCATCCTCCAACACCAACACCCCGTAACGCGAACACGTCTCCATGATCGGATCCAGATCGGCGCTTTGGCCGAACAGATGAACGACGATCAGCGCTTTCGGAAGCTTGTTCACCTGCGCCCGCTTCTTCAGAAAATCCGCGAGCAAATTCGGATCGATGTTCCACGACGCATAATCCGCATCCAAAAAAATCGGCTTCGCATGCTCATAAAGAATCGGATTACAACTCCCCGCGAACGTCAGATCAGAACACGCCACCTCATCCCCCGCCTTGACCCCCAGAATTTTCAGCGCCAGATGAATCCCCGCCGTCCCGCTCGTCAACGCCACCGCATGACCGCCCAGGCGCTTTGTCACCAGCGCTTCCGCTTCGTCGATATTCTTGCCGATGCACGTCAGCCAATTACTGCTGAACGCCTCCATCACATAAGGCACTTCCCGTCCCGACATATGCGGGACCGACAAGTAAATCAATTTAGGCGCGCGCGCCGATGGAACCAGACTCATAATAACGTTGCGGGCACGAAGATTGCGCGGCGGCGCGGCAATATCAAGACGGAGATTCACAAGGCCGCCGATCAAGATCAAAAAAACGGGCCGTATTCCGCTTTTTTGTCGATGTCCCTAAACGCCCGAAAATGGGTAGTCTCCACCTCAAATTTCGGGGCGCATTGTGAGACCATGAACCATTCTCAAGCGCCGGAGCCAATTTGGGGTGCGGGGAGAATCACCGCTTTCACTTTCAGCGCCCTAGTCGAACGAATTTTCATCCACCTTCATGGACCTGACACGCATCCCCACGACGCGTTCCCCTATCGGTTCATGGAAAGGACAGGCGCCTCGTTCAGCGCAGAATTTTCTGCGACCGCCAAAAAACTAAAATGCGCCCGAGAAAAAGGGAGTGCGGTGTTTGCATTTGCCGAAGCGGTCCGAAAACACTATGCTTGGGAATGGTCATCATCCAATTCGAAAACGCCGACATCGAGAAAAAGGCCCTCGGATGGTTGCCCGGTCGTTTTTCGTTCAAGACCTGGGCGAATGGCGACATGATGCTCCACGAAGATGTGCTCCCCTTTCTTGCGCGCGAAGGCATGACTTTCAAGGTGAAAGGTCCCGCAACGTATGACCGCTTCCTACCGGCGATACGAACTGCTGATCCCATTGCGGTTTAACGACGGCCAGCCCGTCCCCGATTCCGCCGTTGCGGAAACGCTTCTGGAATTGCGCAACCATTTTGGAGCCGTTTCAACCGAAACCCAAATCATCCGCGGCCTCTGGGAACACCAGGGCGAAATCTATCGCGACGAACATTTCCGCCTTTTTGTGGACGTTGAGGACACAACGGCGAATCGTGAGTTCTTCATTCAATTCAAAAGCCGCATGAAAGAACGCTTTCAACAAATTGACATGTGGCTCACGAGCCATCCGATCGACGTGCTCTGAGGCTCTCTCTTTTTCCGCCGGAAGCCGATGTGCTGCACGTTGACGGGGGCTGTGAATTTTGGAACGCTGGCTTGCAGGTGATGTCCTCGATTCATCCTGCATTTATTGTTGCGGGCGTCGGACTGCTTTTGGCGCTTGCCGGGCTGGCCGCTGCGTTCGCCGCGCGGACGCATTTGGTGAGGGTTCTGGCAACGATTTCAGTTTGTATTTTCATTGCGCCGTCCGTTTTATTGTTCCTGGCGCTGCATCCAGCAGTGATTGATCCGCGGTTCCGGACCTATCGCGCCTTTTACAATGACGTTCAGGTCGGGATGACGAGAGAGCAAGTGTTCGACGCCCTCGAGCGAAGGTATTCGGCTGGGGGCGCCCGTCAGAAACCGAAGATTCTGGACGACACATCGACGGCTCTCAATTTTTTCATGAACCCGGAAGGTTCGAGGGAGCCCAATTGCGAGGGAGTTTTCCTCGTCATGAGCGGCGGCAAAGTGATCTCCAAGTGTTACTCTCCCGATTAAACCCTTGCGCCCGGGGAATCACTCCGGGTGTCTGAAACTTCCGACAGCCTAACCAAAAGATTTGCTTTCAACCGCCCCATGTCCTAATCTTCCGCGACTGCTGAAAGATCAGCCCTTATCGCGAGCGCCGATCTTCCCGCAGAAAAAAACGAGAACGGACGAGTTATGTACACGCGACACAGACCACAAATCGACGCCGTTCCGCTCCGTCAGCTTGGCTTCCATCGCCTTGGCGGAGCCGGGACCGCGCTTCGCCGTGCCCTTCCGTTCCGGCCCACGCCGCTCCGACATTCGCCTTTGATCCCTCTTTCATGTGCCCGGTCCGAAATCCCTTCTGTCCCGGATTTCCCCCTTCATCCCGGATTCGCCTTGCGTAAGTCCTTGCTATCCCACTTCGTCCCACATTTTTCAGGTCCATTTTTACGCGGGCCGATTCCGTCGATTGATCCGGGTCACGTGCGCAGCCGAAAAAGCTTGCGGAGTCGGGCGGCGATTGCGAACCGTATCGGCATGATCAAATCTTTTTGCAAGGCCGCACTGGTTTTGGCGGCGGTTTGTCAGTTTTCAAAGGCCGACGATTTTCAGATTCATGATGGGGATCGGGTGGTTTTCCTGGGGGACAGCATCACGGAACAGCGTCTTTATACGACGTATGTCGAGGCTTACACGCTGGCGCGGCATCCGAATTGGAAGTTGTCTTTTCGCAACGTCGGTTGGGGCGGCGACACTTCCTGGCTGCGGCAGCGGGCGCATCCAGATGAAGCGAAATTGTTCGCGGCGACGGGCGACGATCAGCAAAAGATGATCGATGGCGCGGTGGCGAATGGCTTGGGGCGCGATGTGTTGCCCTTGAAGCCGACGTTCGTGACGATCAAGTTCGGCATGAACGATTTTTCGTATCAGGCGTTTCGGCCCGATATTTTTGCGGCTTACACGAAGAGCCAGGCCCAGTTGGCGAAGTCCCTCACGGCGGCCGGGGCGCGCGTCGCGTTTTTGACGCCGCAACCCATCGAAGAGAAGCGGCCCGATCCGGATAAAGACATCAAGAATATCTCGCTGCGCAAATTTTGCGACGGCTTGAAAGAAGTCGCCGCCGCCAATCACGCCACGTTCGTCGATCAATTCGATCCTTACATGAAGATCATGATGTCCGAGCGCGAGAAGGACCCGAAGGCCTACATCGGCATGGGTGACGCGGTGCATCCGGGGCCGAACGGGCATACATTGATGGCCTGGGCCGTCCTCAAAGGCCTCGGCGCAACGGCGGAGGTTTCGTCCGCGGAAATGGATTCGAGCGGCAAGAATGTGAAGGCGCATGATTGCAAAATCGAAAATGTCGCCGTAGCCAATCATGTTCTGAGCTTCGACCGCACCGATGCGGCGTTGCCGATGCCCATCGATAAACGCGCCGAAACCGCCACCAAGCTGGCGCCCGTTTTGGATGACCTGAGCCGTTTGAATTTGAAAGTCACCGGTCTCGGCAAAGGCGATTACACCGTGAGCATCGATGGCGAGGCGGCGGGCAAAGTTTCGGCGGACGATTTGGAAAAGGGCTGGAACTTTTCGAACGCGCCCGGACCGATCACGAAACAGGCGGGCGAATTGCTCGAACTCGTGTTCAACAAGAACAACGTTTACTTCCAGCGCTGGCGCCAGGTGCAGCTATTTGGTTTTCCGAACTGGGCCCAGGGCCCGGAAGTCGACGCCAAACGCGACAGCGAATTGAAACGCCTCGACGGCCAGGTCGCTGACCTCGAA
>Ga0070686_100001195_pt1 | contig 14770 bp, 14 predicted proteins | sample KBSS23LmetaG_FD_65654 | JGI IMG/M metagenome (GOLD analysis project Ga0070686, IMG submission 65654) | Switchgrass rhizosphere microbial communities from Kellogg Biological Station, Michigan, USA - KBS S2-3L metaG | ecosystem: Host-associated > Plants > Roots > Rhizosphere ... | reverse complement strand
GCGAAGTGCGCGTCGAACGACAACGCGTCAGGCTATCTCGAGGTGACGGTGCACGGCGATCCCGGCGACCCGCGCGTCGATGACATCACCGGCGACATCGCCGTAGGCCCGAACGTGCTGGCGAACTGGGGCCTGCACCTTGTCGACGTCAATCTCGCGATGGGCAACCTGCTCGACATCGTCGGCCAGGAGACGAAAGCCTACGTCGCGAAGCACAAGTCCCAGTGACATGACGACGACGATCCGGCAGCTGACGATGGCGGAGCTCGAAGCCGGTTTGGAGCAGGTGCAGGGCTCGCCGGCGAACGACGGCGTGCTCGAGATGATCGTGCGGCGGCCGTCGAGCGGCGTGCGCGAGGAGCTTGCCGACGCGGAACTCGATCCTGCCGTCGGTCTGGTCGGCGACAGCTGGTCGCAGCGCGGCAGCCGCCGCACCGCCGACGGCTCGCCGCATCCCGACATGCAGCTCAACGTGATGAACGCGCGCGCCGCCGCGCTCATCGCGCAGCACCGGTCGCGCTGGGCGCTCGCCGGTGATCAGCTGTTCGTCGATCTGGACTTGAGCGAGACCAACGTGCCCGCGGGCACGCGCCTCGCGATCGGTTCCGCCGTGATCGAAATCACCGCCGAGCGGCATACCGGCTGCGGGAAATTCGCGGATCGCTTCGGCGTCGACGCCGCCGCGTTCGTGAACGCGACCAGGCACCGCAGGCTGCAACTGCGAGGCGTCAACGCCCGGGTGGTTCAACGAGGCACGATCCGCGCCGGCGACCGCGTCGCGAAGATCTCATTACCGTAGCGCAGCGCTTCAGGGCTGCAAACGCCGCACGGCAGGCCCGAAGGCCTGCGCTACTCAACGGACTGCGCGATCAGCGCCTTGAACCGCTGCCGCAATCCATCCGGATTCGCCGGCACGCTCTGCGTCATAAGCACGGTCACCATCTCACGCGCCGGGTCGTTCCAGAAGATCGTGCCCGCCGTTCCATCCCACCCGTACTCGCCGCCGTCGAGCGCGACGTTCACATTGGCGAGGCCCCATCCCATCGTCCCGCCGCGGGCCGCGAGCACGGCATCGCTCAATCCGTTCCTGGTCACCGCCTCGACGGTGCCGGCACGAAGAATCGTGACGCCGCCGAGCTGCCCTTTGTCGAGCAGCATCTGCGCGAACCGCAGATAGTCCGGCACGGTTGACACCAGCCCGACCGCGCCTTCGAGCAGCGCCGGCCGGTCGGTGAACGGCACCTCTTCGATCTCGATCGGCTTGAGGCCGCCGTCTGCCGGCGCGTAGACCGTTGTCAGCCGCGGACGGTGATCGACCGGTACCCAGAATCCGGTGTCGGTCATCCCGAGCGGAGCGAAGATGCGCTCCTCGAGAAAGCGGTCGAGCGGCTGACCGGACCAGATCTCGATCAGCCGGCCGAGCACCGTGGTGCCCTCGCTGTAACGGAACCTCGTCCCCGGATCTTCCATCAGCGGCACGCGCACGATGTTGGCGACGAACTGCGGCAGGGTGATGTCGCGCGCGCGGACGCGAGCGCGGCGATACAGGTCCGAGGTGCGATGCTCGAGGCCCGACGTGTGCAGCAGGAGATCGCGAACGGTGATCGGCCGCGACGGCTTCCGCGGCGCCGCAGCGCCGCTGCCGCCGACGCGAACCTCGTCGAACGGCGGCAGGTATCTGGCGACCGGATCGTCGAGCGAGAACCGCCCCTGTTCGTGCAGGATCATCGCGGCGACCGCCGTGACCGACTTCGACATCGAGTAGATGCGGAAGATCGAATCCTCGCGCATCGCGGTGCGGGCAGCGAGATCCTGGACGCCTGCCGTCGCGATCCAGGCGAGCTTGCCGCGGCGCGCCACCGCCGCAACCGCGCCGGCGATCGTGTGCCGGTCGACGTATTGCTGCAGCAGCGCCTTCGCGTCGCTCAGTTTCGCGGCGCTGAGGCCGACGCTGTCCGGCGTCGCGCGCGGAAACGGCGGCGCCGCGGCCGCGACCACCGCGATCGACACCCCGGCAACGATCGCGGCGCCGCGCAGCGTGCCGGCCCCGCACCGAGCCGTCATTTGCGCGACAGCTGCTTCGCCGCCGGCTGCCATGCCGGCGTGCCTTCCTCCCACTGGTTGTCGGTGAGCTGCTCGACGTTCGATCCGTCGTAGCGCATCACGAACAGCTCGCCGTACGGCTGCGGCGCATCCGTGTAGGTGAGCTCGTCCTTGAATCCCATGCGCGACGAGGCGAAGACGATATGCTCGCCGTCCGGCGACCACGCCTGGTGCGCGTCGGTGCCGCGCGTGTTGGTGAGGCGCTTCACGCCGCTGCCGTCCGGCTTCACGGTGTAGATCTGGTAGTCCCCCTGCGCCTGCCGCGAGAACATGATCAGATCGCCGCGCGGCGACCACAGCGGGAAATTGTCGTAGCCGCTGGTCAGCGTCGTGATGGCATGCGTCTCGAGGTTCATGATCCGCAGGCCTTCGCCGTCGGCGCCAAACGATCGATACACGAACCGCTTGCCGTCGGGCGCCATCGACGGGAAGCCGTTGTTGTTCGCATCCGAGGTGACTTCGCGGTAGCCGGTGCCGTCGGCGCGGATGGTCGCGATCTGCGCGCCGCCTTCGACGCGGTCGCCCGGCTTCTCGATCAGACCGTGGAAGCCGTTGAAGAACAGGTTGTAGACGCCAACGCCGAAAATAATCGTGTCGCCGTTCGGCGACCACTGCGGCGCGAGCACGTTGCGCGTCTTGTCCTGGTAAATGATCGTCGTCTTGTCGTTGCCCGAATCGGCGACGGCGAGCGCGGCGCCGAGCACCGTACCCGGCGCCGTGCGCGTCGTGGTCGCAAACCGATCGCCGGCCGGGTTGAACGCCGGCAGGATGCCGGTCAAGGTCATCCCGTAGTCGGCATGACGGCTCCAGATCTTCTTCCACGTCGGCGCCGCCGCCGGCAGGCGTTTGTGGAAGACGACGCGTTTGCCGTCCGGCGACCATGACGCGGTGCGCACGTCGCCTTTCGGCCCGCGCGCACCGTTCGCGTAGTAGACCCCCGAATCGTCGCCGGTGGCCTTACGCAGGTAGGCGATCTCGTTGCCGGGCAGCACCGACGGGTTGAACTTCACGCCCGGGCCCGATGGCAGCTCAGAGGCCGACCCGGTCGCGATGTCGAACGCAACGATCCGCGTGTCCTCGGGATGCTCCGGGACCGGCCGGCGCGCGTCGAGCGTGTACTGCGCCGTCATGCAGTACGCGATCACGCGCCGGCTGTCGGCGGTCCATTTCGGGCTGCCGCAGAAGTCGCCATGCGGCGACAGCCGCTTCAACCCGGACCCGTCAGGGTGAATCAGATAGATGTCAGCGAGCTGCAGGCGTTCCCATCGTCCGCGGCCAAACGGCATCGTGCTGCCGCGATCGGAGGAGAAGGCGATCCACGTGCCGTCCGGTGACCACGACGGACGGAAGTCGCCGCCGGGACCGGCGGTCAACGAGTTCGTCTTGCGCGTCTGCAGATCCATCGTCCACAGATCGGCGGTGCCGCCGCTGCGCGTGCTGACGAACACCAGCTGTTTGCCGTCTGGTGAGAACGCCGCCTGATCGTCGTAGGCGGGATTCTCGGTGAGCCGCGCGAGACCGGACCCGTCGGCGGCGACGCGATAAAGATCGGCGGAGCCGTCGCGCTCCGACGTGAACACGATCGACCCGCCGTCGGGCGACCACGTCGCGTCGTAGTCGGCGTCGCGCGAGGCGAGCAGCGGGCGCTCGTCGGTGCCGTCCGCTGCGGCAACGAACAGCCCGAGCTGGCCCGGCTGCGGGAACACGCGGGCGAACACGATGTTTGGCGGAGCCGCCGACCCGGCGGCGATCGTGAGCGCGGCGACGAGGCCGAGAAGGGCGGTTCGCATGGCGTAATTCTACAGCCGCGCTTGGGTTCACCGTTCAGGGTTCAGGGTTCAGGGTTCAGGGTTCACGTTCGGGTGCTGGTGCTAGCGCTTCTCTACCAGCGCCGCCGTGTCGACCTGGATGGGATACATGGTCTGGCCGTTCAAGACCAGGCCAACGATTGCGCGTGGATGTTTGTCCTTCCACTTGCGGGTGCTCGTGAGCTTGGCGTACGCCGCGGCGAGCCACTCGTGTGTCAGATTGGCGGACGTGAACTGGTACACGCCGGTTCGGAATTTGCCGGCTCTGACCGTCATCACCTGGAAATCAGGTTCCCGCACGTGCTCGCCGACCACGAACCGGAGTTGCGCCGATGCCGCGGCGGCATCCTGCACCGTCGCGAGATTGACGATGAACCCCGAGATCTGCTGCGCAACCGGAACTTCGGTGAGATCGTCCACCGGGAACACGAACGCGCGCGTCCCGATGCTGCTCCTCATCGAGCCGGCGATTTCGACGCCGCCGATCGGCTTCTTCATCGGCACGAGGCCGACCTCCGTCTGCGCGTAGACGCCAGGCTCCGGCGGATCGAACTGGAGGGCGCTGCCATTCGCAGCAGCGATGAGTGCGGCAACGAGAATCGTGGAGCTCGTGACCACGCGCATCGCATCCTCCATCGAAACCGCCGACGCCTAGAACCGAGGCCCTTATTGCGACAGCGGTTGGCCGGTAACCACGGCTTGCCACGCCTTTGCGACCGTCAGCGTCGGCAGCCAGGCGGTGCCTTCGGTTTGCGGCGGCGCCTCGGCGGCCGGGCGGAAGGTTCGTGCTTTGAGATCGGCGACGTATCCCGATTTCGGGTCGAGCGGCTTCAGCGACGACCCGCTGACGCGCAACGCGAGCGCGTCGGCGAACAGCACCGTCGCGAGATCGCGAGACCGCGCCACCTCGTGGGCGACGCCGGGCTCGTTCGCGAACGCCCACAGCGCGCCGCCGCGGCGGTTCACGGCGAAGAGGCCCGCGATCATGTTGACGCGCGACTCGAGATCTTTTTCGCCGACGAAGAGAATGCCCGGCACCTCGCGCGCGGCGCGCGACACCAGCGCCGAATAGTAGATGCCGCCCTTGTTGACGACGAACGCGACGACCCGCTCGGGCTTCCAGGCGACGAACTCGTAATTGAACTCGCCGCCGGCCGACATGCCCCAGAACAGCAGCGGCGCCGTGGCGAGCTCGGCGTGCCGCGTGCGATCGGCAAATCCGGACAGCGCATCGAGCAGCGCCTGACCGCTGCCCTGCGAGACGTTGACGTAGTGTTCGATGAAGGCTTGATCGTGCGGCTTGTCGGTGAAGCGGCAGGCGACGAGGGCGAGGCGGTGCCGGGTCGCGAACTCCTGCCAGAACCGGTCGTCGGCCATCGGACGCCCGTCGCCGTTCGATCCCGGGACGAGCACGAGCGTGGCCTGCACGGTCTCGGTGGACGGTGGGTACCACAGCCGGAACTCCGCCTTGTCGAAGTTGGCGCCGGGCGGAATCGTGAGGTCGGTTGTCGCGCCCGCGGCAGATTGCGCGAGCGCAGCGGCAAGGATCAGCGCGATAGGCATCGCGCTGATTCTACTCGGCTACGAACGCGACGCCGCCGCCTTGAGCTTCATCTCGGTCGCCGCGCGGTGAATCGAGCACCAGTCCTTGTGCTCGGCGATCGGCATGCCGCACTCCACACAGACGCGGATACGCTGCTTCGGGGGTTCGGTCTTGCCCAACAGACGCTTCAGGAACGACATGCAGCCTCCAACAACGGGGTTCGGCGTTCGGGGTCCGCGGTTCGGGGTTCTTTGGTTCTGGTTCTGGTGGTTCTCGGTTCCGGTGGTTCTCGGTTCTGGTTCTTTCGCTCTGCTTGAATACGTTAGACGGCGGAGGGAGGTTCCCGGTTGACAGGTTCCCTGGAACCGAGACCCAGAACCCAGAACCCAGAACCCAGAACCAGAACGAAGAACCCCGAACCCCGAACCCCGTCCGTTACTGCAACGCCTGATACACCACCGTCGGAAACCGCGTGCCGATGTCGCTGGCGTTCGGCAGCATCTGAATCATGAGAACCAGCACGAGGTGCGACTTCGGGTCGACCCTGTAGACGCTGCCGTACGCTCCGCCCCAGCCGAACGCGCCGGCTGAATCGAGGCCGTTCGCGCCATAGCGGTCGGTGGTTTCGAAGCCGAGGCCGAAGCCCAGGCCGGTCGACGAATGCAGCGTGCCGACCTGGTTCGTGGTCATCAGCTCGACGGTGCGCGGCGACAGGATGCGCACGCCGTCGAGCGCGCCGCCGTTGCGGATCATCTCGAGAAACCGCGCGTAATCGCGGGCAGTGGACAGCAACCCGGCGCCGCCGGCAAAGCTGCGGCGCGGACCGTCGACGTAATGGCCCTGGCCGCGCGCGCCGTCGGCGGCGCGGCTGATCTTGCCGCCGTTGCTGTCGGCGCTCGAGGCGTAGACCGCGGCGAGGCGATCGCGCTGCGCCGGCGCGAGGAAGAACTGCGTGTCCTTCATGCCGAGCGGGCCGGTGATGCGCGTGCGGATCAACTCGTCGAGCGGTTGCCCGGACACGCGCTCGGCGATGCAGCCGAGGATGTCGGTGTTGTAGCCGTAGACCCACGCCTCGCCGGGCTGGGCGACGAAGGGCAGCGTGCCGAGCCGCGTCATCGTCTCGCAGATCGGTTCCTCTTTGTCGGCCGTATACCAGCCGAAGCCGGCGGCCGGACCGAGCCCCTTCGCTTCGTACTGCGACGCAACCGGCCCGCCGGTGCCGTACGAGATACCGGCGGTGTGCGTCAGCAGATCGCGGATCGTGATCGGCCGTTTCGCCGGCACGACCGACGGTGCGCCCTGATCGTTGGCAACCGCCACCGTCGTCTTCGCAAACGTCGGGATGTAGCGCCCGGCGGGATCGTTGAGGCCGATCTTTCCCTCTTCCATCAGCGACAGGATCGCGACGCTGGTCAGCGCCTTGGTCTGCGAGGCGATGCGGAAGATCGTGTCGGTCGTCATCTTCCGGCCGGCTTCCCTGTCGCTCCAGCCGAACGCGCGCTCGTAGACCGGCTTGCCGTCCTGCAGCACCAGCGCCACTGCTCCGCCGATGCGCGCCTCGTCGACGTACTGCTCGAACAGTCGATCGATCCGCTTCAGCCGCTCGATGGAAATCGTCTGATCGGCCGAAACGGCCACCGATGCCAGCAACATCGATGCGAACAGCAGCTTCTTCATCCGATGCTCCTTAGAACTCGATCAGCGTTTCACTGCCGCTTGAACAGTCCGACGTACGCCGCCTTGCCACGAATATGGCCGGCCATCGCGGCGACGACGGCGGCGCGCGTCTGCGACGGCGACTGGCCGACCGCGGGGACCTCGAGCAGCGCGTCGAGCGCAAACAGTTCGAACACGTAATGATGCGGCGGGCCGGAGGCGAGCGCGCCGGGGCCGCGGTAGTAGGGACCGGTTGCGCTGATCTGGCGCGTGCCGTCGGCAAGCTGCGACAGCGCCGGCGCGCGCTCGTGGATCGCCGTCACGGCAGCCGGGATGTTCCACAACATCCAGTGCAGGACATCGTCGGTGCCGTTGCCGATCGCGGCGTCGACGTCGTGGACGATCAGCGCGTAGCTGACGACACCATCGGGGGCGTTGCTCCACGCGAGCGGCGGCGACGACTCGTCGCCGGCCTGGGTGTACTTGGCGGGAATCTGTCCGCCGTCGGGAAATGCCGAGGAGGTCAGCGTCATCACCTGCACCGCGCCGCGGCCGCGGCCGCCGCCGCGCTGCCCACCCGGTGGAGGCTGGCCCGCGGGTGGCGGCGCCGGTGACGGCGGGACGCCGCGCTGTTGGGCGAGCGCGGCGCTCGACATCAGCAGCGCCGCAAAAACGGCGACGCGAACGGTGTCCATCGCGCCCATCACTTGAACGACGCCGGCTGTTGCTTGCGCCATGCGTCATAGCGCATCCGCAGCGTCTTCACCGGGTTCAGGTTCTCGCCGCTGTGAATCACGTTGGGCCCATGGTCCGGCCCGGGCTGCGCGACGTTGATGTACATCGTGTACTTGCCGTTGTTGTGCGAGTCGCCGCTGGTGTCGCCCTTCTCGGCCATCAGGATGTAGGCGACGTGCGCGGTCTTCTCGTCGCACGGAATCGGCGGCTTCGATCCGTCGGTCGGCCACGGCGGGCAGGTGCAGCGGCTGTCGCCGCCGGATCCGTCGGCCGCTTCCATCGCCGCCATCACCCGGTCGGTGATCGCGCCGCTGGTTTTCACGAACGCGGCGACGGCGTTGGGTACGACCTGGCCGGGCCGGAGAATATTGCCCTGGATCGAATAGAAAATTTCCGTGCCCGGCACCTGCCCCTGCATGTCCTGCGACACGTAGCCGTTGCCGAGGCCCGAGTGTCCGGCGCGGCGTCCCTGCAGATCGAGGATGCCGAACTGCCGCGTCTGAAACGCCGGATCCTTGCTCAACATCTCGACGATCGTTTTCGGATCGGTGCCTTTCTGCAGTTCCTGGAAGACGAGCATCTGGTTCTGATGCGTGTTGTCAACGGCGGCCTGGCAGGCGGCGACGCCCTTGCCCGGCACGACCACCGCCTGCACGCCTTTCAGAAATTCATCGTCTCGATCAACGCACGTCGCCGACGCGATCACGACGCGGCCCGAACTGCGGTCGACGGCGATCACCGACCAGGTGGCCAGCGCTCGCGACGGCACCGCGAGCAAGAGCACGAGAAGGAACAACGCGATCTGACGCATGAGGGTCTCCGGCGGCGCAGTATACCAACGAGAACGGCGCAGTCACGCCCACGCAACTGCAGTCTGGCATCAGCGTTGCTCTAACAGCTGGCAACGCTGCGCTCGGCCGCCACCCTGGCAGGTCGACAACGACCTCGAAAGCTCCCTACACCACGGACGGGAGGCTCGCAAGACGCCTCCCGGCACGCCTGTACGCAAAGCCGCAACGATTGAATGCTGTTGTGACTTGCGATTCGGCAGGGCTGCGCCCGGCCCCAAGCTCTCTGCCTGTGCACCACGGCGCCATTGATTGTCGTGAAGAGGCTCTTAGACTATCACGGGTTGCTCACCCGAGGGAAGCCGGCTACACAGCTGGTCTGTCAGGACAGCTGAACAATCGAAACGTCGAGCCGGCGTTGCTGGCCGATGGCGTTCTGCCACTGAACCAGAATCGGACTCTGGTAGGTCCCGCGAACGATGCGGGCGCTCGCATGGCCGGGCTCCTGCGTCACCAGGAAGCTCACGCGGCGTGAGCGCATGAAACGGCGCGCCGGCACCGACATGACCTTCGCGACGAGCCGCTCGAACGACGACTGATCGAGCCGCAGCGCTTCCATCAGCGAATTCAGCACGCGGACGACGTCGTAGCGAGCGTAGCTGAGCGTTTTGCCGGGAATCGCCATCGGGTCATCGAGGATGCTGGCCGCCTTGATCTTCGCGAAGCGCAGCGGGTTGCGCAGCACGTCGACGAGATCGTTCTGCATCAGCAGCGTCTCGTACTCGTTGACCGTGAGCCCGACGTTGCGCTCGGTCGGCTCGATCGCGAGATCGACGCGGCCGCGCTCGAGGCCGCTCTGCGCGAGCAGCGCGTTGACCTGCTCGAGCAGCCCGAGCCGCGGGTCGGCGAGGTTCACCGAGTCGATCGGGTGCTTCGACACCGCCACCCGCACGGACACGCGCGAAACGACCCGCTCTTCGTCGTAGGCGAGGACCGCAGTGGTCCGCCGCCGTTTCATCGCATCGGTGGTGCCATCGAGATCGATGAAGTACACCGGCGCGTCGGGGCGCGTCTGATACGTGACGCAGTTGCGCAGGCCGGCGCCGATGTAGGTGAGGTGCGAGTCGGCGTTGCGCGGCTCCACCACCTTCTGCGCATCGCTCAACTCGGTGCGCAGCTCCATGCGATCGTGGTGATACTCGGCGCCCTCGGGAAACAGCGCGTGGAACGATCCGAAGAACTGCGACACGTTGCCGTCGGTACGCAGCCGCGAGGACAGGCTCTGATCGAGATAGCCGGCCGTCGTGTGCAGCGAGCAGTACAGGGCACGGCGATGGCGACGCAGCACGTCGCCAGCCTCCTGCACGATGCGCCGGGTGACGTCGATGGCTTCGAAGCGCCGCTGGGGCGCCAGCGTCAGCCGCAGTTCAGTGGGGCGGGTGGCGAGCATCCGTTAGATGTCCCTCTTGTGTAGCATCAAATCGCCGTAACTACAAGCCCGACGTTTCGCTTAACCTCCTGCGGCGCAAGGGCTTCGCCCGATCGCAACGAACCCTTTATCGGCCGGATCCGCCGTCGGGTTCAGCGCCCGCCCGCCGTGCGTTCACAACCTGGGCCGTATGCGCGCGGCGGCGTCCCAGTTGGTTGCGACGGCGATTGCGTCCGCCTCGCTCGCGTCGATTGCGAACACGTCCTCGAGCCGCGTGATCGCGAAGATCTGCTTCAGCTTCTTCGACAAACAGCACAGCCGCAGCGTGCCGCCGCGATTGTTCGTCGTGATGTGCGCCGAGGCCAGCTCCGCGACGCCGGAGGAATCGATGTCGACGACGTCCTGGAGGTTGATGACGAGGTGGCGTGCGCCCTCGTCAACGGCGGTGCGCACGGCGCGGCGCAGCTCGCCGTCGCCGCCCGACGTGGTCAGCGCGCCGTGCGCGGTAAAGACGGTCACGACGCCGGCGCGGCGCTGCTCGATCGACGCCACGTCAGTACACCCAGCTTCTCGTGTCGGCGCCGGCCGGCGCCGTCTTGATCATCCACTGCGCCATCGCCGGCATGTAGCGCTGGTGCACGGTGCGATTACCGACGGCGTTCGGGTGATCGGTATCGCCGGTAAAGCAATGCTCGCGACGCTCCCCGTAGACGATCTCGGCTTCGGCCGACGGCGCGGCACGCATCAGGAATTCCTCCATCTGATACATCGCGTTATTCAGGTAGCCGTTGTCCATCGTGCCGCTGGTGAGATGAATCTTGCCGCGCAGTTTCGGCGCCAGCGTCGGCCAGTCGCGCTGCATGATGTAGCGGAGATCGTAGTGATCGCGCCAGTAGCGCGCCACCTCCGGATCGATCGCGCCGGTGAGCTTGTCGTACAGCGGCTTGTAATACCCGTCGGGACCGACCGGGCCGAACACCGACGCCCACGCGTCGTGCTGCCCCGCCGAGCGGCCGTGCGTGCCGAGCACGAGCTCGACCAGATTGCGATCCTCGAACGTCGAGTAGAGATGGTCGCGGTAGTCGCGGTAGCCCGGCTTCGGCGTCCGCTTCCACGGGTTGTCTTCGTAGTAATAGGCGTTGTGCTCGTCGTAGATGTTCACCGACCGGTAGGAGCGGAAGTCCACGGGATCGGGACAGAGCGCCCACGCGCCGTTGTAGTCGTCGGGATAGAACACCTGGACGCCGAGCGCTTCCCAGCCGCCGGTCGATCCGCCGGTCATCACCCGCGCCCACGGCTGGCCGATGCCGCGATACGTCCGCTCGAGATAGGGGATCAGATCGCGCGTGATCGCGTCGCCGTACGGTCCGTTGTTGGCCGAGTTGACCGCGTACGAGTCGTCGAAGTACGGCGTCGGATGCTGCACCAGGACGTGAATCATCCGCGGGAACCCGGGTCCGTTCCACGCCTGGTAGAAGCGATACCCGGCCTCCTGCGCGTCGCGCTGCGCGCCGCGCGCCGCCGCGTCCGGCCGCTTCTCGCGCCAGCCGTCGCTTTCGGCGTCGCGCGGAAAGTGGCCGTGATGGATCAGGATCGGGTAGCGCGCGTTGGGATGCTCGGCCCAGCCGCGCGGCAGCGTGACGATCGCGCCGAGCGACATCGGCCGGCCCCAGAACTTCGTCAGCCGCTCGTTCGGCAGCTGCAGGTACTTCACCTGCGCGGTGTCGGCCGGCGGCTCGATCGGCGGAATCTCCTGGTCCATGACGACGCGAATTTCGCCGCTGCGCGCCGGGTCGACGTACATCTTCACCGGCCGGCTGTAGAAATTCCCCGGCTTGGTGTCCCAGTGCTGCCCTTCGCCGCGGTCCATGGGCATCTTGACCGTATAGCCGTCGGCGCGATGGAACGTCTCGTAGCGGTTCAGCAGCGCCTGAACCCAGTAGTCGCCGGCGGGGATGTCCTTGACGCTGCGCACCGGCCAGCCAAACGCCGACGCGTCGACGATCACCGGCTCGCCGGGCTTCATGCCGTCGACATCGACGCCGAAGATCGGCCGCGTGCTGTTGGCGCGGTACTGATCGCTTTGTGATTTCGGCTGCGAGCGGCCGTCGTCAGAGACGAACAGGAGCACGCGGCCGTCGAGCGGCTGTGCGCTGAGCGCCGACGGAAACGAGATCGCAAAGCGCAGCGCATCGCTGCTGTTCCCCTGTCCCTGGCTGGCGAGCACAGCGAGAGACGAGGCGCCGAGCGCCGCCATCATGCAACCAGCCGCCAGTGTAGAGCGCATCAAACGGAGACCTCCGGAGACTCGCGCGGTGCGCGCACACGTTACCACGCGGCGCCGCGGATCGCGTACCGCCGATGGCATACTGGGGCGGATGGCGCCCTCGTACGACTGCGACGTCCTCGTCGCCGGCGGCGGACCGGCGGGGTCGGCGGCCGCAGCGTTCCTCGCCCGCGCCGGCCGCCGGGTCGTGCTCCTCGAACGCGACCGGTTTCCCCGCTTTCACATCGGCGAATCGCTGCTCGCCTCGGTGAACGACGTGCTGCGCGCGATCGGCGCCGACGCACTCGTCCGCGGCGCCGGCTTCACGCAGAAGTGGGGCGCGACGTTCCTCCCCGCCGACGGCAGCATCGAGCGATATCTCGATTTCGGATCGGCGCCTGGCGTCGGCATGCCGCAGACCTGGCAGGTGCCGAGGGCGACGTTCGACGAGCTGCTGCTGCGCCACGCCGCCGCGTGCGGCGCCGACGTCCGCGAGCAGCAGCGCATTGTCGACGTCGCGTTCGACGCGGACGGCGTGGCCGCCACGGTGCAGACGACGAACAGCACTTGCGGGGCACGGACCCTGCGGGCCCGCGCGATGGTCGACGCGTCGGGCCGCGGCGCGCTGCTGGGGCGCAAGTTCAACCTGCGCATCGACGAACCGCGCCTGGCGAACGTCGCCGTCTTCTCGCACTACTCGGGCGTGCCGCGGCCGGAGGGCCGCCGCTCCGGCGACATTCGCATCGTCGCCCGCAACGATCTCGGCTGGTTCTGGCTGATTCCGATCTCCGCCGAGTTGATGAGCGTCGGCGTGGTGCTGCCGCGCAGCGCGTTTCGCGCCTTCGCCGATCTCGGCCACGAGGCGATTCTCGCTCGCGCCATCGCCGACACGCCGGTCGTCGCTGCTCTGCTCGCGCATGCGCGCCGCGAGTGGCCGGTCCGCGTCGAGCGTGATTTCTCGTTCGGGTCGCGCGCCTACGCCGGCGATCGCTGGGTGCTGGCCGGCGACGCCGGTTCGTTTCTCGATCCGGTGTTCTCGACCGGCGTGGCAATCGCGCTCGAGTCCGGGCTCGAGGCGGCGCAGGCCATCGACGCCGGGCTGGCGGCCAACGACCTGTCGGCAGGGCGCTTTCGCCGCTTCGAGCACCGGCAGCGCGCGCGCTACCGTTCGTTTCGCCGGTTCGTCGTCGGCTTCTACACGGCGGAGTTCCGCGACCTGTTCTTCGACGAGGATCCACCCGAGCGGATGTATCGCGCGCTGGCGACGGTGTTCGCCGGCTACTGGCGACCGGCGCCGGCGACGCGGCTGCTGGTATCGCTGTTTCTGTTGCTCGTCCGCGTGCAGAAGCACATCGCGCTGGTTCCTCGGCGCGCGGGGAAAGTTAGAACTGAGACGTTGGAGGTGAGAAGTACTGAAAACGGATGATCAGCGGCGCGTAGGTGAACGTCAGCGATCGCGGCCCCGCTGAAGCCGGACACTACGGAACTGCATTCGAGCGTGCTTCTAACTTGACATATGCCGACGGTCAGCTACGTGATCGACAACCGAAAAGCCGCGATCGAGGCGCATACCGAAACGATTTTGCGAGCCTCGCTGCGCGCCGGCGTGCCGCACGCGCATGCCTGCGGCGGCAACGCGCGCTGCTCGACGTGCCGCGTGCAGGTGGTCGACGGTCTCGACGCGTGCGCGCCGCGGACGGAAAAGGAACGCGAGCTCGCCGAGCGGCTGCGGTTCGCCGCCGAAGTCCGGCTCGCCTGCCAGACCACGGTGTCCGGCGACGTCAGGGTGCGGCGCCTGGTGCTCGACCACACCGATGTCGAGTTGATCGTGCCGTCCGATCCGCCGGAGGCGGTCGACCCGATCGGCGAAGAACGATCGCTGGCCATCATGTTCGCCGACATCCGCGGCTTCACGCCGTTCGCCGAACCGCTGCTCCCCTACGACGTTGTCCATGCGCTGAACCGCTACTACGACGAGGTCGGACGGGTGATCGCCGCGCACGACGGTCACATCGACAACTACATGGGTGACGGATTGCTGGCCGTGTTCGGCATGGAGCGGCCGGCGCACAGCGCCCGGCGCGCCGTGGCCGCAGCGCGCGGCATGATTGCCGCCGTCGAGCGGCTGAAGCCGTACTTCGAAGCGGTCTACGGCCGCAGCTTCGACATCGGCATCGGCATTCACTACGGTGAGGTCATCGTCGGCGCGGTCGGCGCCGCCGGACGACGGCGGGTCACGATTGTCGGCGATGCAGTCAACGCGGCGGCGCGGATTGAGGCAGCCACCAAAACGCTCGGCGTCAGAGTCCTCATCTCGAGCGCGACACTCAACGAGCTCGACGAGCCTGACGCGGCGTGGTCAATGCACCGCGTCGTCCTCCCGGGCAAATCCGGGGAGTTCGAGCTCTACGAGATGAAGACGTAGAGCGCTGTCGTAGCGTC
>Ga0070686_100001192_pt1 | contig 14776 bp, 12 predicted proteins | sample KBSS23LmetaG_FD_65654 | JGI IMG/M metagenome (GOLD analysis project Ga0070686, IMG submission 65654) | Switchgrass rhizosphere microbial communities from Kellogg Biological Station, Michigan, USA - KBS S2-3L metaG | ecosystem: Host-associated > Plants > Roots > Rhizosphere ... | reverse complement strand
AAGGAGGAGCCACCGAAAGCCGTTAGAGTCCGTTTCGAAATCACGTGCGGCCGACCGTAGCGCAGGCCTTCAGGCCTGCCCAACGCCGCGCGGGCAGCCCTGGAGGGCTGCGCTACGTTCATTAGGAAACGCCTTAAGGCGTGACGAACACCATCTCGCGAAGTTCGCATTCGCCGTGCCACGCGGGCCAATGCTGCTCGTGCAACTGCATGAACGCCCGCATGAGGTCGACGGCCGCCTCGCGCGACGGCGCCTCGAGAATCGCGTAGCCACCGACCACTTCCTTCGTTTCGACGAACGGTCCGTCGGTGACAGAGAGGCGGCCGGCGGATTGGCGGATACGAACGGCGGCCGCCCCTGGCGCGAGGCCGCCGGTTTGCACGAGCGAGCCGTTCTCGAGCGACGCCTCGATGAAGCGGCCCATGGCCTCCATCATCGCGGGAGGCGGTGCCCCCTGACCCTCTGCCGATCGGACCAATCCGAGAAAGCGCATGATCTCCATCTCCTCTGAGCGGACGCACCGCCGCCCATTCTCTTGTCGAACAGGAACGGGCCAGATCGACGCGGGAAAAATTACGGATCATGCCGCCCGAGCTCGACCGCGAGCGCACTCCCGGACGGGCGCGTGGACGGTGCGGCGCACGGTCGGCCGGGACATCCCGCTCACGTGGTGTCGCCTCGAGTTGAAAGCGGGCTGCCATGCGCGCCGTGCGCGCGCAGGATCTCGGTGAATTCGGCGAACCCGTGCGCTCGCGCGTAATCGAGCAGCGTCCTGCCGGCCTGGTCGCGTGCATTGAGATCCGCGCCATGGGCGACGAGCAGCGTGATCATCTCGCCGAGCCGCGGCGTGTCGGGACGGAGGGATGCCACCAACGGTCTCCCGTGTTCATCGTAGGTGGTGGCAATGGAGGGATCTTCCCGTAACAGCTCCGCGGCGCGTTCCACCGCCCCGCACTGGACAGCGTCGAATATGGTGCCGTAGCGGAGGAGATAGTCGATGACCTCCGGCCGATTGCGATTGTAGAGGGCCCAGCCGAGGGGCGTGGCGTGATACGTCAAGTCGCGCAGGCGTGGATTTCCATCCAGCTCGATGAGCAGCGTGACGATATCCAGCTCGCCCCAGCCGGCGGCGTTGTGAAGGACGGCGCGGTCCATGCCAGTGTTGGGCACCATCCCGTTGATGTCCACACCAAGGCTGACGATCAGACGGATGCCGTCGAACTGCCGCGCGTCGACGGCGCGATGCAGCATGTCCATGCGGCGATGATGCCCGAGCCGCTCGAGCACGCCCGGATCGGCAGCCAGCCGGCCTTGAACCTCGTCGCGGCGTCCGGCGATGCACGCCAGCGCGAACGCCTCCAGCGGATCGAGCGCGATCGGCTTCGCGCCATGCCGAACGAGGTAGTTGGCGATCTCGTGATGACCGGCTCGTAGAGCCTCTTCGTACGCGGTGCGGCCGGTACGGCGGCTGCGCGCGTTGACGTCGACGCCGTGGCCGACGAGCAGCTTCACGCGATCGAAGAAGCCGTGCTGGGCGGCAGCGCAAAGCTCGATGACCAGCAGGCTGGCGGGCGTGAAGAGCGGATCGTTGAGGCGCCGGATCCATGGCCCGCCTTTGTCCCGACCCAGACCGTATGCGAACAGGAGCGTGAAGTGATCGTCGGCGGCCTTGAAGTGGCGGTTGTAAAGCGTCTGCGCGTCGTTGGGATCGGCGCCTGCATCGAGCAGCAGGCGCGCCATCGCGTCGCAGTGAGGATGCGGAGGCTGGTTGGGCCAGTCTTCGCCGCGCCCAAACGCGCCAGTCAAGGCCGTGAACGCATAACTCCCCGAGTGGAGGAAGCCGGCGTTCGGATCGGCGCCCCGCGACAGCAGAAGGCGCGCGACTTCGAGCGTCGAGTCGGCTGGACCGACTGCTTCGAGACGCGAGTAGCACGCGTACAGCAGCGGCTCCCAACGAAGCGGACCACCTGCGCTCTTCACCGAGTCGGGATCCCGATCGAGCATCGCTCTACACGACTCGACATCGCCGGCCGCCGCAGCCGTGTAGATGCTCGCGCGCGCGATGTCCGGATGAGCGGCAAGTATCCGACGCGCTCGTAGCGGCGACGGATGAATCCCGGTATATGTCAGGCAGGCCAGCCGAATGAACATCTCGACCGGCGCGTCCGGATCTGGCGGGGGCGGCTCGTTCCAGACCAACGGCTCGATGTCCGCGAGGTGCTGTTTCAGCTTCGTCCAACTGGCGAATCCGTGCGAGCGCGCGATCACCAGCTGCGCGTCGGCGAGCGAGAACCGCGGCGCCACACGATCGCCGCGCGGATGAAACTCCTCGACGCGCGTGAGCGCGTCAGCATCGCCCGACCGCACGGACGCGCGCAGTCGCTTGGCATCTTTCCGAAGGTGCTCGAGAGACGGATTGTTCGGGAGCGGACGCGTCGGCATAGCGACCTCCTCGCCCGCACATGGCGGGCTGGTGGCCTGTGGTCCGCAGCATCAGGCGAGGAAGCGGCTTGCCGTTCGATTGTGATGTTCGGGCGGGCTGAGCCCTTTCCGCGGACCGGATGCGCCCCGTTGCGCGCAGCGAGTCTAGCAGATCAAGACGACGGCTGCGGTTCGGATCACTCGTCAGCTGCGAACGGCGTCGAGCGGATCGATCTTGGTTGCGGCGTGCGCCGGGACCCAGCTCGCTAACAAGGCGACGACGGCGAGCATGGCGGTCGCGCCCGCAAACACCAGCGGCTCCGTGGCGCTGACTTCGAACAACAGCGAACGCAGGAATCTCGTCGCCGCGAACGCGCCGGCGCAGCCGAGTGCGATCCCGGCCGCGACCAGCCGGCCGCCGGCGCGGACGATCATCGATCGGACCGATCGTGGTGTCGCGCCGAGCGCAAGACGGATCCCCATCTCACGCGTGCGCCGGCTGACCGAATAGCTCAGCACGCCGTAGATGCCGACCGCGGCGAGCACGAGCGCGAGCGCCGCGAAGCTCGCGATCAGGAGCAGCGCGAAGCGCTCCTGCGCGACGCCTCCCCCGATGACGTTCTCGAGCATCTCCGGCTCGTACAGCACGAGCTCGGGATCGATCCGCGACAGCTCGCGGCGCGCATCGCTCAAGAACGACTGCGGATCGCGATCGAGCGCCACGACCTCGGTGAGCGCCCAGTTGCGATCGGCGCTGAATTGCGAGTGCGAATGGTAGACGTAGGGACGCGGCGACGCTCGCGGGCCGAGCGCGACGTCGCCGACCACGCCGATGATCTCGGGCTGCGCCCCGGCGACGCGCACGTGTTTCCCGATCGGGTCCTCAGCCGGAAACATCTGCCGCACCAGTTCCTGACTGACCACGACCCGCCGCGGCGCCCTGGCGTCGTCTTCAGGAGCGAAGACGCGGCCGCGGATCAGCGGAATCCCGACGACATCGAAGTACCGTCCTTCGACGACGCGCTGCTGCGCGGGCGTGAAGCGCCCCTGCGGCGGGAGATCGGCGCGTCGCACGCCCCAGCTGTGATAGGAGCCGGTTGCGGGGAGACGCGAGGTCGCACCGGCAGCCCTGACCCCCGCCAGCGCGGCAAGCCGCGCCTCGTAGTCGCGATGAAATCGCGCCCGCTGCTCGGCATCGCCGTAGCGGCCTTGCGGCAGGTTCACCGTGAACGTCATCACCCGCGAGGGCCGAACGCCGAGCGCGACCGACTGCAGCCGCTCGAAGCTGTGCACCAGCAGGCCGGCGCCGACGAGCAGCACCAGCGCCAGCGCCACCTGACACACGACGAGCGCATTGCGCGTGCGCGTCTGACGGCGGCTGCCGCTGCCGGTGCGGCCCGATTCGCGCAGCATGCCCTCGAGATCCGGGCGCGCCGCCTGCGCAGCGGGCGCGACGCCGAAGCCGATGCCGGCCACGAACGCAACCGCAATGCTGAATGCAAGGACCGCGCGCTCGAGCGGTCCGCCGGCCGCGTGAGCCACTCCAGCCGGCGCCGCGGCGAGCAGCACGCGCGTGACCAGCGGAACGGCGATCAATCCCGCGACCGCACCGGCCAGCGACAGCAGGACGCTTTCGAGCAGCAGTTGTCGTACGAGCCGCGCCGTCGAGCAGCCGAGCGCGACCCGCACCGCCAGGTCGGTCTCGCGCTCCACGCCGCGCGCGAGCAGCAGGCTCGCGACGTTCACGCAGGCGATGATCATCAGCAGGCTGACGGCGCCGAGCAGGATCCACAACACCGCCCGCGCGCTGCCGGCCGTATCGAGATGCAGCGGCACGACGCGCGCCGACCATCGCAACCTCGCCGGCGCGTCCGGCGCCTGCATCGCCGCGGCCAGCGTCGCCAGCTCCGCCTGCGCCTGCGCGACGGTGACGCCGGGCCTCAGGCGCGCGACGATGCTCAGATAGAAGTTGTCGAACGAGTTCGGGCCGCCCGGCTGCAGGTTGAGCGGCGTCCAGACGGCGACGCCGGGCTCGAGCGGATCGTCGAAGTCGTCGGACACGACGGCGACGACGCGATGCGGCACGCCGTTGAGCGGCAGCAGCTCGCCGATGACATCGGGGCGGCCGTCCAGGTACTTGCGCCAGATCCGCTCGCTGACGACGGCGACGTTGGCGTTCGGACGTTCGTCGGCCCGATCGAACGGCTGTCCGACCAGCGGACGCACGCGCAGCACGTGGAAGTAGTCGGCCCCGACCTGCATCGCGGTCACGCGCTCGGGCTCGCCGCGGCCCGTGAGATCGGCGCCGACGCTGCTGTACGTGTACGTCACGCCGACGTCGAGCGTCCGGCTGCGATCTCTATAGGCGATAGCCGCAGGACCGGTCAGGTAGGCGCTCTCGTCGCCCGGGCTGCTGTGATAGACGCGGACGAGCTGCTCGGGCTCCTCGTACGGCAGCGGCTTGAGCACGACCGCGTTGAGGACGCCAAACACGGCCGTGTTGGCGCCGACGCCGAGCGCCAGCGTCACCGTGACGATGGCCGAAAGCTTCGGCGCGGACGCAATCGACCGCACGGCGTATTTCAGGTCGACGAGCAGGCTGTCCACGTGGACTTCGACGGCGCCCGGCACGAAAGGGTTGGTGGACGTCTATTGCGCCGGGGTGCACCCGACGACAAGATATGCGGCGCCTGAGACTTCGGAGACCTATGGGCATTGCTGACTGGATTGGTCGTCGTAAAGAAACGCCTGTTCCCGGAGACCTGCTCGAGCAGTTGATCGACGGTTTCCGGCGCGAGGACTACCAACGTCTGATGACCCTCGTCAACGCACACAGCGCCGAGATTCGCCAACGATTTCCGTCGTGGATGAGAGTGCCGGCCGACATCCGCGCCGACGCTGACGCGATTCAGCTGTACACCAGGACGCTGGTCACGATCGCGAGGGTGTTCGAGAAATCCGGCGATCGGTCACTCGTCGACCGCTTGATGCCCTCAGACAACAGCAACCCTCTCGTTCGCTGGCAGCAGGATCTCGAGCAAGCACAGACGCTGATCGATGGCGGCCGGGCCGCCGACGCCATCGTCATGTTGCGCGGGATAGTCGACGAGGTGCGACGCACCAGCGGAACAGCGGTCGACTATTTCCTGCCACGCGCCCTGGGCAAGCTTGGCGTCGCGCTCGCGGCCACCGCGCACCGGACGGAAGCGATCGAGGCAACCCGTGAAGCGTTGGAGTTGTGCCAGCGCGCCGGCGACCAAGAAGGCGTTCGAGCGTACACCGCCAACCTGAGGGCGATCGGCACGCACGACATTCGGCCGGACGACGGGATTGATTCCGTCGTGCTGGTGTTCACCGATGGTGAAGGCCGGATGCTTGCGGCCGACGAACTTGCCGGCGCGCGCGGGACGATCAGATGGGAGGTCGTTTCGCGGCGGGCGATCGACCCGGAGGCGGCCCGACTCCACCGCGAGGGGCGCGCCGCCGGTGAGCGGGGAGACTACGATGCGGCCCTGTCTCTTCTGACCGAGGCGGCCAACCGCGAGCCGGCGTGGGCGTATCCCATCTACGACCGCGCGTTCACGCATCTGCTCAGGGAGAACTTCGACGAGGCGCGGCGCGATTACGAGCGGACGCTCGAGTTGTCGCCGCGCGGCTTTTACACGGCAGCGGAGGCGGTGGACATGCTCCGTCGCGCGGCTGCCGGCGAGTGGCCCTCCGGCCTATATACGTCACTGGTGGCGCTCGAGCGCGTGACGCCCGATCAACAGCGGGTGATCCTCGAGCAGCTGGTGGAAGCCTTCCCGTCGTGTGCGGGTGCGTGGGATCGCCTGGCGAACTGCATCGAAGACCTGCCGGCGCGCTTACGTGCCATCGAACGCGGCCTTGCAGCGCCGGCCGACCCCGATACGCGCGGGTCTCTCCTGGTGAAGAAGGCGCTGGCGCTCCATGGCCTCGGTCAGACGGCCGGCGCGCTGGAGATCCTCACACCGCTCACCGCCACGGTCGGCGATTCGCTGTCGACGCATGCAAACGCGTACATCGCACTCGCGGTTATCCGCAGCGGTAATGCGAACGATCCGACCTCGTGAGGCGGTACTGCTCCTTGATGCTCACTTGTGCGCAGGCGCCGCGCACGTAAAGCTCGCGGCATCGTCGATGCTGCCGGCCCCCTTGTACTTCGCGACCTGCGGATAGGGACAGAGCGGGCGAGTACGATCGACCTGCCCACCGGCGACGTGAGACGCGACGAGCACCTCGGGCGTTTTGCCGTGTTCAACCCACTGCTCGAGCGGGCCAACCTTGTCGAACACGCTCGGGCCTTCGCCGCCGCCGCAATGACCCATCCCCGGCGCCAGGAACAGGCGGACGCGGTCGGCCGCCTTGCGCTCTCCCCCGAGATTCTTGACGACGCTGTTGTAGTACTTGATGGTGTTGAGCGTGGGCACCTGCGGGTCGCTCCATCCGTGGTAGAGCAACAGCTTCCCGCCGCGTGAGAAGAACGCCGACATGTCGGGGTTGGTCGCGTTCATGATGAGATTGTCCGGCCGATCGCCGCGCGCTGCGTCCTTGTCGAAGTCGAACGTCTTCCAGTCCCAGTTCGGATCCTTGAACACGACGTAGCGGTACTGGTCGTAGATGTTCGCGGACGGCTCCGGTCCCGCCGCCTGAACCCCCCAGCCCAGTTCGGTGCCGGGGACGAGCGACGAGAACAGTTCGGTCCGAGTGCGCGGGTTGATCGCCGGCGAGTAGATCTGTTTGACCGCGGCGACTTGCGAGGCAGTCAGACACGACGGGCCGTCGCCGTCTTTGCACAGCAGCACTGCGGGATCGAACCGACACGTCGACGGGTCGTCGATCAAGCCGTCCTTCAACCCATCAGCCGCATCACACGCGGCCAGCGCCGCGGCGTGAATCGCTGGATACTTGGCCGGCGGGACATAGCTTGCCGGATCCTTCAACACCGCGTGAGCAATCCACAGCGAAATCGCGGTGCGATTCGCCGGGGCGCCGGCGATGATCCCGTCGTAGTCGTCCGGGAACATCTGTGCTTCTTTGAGGCCCTGCCGTCCGCCGGTCGAACAGCCGTTCCAGTACGAGCGCTTCGGCGCGGCGCCGTAGAACGCCTGAATCAGCGCCTTGGCGTGTACCGTCATCTCGTGTTCAGAGCGCCATGAGAAATCGATCAGCTTCTCGGGGTGGTCGAGGGCGAATGTCCCGCGGCCGCCGACGTGTCCCGTGTCCGTCGATGCCGTCGCATATCCGGCGCGCAGCGCATCGGCCATTGCGCCATAGCTGATCACGCCCGCCCAGCCGCCGTTCCCGACCGCCTGGAATTTGAGGTTCCAGCCGCTCACCGGCAGCCACACTTCGATCTTGATGTCCGAGTCGGGGCTCGGCGTGAGCGTGGCAGCCACCCGGCAGAACGACGGAAGGTTCGCGTACGGGTTGGCGCCGCCTCCTCCGCGACGTCCGCTCTCCGGCGGCACGAAGGTTCCCGGCGCGACGACCTCAGCGCGGTTGATCGTCCCGGCCGTCAAGGTGACTCGGGCCAGACTCTCGCACGTTGCCGCGGTCGCTCGTGTACCGGCTACCGCCGTCAGGAACACCGCCAACGCAATGACGATCTTCATCGCGTCACTAGTCCTGTGACGGCTTATCGGACGCGACGACCGCCGCGGCATTGCCGTATTCCGGAACGTTTCGCTGATAGACCCGCCACCAGTGCGTGACCTGGGTGATGTGTTCCTTGCCGTCCGGACCGATCTCTTTCGTGACCGGGTCTCTCCCTCGTTGCAATTGCGCAACCTCGGCGCGATCGCGGATCAAGACGAGCGTCATTTCATAAATCTTGCCGCCGATCTTCATGCGCACCCGCGGATCGCGCTCGACGTTCGCCCACCACGCCTTGGAATGCGGGAACGCCTTCTGCAATCTGAAATCTCTTTCGCTGCCCTGCACGTAGAGTTTGTCGCCGCGACCGATGATGTTGATCGTCACCGAGTGCGGGATTCCGTACCAGGTTCGCGTCTCGAGCATGATCGTGTTCTTGCGGATCGGATCGTTGACCTTGTTGACCCAGTCCCAGTTGGTCACCGGCTCGTGAACGACCTCGCCCGTCAGCCACAACCCCGGCCTGGTCGTCCGGCCGCTCTTGGCGAACTCGTCGCTCGCCGGATCGACGTATGGCGGTTCGAGGCCGGTCACGCGCAGCGTCACGAGTGTCACGACGACGACGGCGACGACTGCCAGCAGGGCGATCTTCAGTGCTTTCACCATCTCTGTCCTCTCTACGACTGCCGCAGATGTTACACGGTCCTGTGCTGCTGCGCGGAATCGGGCGCGCCGACGACCGCCCGCCGCCTCGAGTGCTTTCAAACTCACGTGCGGCCTGCCGTAGCGCAGGCCTTCAGGCCTGCCAACGGCCGCGCGGGCAGCCCTGAAGGGCTGCGCTACGATAATTTCGAGACGCGCTCTTATCCGAGTGGTCTCACCGGCGTCGTCGCGCGGTCGATCATCGAGGCGACGGTGGACGCCGCGAGCAGATAACCGAGTGCTCCTGCGGCGCGGTCCAGCACGGATGCAACCTGCGGCGGAACCGGAGCGGGCGGCGCCGCCAGGCGCGCAACCGTGATGAGCACGATCGGCACGAAGTAGAGGATACCGTTCCAGCGGCCGAGAAAGCTGGCGCGAAGTTGCCGCCGGCGGGACCACACGTACGAATCAACCACGTATTGCCCGAACGCCAGCGGGATCAGCGCCGGCAGAATCGGCGTGATCGATCCGGCGACGGCTGCGCCCGTCAATCCGCCGGTGACGAACAGACAGTCCGTCGTATGGTCGAACAGCATGCCCCTGGGCGAGGCCGTACCCGTTCGTCGAGCGATTGGGCCGTCGAGATAGTCGCTGGCGATTGCCACGGCGAGCATCAGCGCGATGACGCCCGGCGTCAGGAGAGTCGGATGCGCGAGCGCGACGGCGACCGGCAGCACCAGCACCAGCCGGACGGCGGTGAGCGTGTTCGCCATTACCGGTCGAACAGCTCGCGCTGCGCCCGGCGCAGGAACACGACACCGATTAGCGCGTTGAACAGGATGAAGAAGTTGTGCTGGACGAATCCGAAGGCGGCCATCTGCCCTTCGTTGCGCGGGAAGAGGACGACCCAGAGCGCGATCGCGGCCGCGCGCATCGGCGTCGGCACCGTCGCCGCAAAGAAGATGATCGGCAGATAGCCGAGCAGAGGCAGCAGCGAAGCCTGGACGCCAAACAGATTGAGCGCGATGGTGTAGACGATCACCGCCAGCAGCAGCGCCGGCGACCGCAGCAGGAAGAACCCGGCGTAGTGTTTCGGGCGGGCGATTCTGAAGGCGTGAAAGATCTTCCTGTTGCGAAGCTCGCTGGCGGGAAAAATCGTGCCGCGGAAGTATAAAAGCCACAGCGTGAACACCACCGCGGCGCCGAGCGCGATGAATGGGATGACGCCGAAGGCCGCCGGCAGCGAATTCCCGCTGACGGCGAATCCCACCGTGGCCCAGACGAGGAGATAGAAGATCTCGCCGAACATGATGAAGAGCATCACGGAGGCGACTTCCCATCCAGGCACCTCGTGCCGTTGATTGAGGTAGTAAGCCATGGCGCCCTTGCCGACCTGTTCGCTGAAGATCGAGAGGATGTAGGCGCTGGCCCGGACCGGCAGGATGTCGCCGTAGCGCATCGGCTTGATGAACCAGCTCAGGGTCTGCGTCAACACGAGCGTGTCGATGGCGAGATACACGCAGGAGTACGCCACCATCAGGAACAACCACGGCAACCACCGGACGTTGGCGAACACACGCCGCATGTAGTCGAAGAGCGGCAGGCCTTCGCGCACGGCGGCGCCGTTCAGCCGGTAGTACAGAAACAGAAAGCACGCGGCGGCAATCGCGAAAAAAACCAGCCGGCCGACCACGTTCGAGCGTCGGTTCGGCGCCGGCGCCTCGCCGCCGTCGGTCACGACGGGGCGCATGTGCCTTCCGGCTCCGCTGTCAGGAGTTTTCCGAGCGTCGCCGACAGCGGCGTGAGGGTCACGCCGAGCGCGACATCGGCGTTTGCGCCGACGACTTCGCTCGACGTGATCACGTCGATCACGGACGGTGTCATGCCGCCGCGCCGCTGCCATCCCGCGAGGGCCGCTCCGAGCTTCGCCAGCCAGATGGGCACCGAGCGGACCGACACCTCGTGGCCGAGCAGCGCCGCAGTCCTGGCAACCACGTCGCGGTAGGTGGTCGATTCCGGTCCGACCAGCTCGTAGATCGTCACCCTGTCCACGGGTGCGCTGTCACAGCAACGCAGGATCGCCCGGCTCAGGTCGTCAACGTCCAGCGGACGAACCGAATGACGGCCGCCGCCGAGCAGAGCCGCGCTGCGCCGCGAGGCCGCGTCGACGACGGCGCGCGCTCCTGCCAGCCCGGGCCCGAGCAGGATGGGCGTGCGGATGATCGTGGCCGCGAGACCCGAGTCGGCGACGATACGCTCGGCCTGGCCTTTCGAACGCAAGTACGGATTGGTCGAACGTGGATCGGCGCCGAGCGCGCTGACCAGGATGAGGTGCGCAGCTCCGACCGCCTTGCAGGCATCCGTCACGGCCCGCGTGGCCGCGACGTTCGCTGTCTGATAACTGGACGAGGGGCTCTCGAACAGAATGCCGGCAAGGTGGACCACGCAGCTGCTGCCGGTGAGCGCGGTCGCGAGCCCGTTTCGATCGTCGTAATCAATCACCTGCACCGATACGCGCTCCGATGACGGGAGCGACGCCGCGCTGCGCCGCGCTCGAACGCAGGCGGCGACGCGGGTGTCGCTGCGGTCGGCGAGATGGCGCAGCAGGATGCGACCGACCCCGCTGTTCGCTCCGGTAATCGCGACGTTCACGAGTGGCGGCTCGTCGGCTGATGAGGAGGCATGCGCAGAAGGCATCGGATTGTACAGCCCGTCGTGCGACCGGAACGCGTCGATGTTCGCGCCGCCGGCATCACGCCTCCGAGCGCGTGCGTCCGCGACGGAACGACTCGAGGACCGAGGCGAGCTGCTGGGTGCCGGTTCGGATCTGCGCCGGCGTCAGCCCCGCATACCCGAGCAGCAGCCCGTTCTCCTGCGGCCGGCGCTCCGAGAAGAAGGAGAGCGGCGTCACCGCGATGCCGCGCGCTCTGGCAGCGCGACTGACCTCGCGGTCGGCGATGCGAGCCGGCAGCCGGCCGACCAGATGCATGCCGCCGTCCGAGGACGGGACCGTCAGCAGCCCCGCCAGGTGCCGCCGCGCGCTCTCGACGAGCACGGCCTGGCGCTCGCTGTAGAGTTGCCGCATCCGCCGCACGTGCCGTTCGAAGTGGCCTTCGCCGATGAACTCCGCGAGCGTCGCCTGGGTGATCGTCGAGGGATGCACGTCGGTCAGGAACCGCACGCGCAGGAACGCATCGAGGACCGCCGGCGGAACGACGACATAGCCGAGCCGAAGCCCCGGAAACAGCACTTTGCTGAAGCTGCCGGAGTAGATCACGCACTCGTCGGCATCGAGGCCTTGCATGGCGGGAAGCGGCCGCTGCCCGTATCGGAATTCGCTGTCGTAGTCGTCTTCGAGCACCCATGCGCCCGACGTGCTCGCCCACTGGAGCAGTTCACGCCGCCGCGACAACGTCATCGTCACGCCCAACGGAAACTGGTGTGACGGCGTGACGTAGGCGAGGCGCGCGCTCGCGTCGCGGGCGATCGCCGCGGCGACGTTGAAGCCATCGCGATCCACCGGCACCGGCACGAGGCGGGCGCCTGCGGCGACGAACGCGCCGCGCGCCCCGTCGTAGCCGGGATCCTCGAACCAGACCGCGTCACCCGGGTCGAGCAGCACGCGGCTGGCGAGGTCCAGCGTCTGCTGCGAACCGTGGACGATCATGATCTGCGACGCGTCGCACGTCACGCCGCGGGCGCTCCGCAGATACGCCGCGATCGCTTCGCGCAGCGGCCTGTACCCGGCCACTTCGTCGTAGTCCATCGCCGACGCGCCGCGCTGGGTCCATCGGCGGCTCAGCCGCGCCCAGATCTTCAGCGGAAATTCCGACAGCGCGCCGACGCCGAGCCGGAACGGCCGGACCTCTCCGAGACGATCCGACCACGTGCGGGTGCGAATCCTCGCGATCGCCGCACCGCGCTCGGACGGCCGCCGCCGCGCCCCCCGCGCGGTCCGCCGCGCGCCGGCCAGGCCCGCGTGGGTCATCGCATCCGGCGATGTGCTGGCGACGCGCGTGCCGGCGCCGACTCGTCCGATGACGTAGCCCTCCGACGCGAGCCGTTCGAAGGCGGTGAGGACGGTGTTGCGTGAGACAGCCAGTTCGGTGGCGAGCACGCGTGTGGACGGCAGGCGCGTGCCGGCGGCAATCCGTCCCGTCAGGATCCGCTTGCGCAGACCGTCGTAGAGCTGATCGGCCAGCGGCTCGCCGGCCCGCCGTTCGAGAACGACGAGCAGCGGAAAGGCGCCGGCCGTGCGCCGCGGCATGTCCGCGATGGTAGCACCGCGCCTGTCGGATCGCGGTCTGGATGGCACCATCGCAGAAGCGCAGTTTGGCTCTTTCAGTGGTGCCATTCCTCGACTACCGTGAAAGGAGAACGCGAGCGCGGGAGAGCTGACGTGACCAGGTCGACATGTGTGGCGTTGTTGATCACCGGCGCGCTGACGCTGCCGGCCCGCGATGCGCGGGCGCAATCGGCGGTGCTGACGCTGCCCGATCTCAGCCAGCACGCGCGGGTCGGGCAGCGCATCGGGCTCACCGACATCACGATCGACTACCATCGGCCGCTCGTGCGCGGGCGGAAGATCTTCGGCGGCGTCCAGGCCTACGGCGAGGTCTGGCGCGCAGGCGCCAACGACAACACGACGATCCACTTCAGCGATCCGGTCACGATCGAAGGCAAGCCGCTGCCGAAGGGCACCTACGGCCTGCATTTCATCCCCGGGCCATCCTCCTGGGTTGCCATCTTCTCGAACAATTCGACCTCGTGGGGCAGCTTCACCTACGACGAGAAGGAAGACGCGCTCAGGGTCGCGGTGTCGCCGCGCCCGATTGAGATGCTGGAAGCGCTCCGCTACCAGTTCGACGATCCCACCGACCGCTCGTGCGCCGTCACGATGCAATGGGAGCGGGTGTCGGTGTCCTTCACGGTGGCGGTGAACACGCCCGAGATCGTCGCGCGCAGCCTGCGCGATCAACTCCGCGGCCGCATCCAGACGGAGTGGCAGCCGTGGGAGGAAGCAGCCAACTATCTGATCGAGAACCGGCTCGATGCCGAGGAGGCGGTTCGCTACGCGAACCAGTCGGTGTCGATCGAAGACCGGTTCGAGAACGAAATCACCAGGGCGCGGGCGCTCGCAAACGCCGGCCGCAGAGACGAGGCGCGCGGCGCCGAGCAGAAGGCGCTGACGCTCGGCTCCGAGCGGCAGGTCTATGATTTCGCGCGATCCCTGCAGCGGCTGGGCCAGCATGAGCAGGCGCTCGCCATTCTGCGGCGCAACGTCGAGAAATATCCCGACGGCTGGCTGGCCGACGTCGAGCGCGCGCGGATCGCGGTCGGCGGCCGCGATTACCCGGCGGCGGTGACTGCGATGCGCGCGGCGGTCAAGGCGGCGCCGCCGGCAATGGGGCCGGCGCTCGCCGATCTCGCGCGTCAGCTCGAAAGCGGCATCGACATCAACAAGTGAGAGTGCGATTGCCAGGGAGCAGCGGCAGATGCTGAAGTACGTGGTCGCAGCGATCCTTTCGGTCAGCGTTGTCACGGCGGCGCAGCAATCCCGCACGCCGTCGACATTGAGAAGCGTGCTCCTGCAGGAGCTGCGCGAAACGCACAACGAGAAAAACTGGTTTGTGTCCGAAAAGGAGGCCGTGGCCGGGCTGACGCCCGCGCAGGCGGCGTGGAGCGACGGTAAGAACCATTCGGTCGGTCAGCTCGTGCAGCACCTCAACTTCTGGAACGCCGCGAACTTCGCGAAGCTCCAGCGCCGCCCCGCGCGCCAGACCGGGAACAACGACGAGACCTTCGACTTCGATCCGAAGCAATGGCCGGCGACGTTGAAGGAATTCGATCAGACGATGGCCGCTCTGGAGCAGTTCGTCGAATCGCAAGACGACGCGGCGCTCGAGAAGATCGCGCCGACGATTGCGCTGATCGCGCAGCACAACGCGTATCACATCGGAGAAATGGTCACCTCGCGGAAGAAGCAGGGGTCGTGGAATCCTGAGAATGGCGTCAAGTGACCACCCGCCGCCTCGCGCGCCATCGCCGCGTACAATGCCGCTCCGCTCCCATGCGGCGAACGTTCTCGATGGCGACGAGC
>Ga0070686_100001191_pt1 | contig 14787 bp, 15 predicted proteins | sample KBSS23LmetaG_FD_65654 | JGI IMG/M metagenome (GOLD analysis project Ga0070686, IMG submission 65654) | Switchgrass rhizosphere microbial communities from Kellogg Biological Station, Michigan, USA - KBS S2-3L metaG | ecosystem: Host-associated > Plants > Roots > Rhizosphere ... | reverse complement strand
TCGAGCCGCGGTCACAGTGCCGCGTCGCGTTCGGCCCACCACCACAGCCCGAGCGCCGTGGCGAGGAGCGCGGCCGCGCCCGCATACAGCGGCAGTGATGGCGCGACGCGGCGGACCAGCGTCACGAACGCCGATCCGAACAGGTCGACGGCGTCGGTACTCACGGCGACGAGGCCGGTGCGGTTGAGGAGCATCCACACGCCGCCGAACAGGGCGACGACGATGAGGATCACGGCGAGGTTGAATCCGAGGTCGAGGAATTGATCGCTGCGCCAGCGTGCGCGGCGGACGCGCGCCAGCGTGCGGGCCGTGAACTGGGACGGCGGCTGCGGCACGCCGCGCCGCTGCAGCACGCGCTCGAGCTGTCGCGCGCGGACCAGCGCCGCCGCGCAATTCGGGCACGTCGCGAGATGCTCGGCGATCCGCCCATCGGCCGTCAGATCGCCGGCGGCAATTGCTTCCACCGCGTCGAGCGCTTCGTCGCAGAACACCTACATCGTCCATCGCCCGGCCGCGGGCGTCACTTCAGATCCGTTTCCAGCATCCGCCGCAGCTGTTGCTTGGCGCGATACAGCTGCGTCTTCACCGTCCCGAGCGGTAACGCCAGCGCCGCGGCGAGATCTTCGTACTGCACACCATCCAGGTAGTGCGCCGCGATCAGCAGCCGGTAGTTTGCCGGCAGCCGCGCGATCGCTTTCTCCAGGCGATCGCGCAGCTCGAAGTCGCCGAACTGCCGATCCGCCGCCGACGGCACCGCCGGCGCGGCGCGCTCGTCGTCGAGCGACACCGTCGCCGGCCGGCTGGAATCCTGCACGCAGACGTTGGCGACGATCCGGTAGATCCAAGTCGACAGCCGAGCCTCGCCGCGGAAGTAGGGAAGCCCGCGGTGTACGCGCAGAAAAACGTCCTGCGCCAGATCCTCGGCGCGCGATCGATCCTGAACCGTGCGCGCGATCAACGCGAAAACGAGGCCTTTGTAGCGGTCGACCAGCTCCTGGAACGCGTTCTCGTCGCCGGCGCGGCACCGCTCGAGGAGCGCGCGCTCGTTGACAGGCTCCATCGGCCCACGTATTAGAACACGCCGATCGCGAAATTGTTTCGCGCCCGCCGTACCACTGCGCGGCGGCCTGCCGGTGGCGCCGTGCTGAAACAATTCACAACCTGCGCCAGTCTAATCACGTCGAGCGAGTCTGCCTGGAGGATCCGTGGACGACGTGTTCGTGTACAGCCCGCTACTGATTCCGATCAGCGTCATCCTCGGCGTGTTCGTGCTGATGATCGTCAGGACGGTCGTGCGCGCGCGCGTCCGCGAGCTGGAGATCCGCGAGCGCATCGCGATGATCGAGCGTGGGCTGGTGCCGGCGCCTGAAGTCGATCCGCGCGGCTTCGATCGAGCGATGACGCGGCTCGAGCGGCGCGAATTCCGCTCCGGCTCCGGGCGCCATCGCCGCGCCGGCGTCACGCTGATGGGCGTCGGCTTCGGCCTGATGGTGCTGATCGGCTTTACGGCCAACGAGGCATCGGTCGCGATCGGCGTCGGCGGCTTTCTGGTCGTCATCGGCATTGCGTTCTTCATCAACAGCCTGATCGACGGCGGCACCTATGAGACCCGCCCCGGGTCCCAATCGTTCGGCACCTCTTCCGGAACGCCGGCTACGCCAGCAGACCCCGTGCGTCGCGACTGACGCGAGTCGACCGGCCTTTCCCAGTTTCCGCACCGACACAACCCCGTCTCTCTGCTGATACAGGCGCGGCGAGCCGATATCGCATGTAAGATCGGCTGCCCGTTGTATCGTTCAGCACAGATGGCAGTATCGCTATGGATACGCGCGGTCTGTGGTGGCACTTAAAGTCTCTCATTGCGCTGAAAATTGAGATGACGCGGGTCCCGGCGCTCGCCGCTTTGTGAGTGACGGGGCGGAGCTGTATCCACTCTCCTTCAATCCAGGTCAAGCGATGGCAGATCCAGTGTTCGCCGACGCCGCCGCGCGGTTTGTCCGACGGTCGGAGCTCCCGGTCGAGTTGACCGGCCGCTCGCCCGCGATCACGCGCGTGCAGGAGCTCGTCCGGCGCGGCGCCCGGCTCGACGGCGGCGTCCTCATTACGGCTGAGGCCGGCGCAGCGCTCGATGACATCGCCCGCGAACTCCACCTGCGGAGCCGCGCCGCGTCCGGGCCGTTCATCGTCGTCGATTGCGAGGCGGCGGACACGACGAGCGTCGATCGTCTGCTGTTCGGCGCGATCCAGCACGAACAGCCGTCCGATCTCGAATCGGTGGCGGTCGACAGCGCGATCGCCGCCGCGCGCGGCGGGACGCTGTTCCTGAAGAACGTCACCGAACTGCGTGCCGCGGCCCAGGCGCAGCTCGCCCGGATCGCGCGCGACGGAGAAGTGCGCATCGACGGCGTGCCGGTGGTCACCTCGCTGCGTCTGGTCGCCAGTGCGGCGCCGGCGATCGACGGCGACGTCCACGGACAGCGATTCCGCCGCGATCTGTTCCGCCGCCTATCGGCGACCAGAATCGATCTGCCGCCGCTCCGTGACCGGGCCGACGACGTGGCAGCGATCGCGATGCGCGTGCTCGACGATCTGTGCGCGGCCGGCGGACGTCCGCCGGCCAGCTTCTCGACGGCGGCGCTGGCGCTGGTCGGTGCACTCACCTGGCCGGGCAACCTGGCAGAACTGCGGTCGGTGATCGAACGCGTCGCAGGCGAATCGCGCGGCAGTGTCATCCAGATCGAGCAGCTGCTGCCCGTGGTTCCGTTGAACCGCGCCTCGACGCCGTTCGTGCCCGCCGGCAACCTTCGCGAGGCCCGGCTGCGGTTCGAACGTGATTACATCGCGTCGGTCCTGCAGCACCACGACTGGCGCATGGCCGACGCCGCACGGACGCTCGGGATCCAGCGTCCAAACCTGTATCGCAAGGCCCGTCAGCTTGGCATTCCGCTCACGCGGTCATCGGAGTAAGGACTTCACTGTCATGCGCACGAAGCTCATCGTCCTCGCCATCGTTGCCGGAGCGGCGGGCCGCGCGGCCGCGCAGCCGCCGCAGCCTCCGCCGGCGGCCGCGCAGCCCGCGCCGGCGCCGCCTCGCGCTCAGGCGCCGCGCCCGCCCGATGCAACGCCGAAGGTCGACGGCGCCGGCAGCCAGCAACGTCCTGCGGGGCCGCCGGAGTCCTACGTGATCGGCGCGCAGGACAATCTGTCGATTATCGTCACCGACGAGACCGACCTCACCGGCAAGTACCGCGTCGACACCGACGGCACGATCTCGATGCCGTACATCCAGCGCGTGCCGGTTGCCGGCCTGACGCTCGCCGAAGCACAGGCGAAGATCACCACGCTGCTGCAGGCCGGCTATTTCAGAAACCCGCAGGTACGCGTCGAGGTCGACCAGTTCAAGGCGCGTAGCGTGATTGTCAACGGCGAGGTGAGAACGCCCGGCAAGGTCACGCTCCCCGGCGCGACGATCTCGCTGCTGGAGGCATTGATCCTCGCCGGATCCCCGACCACCAACGCCGCGAACGAAGTGATCGTGATTCACCAGCCGAAGGCGGGCGAGCCGCCGACCGAACCGATCACCGTGAACCGCAAGGAGCTGGAGCTGGGGCGCGCCGGACGCGACGTCGTCCTGCAGGACGGCGACATCGTCAACGTGCCGCAGGCGAAGCGCTTCTACATCTCCGGGTTCGTCAAGAATCCTGGCTATTACGTCCTCGACATCGGCACCACCGTGTCGCAGGCGATCGTGCTCGCCGGCGGCCTGTCCGAGCGTGGGTCCGATCGCCGCATTCGCGTGAACCGCATCGTCGACGGCAAGACGATCGAGCTGCCGATCGAGCTCGAAGACAAGGTCCAGCCGAACGACGAGGTCAAGATTCGGGCGCGGATTTTCTGAAGATGTGTCGACGCGATCGGATGGCGTGCCCGTGCTGAAGCGCGACGTAACCGGAACGCTGCGGCGCGCGCGCCGGAAGGCCGGGGCGATCAGCCGCCGACTGTTCGAGTCGCCGGAGCAGGCGGCCTGGCGCCGCGCCTGGCATCGTGCCGAGACGACGCCGCGGTTCACGCCCGGGCGGATCACGATGATGGAGTACGACCTGCAGTACTCCGATCTTCTGAGCTTCTGTCCGCAGTGGCAGGACATCTTCGTCAAGCGCACGCTCGACTTCGCGACCGCGTCGGCGCAGCCGCGCATCCTCGACTGCGGCGCAAACGTCGGCGTCGCCAGCCTGTTCTTCCGCCGCCGTTATGCCGACGCGCGCATCACCGCGTTCGAAGCCGACCCGACGTTGTTCGCGCTGCTCGACGCGAACCTGAACGCAAACGGCGCCGCCTCGGTCGAGCGCCGCAACGTAGCGGTGTGGACGTCGGCTGGCTCGCTCACGTTCCGCAGCGAAGGTTCGGATTCGGGGATGATCGAGTCGCTGCCCGGCGCCGTCGACGGACGCGCCGTGGTCGTGCCGAGCCTCCGGCTGCGCGACGTCATCGCCGCCGAACCGGCGATCGATCTGCTCAAGCTGGACATCGAAGGCGCCGAGGACGCCGTGCTTGCCGACTGCGAGCCGGTGCTCGACCGGGTTGGCGCGATGGTGATGGATCTCCACGAGTTCGACCCGTCGGCTCGCCAGGCGCCGCGCGTGCTCGAACGCCTGACGCGCGCCGGCTTCACCTATGCGATTGACGAATTCGTCCCCCTCAGCTGGCGGCAGCCGACCGCTGATGCCGGTTCGCCGTTTCCAGGCAAGGCGCTCACCTGGGCGATGACCGTTCGCGCCTGGCGGCCGGCACGATGAGCCCACGCGACAGCGTCGTCTACGTCGTGCCCGACAAGATGGGCGGGATGATGAACATCGTCGCCAACCTGCTCGCCTATCGCCGGCCGGACGATCTCGCCTACCACGCCGTTCTCACGCACAACCACTTGCACACCGACACGCGGTTCGCTGCGCCGCTCGCCGCCGACTCGCAGACGACGATCGAATACACCCTGCCGGTCGAGAACCTGCACGCGGTGATGCGCCGCGTCGTCCGCGCCGTGCCGGCTGGCGGCGGCGTCTACGTCGCCGGCGACCTGCTCGACCTCGCGGTCGCCTCGACCCACGATTTCGGCAAGGCGGTCGTCTACATGCTCCACGGCGACACGGAGTACTACTACGACCTCGCGGTGAAGCACGAGCCGATCGTCCACGCCTTCATCGCCTACTCGCGGCGGATGTACGACGAGCTCGTCGCCCGGCTGCCGCATCGCCGCTCGACGATCTTTCATCTGCCGTATGGCATCCCGCTGCCGGCGGTCGCTCGCCAGGCGGCGCCGGGAGCGCTGCGCGTCGTTTACGCCGGCCGCTTCGAGCAGCAGCAGAAGGGCGTCTTCGATCTGCCGGAGATCGACCGCGCACTGAAAGCGCTCGGTATCGACGTGGCCTGGACGGTCGCCGGCGCCGGTCCGGACGAAGCGGCGCTGAAGGCGCGATGGGCCTTTAACCCGAACGTGCGCTGGCTCGGCCAGCTGTCGACACCCGAGCTGATTGCGCAATACATCGCCCAGGACGTCTTCGTGCTGCCGACGCGCCACGAAGGATTTCCGGTCGCGCTGCTCGAGGCGATGGCCGCGGGCGTCCCCCCCGTCGTCAGCGACATCGCGAGCGGCATCCCGGAAATCGTCGCCGCGGACAACGGCGTGCGCGTGCCGGTCGGCGACGTCGCCGCGTACGCGAACGCGATCGCGTCGCTTGCCGCCAATCGCGATCGACTCGAGTCGCTGAGTGCGGCGGCCAGGCGTGACGTCGCGGCGCGCTTCGACATCCGGGATCGCGCCGCCGATTATCAGGAGTTGTACGCGCGCTGGCGCGACCTCTACCAGCCGATGACTCCCGGCCGCCATCTTCAGTACGGATCGCGGCTCGACAATCCGTGGATTCCCAACCCGGTCGTCCGCCTGGTGCGGTCGGCGATCCGCGCCGCGCGATGACGCCATCACCCGCAATCAGCGTGCTGCTCGCGGTGTATAACCGCGAGCCCTACATTGCGGCATCGATCGACAGCGTGCTCGCGCAGACGCACACCGACTTCGAGCTGATCATCTGCGACGACGGTTCGACCGATGCGACCCGCGCCATCGTCGAGAAGTATGCGAAGCGGGACGCGCGGATCCGTTTCGCCGTCAACGAGCGCAACCTCGGCCAGTTCGAGAATCGCCGCTATGCCGCATCGCTGGCGCGCGGCGTCTACCTGAAGTACCACGACTCCGACGATGTGATGTACCCGCATTGTCTCGAGACCATGCTGCGGGCGCTCGATGCCGAACCGCGAGCGGCGTTCGCGTTGTCAGGCAGCCATCACTGGCCCGGCGGCCCATGTCCGATGCTGCTCACGCCGCGGCTGTCCTACGAACGTGAGTTCCTCGGATCGGGACTCTTTCACCTCGGGCCGGCCGCCGCGTTGTTTCGCGCCGACGCATTCCGGGAACTCGGCGGCTTCCCGGTCGCCGGCGTCGCCTCCGATTACCTGTTCTGGCTCGACGCGTGCGCGAAAGTGAACGTGCTGCTCGTGCCCGCCGACCTGTTCTACTACCGCATCCATTCCGGCCAGGAACTGTCGGCGCGCGGCGTCGAAACCGAATACGCGAATGCGGCGCGCGTGGCGTGGGCGAAGCTCCACTCCGACGAGTGTCCGCTCGACGACGTGAGCCGCGAGCAGGCGAAACGAAATTTCGTGTACGTGCAGGCGCGCGGCATCGTCCGACGGCTGCGCCGGGGCAATTTCTCTGCCGCGGCCGCGATCCTGCGCCATGCGGGCCTCGGCACCTCCGCCTGGCTCCGCTACCTGCGGCCGCCGCGCCGCACGAGCCTCGCCGGTACTCCCGTCACCTCGCCGTGAAGATCGCGCATCTTGTCGGCTGGTATTTTCCCGACAGCGTCGGCGGGACCGAGATCTACGTCGAAGGCCTTTGCCGCCGCCTGCGCGACGCCGGCCACGAGGTGATCGTCGCCGCGCCCGACGCGCAGCATGTCATGCCGGCGCAGTACGCGCACGATGACGTGCCGGTGTTCCGGTACCGCATCGCGACGCCGGCGAGCCGCGACGAAGCACGTCACCGGGTCGCCGTCCGCGGCGCCGAGCGGCTGTATCAGTTCCTCGACGACGAACGGCCCGACGTCCTGCATCTCCACAGCTTCACGACCGGCGCCGGCGTCGCGGAAATCAGGGAAGCGAGCCGCCGCGGTATCCGGGTGATCGCGACCTGCCACTTGCCGGGCCTCGGCTACATGTGCCGCAGCGGCGAACTGATGCAGTGGGGAAGCGAGCCGTGCGACGGGATCGTATTTCCGCGCAAATGCGCCGCGTGCAACCTCACGCGGCTCGGTCTTGCGAAGCCGCTCGCACGCATCGTCGCGGCGACGCCGTTGCCGCTCAGCCGCTCGCTCGGCGAAATCCGCGGGCGCGTCGGTACGACGATCGGGATGGCGGCGTCGGTCGGCGAATACCAGGCGATTCAGCGTGAGATGTTCTCGCTCGTCGACCGCTTCGTCGTGCTCAACGAGACCGGACGCCGGATGCTCCTTGCGAATGGTGCGCCGGCCAGCAAGCTGGTGCTGAATCGGCTCGGCGTGAGCTTCATGAACGCGCCGCGCAAGCCGTCGCCTGACGCGCAGCCGACGACGTCGCCGGTCACGTTCGGTTACGTCGGACGCCTTCACCCGACCAAGGGGCTCGTCGAATTGCTGCGCGCGGTGCGGACCATTCCACGCGACGTCGAGTTCCGGCTCGACGTGCGCGGGCCGATGCTCGACGACGAGGCGCGGCAGTTCGCCGACCGGTTGCGCGGCATCGCTGCCGGCGATCCGCGCGTCGCGATCGGCCCAGGCATGCCCGCGGCTGATGTGCCATCGCATCTGGCGCGGCTCGATGCGCTCGTGTGCCCCTCGATGTGGTTCGAGAACGGACCGACGGTTGCGCTCGAAGCGATGGCCGTCGGCACGCCGGTGATCGCCAGCCGCGTCGGCAACCTTGCCGAGGCCATCGACGACGACGTCACCGGCCGCCTGGTGACACCCGGTGATGTCGTCGAATGGGCCGGCGCGCTGACTGCCATCGCGCAGTCGCCCGACACGATCGATCGCTGGCGCCGCGCCCTGCCGGCGCCGCGCACGATGGACGATATCGCCCGCGACTATCTCAAGCTGTACGCAGCCTGACATGGCGGTACCAACACCGACGCTCGGCCAGCGGCTCGACTACGGCGCGCGTGTCATGGCGCTCGCCTTCGGCGTCGTCAGCGCGCGGGTGCGCGACGCGGCGGTTCACCGGCGACTGCCGGCGGCGGTCCCGTACAACACGATGTTTCGCCGCAGCCAGCTGCCGCAGCTCGAATCGCATCGGCGGACGCTCGAAACGTTCGACCTGTACCTGTTCGACATCATGAATTCCGAACGTTTGCGCGGGGAGAAGGTGTTCGAGTACGGCACGCTGTTGAACGGCGTATGCGACTGGAAAGGGTTGCGGATCCTGGACGTCGGGACCGGACGCAGCACGCTGCCGCAGTGGATGGCGTATCACGGCTCGTCGGTGACGACGGTCGACCTGCCGACGCCGGCAGAAGATCGATGGGGCGGGTTCCAGGAGCGCGTCAACGGGTTCGTGGCGCGGCGGGCCGGCGGCCGCGCCGGCGTGGCGTCGTCGATGCGCCGGCTGCCGTTCAGGGACGGCAGCTTCGATCTCGTCACCTCGCTATCGGTCGTCGAACATCTCGATACGAACCTCCCCGATCGCGCCTACGTGCCGTACGACGAACAGCGGCGCCGCCTTGGCGAGGTCCTCGACGAAGCGATTCGCGTGACCGCGCCGGGCGGGCACCTGTACGTGACGACCGAATGCTGCGATTTCGATCGCGCGACGAGCGACGCGTGGCGGCCTGCGTACTACTACGTCGAAGGACCGCCGCTGTCCGGTGCGTGGCCGGTTCGCGACGTGCCGGCGCTGTTCTACGACTACGTTGCGCGGCGCGGCTGCACGCTCGTTGGCGGCGTGCAATTCGATCCGCGCGATATTGACGACCCCGATACATGGTCGTTTCGCGGGCCGTACTTCAGCGGTGTCGCGATGCTGGCACGCAGGAACCCGTGAGCGCGGACACCACGCGGGCCGCACTTCGTCAGCACTGGGACGATCGCTACCGGACGTTTTCGCTGGATGAATCCGGATGTCTGGGCGCGGGGCCGGCGCTCAGCCGGATGATTTACCGCGCCAAGGAAGCCGGCCTGACAACCGCGCTTCGCCGGGCCGGCATGACCGCCGATCGATCGTTCCGCGTCCTCGACATGGCGTGCGGCTTCGGATACTTCGCCGGATTCTACGCGGACGCGTTTCCGAACGCGTCGTACACCGGCGTCGATATCTCCGCCAGAGCGATTCAGCACGCACGGGAGACAGCGACGTCGGCCGCCGAGTTCTTCGCCGACGACGTCGTGACGTGGCGGCACCCCGCCGGCACTCGCTTCGACGTCATTCAGGCGATCGACGTGCTCCAGCTGCTCATGGACGATGCGTCGTTCGACGCCGCGGTCGCGAATCTCGCGCGGCATCTCGCCGACGCCGGCGTCCTGCTCGTGCCGCTCGTGTGTGCCGATAGCGCGCCGGACGTCGGCCACCATCGGATCCGGTCGCGCGCCTATTTCGATCGCCTGATCACGTCTCTCGGCCTCGTCGTCGTCGACGAGCTGCCGATGTACTACTGGCTCGTCGACGGCGGTCCGACCGGCCGGGTGGCCCGCGCGCTGTTCGCACGCGCCGGTGCGCGCGCGCTCTACGCTGTCGACCGGCTTGCGCTTGCCGCCGGGCTCGAGAATCACCGGCCGCAGCACGTGCTCTCGAGAGCGCGGCTTTTGACTATCCGGCACGCTCAGCCGCGCGCCAGCGATCGTCGAAATACAGGGTCGGAAAGTTGATGCAGCGATCGACGGCGCAGGTCGCGTTCGGCACCCCCTCCAGTCGCTCCGGCGCCGGGTGCAGGTGGGTGACGAACCAGTTGCCAGGGACAACGCCGAGCGTCCGGTATGCCCACCGGAGATCGCGTTTCATCTCGGGCGTGACCAGGACCGGATACCGGAGGACGATCGGCGTCGAACCGGCGACGATCGTCGGCTTCGTGAAGCCTGCCGCATCGCACCACGTCTCCCAGCGCCGCGCGTTGGCGCGGCGCCGGGCGTTGTAATGATCCAGCTTTCGCAACTGGTTCGAGGCGAGCCTCGCGATAGGAGCGGCCATTCGACACCCGGCGTCCGCCGGCGGCGCCCCTGCCACTTCGGCTGCCGGGATGCCGAAGAAGTAGTCGTCGCTGTGCCGCAACCACGCCAGATCGCCTTTCCACCATCGCTGCCGATCCTTCGCCAGCGTGTAGTTGAGCGGCACGTTGCGGAGCCGGTTGGCGACGACGTCGTCGGGTTGCAGCGGCGCGGCGCGGCGGATATCCGCCAGTCGCGAAGCGATGCGTTCGTTGTCGGCGACAGCCACACCGCCCTGGATGCACGTGAAGGGCTTGGACGGGTCGCCGCTGAAGATCGCGACGTCGCCAAAGTTGCCGACCTTGCGCCCGCGATATTCGGCGCCGGCGGCTTGCGCGCAGTCCTCGATCACGGCGAGGCCACCGGCGCGCGCGATGGTCAAGAGATCGTCGAGATCGCGCGTGACATAGCCGTAGAGGTGGTGGATCAGCACCGCCTTCGTGCGACCGGTGATCGATCGACGCAGCGCGTCGCGGTCGAGACCGTAGGTATCGAGCTCGATATCCGCGAACACCGGCCGCACGCCAGCGGCCTGCAGCGCATTGGTCACGACGACGCACGTATAGCCGGGCACGACAACTTCGTCGCCGGGCTGGAGTCCAAGCGCGTCGAGCGCCGCCCGCAAGGCGACGCGTCCGCTCACGAAGGCCGACGCCGACGTACTGCCGTTCCACACCGCGAATTCCCGCTCGAAGGCCTCGACCGGCGCAGCGTCGGACCATCCGGAACGGTCGGCAAGCAGGCGCGCCGCCAGATCGAGATCGTCCTCGTCGAGCGTCATCGCCGTCGCGCCCTGGTAGGTGAGCGGCCAGCCGCGCGCGGCATTGCGCACGTTGATCGCCTGCGAACGCGCCAGGCGCGCGAGCATCGGAAGCTGATGGCGAAGACTCACGGCTGTGTCGCGGGTACTGTAACAGAGCCCCTCGAGCCGAACCGGACCAGGTGGTGATGCGCGTCGGCCTCATCGGCTTCGGCGGCTCTGGACAGGCGCATCTCTTCTACTGGTCCTGCATCGCCGGCTGCCGCGTGACGAAGATTTTCGATCCGAAGCCGGAGGCGGCAGCGCGGGCCGCAGCCCGCGCACCTGACACCTCTTTTCATTCGGACCTCGAGTCGTTCTGGCCTGAGCTCGACGCCGTCGTCGTCTGCACGCCGGACTCGACGCACGCCGACTATGTCGTCGCCGCGCTGGCGCACGGCGTCCACGTGCTGGTCGAGAAACCACTCACCGATTCGGCCGCCGGCGTGCGGGCGATTCGCGCGGCTGCCGCGTCGGCGCCGCGGCAGGTCGTCGCCGTGCTCCACCAGATGCGATTCGTGCCGCTGCATCAGCGCATCAAGTCGCTGGCGGCGAGCGGAGAGCTCGGCGATCTGTCGTACCTCGAAGGCTATTACGTGCACGACCTCACCTCGCGCGCCTTCGTCACCGACCGCTGGCGCGAGACCGACAACGCGACGCCGCTGGTCTACTCCGGCTGCCACTTCGTGGATCTGCTGCGCTGGTTCGCCGGCGAGGAGATCGTCGAAGTGTTCGCATCGGCCGGCCACCGCGCGTTTCGCGAGTACCCGGAGTCGGACTTGAACCTCGTGACGCTGCGCTTCGCCTCGGGCGTCGTCGGCAAGGTGCTCGTCGCATTTGGCGAGCCGGGGCCGCAGGATCACACGGTGCGCGTCGCCGGGACCACCGCGACCGTGCGCGGCAACCTGCTCTACCGCCGCGATCGGGTTGCCGGCGAGGTGCTGCATCGGCCGATGGTGTTCCAACCGCCGCTGCTGCACGGGCCCGGCAAGGTGGGCGGCCAGAGCCGCTGGCGGCAACTGCGCGCGAACCTGCCGCCGTATGTCTACGCCCGCGCCAGCGAAGCGCTGCGCGTGCTGGCGCGGCGGCCCGGTGCGGAATATGGCGCCGCACATTATCCGGTGCGCCTCTACGAGCACTCGCTGGCGTGCGTGCGCGGCATCGAAGATTTCGTCGCCGCCATTCGTGAGCAGCGCGCGCCGTTGTGCTCCGTCGACGAATCGGCGCGCACCGTGCTGGCGTGCATCGCCGGGGTCGAGTCGTATCGCCGCAACCAGGTCGTTCGCGTGCCGGTGCTGGAATCGTGAGACGCCGCGTCGTCCTCCACGTCGTCGGCCGGTTCCTGTCGCGGACCGAGACGTTCATCTATACCGTCGTCACCCATCACATCGACTACGACGCGTCGGTGCTGTGCCACTCGCGGCTGCACGAAAACGAGTTTCCATTCGCGCGGGTCCACGTGCAGGCCAAGCCCGAGTCGAAGCGGCACGTCGGCTGGTGGGTCGACGCATCGGTCGAGCGTGCCACCGGGCGCTCGCCGTGGCGTCGTGCGGTCGAACACCTCCTCGACGACCTGCGACCGGACATCGTCCACGCCCACTTCGGACCGACCGGCTGCGAGATGGCGGGAATCACCAAGGCGGCCGGCGTGCCGCTGGTCACGAGCCTCTACGGCGTGGATGCGGCGGTGCTGCCGTTCATGCCGCAATGGCGCGACGCCTATCGGCGTCTCTTCGACTGCGGCGATCTGTTTCTCGCCGAGGGTCCGGCGATGCGCAGCAAGGTCATCGCCGCCGGCGCGGCGGCCGAACGCACCGTGCTTCAGCCGATCGTGATCGATCTGACCCGCTATCCGCGCTGGACGCCGCGGCCCGAGCCGCGCGTGTTGTTCGCCGGGCGCTTCATCGAGAAGAAGGGGCTCCTCGATGCGATTGCGGCGTTCGACCGCGCCTACGCGACCGAACCGGCGGCGCGGCTGACGATCGTCGGCGACGGCCCGGACGAAGCCGACGCGCTGGCCCTGGTGCGACGGCTGCCGTCGGCGCACGCGATCGAGTTCGTTGGCTCGAAGCCGCACGCGGAGTTGATCCGGATGCTTGCCGCGGCGACCGTGTTGATCCACCCGAGCGCCACCGCCGTCGACGGCGACTCGGAAGGCGGGGCGCCGACGATTCTGCTCGAGGCGCAGGCGATCGGCACGCCGATCGTCGCGACCCGGCACGCCGACATCCCGCACGTCGCGCCCGAAGGTCCCGGCGTCCGCCTCTGCGAGGAGCACGACATCGCCGCGCTCGGCGACGCATTGATCTCCGCGCTCGCGTCGCCGCTGCCGTCGAGCAGCGCCCATGTCGCGGCGCATCACTCGGCGCCGCGCGCGATCGCGCAGCTCGAGGCGACCTACACCAGGCTGATGGAGGCCGGGGCGGTTGGCGACTGACCCGCGCCGGCGCCGCGTGACCGTCGCCACCTCCGGCCACCTGTCCACCTGTCCGCGGATGCTGAAAGCGGCCGATGCGCTGGCTGCTGCGGGATACGACGTTCGCGTCGTCGCAACGCAGCACGAACCGTGGGCGGCGGCTGCCGACGACGACGTCCGATCGCGGCGCGCGTGGCCGGTGACCATCGTCGACTACCGGCGGCAGGAGAACGCGCCGCTCTACTGGCGGAGCGGCGTGGTGCATCGCGCGGCGCGCGCGACGGCGCGTGCCGCGGGCGCCGGCCGCGTACCGTTCGCCCTCGTCGCGCGCGCGTTTGCCCGCGTCCACAACGCGCTGGTCGAGGCGATCGTCGCCGAGCCGTCCGACCTGATTTACGGCGGCACGACCGGCGCGCTGGCCGCGATCGCCGAAGCGGGCCGCCGCTCGCGCACGCCGTTCGCAATCGACTTCGAGGATTTTCACCGCGCCGAAACCAGCGGGCCCGAGGCGGGGCTGGTCGGCGCGCTTGCCGCTCGCATCGAGCAGTCGGTCGCCGAGGGCGCCGCGTTCGTGACCACGTCGAGCGAAGCGATCGCGGCAGAGTACCGGCACGCGTGCGGCATCGAGGCGGCGGTGGTGCACAACACGTTTCCGCTGCCGACCACCTCGCCGGATTTCTCGCGGTCGGATCCGTCGCTGCTGCGCCTCTTCTGGTTCAGCCAGACGATTGGTCCGGGCCGCGGCCTCGAGCAGGCGGTGACCGCGATCGGGCGCGTCGACGTGAACGCCGAGCTCACGCTGCTCGGACGTTCGCATGCATCGTTTGTCGACAACCTGTCGGCGCTCGCCGGCACGACCGCGCCGCGCCTGCGCATCGTGCATCGCGCGCCGCTGCCGCCCGATGCGATCGTCGACGCCGCCCGGGGACACGACATCGGCCTCGCGCTCGAGCTCAGCCCGCCGCGCAATCGCGCGATCTGCCTGACCAACAAGGCGCTCACCTACATCCTGGCGGGCGTGCCGGTGCTGCTCGGCGACAGCGAAGGGCAGCACGACCTCGGCCTCGAACTCGGTCGAGGCGCCGCGCTCGTGAACCCGCACGACATCGACGCGATTGCCGCCGCGATTCGCGCCTGGGCGAGCGATCCGGCGGCGCTCGACTGCGCCAAGCGGACAGCCTGGCACTGTGCCGTACGGCGCTGGCACTACGAGCACGAGGCCGAGCGAGGCGTGCTCTATGAACTGGTCCGCGAGGCGCTCGCATGAGGGTGCTTCTCGTCATGGATCC
>Ga0070686_100001190_pt1 | contig 14788 bp, 11 predicted proteins | sample KBSS23LmetaG_FD_65654 | JGI IMG/M metagenome (GOLD analysis project Ga0070686, IMG submission 65654) | Switchgrass rhizosphere microbial communities from Kellogg Biological Station, Michigan, USA - KBS S2-3L metaG | ecosystem: Host-associated > Plants > Roots > Rhizosphere ... | reverse complement strand
CCTTCGCCGCTCATCGAGAATAAGTTCAAGGATTTGCGGAAGAAGATGGGCAAAGCCGCGATTCGCCTGGCCGAACTCGCGAAATACACCAGCGCCGGCACGGTCGAATTCATCGTCGATGACCAGGGCAATTTTTATTTCCTCGAAGTCAACAAGCGCGTCCAGGTCGAACATCCGATCACCGAAGAAGTGACCGGCATCGACATCGTGAAGCAGCAGATTTTGATTGCGATGGGCGAGCCGCTGCGGATTTCCCAGGGCGACGTGACCTTCAAAGGCCACTCCATCGAGTGCCGCATCAATGCCGAAGATCCCTTCGACGATTTCCGGCCCTCGCCGGGCCGCATCGAAATGTATTACGCGCCCGGCGGACGCGGCGTTCGCGTCGATAGCCATGCCTATGCCGGCTACACCATCCCGCCGCATTACGATTCCTTGCTCGGCAAATTGATCACCTACGGCAAAGATCGCCGCGAAGCGATGGACAAAATGACCCGCGCCCTTGGCGAGTACATGGTCACCGGCATCAAAACGACCATTCCCTTTCAGCTCGCCATTTTGCAGGACCCCAATTTCCGACGCGGCGTCTATTCGACGAACTTCATCGAACAACTCCTCAACGGCCCCCGCCGCGAAATCATCGAAGAAAAAGCCTGATCGATCTTTTTGGAAACAGCGGGTGTCCTAAACGTTTCAAGGTAGCCACGGTCGCGCTGCGACCGTATGCATCACCTGCTACATATTGCCGATCGTCACGCCAAGCGTTTCGAGGTAGGCACGGTCGCGCTGCGACCGTGCCCTCGTCGCAGCGCGACGAGGGCTACCTTCTGTGATTGACTTTCCATTGGGCTCCGGTATCAGCGAGGGATGCCCAAGGAACTTCTTAACGCCTCGTGCGATTGTTGCGCGCCGGTCAGCCGCCGCCGCTTTCTCAAAACCACCGCGGCCGCCGCCACCGTGCTGCTTCCGTTCGGCTCCGTTGTCGAAGCCGCGGACGCCGCCAAAGCCACGTCCAAAACTTCCGAAACGCTCGTGGGCGAACTTTACAAAACGTTGACCGAAGAGCAGCGCAAAGCCGTCTGTTTTCCGTTCGGGCACGAACTGCAATCGAAAGTCGATAACGCCTGGCACATTACGGAAAAGCGCCTCAAGGAGTTTTCGAAAGACCAGCAGGATTTGGTGCGCCAGATTTTCATGGGCCTGCACAGCGAGGAATACGCCAAACGCGTCTTCGAATCGGTCGATCATGACAACACCGGTTTCGATTCGACTTCGATCGCGCTGTTCGGCCAACCCGGCACGGGCAAATTCGAATTCGTTTTGTCCGGGCGCCATGTGACCCGCCGTTGCGATGGCGATTCTGTCGAGGGCGCGGCTTTTGGCGGACCGATTTTTTACGGACACCAGGCGGGCGAAGATGACGAAGAAAAACCGGACCATCCCGGCAATGCCTATTGGTACCAGGCCAAACGCGCCAACGAACTCTTCGCGGCGCTCGACGGCAAACAGCGCAAAGTCGCCCTCCTCGAAAAGAGCCGTCCCGAACGCCACGCCGAAACCATCAAACTCACCGGCAAAAAGACGGGCCTCGATGGCATCGCCGTTTCCGACCTGGCGCGCGACCAAAAAGACCTCGTCCGCAAAGTCATGGCCGACGTCCTCGCGCCCTTCCGCAAAGCCGACGCCGACGAATCGATGAAACTCATCGAGAAAAACGGCTTCGACAACCTGCACATGGCCTTCTACAAAAACGGCGACCTCGGCAACGACAACATCTGGGACGTCTGGCAGATCGAAGGCCCGGCCATGGTCTGGTATTTCCGTGGCTCCCCCCACGTCCACACCTGGGTCAACATCCGCGAATCCGCCTAATGCAGATGTCGATCGAATGCAGGGTGAGAAATTTTTACGAAATTTCTCCGCGTGTCAGCTTAACACCCGATTTCCAGAGTGTGTTACAGGTCGAGCAATAATGGCGCACCTCGTTATTCGGTGGTTCACCCAGTGGCTTACGTTCCAAACGCGCACGGCATTTAGGACAACTGTAAAAAAGGAAGAGCCAAACATGCCAACTCAAGATCGATACGAGAAAACCCACCACCGCGAAAGCGCCGCCGGAATTTCCCCAAACGAACCAGCCAACGAGACCGAGCGCTCCACCGACCAGAATGATGGCTGTCAGGAAATAGGAAGGCCGTTTATCCATCTGCTCGGCAACCTCGCACATCGTTGAAAACTGTAGCCACCGAACCATTAACTGAAAAGTCGTATTTCCTTCAAAAACGCTGGGGATTGAATGTTGGCGCCAAGGAACCGCCTTCAAAGGTCCAGCGGACCGACATGCTTATAGTTCCCAAACAATAAGGACGCCAAGCTGCAGAGCAGCGACACCTCCCGTTCGCCCGCGCGACCGACCAATTAACGGCCTGACTTCAATCGAGGATCCCCTGGTTCAGCCACGATGCGTGCCAAACATTTTCCTGCCGATTAACTTCCACGGAAAAGCCTTTATTCGTGTTCCACACAAGAACGGCGTTGCTTTTAACAACTTCAATCGAGTCAAAGAATTTCCCCCGGTACACAAACGGTCGTAGCCGGGCTTTGATTTCTGAGAAATCTTCCTCGGTGATTCCAGAGACCGGCCCGATTTCCACGAGCTTGTTCGTAATCACAGTCGCTTTGTGGTCTTCAACAAACGTGGTCGAAACAGGGACCGACACAAAAAGAGAATGACGCGACGGAAGGCCCCGGACTTCGGCGTTAATGACCCAGGCTGCAAGTGCCGCAAGCCCGCCGACGGCAAGAGCCCTACGAAATGCGAATGCCGACCTCTTCATCGAAATGCATTATGGGGTTGCCTCTGCCTGTTTGCCGATAAAGCGGAATGCGTAACCTTCGTCCATCGTGTAGCTCCTTCCTGGACCGCTGTCGCTCCATTTTATCATTTTCCATGGCTCTGATTCCCGAAGCGTAACAGAGTCTTTGAGAGCCTGGGCCCTGCTTGGAACGCGAATCAGCTCTTTTCGAGAAGTTCCTGTCTGGCGGCAATATTGAATGTACGATTTCGGATTTTCAGCCATTCCTCCCAGACTATACCCTTCGGATAGCACGAAGTAGGTTGAACCCGAAAGAGCGATTGGATAAAGCGGCCACCGATCAGCGGGCATTGTCAGGGTTGGGAGGTACAACCCACCGAACCTCGGCGGGCGTAACTGCGTATTCGGTTTCGAAACAAATAACACGCGGCATATCCATCCAACTCGTTCGTTAACGCTGAATCCGTTTTTCCGTCCCAATCCGCTTGGATCGACCAATCCGTTCAATTCCTCCACGGCTTTATCTTCTCCAAGTTTGATAAAGTAATTTACAGCTTCGGCGAGGGAAGCGGCGGTGAAATCTTTTTCTTCGAAGATGCGAGGAACTTCGCCGTCAGTGCATCGTATCGTAAGCAGCAAGGCGAGAACAAGCCAACCCTTCATCTGAATTTGCGCCATGGATTCGATTTTACAAAGGAATGCTCGGAAGGCGAGCATTTGGAATAGAATGTGCCGACAAAAGTGCTGAGGATTGAGGTCCCTCTATTCAAACTCCCTCCGCACCGCCGCCGTGACCTCCTCCGGCGCGGGCAATTGGTAGCCGAAAAAGTATTTCGACGAAATCACCGCGATTTCGCCGTCGAGCTTTGAAATCGTTCCCACCCAGGCGCCGGTCGGTAAAATCTCGCTGCCCGTTGACCGCCGAACGAATTCGACGTGCGGGAGGCCCATGTTGGGAGTAAAGTGAAGAACCCTCGCATCCTGCACCATCACCAGAATGGCATCCCCATCGCGCATGCGAATCTTTTCAGTCATGGAGCGTTAGACCACCCACGGTTTTGCGCGTTCAACTGCTCTAGATCGCCCTCTTGGTAAATGGAGAGCGCTGGCCGCAATACGTGACTGCGATTTTTGTGCCGGTCACCGAAAAGCGGCGCCGGAGCGCGCGCACTCCACGACGCTATCGCGAATTCGTAAATCTCTTAAAATTCCGCCAGGTTCTGGACTGCGCGCGCTCCGGCGCCGCTCTTCGGTAGCCGACACCCGTCGGTTCAAATCCCTCCTTCGCGCTCTTTGAGTCTTCGCGTTCCAATTTCCGAAAATCGGCGCCCAGGTCGATTGAGACTGAGCCGAAGAAATTTCGAACTCAAATGTATCGATCCGCCAAAAGCATTGATGTATTGAAAGCGCCGTGAAACGCCGCCTGTCTTTGTTCGCTGGTGCTGCCATGCTACTCATGCTCGGATTCATCGGAGGCCGCCTCTATCAGCACGCAACAACGGGATATCATTTTATTGTTAATTCCAAAAAGGAATACCCATTCCGGTTGGCAACAGTTCACTGGAGCCTCGTCACCGAATCGGTCGGACTTCCAATTCACGATCCAGGCACAACAATGATCGAATGGAACGACCGGACGCTTTACAAAGCAAAACGCGACTTTCAAGAGAAGGGTCCATTCGCCGGCAATATCAGAACGTCTGACTCGACCATCGAATGGGACGATGGCGAATATTCCTATCACCTCACAATTGCGGAATTGGCGCCGGCGGAATTGAAAGCAAAATGAAGCAAAATGGTTATTGCCGCACCAATTGGTTGAAGAACTCGCGGCGGCAACTGCTATGACTCCCATTCTCGAATGTCCCTTGCTGGGCAGCGCCGGGTGGGATAGCGTTTCGCGTCGTCATCCATGTTCACAAAGATCGCCCAACGCCGGAGGCGCGTTTGAGTCAGGCTCCGGAAAAATCGCTCGAATGCGTCTGCTCGCATTGCGGGAATGCGTTCGATTATCCCGAGGAAACGGCGGGCTTCGCGGCCGAGTGCCCCCATTGCGGAAAATCGACCTGGACACCCGCTCGCTTGCGATCGCCTGAGGCCACACCTATGACGGAAGCGGCGCCGCCCGCTAAACCTGGTTCTGCAAAAAAATCTTCGACCCTTCCCATCTGCATCGCGGTAGTAGTTATTGCGGCTTTGGGCGCGACGGGTTTCTTTTTTCTAAAATCAAAAGCGCCCGTTGACGAGAGTCCGAAAACTGCGCCCACGTCAACAGCGCCGGCGCCCGTGAAAGTTGCCGCGCCTGCAACACCCGTCGCAGTGCCGGCCGCCAAGTCGGTGGACGATTTCAAGGTCAGCGAAATCAAAATCCAACGCCCCAAGGACAAGCGCGGCAGCCGGCTCGTTTATGCGGTGGGTACCTTGACGAACACTTCCTCCATTGCGCGTCTTGGGGTGCGGATCGATCTGGTTTTGTTCAACGAGCAGGGCGCCAAGGTCGATGAAACCAGCGATTATCAGGCGACGATTGGGGCGGGCGAGGTTTGGAACTTCCATGCGGTGGTACATGATCTGCTTGCGATAAGCGGAAAAGTGGCGAAGATAACGGAAGACAATTGACCCCTGCTGATTATGAAGAGCGATTCGATGTTTCGGACCCCCCCGGCCTCGCCGCACGCGCCGCGTTTGCAGGATTATTTTGTGACGCGCCGGCAATTCCTCAATCGCTGCGGCGCGGGCTTCGGCGCCCTGAGCATTGGAGCGCTCGGCGCAATGGGCCTGTTGCCCGGTCTTGAAACGTTCGCCGCGGAGGGAGCCAAAACCCCGCTTTCACCGAAGCCCCCGCAATTCAAGGCCAAAGCCAAACGCGTTCTGCACATTTTCGCGGCCGGCGCGCCTTCGCAGGTCGATACGTGGGATCCGAAGCCCAAACTCAAAGCGCTCGACAATCAGCCCATGCCCAGCGGCGGCAACGGCGTCGCGTTCGGCTCGCCTTATTCGTTCCAAAAAATGGGCCAATCCGGCATCGAAGTCAGCGAAGTCTTTCCGCAACTCGGCGCGCACATCGACAAGCTCGCGGTCATTCGTTCGATGTTCACCGAGATTCCCGATCACGATATCGCCACGTTGATGATGAACACCGGCGACACGCGTTTGATCAAGCCGAGCGTTGGTTCGTGGGTCACTTACGGCCTGGGCAGCGAGAATCAAAACATGCCCGGCTTCATCGCCCTCGGGCCGGGCGGCGTTCCCGCGCGCAATTTGCGTTCCGCCTTTTTGCCCGGCATTTACCAGGGCACCGCGGTCGATACGCAATACACGCAGATCGACAAGCTGATCGAGAACATCAAGAGCAACTACGCGTCGCAACTCGAACAGCGCCGCCAGCTCGATCTGTTGCATCAACTCAATGAAGCGCACAGCCAGAATCTCCGCAAAGACGCCCAGCTCGAAGCGCGCCTCGAAGCGTTCGAACTCGCGTATCAAATGCAGATGGAGGCGACCGATCTTTTCAACATCAACAAGGAACCCGAGGCCGTTCGCCAGGCCTATGCCGCGAACACGCCCCAGGGTCGGCAGATGTTGATCGCTCGCCGTTTGCTCGAACGCGGCGTTCGTTTCGTGCAAGTCTGGCATGGCGGTTGGGATAACCACGGCAATCTCGCGGTCGATTTGAAAAATCGCGCCGGCGAAATCGATCAACCGGTCGCCGCGCTCCTGGCCGATCTGGAACAGCGCGGCATGCTCGATGACACGCTGGTGATTTGGGGCGGTGAATTTGGACGTTCTCCTTCCGCCGACGCCAACGCGATGGCCGCGCGTCCGGGCCGCAATCATAATCGCGATGCCTTCAGCATTTGGATGGCCGGCGGCGGCATCAAAGGCGGCACCGTTTATGGCGAGACCGACGAATTCGGCGCCCGCGCGGTGACGAATCGCGTCGATGTCCACGATCTGCACGCGACGATTTTGCATCTGCTCGGCTTCGATCACGAGAAGCTCACGTATCGTTACAACGGCCGCGATTTCCGCTTAACAAATGTTTCCGGCAACGTGGTCAAGGCTGTCGTTGCCTAAGCCCATGAAATCGATCCTGTTCAGGTTTACGGCGCTGCTCTTTCTGGCGGCTTCGATCAATTCGCGCGCCGCATTGACTCCCGAGGAAACGCAATTCTTCGAAAAGAAAATCCAGCCCATCTTCGTCAACAATTGCTTCAAGTGCCACAGCGAAGCGGGCACGAAGGACGGCGGAAAAATCAAGGGCGGCCTGCGCCTCGACACGCGTGAAGGATTGTTCAAGGGCGGCGACAGCGGGCCCGTCATTTCCCCCGGAAAACCCGAAGCGTCATTGCTCATCAAGGCCGTTCGCTACGTGGACAACGATTTGAAAATGCCGCCGAGCGACAAGAAGCTTTCCGACGCGCAAATCGCCGATCTCGAAAAATGGGTGAAGATGGGCGCGCCCGATCCGCGCAGCGGCCCGGCCACGGTCATCGACCTTTACGCCATCGAAAAAGCCAAGGCGACCAATCATTGGGCGTTTCAAAAAATCGCGCCGCCGCAGCCGCCTTCCGTCGCCGACACGAACGGCTGGGTGCAATCGCCGATCGACAAATATATTCTCACCGAACTGCGCAAACAAAATCTCGCGCCTTCCAAAAAAGCGGACAAAGTCTCGCTGATTCGTCGCGCCACCTTCGATCTGATCGGCCTGCCGCCCACGCCGAAAGAGGTGGATGATTTTGTCGCGGACACTTCGCCCGAAGCCTTTTCGAAATTGATCGATCGCCTGCTCGACTCGCCGCGCTACGGCGAACGTTGGGGCCGCTACTGGCTGGACCTCGCGCGCTATGCCGACACCAAAGGCTCCATCCGCGACGAATCGTTCGTCGGCTCCTACACCTATCGCGATTATGTGATTCGCGCCTTCAACGAAGATTTGCCCTACGACAAGTTTTTGATGCAACAGATCGCCGCCGACAAAATTCCCGGCGAAGACAAACGCAATTTCGCCGCGCTCGGTTTCCTGACGCTCGGCAACACCTTCAATAATAACAACGACGACATCATCGCCGATCGCATCGATGTCGTTTCCAAAACCACGCTCGCTCTCACCATGACCTGCGCGCGCTGTCACGATCACAAATTCGATCCGATTCCCACGATGGATTACTATTCGTGGTACGGCATCTTCAACAGTTCTTACATGCCCGAGGATGGCATGATCATCGAGGAAGGGAGCACGAACAGCGAAGCCCAGGCTTTTTCCGCGCAGCTTCGCGAAAAAAAGAAAGCGCTCGAAGATTTCAAGAAAGGCGCCCGCGCGCAGGTTAAGAAAAAACTGTTCGCGTCCGGCGGCGATTACATGCTCGCCATTCGCGATCTCGAACATTCCACCAACGGCAACAACGGCGCGATTCGCAACAATCTTTTTGGCTCGCGCGGTTTGAATAATCGCTGGGCGGATGCGTGGACGGCGGAGTTGAAAAAAGCGCGTTCCGAACCGAGCCGGATCTTCGCGCCATGGATCGAGCTGGCCGATTTTCGCGACAGCGAATTCGCCGCGCGCGCGCCGTCGGTGCTTGCCAAATACCGCGGGGGCAACGTTAACCCCCAAGTCACCCGCATGCTTTTCCCCGCGCCGACCAGCGTGAAACAACTCGCCGCGCGCTATTCGCGATTGTTCTCCGAAATGGAAGCGCGTTGGGAACAAGCTGCCGCCGGCGCGAACCCGAACGCCGGACTGGCCGATGCGAGCTTCGAGGAAATTCGCCAGCTCTTCTACAAACCCTCGTCCAAGCTCCATGTTTCCGATGGTTTGATCGACGACATTTACAATCGCGACAACCGCATTCGCAATCGCGTGCGCGACATGGACCGCGCCATCACCGAATTCGAAGCGAGTCATCCCGGCGCCCCGCGTCGCGCCGTCGTGATGCTCGACAAAAAAGATCCGCGCGATTCGCACGTCCACATTCGCGGCAGCGCGAGCGACAGCGGGCCCATCGCGCCCCGTCGTTTTCTCGAAGTCCTTTCCGGCGACAATCGTCCCGTCTTTAAAAACGGCAGTGGCCGCTACGAACTCGCCCAGGCCATCGCCAGCCGCAGCAACCCGCTCACCCCGCGCGTCATGGTCAACCGCATCTGGCAGGAACATTTCGGCGAAGGCATCGTCCGCACGCCCAACGATTTTGGTGTTCATTCCGAAAAACCATCCCATCCCGCGCTGCTCGATTACCTCGCGTGGACCTTTATGGAAGACGGCTGGTCCGTCAAAAAAATGCACAAACGCATCATGCTCTCAAGCGCCTACCAGCAAAGCGCCGACGACAATCCGCGTTACGCGCAGATCGATCCCGGCAACCAACTCGTCTGGCGCATGAACCGCCGCCGGCTTGATTTCGAAGCCTTGCGCGACACCGTTCTTTATATTGGCGGCAAACTTGACACCACGATGGGCGGCCCGCCCGTGAAGCTCGACGCGGTGCCGTATCCCGAACGCCGTTCCGTCTATGGCCTCGTCGATCGCACCAAACTTCCCGGCATGTTGCGCGCATTCGATTTCGCCAATCCCGATCTTTGCACCGGCAAACGCGACGTGACCACCGTCCCGCAACAAGCGCTCTTCCTCATGAACAGCCCGCTGATTGTCGAGCAGGCCGTCAACCTCGTGAAACGTCCTGACTTCACCGCGATGACCAATCCCGAAGATCGCGTGCGCCTCTTATATCGCCTCATTTATCAACGCGCGCCGACCGACACCGAAATTCGCCTTTCCCTCAAATACGTCGACATCGAACCGCGCCTGCCCAAGTCTGCCATCCTCGGCGACACGCCCTGGGAATTCGGCATCGGCCAATTCGACACCGCCGCCAAACGCATCCGCAGTTTTGCGCCCATGGATTTATTCACCAACAACATGTGGAAAGCCGGCGTCGCCTCCCTCTCCGCCACCGGAGGCCACACCCCCTCCGTCGCGCAATCCGCCGTCGTTCGCCGTTGGACCGCGACCGCTGACGGACGCGCCACCATTGAAGGCAACCTGCAACACACCGGAACCGGCCTTGGCGTCCAGGGCCTGATCGTTTCCAGCCGTGGCGGCCCGTTGGGTTCATGGGCGGCCAATCATAACACCGTCCCCACTGCCGCCCCAGCCTTCGACATCCAGGAAGGCGACATCATCGACTTCATGGTCTTCTCTCGCGGCGGCGCCGCGGGCGACGACTTCACCTGGAGCCCCGTCATCATCGTCACCGACCCCGACGACCCCTCCACCGCCCCCCAACGCTTCGACGCCAACGCCGGCTTCGTCGGCGGCGCCACCTCCCGTTACCACCTCAACGCCTGGCAAAAATACGCCCAGGTCCTCCTCCAAACCAACGAACTCATCTTCGTTAATTAAGAACGCAATCGCGAATTCGAACAGCTCTTGAAATTCCGCGGGGTTTTGAACTGCGGCGGTCACCAATCCGGGACATCCCGCCAGAACCGAAGCGTCTCGCCCTATCCGGAAAGCCCGATTCACAAATCCTTAGAGCTGGAAACCGCGCGTTCACGGCGCTACGTTGCCGCGCACTTAATGCCGCGCCGCGCCCCGAGAAAAAAGTTTCACAGCCAACCCGGAGGTCTTCCCCATTCGGACAATCGTTGCCGCGCGATGGTGCGGGTGGATGGGGCCTACATTCGGAAAAAGATCAAGAAGGACTACGAAAAAGCGTTGCGCGACCTGGAGCAATCGCGGGGGCTTTTCGAGCAATTCGAACAGACGGATCGACCTCAGTTCACGCGCTGGTTTAGCAGTCATTTTGGAGCGTTGCTCACGGAATTGCGCGAACTCAATGCGAAGTTGGCGGCCGACGAATCCATCATTTTAATGGTGGAAAGCGAAGTGATGTTCGGTGGCGGCTCCTATGCCAGCGCTTACAAGCGCGTGATGGACCAACGGAACAATCCGGAACCCCCACCTCAGGAAGAGAGCGACGAGAAAGAGGATCGGTTCGACGAGGAGGCGGATCCAAAAAATTCCAAGGATTCGGACGATCCGTTCAAAGCCTTTTTCGATTCGCTCTTCGGCGAGGCGGAGCCTGAGGAAGAACCGCGCGAACGAGCTGGCTTCCGCGACAGGACGCGACCCAAGGCCGCCGAACCGGCGCAGGTTTCAAGACGGCTCAAGGAACTTTATCGCGCGGTCGTCCGCCGATTGCATCCTGACAGCCAGCGCGAAATGACGCCGCAAAAAACCGAATGGTGGCATCAGGCCCAGGCCGCCTACGAAGCCGGCGATGCGGACCAACTCGAAGTCATCCTCACCCTTTGCGAGATCGGCGAAGGCGGCACAACCGCCCATACCAGCGCCTCCCTGCTCCAACGCATCACCGCGCAATTAAAAAACTCCCTCCGCGCGATCAAACAACAAATCAGCCAACTCCGCCGCGAGCCCGCGTGGAATTTTTCCAAACGCGCTGACCGCACCGCCCTGGCCGAGAAAATCCGATCGGACCTGGCCTACGATCTGGGATTAACACGACAGCGCTGGCGACATGCCCAGGACCTGATCGCCAAATGGAAAATCGCCGCCGAAAAACTCAGGACCCCGCGCCGCCGAAAGGCGCGCCCGAAGCCCTACGAATTTCCATTTTAGGCGTGGAATCGGGAGCAAGTTGCCTGTTGCCAACCTGCGCTATTTCGCCGTCAAATATTTCAAGAGTTCCAATTGCTCGCGCGGTTGGAGGGCGTCGAGGAGGCCTTCGGGCATGATCGATTTTTCGCTGAGTTCGCGCTTGGCGATTTTGGTTTTGGGGACGGTGATTTTGTCGGTTTGGGTGCGTATGGTCACGGCGCTGTCGGTTTCGGCATTGAGGAGGCCGCTGACGAGTTCGCCGTCCTTGGTCTCGACGTTGGTCATTTGGAAATCGGCTCCGACCACGGCGTTGGGATCGATGACGTTTTCGAGGAAGTAACGGATGCCATGCTGCGCGCTGCCGGTCAGGTCGGGGCCGAAGAGAACGCCGTCATCGCCGAGCTTGTGGCAGGTCGCGCAGGTCTTCTTGAAGATTTCCCGACCGGCATTGGCGGAGTAAGCCCAGAGTGGCGCTTCGTTGAAAACCGTTTCGAGCTTGTCGATCTGCGCTTTTTTCTCGTCGCTGGTTTTGGTGAAGCGCCCCCAAACCGCCGTGGCGCGCTTTTCGACTTCAGCGTTGTTAAGCTGATTCAGTTGGCGAACGTGGAAAGCGGAGAGCTGGTCACGCCCGATTTTTTTGGCGGCGACGGCATCCAACAACGCCAGCGCATAGGCGGGCCGCGCGGTAAGAACATTCAATGCGGCTGCACGTTGATCGGGAGTCAGAGCCGAGAATCGTTCGATCAACGCTTTCGGAATTTCCGGCGAATCGTAGCGCGCGAGTTGGGGAATGACGGCGGGACGAAAATCCTTATCATCCAGCAACGCCACAAACGTGGGCAACGATTCCGCATCCTGCGCCCGCGTCAACACATCGAACGCATGCTTCCGATCATCGATCTTCGCGCCCGCATTTCCAAGGCTCGCGCGCAATTGCGGAAACCGCGAACGATCCCCGAACGAAGCCGCAATCCGTTCCGCCAAACGAACGATACGCGCATCCGAACTGGAATAAAGAGCAGGCGCAACTTTCCCCCAAGCCGCCGGTGCGCTGACATTCGCCCGCGTCGAAAGCGCATGGGCGATTCCCGTCAGCAATTTTCGTTGCTCCTCACCTTTCGTTTCGGCCAAATGCACAAGCACCGCGTTCAGCCCAGCTCCTTCCTTGGTCGAAGCATACCAATAAATCCAATCCGCAATCTGCGGAATCGCCGTCGTCTTCGCAATCGCCAACGCACGCGTCACGTTCGCTTCATTGGTCATTCGTTGAGCGATGCCTTGGTAGAGAAGCTTCGGAATGTTTCGATCATCCTTATCTTCGACATGTTTCGCCAAGGTTTTGGCGACACTCCATGAGGCTGCGTCGGGAAGGCGTGACATCGCAGAAAGGAGAGTGAGTCGCACCGTTGCGGATGAGTCTGTTTGCGCGATTTTCGTTAAGCGCGACTCGGTTTCCCACCGTGCGCGAAATCGAAGAGCCCAGGCACGAACGTAATCATCTTTGTCAGTCCAAGCAGCGGTAAAACCATTTTCGGTCCGTGGATCCCAAAAGATGGATAGAATTGAAACGCTATCCAACATCCAAAGCGCGTGAAGTCGTTGGACGGGATCGGGGTTATTGAGGACAGTCTCGTTAAGCATTTTTATCGCGTCTTCCATGCTTTGCGAAAGTGGCACTTTTGAGTCCGTTGTATGCCGGCCCGCCTTATCTTGCCTCAGATTTTCTTCCTGTCGCTCCTGCTCGAACCGTTCACTAAAAAGTCGGCGGGCCGTGCGTGCATGCCACTCGTTCCGATGCCCCTGAAATTTGACCAAATCGGTATTTAAGGCTTTGGACAGATCGACCTTCACCGGTTTGTAAGTCTTCTCCCAAACCATGCGGTAAAGGCGGCCGTTGGAGCGGTCCCAGCGTTCGGTGTTGGGGTTGTGGCAATGTTGTTGGTCGTACCAATCGATGAAATAGACGGCGCCGTCGGGGCCGTATTTGAGGGAGACGGCGACGTATTTGGGGTCGGTGCAGAAGAGCATGTCGTTCTCGGCGTGGACGGTTTCGTAGCCGCTGCCGACGCGTTTGTTGATCTCGCGGTTGATCTGGTGGCCGCCGAGGTTGTGCGTGAAGAGTTGGCCGCGAAATTCTTCGGGCCAGTTGTCGCCGTAATAAATCATGGTGCCGACGTGGCTGTGGCCGCCGTAAATGGCGTCGGTCCCGCGCGCGCCGGCGCCACCCGCGCCGTGATCGTGCTTGGCGCTGGCGAGGAGGTAGTTTTGGAATTCAGGAAAATCCTTCGGCGGATCAGCGATGATGTATGGGGCGTAATTCGCGTTGGCCTGGTTCCAAAATTGTCCGCCCTGGATGACATGCGTGATCCCGCCCCGGCCCCAGTAACTGCGGCAATGGGTCATGAAAAGCTGGCCGTGTTCGTCGTAATCGAGACCCCACGGATTGCTGCCGCCGTGGGCGAAAACTTCGAATTCGTGGCGAATCGGATGATAACGCCAGACGCCGGCGCGGAGTTCGGTGCGGTCGGAATCCTTCGCGCCGGGCTTGCCGATGTGCGCGAGATTGAACACGCCTTGAATGCCGTAAAGCCAGCCGTCCGGGCCCCACAGAAAACTGTTCAGACACTCATGCGTATCCTGAAAACCGAAGCCGTTGAGCATCACCTCCGGCGGGCCGTCGGGAACGTCGTCGTGATTTTTGTCGGGAATAAAAAGCAGTTCGGGCGCGGCTCCGATCCACACGCCGCCGTAGCCCACTTCGAAACCGCTGACCAGATTCAAACCTTCCGCAAAAACTTTCCGCGTCTCGAATTTTCCATCGCCATCCTTGTCTTCGAAAATAACGATTTTATCGAGACCTTCGCCTGCGGGACGTTTCGTTGGATAACTGTACGCTTCCGCAACCCAAATGCGTCCGCGCTCGTCGAACGTAAACGCGACCGGCTGTTGCAGATCGGGCTCGCCCAGCACAAGATCGACGCGAAAACCTTCCGGCACATACATCTGCGCCACCGTTTCCTCCGGGCCGGTTTTCGGCGGCGAGGCGATCGGATTTTTTTTGAGATGCCGTAGAACCGGAGACGATTGCAGCCGCGAAACATCCGGAAGCGGATCTTCGGCGCGCGCGGATGGAATTAACACCGAGAGCGCGGAGAACACAGAGAGCACCGAGAAGAACGTCGTGGATTTCGAGCGCATGATGAACGCATGGTAAACAGGAAGCCCCCGCCAAATCCATGCGATTCTCCGCAGCCCACTTAATGAGATGCCCTTCAATAAATTTGCCGTAGGATACCGAGCCCGATGCCTACGGGACGGCCCGGAAGGGTCAATTTAAAAAAAGGGGGGGGGG
>Ga0070686_100001189_pt1 | contig 14795 bp, 16 predicted proteins | sample KBSS23LmetaG_FD_65654 | JGI IMG/M metagenome (GOLD analysis project Ga0070686, IMG submission 65654) | Switchgrass rhizosphere microbial communities from Kellogg Biological Station, Michigan, USA - KBS S2-3L metaG | ecosystem: Host-associated > Plants > Roots > Rhizosphere ... | reverse complement strand
CCGCTCATCGTCTCGATCGCGACGCGTGCGCCGCTTGCGAGATCGATCGCGAGGCCGCGGTCGTCCACCGCAAACCGATCGGCGACTAAGTACATCGTGCCTCCTCGTGTGCGCGGCGGCGCGGTGCAAGAAGACGGCCCGCGCACGTTGCGACGCGCGATCGGCGCGCGGCTGGCCAGACGTTGAAAAAACTTCGGATAGAATGAACGGCCGATGCTGCGTTTTTTGACCGCCGGTGAATCGCACGGCAAGGCGCTCGTCGCGATCGTCGAAGGCGTACCGGCGGGTCTGTCGATCGATCTCGACGCGGTCACCACCGATCTTCGCCGCCGCCAGACCGGCTACGGCCGTGGTCGCCGGATGGTGATTGAATCCGATCGCGCGGAACCGCTGAGCGGCGTGCGGCACGGCGAAACCACGGGTGGACCGATCGCGCTGCTGATCCCGAACAAGGACTGGGAGAACTGGCAACGGACGATGCACGTGGAGGCCGAGATGCCCGCCACCGCATCAGGCGTCGAACGGCCACCGGTCACGCGGCCGCGGCCCGGTCACGCCGACCTCGCCGGCTTCGTCAAGTACGGCCACGACGACATGCGCAACGTGCTCGAGCGCGCCAGCGCGCGTGAGACCGCGGCCCGCGTCGCAGTCGGCGCGCTCGCCCGCCAGCTGCTCGCCGTCGTCGGCGCCGAGGTGGTCAGCCACGTCGTCGCGATTGGCGCGGCGGCCATCCACGATGCCGCGGTGGTGACGTTCGAGCAGGCGCAGGCGATTCCCGGCGACAGCGCGCTGCACTGCGTCGATGGCGATGTCGAGCGGCAGATGATCGCGCTCATCGACCAGGCGCGCGAGGCGGGCGACACGATGGGCGGCACCTTCGAGGTGATCGCGCGCGGCATCCCGCCGGGCCTCGGCAGCTACGTGCAGTGGGACCGCAAGCTCGATGGGCGCCTCGCCCAGGCGATGATGTCGATTCCGGCAATCAAGGCGGTCGGCATCGGCCGCGGCCCCGCGGTCGCGACTGTCCCCGGGTCGCGCGTCCACGACGAGATCGTGACCGGCGCCGGCCATCCGCCCGTCGGTGTTCGCCGTCCCACCAACAACGCCGGCGGCCTCGAGGGCGGCGTCACCAACGGCGAAGACGTGCGCGTCACCGGCTACATGAAGCCGATCTCGACGCTCATGACGCCGCTCCGCTCCGTCGATCTGACGACGATGACCGAAAGCCCCGCGGCCGTCGAGCGCAGCGACGTTTGCGCCGTTCCCGCCGCCGCCGTCGTCGGCGAAGCAATGGTGGCGTTCGTGTTGGCGGACGCATTAATCGAGAAATTCGGCGGTGACTCGATCGACGAACTCGTCGCCAATTGGAAAGCGTTCACAGACCGTACTTCGCAACGGTTCAAAGAACGCAAAGACCGCTAAGAGCGCAAAGGCAATTTTTTCAACGTTCTTCGTGCAAATGCGACCTTGCCAACGTCCTCGGCCGGACAGGAACGTGCTGACTGGCCCTGCTACTGGATTTGCAGATCTCGTCTCGCATGACAGACCTGCACGAGCTCCGCGACCGGCTCAATCAACTCTCGCATGTCATCATCGGTGCAGCGTTGGACGTTCACCGGGAAGTTGGTCCCGGAATGCTGGAGTCGGCATACGAAGCATGCCTCGCGTACGAACTATCCCGTCGCAGCTTGGCCTTCGAGAAGCAAAAGCCGATGCCGCTCGCATACAAGGGCATTCGACTCGCGTGCGGCTTTCGACTGGACTTCTTGGTGGAAGAACTCGTGGTGGTCGAAGTCAAGGCAATCGAACGAGTTCAGAAAATTCACCGGTCGCAGCTTCGTCATTACCTCAAGCAGACACACTTAAACCTCGGGCTTCTCATCAACTTCAACGTCCCTCTCCTGGAAGACGGTATACATCGTGTCGTCAATGGGTTCCCTGAATAGAGTCTTTGCGCTCTTTGCGTTCCCCGAATGATTCGCCCGATCCTGAGGTACGGAGATGCCACGCTCCACGCGACGGCGGGAACGGTCGACGAACTCACCCCTGACGTCGAACGACTGATCGACGACATGATCGAGACGATGTACGCGGCGCCCGGGGTGGGACTGGCGGCGCCGCAGGTTGGTGTGGCGCTGCGGATATTCGTCGTCGACGTCTCGGTGGGCCGCGATCCGAATGGATTGATCGTCATGATCAACCCCGAGTTCGTCGCCCGCGACGGCGTGCAGCTTGAAGAAGAAGGCTGCCTCAGCGTGCCCGGATTCAATGCGACGGTGGTCCGGCCCTCGCGCGCCGTCGTCAAAGGGCGCGACCGCAACTGGGAAGAGCGGACGCACGAGGGCACCGGTCTGCTTGCACGTGCCTTCCAGCACGAGATGGATCATCTCGACGGCATGCTGTTCGTCGACCGGCTGCGCGGCATCAAACGGGATCTGATCGTTCGCAAGATCAAGAGGCTCTCGCGCGCCGGCAAATGGTAGCCGCAGCGCTGCGCGTCGTCTTTTTCGGCACCCCGGAATTCGCCGTGCCGACCATCGACGCGCTCCTCGCCTCTCGGCACACCGTCGTCGCCGCCGTGTGCCAGCCGGATCGGCCGCGCGGCCGCGGCCACAAAGTCTCGATTGGCGCGGTCAAGGCTCGCGCGCTCAATGCCGGCGTCCCCGTGCTGCAGCCGGAGCGTCTCAAAGACGACCAGTTCCTGGCCGCCCTGCGCGAGGTCGAGGCCGACCTCGGCGTCGTCGCCGCCTACGGCAAGATCCTCACCGACGCCGTGCTCGCGATGCCGCGCCTTGGGCTGATCAACGTCCACGGCTCGCTGCTGCCACGTTATCGCGGTGCCGCACCGGTGCATCGCGCGATCATCGCCGGCGAACGGGAAACGGGCATCACGATCATGCGGGTGGTGAAAGCGCTGGACGCCGGGCCGATGATGGCAACCGCACGTCGCCCGATTGGCGCCGACGAGACGAGCGACGACGTCGAGCGCGACCTCGCACGAATCGGCGCGAGCCTGCTCGTCACCGTCGTCGACCAGCTTGCCGACGGCACGGTCCGCGAAACGCCACAGGACGATGCCGCCGCGACCTACGCGCACCGGTTGACGAAGGAAGACAGCCGCTTCGAGTGGGACTGGGCGGCGGCGCGGATTCACAACCTGATCCGCGGGCTGCGTCCGTGGCCACATGCGGAGACGTTCATCCACGGCCGCCGGTTGATCCTGCTTCGCTCGGCGGTCTCCGACGAACAGAGCGATGCCGCGCCGGGCACCGTGCTCGAGGCCAGGTCGGGCGATCTGGTGGTCGCTGCCGGATCGGGCCGCGTCCGCCTGCTCGAACTGCAGGCCGAAGGCAAGCGTCCGATGCCGGCGCGCGAGTTCCTGGCGGGACACCGTGTGTCTCCAGGCGACCGCTTCACCACCGTCACATGATCGGGCCGGCCCGCGTCGCCGCGTACGAGATCCTGAGCGCCGTCTCCGCTGGAAATGCGGATCTCCCGACGGCGATTGCTTTCTCCCGCGGCGGGCTGCACGACGATCGCGACCGCGCGCTGGCTGCGGAAATCGCCAGCGGCGTCCAGCGCTGGCGCGGCACGCTCGACCATCTCATTGCCGCGTTCTCGAAGCGGCCGCTGACGAAGCTCGATCCCGAAATCGTCGAGATCCTTCGCCTCAGCGCCTATCAGCTGCTGCACCTCACGCGCGTCCCGGCGTCGGCTGTCGTCGACGATGCGGTGAATCTGGTGAGGAGAGCGGGCAAGACGAGCGCGACCGGCTTCGTCAACGCCGTGCTGCGCGAGGTGTCGCGAAAACGCGCGGCGCTGCCGTTGCCGCCGCGTCCGGCCGATCGCGCCGACCGCGCCGCCGTGCTCGACTACTTCAGCATCACGCTGTCGCACCCGCGCTGGCTGGCGGCGCGATGGTACGACCGCTTCGGCTTCGACGTCGCCGAACAGTGGATGCAGTTCAACAACACGCCCGGGACGCTCACCCTGCGCGCCAACCGGCTGAAGGTGACCCGCGACGAGCTCGCCGCGCTTCTTCGCAGTCACCACGTCGAGGCGCACCCGGCTCCGTACGCACCCGACGCGCTGGTCATCGACGAGGGCTATCCGCTCCGGCTCGGCCTCGACGACAGCGGCATGTTCTTCGTGCAGGACGAAGCGTCGCAGCTCGTGGCGCTGCTTGCCGGCGATCCGCCGCCGCTGCGCGTCCTCGACACCTGCGCCTCGCCAGGCGGCAAGACGACGGCGATCGCGGCGGCGATGGCCGGTGAAGGGCTGCTCGTCGCCACCGATCTGCGCGATCGACGCATCAACCTGCTGCAGCGGACCGTCGCATTGAGCGGCGCCGGCAACGTGCGCATCGTGCAAACCGACCTCCGCAAGCCGCTGCCCTTCAGCCACCCGTTCGACTGCGTCCTCGTCGACGCGCCGTGTTCGGGACTCGGCACCTTGCGGCGCGATCCCGACATTCGCTGGCGCCGTCGCGAAAGCGACCTGCCCGCGCTCGCCGCCGCCGAGTTGACGATGCTGCGCCAGGCGGCGGACGGCGTCTCGCCAGGCGGACGCCTCGTCTACGCGACCTGCTCGAGCGAGCCGGAGGAGAACGAGCAGATCGTCGATGCCTTCGCGGCCGCGGCGCCGCAGTTCGTTCCGGTCGCGGCGAGCGCGGCGAGCGCGAGGCTCACGGATGCGCTCGTCGATGCGCGCGGATTCTTGCGCACCGAGCCGCATCGCCATCAGCTGGAAGCCTTCTTCGGCGCGGTCTTCGAACGGCACCGGTAGGCGGAGGCAGTCCCACCTGCCCGACCCGCCTGACCTGCCCGACCTGCTTGGCCGCTCCGTGTAGTACCATCGGCCTTTCCATGGCACTCAAGACCCGCGTCTGGTCCGCGGGCAAGCTCGTTCTGCTCGCCGGCGCGCTGGTCGCCACGTACCTCATCTTTGCAGCGGCGGCGATGCGCATCGCGCTCCGCACTCGTGAGGTCCAGGTTCCGGATTTCACCAACCGGACTGCGAACGAAGCCACGGCAATCGCCACCGATTTCGGCCTGGCGATGAAGATCGACGAGAGCCGCCGTCCCGATCCGAAGATTGCGGCCGGCCGCGTGCTGGCGCAGGAACCGGCGGCCGGGTCAGTCGCGCGGCAGCAGCGCACCGTCCGCGTGTGGCTCAGCGCCGGCCAGCGCGCCGCGACCGTTCCGCTGCTCGTCGGCGAAACCGAACGCACGGCGCAGCTCCGGCTGGCGCAGGATGGCCTGACGCTCGCCGACCTCTCCGAGATCCGATCGCACACCTTCGCGCAGGACGTCGTCGTCGCGCAGACGCCGCCGGCAAAAACCGCGAGCGAAAAGGTGGCGCTGCTCGTCAACCGCGGCGAGCGCGGCGCCAGCTACGTGATGCCCGATCTCATCGGCGTCAACGGCGATCACGCCGCCGAAATCCTGCGCAATCGCGGCTTCCGCGTCGCCGTCGTCGGGTCGACGCCGTATCCTGGCGTCGCCGCCGGGGTCGTGATCCGCCAGAACCCGCAGTCCGGGTTTCAGATCGGACCGGGCGAACCGATCTCGCTCGAGGTGAGCCGGTGACCGTGCAGATCGCTCCGTCGATCCTCTCCGCCGATTTCGCCGCGCTTGGCGAAGCGGTTGCGGCTGCCGAACGCGGCGGCGCCGACCTGATTCACGTCGACGTGATGGACGGCCATTTCGTCCCCAACATCACCATCGGTCCGCCGGTCGTCACGTCGCTGAAGCGCATCGCCAGGGTTCCGCTCGACGTCCACCTGATGATCGAGGAGCCCGACCGCTATCTCGAGGCGTTCGCTGAAGCCGGCGCCTCGATGCTGTCGGTCCACCTCGAGGTGCTGCCGCATCTGCACCGAACCGTGCACGCCATCCAGGCGCTTGGCGTCAAGGCGGGCGTGGTGATCAACCCGGCGACGCCGGTGGCCAGCCTGAGCGAGATCGCCGGCGACGTCGATTACGTGCTGGTGATGTCGGTGAACCCGGGATTCGGCGGGCAGACTTTCATCCCGCGCAGCGAGTCCAAAGTACGCGAGGTGCGTGCGCTGCTCGACCGGGCCGGCAACGCTGCGCCGGTCGAGATCGACGGCGGCATCGATCGCCACAACGTCGGCCGCGTGGTTGCCGCCGGCGCCAGCATCATTGTCGCCGGGTCGGCCATATTCCATGCGCCCGATCCGGAACGCGCCACGCGCGAACTGAAAGCCGCGGCGCTGGGCGCGACGACGACCGTTCCTCGATGAGCTCGGGAGCCGCCCCGCACTCCTCGTCGCGAATCCGCGTGCGCTACGCCGAAACCGACAAGATGGGCGTCGTCTATTACGCCAACTACTTCGTCTGGTTCGAAGTCGGGCGTACCGACCTGCTGCGCGAATCGGGCTGGAACTATCGCGAGATGGAAATCGACGGCTTCGCGCTGCCGGTGATCGAAGCGCACTGCACGTATCGCGAATCGGCGAAGTACGACGACGACATCGAAGTGCGAACCAGCGGCACGATGCTGTCGCCGGTTCGCGTCCAGTTCACCTACGAGGTGGTGCGGATGGCCGACGCCGCGACGCTCGCCACGGGCACCACCGTGCATGCCACGCTCGATCGCAACGGCAGACCCTGCCGTCTGCCGCCGCGCGTGCGGACCTTGTTTTCATAAGCGCGTCATGAGAGCACTGATTACCGGCGTTGCCGGCTTCATCGGATCGACGCTCGCCGAGCGGCTCATCGCCGACGGCGTCGACGTGGTCGGCCTCGATTGCTTTACCGACTACTACCCGCGGCCGATGAAGGAACGCAATCTGAGCGGCCTGCTCGCGAGCCGCGGCTTCCGCTTCGTCGAATCGCGGATCCAGGATGCCGATCTGCAGGCGCTGCTCGCTGATCGCACGCACGTCTTTCACCTCGCGGCGCAGGCCGGCGTGCGCAAGAGCTGGGGACGCGATTTCGCGATCTACACCGAGAACAACATCGAGGCCACGCAGGTGCTGCTCGAGGCGGTGATGAAGATGCCGTCGCTCGAGCGGCTCGTCTACGCCTCGAGCTCGTCGGTGTACGGCGACAACACCCCGATGCCGTTCCGTGAAGATGCGATGACCCAGCCGGTATCGCCGTACGGCGTGTCGAAGCTCGCCGCGGAACAGCTCTGCTACCTGTATTACGCAAATTTCAAGCTGCCGACCGTATCGCTGCGCTACTTCACCGTCTACGGGCCGCGGCAACGCCCGGACATGGGTTTCCATAAATTTTTGCGGGCGACGATCCTCGGCGAGCCGATCGCTGTCTACGGGGATGGCGAACAGACACGGGATTTCACGTTTGTGCAGGACATCGTATCGGCGAACATCGCCGCGTCGATAAAAGGGGTACCGGGCCGTGTGTACAATATTGGTGGTGGTTCGCGCGTGTCGGTGAACGAGGTGCTCGACCTCATCGGCCGGATCGCGGAGCGCCGACCGAACGTCCGCGTCGACTCCGTGCAGAAAGGCGACATGCGTCATACCTACGCGGACACCTCGCTGGCGCGCGCCGATCTCGGGTTTGCGCCAACTGTCGGCCTCGAAGCGGGGCTGACCGCAGAATATCAGTGGTTGAACGACATCCTTTCGTGATCGTCCGATTCGCGACCGGTATGCGGCTGGCTACGGCGATCGCCGCACTCGCGGTCGCAGGCGTCGCAGTGTCGGGGTGTGCGAGCCAGACCCGCAACGCGGTTCCCGCCGGCACGACCGAGCCTGACAAGTTCCTGTTCGACAAAGGGACGGCCGCCCTCAACGCGAAGAAATGGTTGACCGCGCGCGAGTTCTTCAAGCAGGTCACCGAAACCTATACTGCCAGCCCGTATCGCCCGGACGCCAAGCTTGGCATCGGCGACACCTATCTCGGCGAAGGCACGTCCGAATCGCTGGTGCTGGCGATCAACGAGTTCAAGGAATTCCTGTCCTTCTACCCGACGCACCGCCGCGCCGACTACGCGCAGCTGAAGCTCGGCATGGCGCACTTCCGCCAGATGCGCCATCCGCAGCGCGACCAGACCGAGACGCGCGAGGCGGTCAGGGAATTCGAGACCTTCGTCGCGCGGTATCCGGAGAGCAGCCTGCTGCCGGAAGCGAAACAGCACCTGCGCGAGGCGCGCGATCGCCTGAGCGAGGCCGATTACCTGGTCGGCTATTTCTACTACCGCCAGAAGTGGTATCCGGGCGCGATCGACCGTTTCAAGGTGCTCCTCAAGGACGACCCGGAATACACCGGGCGCGACGCGGTCTATTACTACCTCGCTGACTCGCTGGTGAAGATCAAGCAGGAAGCCGAAGCGCTTCCCTACCTCGAGAAGCTGATCGCCGAATTCGAAACGAGCGAGTACCTCGCCGAGGCACAGAAGCGAGTGACCGAGCTCAAGACGCAGTTAGCGGCTAAAACGTCAGGAGACTGAAGATGCGGTGCCACACCTGGGTGATGACGGCGGCGGTAGTGATGGCAGCGGCGGCTCCCGCTGCCGCGCAGAGCGACATGCCGGCGCTGACGCCGGTGCAGATCGCGCTGGCCTGCGCGCCGCCGCCGACGATCGACGGTGAACCCAATCACGTGCGGCACATCGTCGGCGCGCAAGACACCGCGGCGCGGACCGTCTTCGGCAGCCACGATCTCGTCGTCCTCGACGGCGGCGCGAAAGACGGGTTGCAGCTCGGCCAGTGGTTCTTCGTCAGGCGCGCCAACCGGTTCGGTATGTACGGTCCCGGCCATGGCCGCGGCGCCAAGACGCTCGGCTGGCTCCATGTCGTCGCGATCAACGATGCGACGGCGATTGCGCAGGTCGATCACACCTGCGGCGCGGTGATCGCCGGCGACTACCTCGAGCCGTTCATCGCTCCGGCCGTTCCCGCCGGTTTCGATACGGCGGAGACCAGCGGCGACCCCGATTTCGAGAACCTCGGCCGCATCGTCAACGGCAGCGAGGATCGCAGCACCTTCGGCGACGGCGACTTCGCGCTCATCGATCGCGGCACCGAGCAGGGGGTGGCACCGGGTCAGCGGTTCGCGATCTATCGCGACCTGCGCGTCGCCGGTCTGCCGCTCGCCAGCGTCGGCGAGGCGGTGGTCGTGTCGACCGGCGGCTCGGTCGCGGTGGCGCGGATCACGCGCGTCCGCGACGCGGTGATTGAGGGCGACTACGTCGCCGCAAGGAAGCCTTAAGTCTCAAGCCGCAAGAGGAAGCCTCAAGCCGCCTCACGCTGCCGGCTTATGCAGGCTTGCGGTTCGTGGCCGACTGGCTGTGGCTTGCGGCTTGGCTTGTGGCTTGAGGCTTGCGGCTCGTGGCGCCGCGTTCCCGCGCGGTCGGAAACGGCGCGACTCGCGGATGAAGAATGCGGGTGAAGCGGCGGAAGTAGTCGGCAGCCGAGGCCAGCGAGACGATCACTGCAATCCATAACGCCGCCTGGCCGATGCGATCGAGATAGAACTCGCGCATCCGGCCGTGGGCGAGGATCAGCGCCAGGATCGCGATCACCTGCGCCACCATCTTGATCTTTCCGAGCTGCGAGGCCGGAACCGCAACGCCGCGCGAGTAGGCCAGGCTGCGCAGGCCGGTGACCGCGAAGTCGCGCCCGAGCAGCACCGCCACCATCCACGCCGGCGCGAGATCGAGCTGGACCAGCGAGATCAGCGCCGCCAGCGTCAGCAGCTTGTCGGCCAGCGGATCGATCATCTGTCCGAGCGGCGTGATCTGCTTGCGGCGGCGCGCCAGGTAGCCGTCGGCCCAGTCGGTGAGCGACGCGATCGCGAAGATCGCCGCGCCGACGATTTCGTTCGGCACGCCGAAAATCTGCCGCCCTTCGAACTTCGTCAGCAGCACCACCACGAGCAGCGGCACGAGGAAGATGCGCGTGAGCGTGAGCGAGTTCGGGAGGTTCATGAACGGCCCGTATCGCCATGATAACATCGGCGGGTTGTCATGAAGGCGATCCTGCTCGCAGGCGGCAAGGGCACGCGGCTGCGTCCGCTGACGATTCACACCCCGAAGCCGATCGTTCCGATCTTCGACCGACCGTTCCTCCACTATCAGCTCGATCTCCTCAAGCAGGTGCCGGAGATCGACGAAGTGATTCTCAGCCTCAACTATCAGCCGCGGCGCATCGAAGAGATCTTCGGCGACGGCAGCGAGAGCGGCCTGGCGATCCGCTATGTGGTCGAGCCGGCTCCGCTCGGCACCGGCGGCGCGGTGCGCTACGCCGGCGAGTCGCTGCACGACTCGGTGGTGGTGTTCAACGGCGACGTGCTCACCCAGGTTGATCTCGGCGCGGTCATCGCGCTGCACCGCGAGCGCAAGGCGAAGGCGACGATCGTCCTCACGCCGGTCGAGAACCCGAGCGCTTACGGTCTGGTCGAGACCGACGCCCACGGCAACATCCAGCGCTTCCTCGAGAAACCGAACCCCGACGAGATCACCTGCGACACGATCAACGCCGGCATCTACGTGCTCGAGCCCGACACGTTCGATCGCATCCCGAAGGACACGCAGTGGTCGATCGAGCGCAGCTTCTTCCCGTCGCTGATCGAGCGGCGTGAAACCTTCGTCGCCTACGTGTATCGCGGCTACTGGATCGACATCGGCACGCCCGAGAAGTACATGCAGGTGCACCGCGACATCATGGACGGCCGCTATGTGAGTCACAAGTCGTCGCCGTTCGTCACCGCGCCCGGCGCCGCGTGGGTCTCGCCCGACGCGCGCATCGAAGAAGGCGCCCGCGTCGACGCTCCGTGCTTCGTGGACGAGGGCGTCGTCGTCAAGGCCGGCGCCCACATCGGCCCGTACAGCGTGGTCGGCCGCCACTGCCATATCGAGGAGCACGCGCACCTCGATCGCGCGATCGTCTGGGCGAACAATCGGATCAGCCAGGAAGCGACCGTCCGTCGGTCGATCCTCGGCCGTCACTGTCATATTGGCCGCAGCGCGCTCGTCGATGAAGGCGTCGTGCTCGGCGACAAGTCGGTGGTCACCGACTACAGCCGCCTGTAACCATGCAGATCAATCCCGAGATCTTCAAGGCCTACGACGTTCGCGGTGTCTATCCCGGTGAAGTGAACGAGGCGGGCGCGCGCGCGATCGGCGCTGCCTTCGCCGCCTACCTGAAGGCGAAGCGGATCGCCGTCGGCCGCGACATGCGGCTCTCTTCTCCGGCGTTGGCGGCCGCCTTTATCGAGGGCGCTACGTCGCAGGGCGTCGACGTCGTCGACTACGGAATGATTCCGACCGACATGCTCTATTTCGCGGTCGCGCGCGACGGGCACGACGGCGGCGTCCAGGTGACGGCGTCGCACAATCCGAAGCAGTACAACGGGATGAAGATGGTGCGCCGGGAGGCGTTTCCGCTGAGTGGCGAAGAAGGCCTCGTCGAGATCCGCGAGATGATCGCCACCGACACCATCCCGGCGGCGGCCGCGCGCCGCGGTCAGGTGACGACGAAGAACGTGCTGGCCGAGTACGTCGAGCACGTGATGTCGTTCATCGACCCCGCCGTGATCCGCCCGTTCAACGTCGTGCTCGACGCCGGCTGCGGGATGGGCGGACTGGTCGCGCCGAAGCTCTTCGAGCGGCTCCCCTGCCGGACGACGCCGCTGTGCTTCACGATCGACGGCACCTTTCCGACGCACGAAGCGAACCCGCTCATCGAGGAGAACCGGCGCGACATCGTCGAACGCGTCGTGGCCGAAAAGGCCGACATCGGGATCGCGTGGGACGGCGACGCCGATCGCTGCTTCTTCATCGACGGCACGGGGGCGTTCGTTTCGGGCGACTTCGTGACCGCGCTGCTCGCCGAGGCGTTCCTGCTGAAGCATCCGGGCGCGACGGTGATCTACGACCTGCGCGCCAGCTACGCCGTCAGGGACACCGTCGAACGCTACAAGGGCCAGTCGCTGATGAACCGCGTCGGGCATGCGTTCTTCAAGCGCCGCATGCGCGAGACCAACGCCATCTTCGGCGGCGAGGTGACCGGGCACTATTACTTCCGCGACAACTTCTACGCCGACAACGGCTTCATCCCGGCGCTGCTGATGCTCGAGCTGATGTCGAAGAAAGGCCAGAGCCTGCACGACCTGCTCCAGCCGCTGAACGCGAAATACTTCATCTCCGGCGAGATCAACACCAAGTTGAAGAGCATGGCCGACGTGCCGGCCAGGCTCGATCTGATCGCGGCGAAGTTCGCCGACGGCCGTCAGTACAAACTCGACGGCCTCTCGGTCGAGTACGACGACTGGCACTTCAACGTCCGGCCGTCGAACACCGAGCCGCTGCTGCGGCTCAATCTCGAGGCGACGACGCCCGACCAGATGGCGCGCCGCCGCGACGAGGTGCTTGCGCTGATTCGGTCGTAGCGTGTTATAAAGGACGCGAGTTTCCGGAGCGCGAGCCTTTCAGGCGAGCGGGCTTAGTACAATGGTAGTACAGAGGCTTCCCAAGCCTCGGACACGGGTTCGATCCCCGTAGCCCGCTCCATCAACCTTCTCTCTTCACAAGTACTTCCGTTCGACGCCTTCCGCGTGTCCAAATATCTTCGATTTTTTCCACGCTTTCCGCGCCGAATTCGCGTCCGTCGAGCAACCGGATCGCGTCTTCCGTGGCCGCCGGACTCAGGTGCATGTAGCGCTGCGTCGTCGAGAGATCCGCGTGGCCGGCGAGTTCCTGGATCGCCCGCGCCGGCGCGCCCCGCATCGCCAGGTGCGAACAGAACGTGTGCCGCAGGATGTGCACGCCCTGCTCGATGCCGGCGGCGCGCTGCGCCGCGCGAACGGCTTTGATCACGCGATCGCGGGTGATCGGCGCGCCGCCGGACACGCACAACACGCGATCCGAGCGGAGATGCCGGCGCCGCCTTCAGCGCCGCCGTCAGGCGCTGCGTCATCGGCAGCTGCCGTGACCGGCCGCCCTTCGGCACCGTGACGTGACCCAGCCAGTCCGATCGCTGCACGGTCACACGGCGCGCCTGCAGGTCGACGTCGCCCCACTCGAGCGCGACGATCTCGCCGAGCCGCAGGCCCGCGTCACCGCCCAACAGGATCATCAGGTAGGTCTCCGCATTACGTTTCCTGGCGATCGTCAGCAGCCGCTCGTACTAATCGAAGTCGTGGAAGCCCATCGTCTTCCTGGGGTTCGGCAGCAACCTGATCGTGCACGGCAGCCGTTCGAGCTCGCCCACTCCACCGCCTTCTTCAACAACGTGCTCAGCAGCGTCAGCACGTTGTTCACGGTCTTCGGTGCGCGATCCGCCAGCGCCAGCTTCAGACGCTGCACCTGCTCGTTCGTGATCGCGTCCAACCGTTTCGCACCGAGCGCCGGAACCAGGTGCCACTTCAGGATCGATTCTGTCGCAGCAATGCCGCTCGGCTTGTGACGGTTCGCACGCGCGTGACCGTCAACGAATCTCGGCGCGAATGCTTCGAGTGTCGGCACCTCCCTCTTTGCTGCGGGCGGACCGTGCTGCAGGAGATATCGCTCCCGGTCCTGCGCCCATCGTTGAGCCGCCGACTTCGAGAAGCGCGAGGCTCGTTTCCGCTCTCGATAATGCGACCCGTTCGGAAGCAGGACGGTGATGTCCACCTCCCACCCTCCATGTCGGTACGGTCGTAGTGTGACGCTCATCGCCGGTCACTCCTCCGGCGATGGCGCGCGCTTCTGGTGCAGCCAGTCGAGCAGGTCGGCGCTGCGCACCAGCACGCGGCGACGAATGCGCACGACACCAGGCAGCTGGTGCCGCGCGATCATCGCGTAGATCGCACGCCGGCTGGTGCGCAAGAGATCGGCCGCCTCGTCGATGGTCAGCAGCAATGGCAGGCGGGGTGCCGCTGCCGTGTCGTGCGACGCAGATTGGTCAGTAGCACGCGAAATCCTCATCACGCGCCCTCCGCACAAAGTTCGCCGGCGAATTCCCCGGCGCAGGTGTTGAGCGATTCGCGCCTCAGCGCGCGGGCCGTTCAGGCGACGCGCTGCAATCGATCACGGCGCGTGATGAGGGACTCTGCCGACATCAGGCTGCGGAAGATGTGTTCCGCGGGGCGGCCGCAGCGTGTGTGCGACCGATGCTGCAGCAAATCGTGCACGCAAACTATTGCGTGCGATGCAGCCCTTGTTGTGAACCGGGTGGCTGGCGGGTCGAGGCCCTGGAGCGTCGACCCGCAGCGCTTCACGTCGGGCGACGTGAAGGGGTGCCGTGTGGGCACGAACGTGACAACTTCAAAATACGCCTCGAAGGCACCACTGTCAACGCGTGAGTGGTCGCCGCGCCGGCCATGGCGCAAATGCTGTCCGTGAGCTGCGCGCAGGCGACGTCAACGCCCGAAGGCCGCGCGGCACGCGCGGTCGGAGCGCAGCGATGTTCGCGGAGAGCGTTGACGTCGCCGAGCACAGCTCGACACTCGAGTGCGCGATGGACGCGCAGCTGATTCCGCCGCAGACGGGTAAGGAAACCGTATCTCATTGGCGCGCAGATCTGGTTGCTAAACAAGCGGCAGAACACCGTCGAGAACGACGCCCTGGGGGCGCGCCTGTCGCCGTCGTACGCATGCGATCTGCTGCGGCAGATCTGCACTGACGCTCGACACCGCGCGCCGGCACCAGCAACGGCGTCAGCGACTGGCAAGAGATGGCGTGAACGACCCTCCGATCGCGCACCGGGGCAGGCGTCGGGTGCGCGGCATGGGGTCGTTCACGCCATCTCTTGCGCGTGTACTCCCGCCGTTGCTCATGCCTCGGGCGGCACAGAACGCCGCCCGTACGACACGCTGACC
>Ga0070686_100001188_pt1 | contig 14798 bp, 11 predicted proteins | sample KBSS23LmetaG_FD_65654 | JGI IMG/M metagenome (GOLD analysis project Ga0070686, IMG submission 65654) | Switchgrass rhizosphere microbial communities from Kellogg Biological Station, Michigan, USA - KBS S2-3L metaG | ecosystem: Host-associated > Plants > Roots > Rhizosphere ... | reverse complement strand
CGTCCGCAAAGCATTTGGTACACCTCCGTCACGGGCATCTGGCAAACGGCCTGGCTCGAATCGGTGGACTCGCTGTCGGTCGAATCGATGACCCTCGTTCCGAACATCGACGACAACACATTGAAGGTCACGGTGAAGCTGCGCGGCAACGCTGCCAACGCCACGATTGAAGCGGTCGCCAGCGAAGGCGGCAAGGGCGCGGGCACAAGCGGTCAGCCGTTTTCGATTCCGATCAAAAACCCGAAACTCTGGTCGCCCGATTCGCCTTTTCTTTACACCCTGAAACTAACGGTGCGGTCCGGCAGCAAAATTACCGACACTGTTAATTCCTATTTCGGCATGCGCAAAATCGCGCGCACGAATGATGAAAAAGGCGTGCAGCGCATTTTCCTCAACAACAAGTTCCTCTTCGAATTCGGCCCGCTCGATCAAGGCTGGTGGCCCGACGGCCTCTACACCGCGCCGACCGACGAAGCGCTGCGTTACGATATCGAGATGACGAAAAAGTTCGGCATGAACCTCGCGCGCAAACACGTTAAGGTCGAGCCGGACCGCTGGTACTATTGGTGCGACAAGCTCGGCCTGCTCGTCTGGCAGGATATGCCCAACGGCGATCGACACATCAGCCCGCGCGATCCGGACATCAAACGCACGGAAGCTTCGGCGAAGGATTTCGAGCTCGAACTCAAGCGCCTGATCGATGGCCGCCGCAATCATCCGAGCATCATCATGTGGGTCCCCTTCAACGAAGGCTGGGGCCAATACGACACCGCGCGCATCACCGATTGGGTGAAGCAGTATGATCCCTCGCGCCTCGTCATCAATACCAGCGGGTGGTCCGATCGCGGCGTCGGCGACGTCAATGACATGCACTCCTATCCCGGTCCCGCCGCGCCCAAAGCCGAACCGAATCGCGCCATTGTCCTTGGGGAATTCGGCGGGCTCGGCCTGCCCATCAGCGGCCACACCTGGCAAGCCGAACGCAACTGGGGCTACCGCAGCTTCACCAACGCCCCCGCGCTCACGGAGGCTTACGTGAACCTCATCGACAAGCTTCATCCGCTCATTGGCTCGCCGGGTCTTTCCGCCGCCATCTACACGCAAACGACCGACGTTGAAATCGAAGTTAACGGCCTCATGACCTATGACCGCGCGCTCGTGAAAATGGATTTGAATCGCATTGCCGCCGCGAATCGAAAACTGTACACCCCGCCGCCACCGCCCGTCGCTACGATTGATTCCAAAGTAAAATGATTCGCCTTCGAATCACTCTTATCTCGACTCTGCTTCTTGGGATGTTTGCGTTCTTGCGGGCGTCGTCCGGACAGCAGACCTACTGCAATCCGCTCGATATCGATTACAAATACAACTTCGAAGAAAAGTGGCGGAGCATCTCGTATCGATCCGGCGCCGACCCCGTCATTATCAATCACAACGGCGCCTATTTTCTTTTCGGCACGATCGCGAATGGTTTTTGGCGCTCGAAGAATTTGCGCGATTGGGAGCATGTACGTCCGCAAGGGTGGCCCGACCGCGATGTCGTTGCTCCCGCCGCGCTATCGGCCAAAGGAAAACTTTTTCTCTTTCCATCCACTTACGAACAGCGGCCCATTTACGTTGTCGAAAATCCGGACGCCGCGATTCCAAATCTCGTCGTTTACAATGGCGAACTTCCTTTTCTGCCCGGCGCGCAAGGCCCTTGGGATCCCGCGCTTTTCCACGACGACGCTTCCGACAAATGGTTCATGTATTTCGGCTCCTCCAATTTCTATCCGATCTACGGCATCGAGTTGGATGAATCGAAAAAGCTCGGTTACGTCGAGAAGGCGCGCGAACTGATTTTGCTCAAACCCGAACTTCACGGCTGGGAACGTTTCGGCCGCGACCATCGCGACACCATCAAGCCTTTCATCGAAGGCGCGTGGATGACCAAGCACAACGGAAAATATTATCTGCAATACGCCGGCCCCGGCACCGAACACAACGTTTACGCCAATGGAACGTACGTCGGCGACACACCGCTCGGCCCATTCAACTATGCGCCGAACAACCCCATTTCCTACAAGCCCGGCGGCTTCGTGAACGGCGCCGGCCACGGCAACACCTTCCAGGATAACCACGGCAATTTTTGGAACACCGGCACGCCCTGGATCGCGGTGAACTACGATTTCGAACGTCGCATCGCCATGTTTCCCGCCGGCTTCGATAAGGATGGTCTGATGTTTTCCTGCACGCGCTTCGGCGATTTTCCACAGCGCATCCCGACTTCGAAATGGCAACGCCCCGAGGAACTTTTCACCGGATGGATGCTTCTCTCCTATCGCAAACCAGCCGTCGCCAGTTCCACGCAATATCCCTTCGCCGCCGCCAATGTGACCGACGAAAATCCCCGCACCTATTGGCTCGCGCAAACCAACCGCCCCGGCGAAACGATCACCATCGACCTCGCCAAAACCTGTGAAGTCCGCGCGATTCAAATCAATTTCACCGATTACAAAAGCGGCCTCTTCGAGAGCGGTCCCGACGTGTACACCGATTTCCGACTGCGCCATTCCAACGACGGCGCCACCTGGCAAACTCTTCCACCGCTTCCCGGAAAAAAGCGCGATCGTCCCAACGCCTACATCGAATTGCCCGGCGCCATTTCCGCGCGTTACGTCCGTTACGAACACCTGCACATCGGTTCGCCCAACCTTGCCATCAGCGACATTCGCATTTTCGGCAAATCCGACGGACCCGCGCCCGAAACTCCGACGCACCTTCAAGCGGGCCGCGACGCCGATCCGCGCAACGCCTTCGTCACCTGGCAGGAGGTGCCCGGCGCCGTTGGCTACAACATCCTCTGGGGCATTGCGCCCGACAAACTTTACAGCGTCTATCAAGTTTGGGCCGACCAACGTCCCCGCCAGGAAATTCGCGCCCTCACCCTCGGCCAAAAATATTCCTTCGCCATCGAAGCCTTCAACGAATCCGGCGTCTCCAAACCCAGCGAAACCGTCAACATCGAATGATCCGCATGGGACGCGCCGATCTCCTCATCGCGTTTTTCATCTTCTTCGCCGGCTGCGCGCCCCTTCCAAAAAAATCCGTCGGCCCTTCTCTGCGGATTGCCACCTACAACGTCAATAACGGCAACAATTCCGCCGCCCTTGTTTCGACACTGGCGCAAATCAACGCCGACATCCTCTGCCTCCAGGAAGCCGATGAATTTCAGGACGCCTACCGCCAAGCCCTCACCAACACCTTTCCCTACATTTACATCAAGCCCTCTGAATCCAATCCCGGCGCCGGTTACGCTTTCCTCTCCAAATTTCCGGGACACGAAATTGCCTGGATAAAATCCAACGATTGGTTCGGCGGCTGGATCGTGAAATTCGAAACGCCCCTGGGCCCGATCCAAATCCTCAACGTTCACCTTCACCCGCCCGTCAAATACCGCAGCTGGATCAAAGGCTACTTCCTCACCCGCCAGGATCGGCTCCGCGAAATCCAGGAATTTTTCCCCGCCGCCGAACACGACACACCCCTGATCGTCGCCGGAGATTTCAACGACACCTCCCACAGCCGCGCGATCCGCTTCCTGCGGCGCAAAGGATTCACCGACGCCCTGCCCCGTTTCGATCACACCTCCCCCACTTGGACCTGGCGCATCGGCCCCCTCAAACTCCGCCGCCGCATCGACCACCTCGTCTATTCTCCCCAACTCGACTGCATCTCCGCCGAAGTAAAACCGATCGGTTCCTCCGATCACTTTCCCGTGCTCGGAACATTCGTGCAAAATTCGGCGCCCAACCATTGAATGGGCTTGAGTTCAACGGATCGGATCGAGTAGAGCTTTGGAACTTCTGTGAACAAATTCCGCGCACGCAATGAATCGCACCGCTGTCATTAATGTCGTCGGGTTGACGCGCGGACTGCTGTCGGCGGAGACAACGCCGCGGCTGTATCAATGGGCGCGGTCCAATGCACTAATGGTGACAAGCATCGCGCCCGCATTCCCGGCGGTGACCTGCACCGCGCAATCGAATTATGTGACGGGCAAACTTCCGCGCGAACACGGCATCGTTGCCAACGGTTGGTACAATCGCGAGCTGGCCGAGGTTCAATTCTGGAAGCAATCGAACCATCTCGTCACGGCCCCGAAAATTTGGGACACGTTGCGCGCCGCAAATCCCAACTTCACCTGCGCAAAACTTTTCTGGTGGTATAACATGTATTCCACCGCCGATTACACCATCACGCCGCGCCCGATGTATCCCGCCGATGGTCGCAAAGTTTTCGACGTTTACACCTGGCCGTTTTCGATTCGACCCGAGATCAAACAAGCGCTCGGTGAGTTCCCCTTCCCCGCCTTTTGGGGACCGGCTGCGGGCAGCGACACGAAGCAATTCGCCGCCGACGCCGTTTCGAAATGGATCGCCGCATCAGCCAAATGGATCGAGGACAAATATCAACCGACGCTAAGCCTGGTTTACCTGCCGCACCTGGATTACAATCTGCAACGGCTCGGCCCGAATCATCCCGAAATTGCGCACGACCTCCACCGCATCGATGCCATCGCCCACGACCTGATCCAATACCTCGAAGCGCGAGGTATCCAATGCATCTTGCTTTCCGAATACGGAATTACGCCCGTCGATACGCCCATTCACCTGAACCGCCTCTTCCGCCAAAAAGGTTGGTTGACGATCAAAGACGAACTCGGCCTCGAACTCCTGGATTGCGGCGCCAGCAAAGTCTTCGCCGTCGCCGATCACCAGGTCGCGCACATTTACATCAACGACAAATCGATCGCGCCCCAAATCTTCCACCTCCTCAGCCACACCGCCGGCATCGAACGAATCCTCGACGGCCCCGGCAAAAAGGACCTTGGCATCAACCACCCCCGCTCCGGCGACCTCATCGCGATTTCCAAACCCAACGCCTGGTTCACCTATTACTACTGGCTCGACGACGCCCTTGCCCCCGACTTCGCCCGCTGCGTGGATATCCACCGCAAACCCGGCTACGACCCCGTCGAACTCTTCATCGATCCAGCGATCAAATTCCCCCTCCTGAAAATCGCCACCAAGCTCCTCCAAAAAAAACTCGGCTTCCGCATGCTCATGGACCTAATTCCCCTCGATGCCACGCTCGTCAAGGGATCGCACGGCCACCCCACCATCGACCCAATGGAACAACCGTTACTTGTCGCGCCGATTCAACGGAGCGGGCCGGTTTCGTCAGCAGACATTTTCGAAATTATTCGCGAAGCAGTAATCCCGAAGTAATCGAATTCTGAAAAACGTTTATCCGCCGCAGTAGGCTCTTTCCCCGATTGACCGGCGGGCAGAAAATTGCGATGCTGAATCCGATCCAACAGGCCTGCGTCCAATCGCTTGAGGCTTGTTGAAACGTGTTTAGAATGGCGTTGTTTTTTCTTAACGATCGGCTGCGATCCTGCCTTTGGTGTGGAGCGTTGGGAATTTTGTCACTGTTGTCTCTCGCACCGCGCGCCGCGGATTCCGACGAAATCGATTGGGCTAAGGAACGACAATTCTGGGCGTTCCAGGCGCCGAAAACTCCCGACCGTCCGGCGGTCAAAAACCGACGCTGGCCGCGGCAGGAGTTGGATTATTTCATTCTCGCGAAACTCGAAGGAACCGGTCTTTCGCCCAGCCTCGAAGCGGACAAAACGACATTGCTGCGGCGCGCAGCTTACGACATCACCGGCCTTCCGCCCGAGTCGAATGTGGCCGAGGATTTTCTGAACGATCGGCGCGGAGATGCTTACGAACATCTCGTGGATCGCCTTTTGAATTCGGCGTCGTTCGGCGAACGGCTCGCGAGCATGTGGTTGCCTCTGGCGCGTTACGCCGAAGACCAGGCGCACCAGGTCGGCAGCGATACGAAGTTTTTTTATCCGAACGCCTACAAATATCGTCAATGGGTGATCGACGCCTTCAACCGCGATTTGCCGTACCAGGAGTTCGTGAAGATGCAAATCGCGGCGGATAAATATGCGGACCCAACGCCGGAAAATCTCGCGGCTCTCGGCTTCATCGGGCTCGGCCCCAAATATTACAATCGCGACCGCCTCGAAGTCCAAGCCGACGAATGGGAGGACCGCGTCGATACCGTCACCCGCACCTTCCTCGGCCTCACGGTCGCCTGCGCTCGTTGTCACGATCACAAATTCGATCCGATCACGCGCGAAGATTATTACGGCCTCGCCGGAATTTTCGCTTCGACGAAAATGATCAATCGCGATCCCAATTCGACCACCAACGAACCGCCGAAGGAAGTCACCAAGGAGAACGAAAAGGCCAAGGAAATGTCGCGCTCCACGATCCACATGATCGAAGAAGGCGACCCGCACGACCTCAACGTTTTCATCCGCGGCAACGTCAATCGCAAAGGCCCCATCGCCCCGCGCGGCTTTATCAAAGTCCTCGCCCGCGAAGATCAACCGCCCGTCAAAGAAGGCAGCGGCCGCAAAGAAATCGCCGCCGACATCGCGGATTGGAAAAACCCGCTCGTCGCCCGCGTCATCGTCAACCGCGTTTGGGCCCTCATGACCGGCGCGCCCATCGTCGAGTCTCCCAGCAACTTCGGCCACTCCGGCCAACTCCCCTCCAATCCCGAACTCCTCGATCATCTCGCCACGCGCTTCATCGCCGAAAACGGTTCGCTCAAAAAACTCGTGCGCGAAATTGCGCTATCCGCAACCTATCGCCAATCCTCCGAAGCGACGCCGAAAATGCTCGCGCTCGATCCCTCGAATCGCTTGCTCAGCCGCATGAAACGCCGCCGCCTCACCGTCGAACAATGGCGCGACACCGTTCTCGCCGCGACCGGCGAACTCGAACGCGAAGGCGGCAAGTCGCTCGAATTGGACGATGCGAAAAATTTTCGGCGCACCGTTTACGCCCGCATCAGCCGCCTCGAACTCAACAGCTTTTTGACCTCCCTCGATTATCCCGACGCCAATGTCCACGCCGAAAAACGCGCCATCACGACCACGGCGATGCAAAAGCTTTTTCAGATGAACAGCCCGTTCATGACCGCGCGCGCGAAAGCTCTCGCCGGGCGCTACGAACCCGAACTCGGCATCCAATCCCTTTACAACGCCCTCTTCAATCGCTCGCCCGACGCCGAAGAAATTCGCCTCGCGCGCGCGTTTTTGAAAAAGCCGTCCACCTCAAAACTGAGCCGCTGGGAGCAATATTGCCAGTCGTTGCTCATCTCGAACGAACTTTTATATGTCGATTGATCCCATCTTTCGCACGTTGACCGGTCCGCAAATCGTGACGCGCCGCGAAATGCTCGCGCGCATGTGCTCCGGATTCGGCCTCGCCGCCGCCGCCCAACTCCTGGGCCAAAACAGTTTTGCCTCATCCGCCAGCGCCAACCCCGCGTGGCCCAAGGGCGGTCTCCACCACGCCGCCAAAGCCAAGCGCGTCATTTTCCTTTTTCTGAACGGCGGACCTTCCCACGTCGATACCTTCGATCCGAAGCCGGACCTCCAAAAAGTTCAAGGCCAGCAACCCGAAGGCGAACTCTTTAAGAAGAGCAAAGGCTCCGGCTACATGCCCTCGCCGTTGCAGTTTGCCAAATACGGCCAGAGCGGAATCGAAGTCAGCGAATCGCTCCCGCACCTCGCGAACGTCATCGACGACTGCTGCGTGATTCGCTCGATGAAAACCGATGTGCCGAATCACGAGCCCGCGCTCATCCAGATGCACACTGGCAACGTCCAACCCATCCGCCCCTCGATGGGCTCGTGGGTTCTCTACGGCCTCGGGACCGAAAACGAAAATTTGCCCGGCTACGTTGTGTTGCGACCGAGTCCCAAAATTGTTGTCGGCCCTGCCCTGTGGAGCAACAGCTTTCTCCCCGCCGAATTCCAGGCCGCCAGCGTCATCACCAAAGACATGGCCGTCGATAAACTCATCGCGAACATCAAAAACAACTCCATCAACGACGCCGAACAACGCGAACAAATCGACCTCGTCCAGGCCCTCAACCATCGCCACGCCGCACTGCGCCAAAACGATTCCGAACTCAACGGCCAGATCAAAGCCATGGAAACCGCGTTCCAAATGCAGAAGCGCGCCATGACCACCTTCGACATCAGCCGCGAACCCCAACACGTCCGCGACGCCTACGGCAACTCCACCTTCGCCCGCTCCTGCCTCCTCGCGCGCCGCCTCGTTGAAGACGGCGTCCGCTTCGTCACCGTTTATTACACCGCCGACTCCAACAACCAGCCGTGGGACACCCACTCCAACCACGACGAAACCCACAAAAAATTGTGCGCCGACGCCGACCAACCGAGCGCCGCCTTGATCGCTGACCTCAAACAACGCGGCCTTCTCGACGACACCCTCGTCATCTGGGGCGGCGAATTTGGGCGCACCCCCTACGCCGAAAACCGCAAAGACGAAAAGAGCGGCCGCGACCATCACCACACCGCCTTCTGCACCCTCCTCGCGGGCGGCGGCGTCAAAGGCGGCCTCGCCTACGGACGCAGCGACGAATTCGGCATGAACGCCATCGAAAACCCCGTCCACGTCCACGACCTCCACGCCACCATTTTGCACCTCCTCGGCATCAACCACGAAAAACTCACCTACCGCTACGCCGGCCGCGACTTCCGCCTCACCGACGTCCACGGCAAAGTCATCCACGACATCATCGCCTAAAAAAACCCAACTTGCAGCAGCCGACGTGTGGAGGCTCTAACTGATTTCCCCCGAGCCGAATTCAGCCAATCGATTGGGAAGCATCGAAAAAGGCCCTGCGCAGCGGGCTTAAACGATCATAACGATCCTCCCCGGATTGCCTCACAGATTGGCTTTGTTAAGTCCGCGCCACTCTCGCCATTTCCTTTGGAGCAGGTTGAGGAGGAGAAGAAACGTTCCCAATGCAAATGTCACAAGCGCCACACCCCAGTTATCCATGAAGGAGTCTACGCGTGCACTGGAGGGTTTGGAAGCGCGATACATCACTGGAACTTGATCGCCAATTTGATAGGGATTGGGAGACTGAGAAGAACTGGATCGAATGGTGTTGGTGGCTCCGTTTTGGTCAATGAACTGAAACGTGGGGGAGAATATTTCATCGCCGTCCTTGTCGTGACTTCCACGGATTTCCGTGATTGTGCCGGTGGTCTTATTCCCGGCGGCAAGGAGGAAAATCGTATAGGAAGCAAAGCCGAGCGACACGGCGAAAAGCATGCCAGCAAAGGCAAAATTGACCACGCGGTTCGTTTCGGGAGAAATGGGTTCGTAACTTTTCTTCAGTCGGCGATAAAGCCAGATGAGGAAGACGGCTTGGGTGAGAAAAATTCCCAAACCGATGAAGACAATTAGGAAGGGTACAAGCTGTCTCATTTCCTACCGAGATTCACCGGCGGACTAAAGCCCAATTTGCACAATCTCTTTTGCGCACAAGTTTTCAATGGTTAAGCGGTCGCGCGCAACGTCGTCGCATTGGTCGTTTGGCGCTGTTCGAGTTCGTGAATGCTGGCGATCATTTCGGCGTTGTCGATTTCGTGGACTTCGAAGCCCTGCCCGATCGCGCGCAGGAGGGTGATGGTGAGTTCGCCGCCGAGGTGTTCGCGGAATTCTTCGAGGCCGGTAAGAACGTTCAAATTGTTGTTGGCGTCGATGTGCTGGAGTTCGTTGGCGTAAAGATCGAAGCCGAGGACCTCGATGAGGCGGAGGATGCGTTCGGACGAAGCGGCGTCCAATAATCCTTTGCGGCGCGAATAAATGACGTCCAGGGAAATGCCGATGGCGACGGCTTCGCCGTGGCGCAGGCGATATTCGCTGAGCTGTTCGAGTTTGTGCGCAGCCCAATGTCCGAAGTCGAGCGGGCGCGCGGAACCGAATTCGAACGGATCGCCCGAGGTGGCGATGTGGTTCATGTGCAGTTCCGCGCAGCGAAAGATCAGGCGTTTCATCGCCTCGGGCTCGAATTCGCGCAGTTTAAAAGCATCGCGTTCGAGGCTCTCGAAGAATTCGGCGTCGCGAATGCAGGCGACTTTGACGGCTTCGATGTAGCCAGCGCGTTTGTCGCGCGGGCTCAAGGAAGCGAGAAGGCTGAAATCGTTAATGACGGCGAACGGCGGACAAAACGTGCCGACGAAATTCTTTTTGCCAAACGCGTTGATGCCGTTTTTCACGCCGACACCCGAATCGTCCTGGCTGAGGGTGGTCGTGGGAATGCGAATGTGCCGGACGCCTCGATGGGCCGTGGCCGCAGCTAATCCAACCATATCGAGGAGTGCGCCGCCGCCCAGGCAGACGACATAGGAATGCCGATCGATATGATGCCGATCGATGTGCGAATGGATTTCGGAAACGTGAAAGTAAGAATTTTTCGTGCGTTCGCCGCCTTCCATCACCACCGGCGGACAAACCAGGCGCAGTTCCCGGGCGAACGCGGCGAAGTAAATCTCGATATTACGGGTCAGACTTGGTTGCGCGACCGCCAAAGCTTCGTCCACAATGATCAGCACCTTGTGCCGACGCTTCGGGCTCGCCGCGGCAGGATTGATCATCACGTCGCGCAAAAGCGTATTTTCGGGGTCGAACACGGCTTCGGTGAAATGCACCTGGTGCCGGTAATTGACCGCGATCGTTCGTTCGATGTGGAGCATCGGCATAAATCTGTAAGGTTGGACGCCGCGACGCCAGTTTTATTTGATTCGAATCGAGGTTACTCGACCTGGAACCACGCCGTCTTGAGATACGCCGGCTCGGATTTGGAAATTGGAAAGTCGGGCGGTTGCGGGAAATAATGTTCGCGCAGAATTTTTCGATGCGCGGCGGCGATTGATTGGTGGATCGTCGCCAGAAATTTTTCGGGCTCAAGCCGCGCGGCGTTGGTCGAGCAAAAGAGCGTCCCGCCCGGGCGCAGAACGCGCAGCGCTTCGCCGACCAATTTGCCGTAATCGCTTTCGGCGCGAAACAGACCCGTTTGTTTGGATTGCGAAAACGTCGGCGGATCGAGCAACACCACATCGAACAAGCGGCCTTTCTTTGCCAACCGCTTCAGCCAATCGAACACATCGCCAAAAATAAAATCGTGCTGCGCCGGATCGACGTTGTTCAGTGCGAAATTGCGTCGCCCCCAATCTAGATATTTTTTCGAAAGATCAAGACTCGTCACTCGCGCCCCCGCCAACGCCGCGCAAACCGAAAACGCGCAAGTGTACGCAAACGTGTTCAACACCTCCGCGCCTTTCACTTGAATCGGAAAATCCGCCGCAATATGACTCTTCAACAGCCGCCGCCGATTATCGCGTTGGTCGAGAAAAAGCCCGACCGAGTAGCCTTCGCTGAAATTAATTTCGTAGTTCACGCTGTTTTCGCGAACGATAAATGGGCCATCGATGCTCGATCCGCTGATGTGTTGAGGACTGGATTCTTTGGGGGCAGTTCCACGAACGTGTGGCGTCGTGATTTTGTGATAAACACTGAGCGGCTCAAACCATTTTCGAACTTTTTCGATTTGGTCAGCGGGCAAAAATCCGGCGGATTGCGACAGAATATTAGAGCCGAATTGATCGATCTGCCAATTCGCAAAACCATCCGAAGCTCCGTGAATTCGTCGAAACGCCGTTGTGTCCGACTCATCGACAATCGCGCTTCGAATCAATCGCCATCCGGGTGTTGCAAATTCTTCCTCTTGGACGAACGCTGTTTTCGCGTTGGTCGCGGGATGCTGAAATTCAATGCGCGTGGAGCTGAGACAAAGGCGATCGCGTTTGCTCCCTCCATAAAGAACATCGCCCAGAATCGGAAATCCATTCTCGGAAGCGTGCACGCGAATTTGGTGCGTGCGGCCGGTGCGAGGCCGGGCGCGAATAACGAAAAGGCCGTCGGCTTCGCGCAACAATTCAAATTCCGTTTCCGCATCCAACCCTGAAACCGAGCCCGCCTGACTGGCGTATTTATCCCCCATGCGCTTTAACATCGAACGCGCCACAAATTTTTCCTTTGCGGGAGGGCGCATCGAAATCAGCGTGTATTCCTTCCGCACCACCCCTTGCTCGAACTGTTGCGTCAACGAACGATTCGATTCCGGCGTTTTGGAAAAAACCAAAAGGCCCGAAGTTTCTTTGTCGAGCCGATGAATGATCGCCAGTTTCGACCAGCGCGGCTCGCGGTGTTTGAACCATTCGTAGATTCCTTCGCCGGCGTAGGGCGAAGGCGAATGGGTGTTCCAACCGGGCGGCTTGTTAACGACCAGCAAGTGGTCGTCCTCGAAAACTACGCATGGTGGAAGTTGGCTCACCAGAACTGCCACTGTGCTTTCCAAACGACCCAGATGCCGAGAAGAATGTTCGTGATCGCGTGAGCGGTCATCGCGTCGCCGAGGCGGCCTTTTTTAAGGACGAGGCCTTGAAAGGCGAGGCCGCAGAGAATGCCCGCGAGCCATTGATAGTGGGACGCGCCGAAAAGAATGGCGGTGATGGCGAGCGCTCGGAGGCTGTAGGTGGTTAGGGAGACAGTTTCGAACTCCGGTTTGATCATGTAGCGATAAACGAAGGAGCGATAAAACGCTTCTTCAAGTGGCGGCACCACGAATCCGGAACCAAGTATTCGCACGGCGACGAAAAACCATCCGAGCGTTGAGCCCGCGCCGAATTGGGTGAACGGATTCCAAACCTCGCCGCCCGAGCCCCATTTCGGATAGTAAGGATCCAGAAAGACCCAAAAAAGAAAAACGCCTACGCCCGCAACGACCGCTTCCCAGCTTATCGCCCAACGCATTTCCGCAACGATTGGCCACATCGCGACAACAAGCAAGGCGCCAACGATCGTTTTCGCCGCGTAAATCCAATACGCTGATGCCGGTCCAACTTTTCCCTGCAAAGCGGTCAGCAAAAGAAAAATGACGAACGGCGCCACGCGCGCGATCAACGGCGAGCGGTTGAGCAAATCCCGCAGTCCCTTCATTCCCTTACTTGATCGTCAACTCGTGCACGCCCGCCGCGTTTTGGATGACCACGGCGCTGCGTTTGATCTCGATGATTTTCGCGCCATTCACTTCCTCGCCCGCGCGAACGGTTTTTCCATCGATCATCGCGGTCGAATCCTTGAGCCGATAGAAAATCGCCTGCAACTTCGGCAGGGGCTGCCCCACCGGCGCGGCAGTGACCGGCGCGGGTTGAGCTTGAGTCACAGCCGGGGGCGTTGTTTTCGCCGCGGGCGTTTGCATCGCATCCGCGTTTTTTTCACCCTCGCGATTTTGAGCGTCCACTTTCTTCAGCGTATTCGCCGCCCGCGCAATCGGATTATTATTGGTTTTGGAATTGCCGATCGCCGCGACATTTGTGCCCGCCGCAGCCGCGGGCGCACCGTTCGTTTTGCCGGCGGCGGTCGCTGCGGTCGCGGCTTTCTTTCGTTCCAGCGCGGGAATTTTGTATTTCTTGTTCCAATAGGACCAGCCGCCAAGGCAGACCCCGCCGGCGACGACAAAGCAGATTAAGATGACAGTGAGGCCGGGGCCGCCCGTTTGCGATTGGGGTTTTTGAATAGGTTCCATGAGAGGGATATCGTTCGGTGTCGCTTTTTTCGTCGTCGCGCGCCGCAGCGCATCATTGATTAAACTCATACTCCGATAAGTCCTTCCAGTTCGCGAATGGCCAGCCCGACCATTTTAAAATCAATCGCGTCGCGCTGTTGCACAAATCCCGCCAGGCAACATTTGTCGCACACCGCATTGATCAAACGCGGAATCCCGCTGCTATACCGGAAAATGCGCCACAACGCCGGGCTCGTAAAGTAAGGCGCGCCCTTCGCGCCGGAAACATCCAGCCGATGCCGAATATATTCGCCCACTTCCTTGAACGTCAGCGGCCGCAAATGATACCGCACCGTAATCCGTTGCCGAAGCTGCCGCAAGCGATGATCGTTCAAGCGATCCCGCAACTCGGGCTGCCCCATCAACACGATCTGCAACAATTTCCGATCATACGTTTCCAAATTCGACAGCAAACGCACCTGCTCCAGCAGCTCGTTCGTCAAATCCTGCGCTTCGTCGATGATCAACACGGCGTCTTTTTGGCGATCGGCCAGCCCCAAAAGGAATTCGTTCATCGCCGCGACCGTTTCGAGGCGATCCATTCCCTTCACATTGAGGCCAAATTCCATCGCGATGGCTTTCACTAACTGATCGGCATCCAGGACCGGATTTAAAATCAAAGCCGTCTCAAAGTTTTTGCCGAGCTGCGAAAGCAGGCTCCGGCACAACGTCGTCTTCCCGGCCCCGACCTCCCCCGTCAACTGCACGAAACCTTTGCGCTCCTTAATTCCGTAGAGCAAATGATTGAAAGCTTCCCGATGCTTTGCGCTGAAGAACAGGAAGCGTGGATTCGGCGTAATATCGAAGGGCGGCTCCGTGAGCCCATAATATTCCAAATACACGCGCCAGACCTACCCAAAAAGCCGGCCTTTGAAAAGCAAAACCGCTCCCTGCGCCTTAATTGGCGGGACAATTCCACCCGACAAATCGAGCTGTCCAAATCGTATTGGTGCGAATCGAGGGCAGGAATTTTCTTTCGAAAATCGACGGCGAGCCCCACTTTTTCAATTTCCCGCTCAATTTTCTCATCATTCCGCCGATTTACCAATTGTCCCTGAAAGTATTGGCACAAGCTGTGCTTTAAGTTGGATAATCTCAGAAGTGCAGTGAAAAAGTCCTATTCCATCCTATCGACGCCCTTGCGAGCGGTCCCCGCGCCGCGGCTGGCTTCCACCATTTACCTGGTGCGGCTCCGTTCCCACCTCTCCCGCGGCCGCTCC
>Ga0070686_100001187_pt1 | contig 14808 bp, 2 predicted proteins | sample KBSS23LmetaG_FD_65654 | JGI IMG/M metagenome (GOLD analysis project Ga0070686, IMG submission 65654) | Switchgrass rhizosphere microbial communities from Kellogg Biological Station, Michigan, USA - KBS S2-3L metaG | ecosystem: Host-associated > Plants > Roots > Rhizosphere ... | reverse complement strand
CGTCGCCAGCTGATCCGGCCCACGTCAAGTCCACGCTGTAAGGAAGATCTTTGACGAACGTATAAAACTGCTCTGGGTCGACGCCTGGTTTACCATTGGCTCTCTGCACGGCCTCCCGCAAGTTGCCCGCAGTCCGCAGCAGCGGGTCTGATCCAAGCAATGTGAGAGCTTTATAGTCCGATGCCAGGCGCGCATCGGGGACGGCTCTGATTGCCAAAATGTCCGGCGTTGCGTCCATTAATAACTGCCGAACCTTGTTGATACTCAACTGATCGAGACGCCAGTCTAACCAGGTTTGATCGACGTAGCGAACGGGTTCACCCCCAACATGAAGAATAACGTCATACCGAAACTTGTTCAGCTCATTTTGAAACCCACCGCCCTTGAGTTGAATATCCACCCGAGTAATATGCGGAAGTTCGAATTGTAACGCAGTGAAGAATGCAGGATCGATCGCTAGCTCCTTCTCCTCTGCGATGCGCTGCTGCACTCTGCGTTGCAGATCGCTTAGAGCCAGATTTGCGGCCGCCTGATGCAACTGCACCGAAGTGTGGAGAGCTTTCAATAGAGCGAGGTTACGCACATCGCCGAGAAAAATTGTCCCCCCGGGCTTAACACACATCGCTGCGGCTTCCAGAACTCGCATCAGGTAATCGACGCTTGGGAAATACTGGACCACCGAATTAAGAATCACCGTATCAAACGCTTGAGCTTCTATGCCCGCGAAATCGTCGGCGTTTTGTTCAGTAAGTGTTATGTTCTGCAGCTCAGGTTCGCTCGCCGATAAATATTGGCGAAGACAATCCAAAGCTGTCTTGGAAATATCTGTGCCGTGATAGTGCGTGCAGTGAGGAGCGATGCGGAACAATAACAAACCGGTACCGCAACCAACTTCCAATACTCGGCTGGGTCTTAACGAGAGTATCCGATTCACCGTGTGGTCCACCCACTGACGCATTTCTTCACTGGGAATCGGCTCGCCGGTGTAACTATTGTTCCACCCGATAATATTGAACGTTGGATCTTGAGACTTTGCATGATAAGTCTCATCCCATACGTCTTGCCATTCAGATACCTGCTCGACCTGAAGCTTTTGTTTCAGCTCCAAGTCCGAAGTATCTCGATTCGGAACCACGTAGGCGACGAGTCGCTTATCACCTGGTTCATCTTCGCGCGGAAGCACGATCACTTCGGATACCTGCGGATGCTTCTTTATGACGTTTTCAATTTCCGCCAGCTCGATCCGGAAGCCACGGACTTTTACCTGATTGTCAAAGCGACCCAGATACTCGATGCTACCGTCTCCCAGATACCGCCCCAAATCCCCTGTCCGGTAAAGCCGCGCCCCTCGCTCGCCACTAAACGGATCGGGCACGAAGACCTGCGCTGTCAGTTCCGGCCGCGCCAGATATCCGCGCGCCAACCCCGCACCTCCCAGGTAGATCTCTCCTGATACTCCGATCGGCACCGGCTGTCCCATCCGATCCAACAAATACGTTCGCGTGTTCGAGATGGGCCGTCCGATAATTGCCCGCCCCCCGGCAACTCGCAGCGCCCACGTTGAATAGGTGGTGTCTTCGGAAGGCCCGTACAGATCGTAGACACGGTTGATGTGCCCGCGTTCGTACAACTGGTCCACCAGACTCGCCGGCAGCGGCTCCCCAGCCAGATTTACTGTCTCCACACTGGCCGGCAGCCCGCCCAGCCGCAGCAACTCCACCATCGCAGAAGGAACCGTATTAATTAGTTTCACTTCTTCCGCTGCCGGCAGCGTCAACAGTTCCAGGACGTCCTCAGCCACCACGACTTTGCCGCCATAACTCAGCGGTACCAACATCTCGAAAACCGATAAGTCAAAACAGATCGACGTTGCCGCCAACACCCCACTCAACTCTTCCGCCGTAAACACCTCTCTCGCCCATGCCAGTAAGGCCACCGCGCTGCGATGTTCAATCGCTACTCCCTTCGGCTTCCCCGTTGTCCCCGACGTGTAAATCACATAGGCCAGGTTACACGGTCCTACTCCGGCTTCCGGATTCGCATCGCTCTGCTTGCTAATCTCCGCCCAGTCCGCATCCAGACACACTACTTCAGCAGCTGTCTCCGGCAGCTGCGGCAACAGCCGCTCTTGTGTCAACAGCAATCGCGCTTTCGCGTCCTCCAACATGAACCGCAATCGCTCCTGCGGATACCCAGGATCCAGCGGCACGTAGGCCCCTCCAGCCTTCAAGATCCCTAATATCCCCACCACCATTTCCCAGCCCCGCTTCACGCATAACCCCACTAACACCTCCGGCCCAACTCCCCGCTGCTTCAGGTAATGCGCCAGCTGATTCGCCCGCCGGTTCAACTCTCCATAACTCAACTCCTCAGTTCCCCAAACTACTGCTATCTCACCACCACGCTTCTCAGCCTGCTCGGCAAATATCTCGCCTAGACACCGATCCTTCTCATACTCCACTCCCGTCTCGTTCCACTCCTCCAACAACTGGGCGCGCTCCGGTTCACTAAGGATCTCCAACCTCCCGATCTGCGTCGCGGGCTCTCGCACGACTCCTTCAATTAGCTTTTGCAAGTGTTCCAACATCCGCCCTATTCTCGCGTCGTCGAATAAGTCAGTGTTGTACTCGAATGCAAAATTCAAGGTTTCTTCTGCTTCGGTCGCAAACAATGTCAAATCAAATTTCGAGGTTCTGCTTTCGGCGGGAATGCGGGAGAGGTTAAGTCCTCCAAGGTTAAATTTTTCGCGAGGTGCGTTCTGAAACACAAGTGCCACCTGAAACAGCGGCGTATGGCTTAGACTGCGTTCCGGCTGCATTGCATCAACAAGTCGTTCGAAAGGCAGATCCTGATGCGCGTAAGCCTCTAGGGCCGTCTCGCGCACTTTGGAGAGTAACTGTTGAAAACTAAGATTCGCGGAAAGATCTGAACGCATGACCAGGGTGTTAACAAAGAATCCTATTAACGGCTCAAGCGCTGCAGTATTCCGTCCGGCGACAGGTGTGCCGACAACGACGTCGCGTTGACCCGAGTATCGCCACAAGAGCGTTTGGTAAACCGCCAGGAGAGTCATGAACAAAGTCACGCCTTCGCGCCGGCTCAGATCATTAAGAGCTTTGGTCAGGGTTTCAGAAAGGCGGGCGGATCTGCGAGCCCCATTAAACGTCTGAACGGCAGGTCGAGGTCGGTCTTTGGGTAAGTCGAGCAACGCTGGCGCGCCGTGCAGTTGCCGTTTCCAGTATGAAACTTGTTTCTCTAACAAGTCTGTGTCCAACCACTCGCGCTGCCAGATCGCATAATCAACATATTGAACCGACAGTTTGGGAAGGTGCGCCGGCCGTCCGAAAGCAAACGCTTCATACAGACCCGTCAGCTCGCGCGCTAAGATCCCGATGGACCATCCATCGCTCACAATGTGGTGGGTCGTTACGAGAAGCACATATTCGTTTTCTGCTAAGCGCAGCAATTTCACACGAAGCAATGGACCTTCTTGGAGGTCGAATGGCGTCCGCGCCTCTTCGCCACCGCGCTGTCGAATCTCGGCGTCGAGAAGACTTCGGTCAAGGCTAGTCAAATCGCAAGAGGAGAACATGACCGCGGGTGTTGGAGAAATCACCTGCACTGGCTTTCCGTCTAAGAGCGAAAAGGTGCTGCGCAAAGCCTCATGGCGCATGGTGATGGCCTCGAAGGCTTTTCGCAGGCTTTCCACGTCAAGTGAACCGGTGAGCCGGAATGCTGACGGCACATTGTAGAAAGGGCTTCCGCTTTCCAGTTGGTCCAGGAACCATAGTCGTTCCTGCGCAAAAGAGAGCGGCAGGTAATGGTCACGCTTCACCTTCGAGATGGGAGGAACCGATGCGTGTTTGCCTGATCGGTCGAGCGTCAAAGCGAGTCTTGCGACGGTGGGCGCTTCAAACAAACTGCGAACTTTTAGATCAACGCTCAAAGCATCGCGGACGCGCGAGATCATTGAAACCGCGAGTAAGGAGTGGCCACCTAATTCGAAGAAGTTGTCGTTGATGCCGACTTGCGGAACCTTGAGAACATCGGACCAAATTCTCGCTAGTAATTTCTCGGTGTCAGAGCGCGGCGCCAGAAAGGCATCTTGCACTTCCGCGTCGTAGTCTGGCATCGGCAACGCACGCCGGTTCACCTTTCCGTTTGGAGTTAACGGCAGCTTACTCAACTGAATGATCGCTGCCGGCAGCATGTATTCCGGCAGTCTCTCTCGTAAGAACTCCCGCAACGCCTGGCTCGTTTGCTTCTCGCCGTCATTTGTTACCACATAAGCGACTAACCTCTTGTCGCCAACTTCGTCTTTATGAGCGATCGCTACGCATTCTCTTACCGATGGGTGCTGACGCAGGGCCGCCTCAATCTCGCCGAGTTCAATTCGAAAGCCCCGAATCTTCACCTGATCATCGAGACGACCAAGATATTCAAGATCGCCGTTCGCCAGATATCGAACGAGATCTCCTGTTTTATAAAGCCGGTAATCAGACCCAGTGCCGAAACTGTTGGGTACAAACCTTTCCGCAGTAAGTTGCGGACGGTTCCGATATCCGCGTGCTAATCCATCACCACCAATATGTAACTCTCCCGCTATTCCAATCGGAACTGGCTGGTTTGATTCATCGAGCACGTAAACCTTGGTGTTCGCTATTGGTCTCCCGATCGAAATAGGATCGTCGCCATGATTCATTAATCGGATAGTTGACCAAATTGTCGTCTCAGTTGGCCCATACATATTCCAAACTGTCGCGCCATTTGAGATTAAATCGTTGGCGAGCTCGCGAGAGAGAGCCTCACCGCCACAGAGCACTTTCAGACGTGCTTGTCCCTGCCAACCCGTATTAATCAACATTTGCCAGGTGGCAGGTGTGGCTTGCATGACAGTAGCGCCAGACTCACCCAGCAGTTGTTTCAGCTGAATCCCGTCGGAAGCAACTTCAGCATCTGCAATAACGACTCGGGCCCCGGTTATCAGTGGCAAGTAGATTTCCAGACCGGCAATATCGAATGAGAGCGTCGTGACGGCAAGTAATACGTCATCCGCAGCGAGGCCAGGCTGCTGCTGTACTGACAAAAGAAAATTTGTCAGCGCTCTGTGCGGAATCTCGACGCCCTTCGGTTTTCCCGTTGAACCGGACGTATAGATCACGTAAGCCAAATTGTCTGCAGTAGCGAGATTACCGAGAGTATCTTCAGAGCGTTTGGAAACGATCTCCCAGCCAGCGTCCAGAGTTACTACCCTAGCGTGATGCGATGGAAGTTCCTGGAGCAAGCGTTCCTGAGTCACTAACACGGCCAGATGGGAATCCTCGATCATGAATGCCAATCGTTCCACTGGAAGTGTTGGATCGATAGGAACGTAAGCCCCACCCGCTTTTAGAACGCTCAGCAACCCGATAACCATTTCGATGGAGCGCTCAGCACAGATTCCAACCAGAGTCTCTGGGCCAACCCCAAGCGATTGCAGGTGTCTGGCGAATTGATCTGTCCGAGCGTTTAATTCCCCGTATGTCAGTTGTTGATCTCTAAACGTAACTGCGACGGCGGAGGGGTTTGCTAACGCTTGTCGCTCAAACAATTCGTGAACGCAAATCTCTCTGTCGTAATAAGTCGCAGTTTCGTTCCAATCCAACAACAATCGTTGTTTCTCTTCTGCATCGATTAATCGAATCTCAGAAATTGGTCGCTCGGGGTCAGCCACTATCTCTTCGAAAATGGTCTGCAGATGAAACAACATCCGCTTAACGGTCTCGCCGCTGAATCGTGCGCGGTCGTACACAAGCTGCAGACTAAATCTCGCGCCTGGACTGACCATCAGGGTCAGCGGGTATCCTGTAGCTGATCCGTAGCTGCGATCACTTTGGACCGTTAAATTACCGTCAGCCATTTCAGAATGGCTACCAACAGGAAGGTTCTCAAAGACCAGGATCGTTTCAAACAGTGGAACGCCCGAGGAATCTCGCTCCAACCTTGAATATCCAGCAGAGAACAGTATTCGTATTGCTGCAGAGCAAATTGCTGTGCCTGCAAACTCTTTAACCACTCCAGGACTTTCTTATCGGGACTCAACTGAACTCGCAGCGGCAGCGTGTTGATGAATAGGCCGACCATTGATTCGACTCCGCTTAATGTTGCGGGTCGACCTGAAACCGTCACACCAAAAAGCACATCCGTCTCGCGGGCATACTTACCTAACAACACGGCCCAGGCGGCCTGAGTGAGTGTGTTTAGAGTGAGCTTATGCTGGCGCGCAAACTCTCGCAGATGCACGGTGGTCTCTTCGGAAAGCTGGATCCGTTCATCATCGAATTGCTTACCATGTTGTGTTGGATCAAGAGCCTTCTCGATCGCGACAGGCGTGGGGACACTGAATCCTTCAAGCGAAGCTCGCCAATAAGCCTCGGCGGCCTCCATATCCTGGTTCGCCAGCCACGAAATGTAATCACCGTATGGGCGCTGCTGATTCGAACTTAATTTCTCTTCACGGACGACAGCTTCGTAAAAGGCAAACAGTTCTTTGAGCACGATCGAGCGCGACCATCTATCAAGAACTATATGATGACGGCTGAATATGAACTTGTAAGAGCTGTCAGAAGTTCTAAAGAGGGCGAGTCGCAATAAAGGCGCGCTGCCAAGATCAAAACCGCGGCGGCGATCATCAGACAGATACTCCTGGAGAAGTTGACTCTGATTTTCGGCAGGCTGGACTCGCCAGTCGTGTTCCTTAAACGGGAGTACGACGTCTCGATGAACAACCTGCAATGGTTTCTCGAGATCCTCCCACACAAAGGAACTCCGCAGAATTGAATGCCTGTCGAGCACGAGTTCCCACGCACGTTTGAAAGCACTTACGTCCAGTTCACCTTCAATCGTAAACACCGACTGCTCTAAGTACGTGCCTGACTCAGGCTCGTAGACAGTGTGAAAGAGCATCCCCTGCTGCATCGGCGAAAGGGGATACAGATCTTCAACGCTCTGCGAATTAATTCGTTCTGTTTCGCCGTTGACTGTCATTTTTGCGTTTGCGATGACGCTTACCTGGTTACGCTGTCGGGAGGTACGGTCTCAATCTTTGGACCAGATGTGCGACGAGGGGTTCTTCCCGCATCGACGTGTGAGTACCAGGCACTACGTGCAAGTCAAAGCCCCCTCCTGCGATCCTGCGCCACCCAAGACGATTATCTTCAAAATCTCGCACAGCGTCCTGAGCCCAGAAGAATGTGATCTTGCCGGGATACTCTGTTTGCGCCAACGCGTAATCCTGTTCAGCATCGAGTATAGCGCGCACCGTCCGCACTAAGGACTCGTCCACCTCCCGATGTCGTTCAAGGACTTTCGCCAGCTCTGGATCCGGAACTGTATTGTTCTCAGACCCACTGTTTCCCAAGACTGCTTGATTCGTCCGTCGTCGCTTCAAAGTCTTGCCGACTTCATTGGCGTACCCTCTCACTCCCCGTTCCATCAGATGGCCGATGTGGCAACGTACTCTCTTGGCAAACGTATAAAGTGGGCAATTGGTATTTAGCATCGCCAGTAAAGCGACTTGTTGTCCTTGAGCGAGAAACTGCTGGGCCATTTCGAAAGCGACCAGGCCGCCGAAGGAGGCGCCGAGCAAGAAATACGGACCTTCGGGTTGGAAAGCGCGAATCTCCTTAATATAAAGCGCGGCCATATCCTCTACCCGTTTCAGCGGAGGTGATTGTCCATCCAGGCCCTGAGCCTGCAGCGCGTAGACGGGTTGGTCGTGGCCGAGATGTCGCGCCATCGGTCGATAGATAAGAACGTTTGCGCCTGCGGCATGGACACAAAAGAGTGGCGGCCTGGAACCTTCCGGTTGAATGGCGACGAGTGACGACCATTCTTTGGACGCGCCTGACTCGCGCAGTACATTCGCTAATTGCTCGATCGTCGGAGACTGAAAGAGAGTCGCGAGCGGAAGGTGCTGGCCGAACCGATTCTCAATCTGTGCAAAGAGTCGTGCTGCCAGTAACGAGTCGCCGCCAAGTTCGAAAAAGTTGTCCCGGACCCCGATTGATTTCAGCGGCAACACATTGGTCCACAGCGTAGCCAGTTGTTCCTCCAAACGATCTCGAGGCGCAACGAATGCCTGCTGAAGGTCAGGCCGCGATTCGTCCGGGACGGGAAGGGCCTGACGATTAATCTTCCCACTAGCCGTCAATGGCAAAGCATCCAATTTGACGAAGATTGAAGGAGCCATATACTCCGGCAACTTCGACTTGATGAAGCCGCGCAGTTCGCTCCAGAGATTTACCTCGTGGCTTGGTCGCTCCATGGATTCGACCACATACGCCACCAACTTGCCTTGCCTGGCCACGACAGCGACATCTCGCACCGCGTCATGCTCCCGCAGCACTGCTTCGATCTCGCCTAACTCGATGCGATAACCACGAATCTTTACCTGGTTATCAATGCGTCCGAGAAACTCAATGTTCCCATCAGCCAGATAGCGCGCCAAGTCTCCGGTTCTATAGATCCGTGCGTTGGGTTGGATACTGAACGGGTCAGGAGTGAATTTTTCCGCCGTCAGGTCCGAACGATTCAAATAACCTCGCGAAACCGCAACACCACCAATGCAAAGCTCGCCCGCAACGCCTATCGGTACCGGTAAAGAGTTGGCGTCTAAAATGTAAATCCTCGTGTTGGCAATCGGTCGACCGATCGAGGGAAGCCTGGACCACTCTGTTACCGGCCCGGCGAGTTCGTACGCTGTAGCGACATGAGTCTCGGAAGGACCGTAGTGGTTATGTAACGCGACGCGATCCAGCCTGCTCATGAACCGTGCAATCTGAGGAGTAATCTCCAACTGCTCGCCGGCGGTGATAACTTCCGTCAAATCGAGTGGGATCTTATCGCTGCCGTCGCAAATCTCAGCCAGATGTTGCAAGAAAACGAATGGAAGGAACAGCCTTTGGATTTTCTCCGCTGAAATGAAACGTAACAACGCCTGTGGATCCTGCCTTAACTCTTCCGCAACCATGACAACAACTCCTCCTGAACACCATGAGGAGAGCATCTCTTGAAATGACACATCGAAGCTTAGCGAAGCGAACTGCAGTGTCCGTGCTGGACCGAAGTGGGCTCGTTGCCAGGTCAGAAGATTTACGAGCGCCGCTTGGGTCATTGCTACACCCTTTGGCTGCCCGGTGGACCCGGACGTATAAATCACGTATGCCAGATTGTCGCTCTCGATTCTTACGTTAGAATTGTCTTCACTCTCGCCGGCCCATCGTGCTCGATCTTGATCCAAACTCAAGATCGCGCGTCCCTGGGCGCGCAGTTTTTCCACCGACTCCTGGTCGGTTAGTAACACCAGGGGATCTGCATCGTCGATCATGAAACGCAGACGCTCGGGTGGATACATTGAGTCCAGGGGGACGTATGCTGCGCCGGCTTTTAGTACTGCCAGCACAGCGACGGCCATTTCAATGCTTCGCTTGATGCAGATGCCTACCTTGTCTTCTGGCCCCACACCCAGACCGCGCAGATAGTGAGCTAATTGATTGGCGCTGCGATTCAACTCAGCATAATTCAGGAACTGCTCTTTAGAGATCACGGCCGGGGCTTCAGGAGTCACGGCAACTTGAGCTTCAAACAACTGGGTAATACACGCCGCCTGAGCAAGATTCGTCCTGGTGTTGTTCCAATTAACGAGAACTTGCTCTTCCTCAGGCTCACTCAACAACGGCAAAGCGGAGATGTTCTGGTCTGGATCGCTTACGATTCCTTCCAGCACACGCTTGAAATGGCCGCCGAGTCGCTCGACAGTAGCTCGATCAAAGAGGTCCGTGTTGTAGCCAAAACGGAAATCGAGTTGATTCGCGCTTTCAAAGATCTCAACCATGAGATCGAATCTCGTGACGCAGTCATCAAACTCGAAGTTCGAAAGCTTGAGGTCGGCGACTTCCGTTCGGGTGCCACACATCTCTTTTAGATCGAAAACCACCTGGAATACCGGAGCGTGGCTTAGGCTGCGCTGAAACTGCAGCTCTTCCAGTAGCCGCTCAAAAGGAATGGCCTGGTGGGCCTGAGTTTCGAGTGTGACCCTGTTTACATGAGAGAGCAGAGTACGAAAGGTAGGATCGCCCGACAGATTGATGCGAAGAGGTAACAGGTTAGATACGGGACCGATTAGACGCTTAAGTGTCGCGCTGTCTCTATTCGGAATGGTCGAGCCCACAAGCAAATCCTTCTGTCGGCTGTGTCGCGCAAGGACGATATAAAACGCAGCCAGTAACACTTTCGCAAGTACGGTGTCTTCGGCGACAGCGATCATCCGAAGCTGCTCGATGAGTTCTTTTTCCAAACCGAAGCCAGCGGACTGACCCTTTCCCGTCTGTATAGGCGGCCTTGGACGATCAGAGGGAAGGTCGATTACCACCGGAGCGCCCCGCAGATTTGCTCGCCAAAAGTCGAGAGTGGTTGCGAACTCGTCACCATCAAGCGATTCGCGCTGCGACACCGCGTAATCGGAGTACTGGATCTGTGGCGTCATCGGCAAGTCTGAGTCATTAGCGGAAGCGCAGTATCCCGTCCACAAATCGTCAAGCAGGATCTCTAACGACGCGTCATCACAGACAATACGGTGCAGGTTCACCAACAAAACATGTTCGCGCTCGCCAAGTTTCAGCAGGATTACGCGAACCAGCGGTCCCAACGCCAGATCGAAAGGACGCCGTGCTTCAACTCCTGCTATGTTCCGCGCTTTGGCTTCTGACTGCTCCAGAGCTCCGCAAGTGAGATCTATTAAAGGAATTTCTATGCGGCATTTGTTGGCGACAAGCTGCACAGGTCTGCCGTCAATGCCGGCAGTCAGTTGTGTCGTCGCAAAGGTTGTTCGCAGCAACTCATGCCGGTCGACAATTGCTTGCAGAGACTGTTCCAGCAGGTCGTGTCTTAGATCTCCGTCGATCCTGATAGCGCGAGAAATGTTGGCAGACACATCTCCTGGGTTAATCTGGTCGAGAAACCAGAGACGTTCCTGCGCAAAAGATAGCGGAGCCGGTTCTGCCGCCGCCCCACGACGAAGCGGTGGTCCACTTGCCGATTTCGGCAAACGCACGGTGCGTACTGACCCTTCGCTCCCGGTCACGGCAGTGTCTGTATTCTTGCTTTTTATAGCACTGGCCATGTTTGTAGACTTACGAATATTTAACCCAACAGTCTCATGCCCGGGCGCGCTTCGGTCGGCGACCTACGAAATCCTAGCCTTTGACAATTTACTCTTTGGCTCGACCGAGTCGAGCCAGCACTTTGTTCAAGTCTTCCTGGCTCAGCTTTGCGTTCGGGAAATCTGACGGCGAATAACTCATTTCATCGGTCGACCGCGATTGAGCAATCAACTCGCGCAATTCGTGAAGGTAGTTCTGCGCCAGACGCTCGACGGTTTCGCGAAGGTGAACGTTCTCACTGTAGGTCCATTCCAAACGTAATTCACCCGCACTGACTGAGCCTATGATATTGAGCAAGTACGCGCGCTGAGCGTTTGGACTTTGCGCCGGCCCAATCGACTGTGATGCAACGGTAAACATCGAAGAGTCGAGTAGTGCGCGGTCGACCTGGCCCAGATAGTTCAACCTCACTTCAGCTTGCGGCAGTGCTCGAAGCTTCTCTGCCGCCGCGTCGTTCGAATACCGCAGTAATCCATAACCGATGCCGCGATTCGGAATTGTGCGCAAACGTTCTTTCAGAGACCTCACCACATCAACGGTTGTTTGCGAATCACCGCAGTCGAGCAGTACAGGAAAGATCGTTGTAAACCAACCCACCGTACGCGAAAGATCCACTCCCTTGAGAATTTCCTCCCGACCGTGTCCTTCAAGATCGACGACCACCGAGTTGGACCCTGTCCAGCGAGCTAGCGCGCGCACCAACGCAGTCAACAAGACTTCGTTGATTTGTGTGCGAAACGCCGTGGGCACCTCCTGCAATAAAGTACGCGTGTCATCGGCATTGAGTGATACCGAAACCGTCCGAGCCGACGCCGTTGTGTTGGTTCCACCGGGGTGATCCAGAGGCAGTCGCGCGTTGTGGTCGGTACCGTTCACGCACCAATAATCTAACTCGTCGCGAAGCGCAGCCGACGACGCGTGCTCTGTAAGACGCTCGGCCCAGCTTTTAAACGAAGTAGTTTTCCGCGGCAGCAATGGCCGTTCACCACTGCCGAATTGCCTATACAGAGTCTGCAAGTCTTCAAGCAAAATGCGCCACGACACGCCATCCACCGCCAGATGATGAATTACGATGAGCAGGTAACTGTTTCGTTGCGAGCCGCGATCAAATAGAGCGACACGCATCAGCGGACCGTCATGAAGATTCAGGCTCGCCTGAAGCGTGGCTGCATGATCGGAAATCAATCTTCCCTGTTCGCCCTCAGGCTGACCCGACAAGTCAACTGTCTGAATCTCCATGACGCCGTCGGGTGCCGCGATACTCTGTTCCCAGCAATCACCTTTCCTCTCATACCGGAATCGTAGTGCGTCGTGTTGAAGCAAAAGCTGTTCAAACGCTTTCGCAAAGAGCGATGCGTCCGCCGAACCGTGGACCTCAAGCAACATCGCCTGGTTGTAGTGATGTAGGTCCGGCTGATCGAGTTCGAAAAACCGCGCTTGAACGGGCGTCAGAGGAACGCGGCCGGTGACTGGTCCCTGCTCGGCCGTTATTTCGGCGGTGATTCCCGCAACCATGGCGAGTTCGGCGACCGTTTGATGTTCAAACAGCTGGCGAGGCGTCAGACCCAGGCCCGCCTGGTTCGCCCTCGCGACAATCTGAATGCTCAGGATCGAGTCTCCGCCGAGATCGAAAAAGTTGTCATTTACACCAACGATGTCAATGCCTAGAACATCGGACCAAATCCTGGCCAGTGTCTCCTCGACCCGAGTGCGTGGCGGCACAAACACTCTGCCATCAGGTCGTGAATGGTCCATTGTGGACAGCGCGTTCCGATCAACTTTCCCATTCAGCGTTAGCGGCAAACGATCGAGAAAGACAAACGCCGACGGGGTCATGTATTCCGGTAGTTTGCCTTTTAGAAAACCTCTTAGGTCAGAGACGCTCAATGATCCGCGGTCGCGCGTGACGACATACGCGACCAAACGTCTATTACCGTGATCATCTTCTCTCGCAAGCACCACGCTTTCAGCAACAACCGGGTGATTGCGCAATGCGACTTCGATCTCTCCAGGTTCGACTCGATACCCATGAATCTTCACCTGGTCATCGCAGCGTCCAAGAAACTCGATTTGTCCGTCGCCAAGATAGCGTGCGAGATCCCCAGTCTTGTACAAACGTTCGCCACGACTGCTAAACGGATTGGGAATGAACTTCTCTGCTGTCGCGTCGGCACGATTGATATATCCGCGCGCCAACCCTGCACCGCCGATGTGCAATTCCCCCGGCGCACCTACAGGCACGGGATCTAAACAGGGGTCGAGAACGTAAGCCACCACATTTGGGAGCGGCCGCCCGAGCGGAACCGTGTCAGCCATTAGAGCACTGTCATCGTCAACCACGTCGTTAGTGATCGCTCCAACTGTTGCCTCCGTTGGCCCATAGTGATTGAGTACCACGCAATCCGGCGATAGCGTCCTTATCTTCTCAACAAGGCTCCATGCACATGCTTCTCCACCAAGAACAAGCCGACGCCGGGGAAGAACAGCGGCGGGATTAGACCCCGAAAGCAATGCAGACAAATGGGTCGGGACGATCTTCAGGCAGTCAATCCGATTGCGGCTGCAGTAGTCTGCGAGCGCATCTGCGTCAGTTGCTCGCTCCTCGCCTATCAAGTGCAGAGTCCCACCTTTACATAGAGGCGGAAAGACCGCGGTATTCCCTAAGTCGGCAGCTATGGTAGAGACCGTCGCAAAACTGCTGCAGGCTGATAAATCCAAATTCTCCCAAATGCCATTCACATAGTTCACTAGTTGCCGGTGCTCAACAGCCACGCCCTTAGGCCGGCCAGTCGACCCGGAAGTGAAGATTACATATGCAAGATTCTTACTCGATACGACAGTAAGAGGTCGATCGAGACTCTCACTTGCGATTGCCGCGGCATCCGTATCAAGACATATGACGCTATCCAGATCGTCGGGCAAAGCCGTCTTTAGATGGCTCTTCGTGACAACCACTCGCACGTCGGCCTCTTCGAGAATCATCTCAACGCGCGCTTTTGGCAAACCCGGATCCAACGGCACATAAGCACCGCCGGCTTTTAATATGCCGAGCAAGCCGACAATCAAATCGACTGAGCGATCGACACACAAGCCGACCGTCACATCCCCTGCCACATCGAGCTTCGCCAGATAATGTGCGAGCTGATTAGCGCGCGCATTGAGATCGCGGTACGTTAGACGTTCAGCCTCACAAACAACGGCGATGTCGTTGGACTTTTGCGCAGCCTGCTCTTCAAATAACTGGTGTACTGTCTGAGCGCTCAAGTACTCGCGCTGCGTGCCGTTGAATTGCAAGAGCAACAGCTGACGGTCCGACGCGCTCAGTAACTCTAACTCGCCGACGCCAACATCGGGTCTCATAGCTGCATCTTCGATTAGGGTCGTCAGTTGATCGGCCAGACGCTGGACGTCTCGTATTGCAAACAAGCTTTGATCGAATTGCAGCGATGCTAAGAAGCGATCCTCGTGGCCTTCAATGACAAACTTCACTCTGAAACGATCGATGCAGGCGTCCAGTTTGTAGATTGAAAGCTTCAATCCCGCCGCGCGATAGGTCGTCGGCTGTTTCCGAAACTCATAGCAGAAAGGAAAGAAGTGAGCTTTCTCG
>Ga0070686_100001186_pt1 | contig 14808 bp, 18 predicted proteins | sample KBSS23LmetaG_FD_65654 | JGI IMG/M metagenome (GOLD analysis project Ga0070686, IMG submission 65654) | Switchgrass rhizosphere microbial communities from Kellogg Biological Station, Michigan, USA - KBS S2-3L metaG | ecosystem: Host-associated > Plants > Roots > Rhizosphere ... | reverse complement strand
TCTGGTTGGGGAGAACCTGTAGTAGAAACTGGTGTTGTTGGATTATTATTTTGCGCTCCTTGAGCGACCATTACTCCACTATCAGGGCGAATATTTGGAGCAATTTTTAATGCTGTGTTTGGATCAGGAGCTTCCACTGTTTTTGATTGTCCTTGCGTGTCTATGTATGTATATATTGCCATGTTATTTTAATTAAAAGACAAATGAATTACTAAAACCTAAAGCGTCTTTGATCTGATTCTCTTTAATCGAACCACCAATGTTACCCAAAAGACCGCTGTAACCAAGACCTGATAAAACATTTGATCCTGTTATAGCCTCAGTCTTTCTCAAAGCGTCAATCCTAGCTTGAGTATTTTTATCAGTTAAATAAGCTAAACTTTGATTCGTATCACGTGTAGTGCTGTCTAAAGTATTATCTAAGTTTCCAGTGTCATAAGAGAACTTTCGGTTAGAACTTTCTACTAATCCACTATTTTGTTTATTAAGTAAATCTTCCGCATTACCACGAATAGAAGATGAAGAAAAACCGGAAGCAGCTAAATTTGTTCTAGTGTTCTCTAAATCAGTTTTATATGAATCAGCTAATTTCTGTAATTCTTGAGTATGTTGAAAACTCAATTGATCTTTAGCTGCTGCTGTACTTTTTGTTAAGTCAGCTAATGTATTTTTTAATTTATTTTCTTGATAAGCTAAATCTCCTTCATTTGCTCCAAGCGCTCGAGATAGTGCATCAGTGGCAATAAGAGTTTGAGCTTTGAAATATGGATCACTATAAGCTGTCGCTGCATTAAAACCGGCAATTAACTTCTGAGCTTGAGCAGTATCATTTGTTGAAATAGTGTCATACAAATGCTGGACCAGAGCCTTTTGATCCGCAGTTAAATTAGGATTATTTAAAATAGCTTGTAATCCATTATCGCTTGGATGGGTAGCTCCTCCAGAGGCACCACTTGAACTACTAGAACCTGTCCCAGCTCCAGAAGTAGAACTACTTCCATTGGAAGCTGGAGGTGTAACAGTGTTTGGGTTTTGAACTGAACCAATTGGATTAGCCTGAAGTGACATATTTGGATTTTGATCAACTGCTGGATTATTTAAATTAAAAGTAGAAGTAGAACCAAGTTTGACTCCTTTACTAACAGCAGTTTGAATATCTGCCATATTAAATTCAGGAAGAGAACTAAAGTCCTGACCAGTTTGTTCTTGATATTGTGATGCACCATTTACTGTTCTAGCAACAGTTCCTCTGAAACTTGGATCGAGTGGAGTAATTTTTAAAGAAGGTCCAAAGCCAGGAATAGGTTGTCCAGCTTTTATAATAGAGCCATCACCTAACTGAACATCAGTATTAGCAATATGACCACTACTAGCCACAGTCTGAAGTTGACCATTAACAACTTTGTATATTGTATCTCCACTATCTCCTGTTACCCGAAAGACTTGTCCTTCAGTTGGTAGATTTAAATTTATTGATTGTGCTGCTATTGTTGTCATTTTATTTTATTATTTTTAATAATTTTACCAAATATTTGTAACCAACATTTGTGTTGCTGATATTGCCAATCCTGCCTTTTTCGTTACTGTTCCAGCTGAAGAAGAAAAAGCTCCAGAAGTATCACTTAAGTAATAATTAGTACCGACAGTTAACCCTGATTGATGAGAATCGATACCAGTAACCACAACTTTTATATTATTACCAACTGTGCTACTTTCGTTAGCTATACCAACATAAGAATTTACATTTACAGCTAAAAGAGCACTTGATTTATAAACTCGAGTAGTAAAAGATGTTTCTGCACAAGGGAAACAACCAATTAAAGCACAAACATTTCCTGAGCCAGAGATACTAGCTGTTTGAGTAGAAGGTGGATATATAGCTCCACTATCTCCACTTATTAAAGTTGTACCTGTAGTAAGTACACGATTAGTAAAGGCACTACCACTTTGAGTAGCCCCATCAACAACACCAATAAACAAAGCACCATTTTTAGTTGAGGCCAAACTTGCTGTAGCGGTTCCTCCACCGCCTGTAGCTGAATTAGAAGTTGCTCCAGATTGAAGCATGTTGTACCAAGAGTAAATATTGTAGTCTAAGTTATCTATTACTCCACTTGCTGTAAATTGAACTGTATGAGCACCTGTAGCTGGAGCATAGAGATACCAAATTTGATTTAAATTGTTGACACTACCACCAAAAGTAGCCTCAACCAACTTTGTCATTGCCACCCCATTATAACTTACAGCATTTATTTTATCTGTCGCATCTCTAGTTGAAAGAGCAATAATTAAAACTCTATTTGAGTTGTTTGCTACTGTAAAGGAAGTTGAAAATGATGAGTTATTTGTGCCAGAACCACTTGCTGAAGTATCAAAAGCTGCCACATCAGAAGAGTAATTTAAGGCAGTAACAGCGTTCCCTGCTGTTATAGTTTGACCAGCGACAAACTGAGTAGTTGGTGAATTATCATCTACCCCCACATTCCCTCGAATTAAGGTACTTGTACCCGAATCATTTAATGCCCCACTACTATTTCCGGAAAAGTTATTACCCACAATAACAGCATTATCTGAACTAGAGTCAGCAATATTTACTCCATATCCACCATTATTTTTCAAAAATCCATTGTTTATAAAAATATTATCAGATGAAGCTGTAAGTTTTATTCCATCACTTGCATTACTTTCAATTCTTAAATCTGTGACAACCACATTACTATTACCTGAAACAAACTCTATACCTTGTCCCCCATTTTCAACATACACCCCATCGATTCTAAAATTAGAACTACTTGTAATATTTACTCCATCACCTGCAGAGTTCAAAACAAACATTGTTCCGATAGCAGAGTTCGTAAATTTGTTTAAAGTAATACCATTCCCCGTCAAAGCATCTACTGAACTTGAACCAAACATAGTTAAAAAGTGAGTATTTACAAAACTATAATTACTATAGTTTGCAGTACAATCGATATTACTTAACACCACTTGTGAACAAGTGTCTAAATCAACTCCCACTAAACATGTTTGAACATTTAAGTTATCCAAAACAAACTCATTAGCGTATTGTAATTTTACACCTGAAATAGCAGAATTTTTCACCACAAAATTAACTAACTTAGTGTCATTTACTACAGTAGCAATAGTGTAAGTTTCACCACTTAGCGCCACATCAGCAAAAGGCACACCAATAGTAATATGAGTGTTATCCGTTACAACAGCAATTGGATACCAAACTCCTCCTAAAAGAATAGATTGTCCAGCTACAGCATTTGTCGCCCAGGAGGTGCCGGAGCCAGTAACTGTTGTACTGTTATTAGAAACTGAAACAGTACCAGTTGTATAAGCTGAAGTTCCTACTGCTTTGATTTGTTTTGATGAGCTATTAAAATCTATAATAGCAGTTTCAGAATTTTCTCCTTCTAATGTAATAGATGAATAAAGGACAATATCATAATCAACAATATGAGTACCATTTAAAAGTAATACCCTTCCGCCTCCAAGAATATGAAGTTTATCAATAGCTTTTTGAATATCATCACCAACTTTTACCACGATAAAGGCTTGAGAAACACCGAAGTTTAAGATGTTATTCCCTTGTTCTCCAGTACCTAGGTCATTAGGAGTAATATTTTCTAGTGCACTACCACCAAGATCTGGCAATTCTATTGCCTCTGGAATGGACTTATTAAAAAGATCATTTATGTCATACGCCATAGTTTTTGTCAGCAGTTAAGTTCTCCATCTCAATTTCCCGGACAAAGCTCTGTGAACCATTTGACTCCCCAGCCACTTCAATTGAAATTGTTGTGCCTTTAATTGTTTTACCAGCACCTAAAACATTTAAAACTTTAGAAAGAAAAGTTTTTTGATTAATTTCAATTGGAGTTAAAATTTCATCAATATAAGCTGAGATTCTAGCTGATGGTAAGTTTTTACCTCGGATAACTACACTATCAGATAGTTTTTTTTGATGATTATCATCATAATTTTTATGATGCTGCCTAACTTTCCAAACAAAACCTTTTGTGGTTGTAGTTGTTGCGTCGGTATAAACTCCTTGTTTATCCATTCGATAGACCGTTCCGTCATTTCCTCCACCAACTGTGGTGTTAACACTAGAGACCAAATAATTAGTAAAAACTTTGAAATACTGAGGATAGGTTCGCATTGACCACTGATTAAGTAATCTGTTGTATTTTAAGACCACATTTGTGTAAGTCTCACCATCAACCGTAAGGTCACCAACTGACCAGCAGAAATACCTGTCTGTTGCCCAGCCAGCGATATTGGCTTCATTTGAAGAAGAGATGGCGTCCACCCATTTTTTAATAGGCCGGGTGTTATCCTGAGAGATACACTCTGGTCGTCCGCCATTTGTTATATAGAAACCCTTAGCTCCCTCGTTTGAATTTGAATAAAAAGCACAAAGTCCACCACCCATAACAACTGATTCCTGAGAAGGAGTACCAATTTGGATTAAAGACTCTGGAAAAGCTGAAGAGAAATTCCATCTGTGCATTGACCTTTCTTTAAAAACCAAAATATAACCAGGAACCTTCCCAAGTGCTGTGATTGGTCCACCAGCATCCTCGGATTCAATATCAACATAGCCATTTCCCACAGTCCAAGAAACTGTAGATCCGTTAGATACTCCTGAATAATAAAGTCTGGTAAGGTGAGCGGTATCCCCTGCCAAATAAACACGATCTAAAAACTCAATACAAAGGTTTACTTTATTCGAACTCGGGATATTAGCTAAGTCAAATGCTCCTCCAGTAGTTATCCAACCCCCAGAAGTGTAAGATCTCTCAGCGTCCGCTCCATTAATAGCTAGAGTTGCTCCATTGTAAGTTAAAAATCTCATCTTGGTAGAAGCAGTTAAACCAGTTTGAGTGGTAGAGCCAGCAATAACATCATAAATAACTGACGTGGCATCACCAGCTGCATTTAATGTAGCAAAAAGTTTATTATTACCAGGAGTATCAACATCAATGTGTTGAGCTAAGCCTAAAATGGTCTTACCTGAAACAAGCTGAGCTCCGATAGTTGCTGTCCCCAGTCGTGATACGGCTGAGCCTATCTCAATATCGGCATCCATATTCAAAAGTAAATCAACAGTATTAGCCGGAGCCAATGAAGTATTGACTGAAATCATTCCTCCTGAAAAATCTTGTTGTTTAATTGGTAGAGCCATTTTATTGATCGTTTATGTTCAAATTCTGAAGTGATTGTCTATTACTGCTTGGCCTCTTACTCATATTATTAACTGTAGGTTTCATTGGAAAAACAATATTTTGCGGAAGAGTACGAATGGCATCATTTAATTTTTCTTTATAACCAATAAACCAACCATCATTTCTATCTAATTCTCCATTATTTGATGACTTCATTTTTATTCTCCAAGTTAAATAATCCTGAAGCATGTCATATCTTTGATAATCAATTGTATCCCCATCAGAATCAACTGAAGTAGCAACATGACTATAATCTCCTCGCATATTTGTATTATCGTGACTTCCATCAGCTAACGGCCAAAATTCAATATTGCCATTTCGAACTGTAAACCAAGTTGGTGTACCTTCTGTTTCTCCTTGCCAAACATAAGTGTTTACTGGAATCGTAACTGAGATGGAACCGGTACCTGATGCCGGTACACCAGTTAAAACTCCAGCTGAAGATGATCTTGTAACTCCAGTATAAGTAATGGAGTATTTAACATTGGAAATATAAACATCCACTGTTCCACTATCTGCAAAATCATAAGAGTTATTGATAGCTAAAGTTGTCTGTCCACTCGTAGCTTGAGTTGTAACTTGGGTACTTGCTACATCAACTAACTCTTGGTCAAAAGCCATTGGATCTAGGTAAGTTAATTTTTGATCAACTCCTATCCTAACTGCAATAAGTGATTTATTTGTCTCAGTATCATAAGCATCAGTCGGCATAGCCACAATATTTGTTCCTCTTTGGACCTGACCTAAAATCGCATTGAAAGAATAGTGCTCAGGCCACCTCTTTAACTTACCTTGAATTTCTTTCATACCAGAAGTTAACCAACTATAACAGTCAGAAACTGTAACTTTTTCAGAAAAATCAAGATCTAGGTCTCGTAAAGCCTGATTAATCATAAACCCAACAGTATTTCTCTCCCAACCAGCCACAAGTAATGGATCAGTATATGAGGAAAAAACAGAAGTTATAGAGTTTTTAAAGCGAGCAAAATAGTAACCTGTAGAACCTGCAGTATCATTATAAACAAATTCAGTCTTATCTGGTTGAAGATTGGCTGTAGTTAAAACAGATTTACTACCCGTAGCTGTTGCTGCGTTAGAAATCTCTACTTGATCATAAGAAATTAAATAAACTTTTTCTCCGGCATAATGAGTTTGTCCTGTAGTTGTTGTAGCTTTTAAAGTAATTGTTGTTCCAGATGGAGCGGTAGAAGCATGAGTTAAAATAATTTCCGCTCTTTCACCAAAAGGGTTAATAACTAAAACTTGATTAATAGCAAAGCCTGTAATATTAGCTACAGTTATTGTGCTTGACCCTGAAGCAATATCAGCTGTTAAAAATGACTCTTCTAAGGGTGTTTCTATTAATGTTGATTGATTGATTGTAACTAGTGCCATATAATTTTTTATGAAATATTAATTGATTGATCCTTTTTTAATATACTCGGCTTAACTTCATTACCTCCATCTATTGACAAACCTGATGTTTTTGTATTTATAGATGATGATATTTTTTTTGAACTAAATTTCGGTATAAGATCTTGTATAAGAGAAATATTTATAGCTCCTGAACCAAAGGCTTCATCAAGAAGGATGTAAAAACCATTCTCTTGAAGTAACGCCCCCCCATCTTCTTTTAATAATTTTGATGACATATTTTTAAGCTAAACCATCCCAAGTTTTAACTGAAGCGATGACTAATCCATCTACGGTTTTTACTGAAGCCTTTGCCAATCCATCTATAGTTTTAATTGCTGAAGTAACTGGTGGTGTAATATTGTCATAATAAACTGAGCCTCCCCATAATAAAATTTTATTACAACTCGTTGGGGTGTCTGCTCGACTAAACCAAGATGTAAAAGCTCCACCATCCTTATTAAATCTAGCTTTGCCTGGTTGATTAGTTTCATCTATCTCTATCCCAATAGTAGTCCAGGTATTTGTAGATATAGTTAAACCTGAATTTTGCCAAGCCGAACTATCAAAATACTCTAAAGTAGTACCTGTCATTCTGACTAAAACGAAATTTCCTGTACCATTTCTAAGCCAAACTAAGTTACCGTCCCCTGGACTGTAACAAGCAACATAAAGTATACCAACTGAAACTGCGGCAAAGTCTCGGTCTGTTTGATTTGTGGTAACTTTAACTGAGTTAGGTGATGATAGAGATTGAGCATTATCAACTGCAGCAGGGCCTGTAAAAGAAACTCCCCAATTTGAAGTAAAGCCAGAACCACCTCCAATAGTATTGTTAGCTAGGTTGTCCCCGTTAGTTAAATCATCAAAATTTGCAGTACAAATAAAGGCCATTATTTTTTAATTATTATTACTTCCGATTGTGGGCGACTGTCAGGCGGAGGACTCTTGCTATCTATGTCTGCTCTAATTGCTAAGTATTCTTCCTTTGTTACTCTTAGTGAATCAATTGAAAGATTTTTAGAAACAAGTGTTCTCTCTAAATCACATTCTGGACAGGCTTCTATGGCAAACATAGAATGACAACCCGTGTGTTTACCACATGAATCGTTTGTTGTATCTCCTTTTATGCAAAATCTATGATAATACTTTTCCATATTATGTATGTGTTATGTAATCTGAAGATGGATAGAAGAACATCTTGTCAGCATGGATACCCCATCCAATTACTCTAATTGCTGCATCAGTTGTTGTTGGTTGAGTATGTGTCACAGCTCCAGCTGTCTCTGACATATAAATTGGAGAACCAACTGTAAATGTAGGAAAACCAGTAGCGTAGACAAATGACCCAGGTAGAGCCACAAGAAGAGCGTTACCAGAAGCCTTAACCTCAAGAGCAATGCCAAGTAAGCCGTTATACAGAGCTAGAGTGTTAGCATCACATTTTTGCCATGTAGATGAGGAATCGAGATAAACCAAATCCCCCACAGCGGAACTTGAATAACCTGAATTAAAAGCATTGGTAGTTGGGCCTGTAGCATGACCATCTGAGGTTGGGACTGTAAGTAGAATTTGTCCATTAGTAGGTAAGGTAAGATTTGTAATTGTCTGAATACCTGTAAAAGTATTGGCCGCATCTGTTCTAGCCATAGTTGCCGAAGTAGAAGGGAAAGTTATTGTTATGCCATCTGTTCCCACTAAAGTCAGTGAGTTCGATGCAGAAAGTTTTTTACCTGATGTAACTACTGTTGCGTAGTAAACGAATCCCCATGAAGCGGCTGTGTTACCACTTGTAAGTAAACAAGTAAAAAGAGCTGCTGTTCCACCTGCTAAAACCAAAACAGCCGTACCGGTTGAAGTCTGAACTGTCACTGCTCCAGTTGAAGAATTAACTATCATTATTTGAAAACCTGTAGTCAGCCCTGAAGTCGCATCAGGTAATAAAACTGTTTGAGTAGATGTCCCGGTAAAATACTGAATACCTTCACTAAATGATTGAAGAGTAGTTGTCCCTGCTGCTGTTGCAGTAGTAGCGTAAGCCTTTATGAAGTTGTTCGATAGAATATTTTGGTCATCATTTCTTAAAGCTAAAGTAATTGCACTATTATCAACTGAAACCCCTGTACCAGAAGGTGTCCCATTTATAACAGGATCATTTAAAACAGGAGAAGTAAGGGTTTTATTTGTTAAGGTTTGAGCAAGAGAGGCTAAATAAGCTGAAATGTTAGCTAAAGTAATCTTTTTTGTAGTGGTTGTGGCAATATCGAGAACTGGAAAAACATCCGTTGATACAGGTGGGTTATAAGAAGTTAGTTCTGATATTTTTGCATCAGCCACTTTATTTTAAATTAGAAATCAGCTGAAGCCGCACATGTATGTTCTCCATCAGTTGTCTCTATCGCTACACATCTAATTGCATAGAATCCTAAATCTCTCATCCAAGCCACAACTGTTGTAGTTGCTGCACCAATAGTTACTGTTGAAACCACTGTAGGAGTAGTAGAAGTAGCTAGATTTTGGACTAAAACATTATAAGGATAGAATGTTGTTCCATCACGAGATACCTCTATTTTAAATAATGTTGAACCAGTATTTGGTTGAGTCACTCCACCTCTTGAAAAGAAAAGTGCCACTCTCTTTGCACCAGCAATAACAAAATACTGACCGCCATCTGTTGTGTTAGTTGATGTGGCAGTAGTTGTTGTTGCATTAAAGAAGGTATAATTTGTATATGTAGATCCTTCTGTTGGAACTTTAAAACTTATTGAACCCCAAACAACACCTACTGTCCAAAAGAACAAAAAGGCTGTTATAAATATTGATGAAACAATAACCAAAAACTTTTTATTAAATATTAATGATTTCATTTTTAAATTTTAATTTATTAATTCAACCCTAATCTCTACCTCCCGAAAGAGGCAGAGTTAAGATTCAATTACTTATAGTAAGTTGCTTGAACGTAAATGTCTGTTGATGTAGACATTCGCATAAAATCAAGACGAACCATAGCATCTGTCGTTATGTTACCAGTTACTGTAGGTAAGTTAACAGAAGAGGAAGCCACTTGAAGTATAACTCCAGTGTTCCCGGCAATAGTAAATACAGCAGAATCAGTTGATGTAGCATTGAATATCCACTTAGTTATTCTATCCCCTGCGTTCGGAATGAAAGCTGGGTTAAGACCTGTAAGATTTGCTTTTGTAGGCAAAGTCAACACAGCACCTGTTATGTTTGGAGAATACAATATTGTCTCGTTTTGAGTAATATCTGTATTAGTCAAAGTTACGGTTCCTGATGATGTAGTTGAAAATATAGCACCACCATTTGTTTGACCTTGTGAAAGGTAAACAGGGTTAGTGAATGTAGACAATGGATTTTTAACAGCACCAGCATTAAATACAGGTTTGTTAAATCCAACAACTCCTGACACGACAAGCCACAAGATTATAAGCAACGACAAATGATTTTCTTTTAAATATTTCATTTTGTTTTCTTTTTACCTGTGGATGTCGCTTTTACTTCAACCTCTGCAGCGGCTACAGGAGTTTCAACCTCTTCAGTCTTTACTTCTGAAACCTCTACTTCAGCAATGGCTTTTTTACCATTTTCCTTGAGAGCATCTTCTGTTTCTTTTGAAGCCTCCACCATTGTTTTAGGTGCAAACTTTACAGATTGTGCTTTTTCATAGTCTTCTGGAGTCATTATACCGTTACGGATATAATCAGCTGCCACAACACGAGATAAAGAACAAGTTTTTTCCAAGAGCAGAAGTGCCTCAAGTTCTTCTGGAGTCCAGAGAGTACCCGGAGCTTTCGCTCGGCCTTGAGCCACCAGATTTGTGAAATTAAGAGACATTTTTTAGGTTAAGTTAGCTTATAATATTAGTTTACTCCTGTTGATCCGAACACATTGTATGGCTGTCCAATAAACATTGTGTAATAAGAGTCAATAGGATATTCCCAGTTAAGAGAATCGTGAATTTGAGTAGCTGCTCCCATCATAGGCTTCTGAGCAAATGGAGATTTCAAAGTCTTTTTTACATTCTTTGAATCTGCCATGAACCAATAAGCTGATGTATCAGTACCATCTCCACGTGTATCAAGTCGTGACCAAACTTTGATGTTTGAGATTTTTCCTTTTAGAGGGTTAAGGTCCACATTAGGTGTACCAACAACTCCTGAAGAGAAGATTGTTCGCTGAGCTAGGTCTTCATTTGTCGCAGAAACAATAAGTGTATCAAGATTAATAGGGCGATTAGCTCCATTTGGGTCTCGATGAATCATTGCGTCCTTGCGAGCAGTAACGATAGCGTCTCGTGAAAGACCTGGGTTAGAAGTACCTGCTGAGTTTCGAATAAGGTTTCTTGATGTAGAAGAGTTCTGGTTGTTTGTGTGAGAAGCAGAGAAGAACACTACACCATCTGGAGACACATTAGACTGTGAAAAACCATAAACATCTGTATAAGATGTTCCTGAGAAACCATTAGTCAAAAGATCAGCTTGTGATTGATCAATTCGATCAAAAGCATACTGAATTGATGACTGGACCAATTCTTGCATCTGATCATATCTCTCAAAGAGTCTCATATCTTTTGTAATTGAAATACGTCCACCATATCGCTTCTGAGTAGCAGATACAGAGTCTCCTTCAACTGAAGAAGCCACTGGAAGCTGTGAACCCTCAGCAACACGATCGAATTTTGCCAAACCGTTTAAGATTAGGTAGTTGTATGTTTGCCAGTTAGTCTCTGAAACATCAAAGAGGTCCTGTCCAATCCATGTTTGTACCTTTTCTACTGCGGCTTCGTTATACCATTCGTTGAGCTTTTGGGTCAGCGTAGTATAGTCTGCGGTTGTAAGTGCCATGAATAATTAAAATTAGTGAATAAAAGTGATAAAAACTTATTATGAGTTTGGTACTCCTCGAGTAAAGAACCCAACAACTTTCTTTGAAGAAAGAGGAAGGATAGCTTGTTCAGCAAAAAACACTTGGTCAGTTACAGCTGAAGTATCAACTGTTCCAGCAGCAGAAAGATCCACCGCAAGCATCATTTGAGCTTGTGTTGGAGTGTTTGATGTATCAACGATAAATCGAATATCTGAAGTTGGATAGACCATCAATGGATCACCAGAAGCAGCAATAGTCTTTGTCTCAGCAGCAACAAACCATACGTCAGTATTGTCTCCAGAAGCTGCTGGAGTTCCAACACCAGAAGTAGTCTTTATTGCATCACCTTTTGTGAACGCTGTGTTCGTGCAAGGAAGGTATGAAACTTTACCACTTTCATAGTTAACAGGTAAAAATGCCATTATAGTTGTTAATTATTTAATAATCTAACAACGATGGTCTTTATTATTTAGATGGAGGAGCCTTATACCAATCTTTTGGCTGTAAAGGTAAATGAAAATTAGGAGGATCTTTCTTTGGTATTGATTTATCGCCACCTTGACCTCCACCTGTAGCATTAGCTGAAGTGGATTTCAAATCAGAAACATCTTCTTTTTTTTCTTTAGATGGATTGCGTGCTTCCCATATGACTAATCTATCAGCCATATTTTGAGCAATTGACTTAGCACTCAAATTGTCATAACCGGCAAGGGGGATAGCTATAAGCTCATCCCAATGCTCTTTTACTTCATCTGATACTAGATCTTTTGCCTCTTGCAAAGCAAGTTTAGCTACATCTGACTTTTTTAAGAAATCTGATGTATCAGCATGAACCACTACTGGCTCAACTTTTTTCTCGACAACAGGCTCCTTTTTTTCAGACTTCCTTGTTGCGATAGCTCTATATTTCTTTGCATCAGCTCGTAATCCTTCATCCTCTATTTTATCAAAAGGATCATCGCCCTCGGGTTTTTCAACCTCTAGTTCGGTGTCTGCCGCTCCACCGCCAGCGTTTAAATCGTTATTTGTCATAGTTACGTTATCTAGTTATTAACATTTGTTATCGATGAATGACACCGGATACCATGCTCACGCCAGAGTATCACTGATAAAGGGGGACGTCTTAAGCCATACCCCCATATCAAAGATTCTCTTTTTTACCCTCTATTTGTTTAGCTATTTTTATAGCGCAAGCCTTAGCCTTTGCTGCTAAAAGTAAAATTTCAACTCTTTGTCCAAATTTAAGCATGTGTTTATCACGTGGCTCTGGATCATTTCCCGCAGGTCCAGCCATTGTGTAAACTAATTTTGCATCACGCTCAGCTATATACTTTTGAAATCCTGGATTACTCCATAAAGAAGCCATAAGTCCAGTATATTGCTCATCTGTCAAATTTTCTTTTGGAATAGTCGATAAATCCCTTTCAATGAGCCAAATTAAAACATTTATTAATTTATTTCTGAACATAATTATACTATGATTAAAAGTAAAGGGCAAACTGTGGATAACTATTCAATTTCTCCGGCACACCAAACATCTTTACAATCGACCACCCAAAAAGTTGACAATCCTTTTGAATAAACTTTAAAAGCATTATAACGATTAAAAAAGATATTAGTTTTTAATTTAACATCCACTTTATGTAAAACACCATCAATAACCTGATCTGTTCCAACCTCAATTACCTTACCTTGAAGTAAAGCATCATCTCCACTATCTTTCTCTTTTGAGGATAAAATAATTCCAAATTTAGTCTTATCTTCTTGATTTGACTTATCTATTTGCTCAACTAAAACCTTACAACCCTTTGGTTTGATCATTTTTCTTTTCTTTAACTGGTAATATATTCATCATTGGCACTATACCAAACTCTGTAAATTTAATAGTCGGCACAATAGTCATACCGGTTTCCTCTTCCACTTTCTTCATACCAGCAATAAAACGATCAGTCTTATCCTTCATGTAACTAGCTTTTTGTTCTTCAGTTAATTGTATTGTCATAACATTTTATATTCTAATCTTTTAATTCTAAACTTAGCATCAATGGGAGTTATTATGTTTCCATAAATCTCACTTGCTAAATCACGGCTAATAATATCCAAAAACTGATCTGACTCCTTACGCTTAAAATTCACCTTAACAAAATGATATTGGACACTGTAAGCTTCAAGCTCTTGCTCTAATCGAAACTTAGAGTCTGTACAGTATTTAAACCACCACTCTGCTGGGTTGTCCCCTTGTTGTTTACTGTGTACAAACTCATGTCTGTAAAGATGTTGGGGGATATTATATCCTTCAGGCACACCATATATTGTATCACCATAGGTAAAAACAACTGATGTGTCCTTGACCTTGAATGTCTTTAAGATTACCTCGTAATTTGGTGGTTTTTCAGATGAGAATTTCATTTTATAAATAAATGTTTACGTGTACCGCCTTGCATCATCTTCTTTCTTTTCATCGCCTCCCTAAATAATTTAGTTTCACTATCGACCGGCTTGCCAAACATTGTCTCACGATCATAGAAAGTCATAGCTAAAGCATCAGCCACATCAGGGGACTGCACTCCTTCACGTAACATCTCATCTTTACTTTTAATCTTTATCTTCCTATCACTCTGTATCTTGTAGCGAATATCAAGTAAATCTTGCCAATTATCACCCTCAAGCTCTGCCTGTGGTAGCCAATCATGGAGCCGCCAAAACATCTCCGCCCTTTTATTGAAAAAGTTACTCTCATCCTCTGGCTTTTCACCAGAAATGACACCAATCACTCCTGTTATCTCAGGAAACTCCCTTAACCTGTCGTATACCGGCTTGCCAATCCCCACCTTATCCACATAAACTTTTTTTACCTTGTGATCTAAGGCTAACCTAGCAATAACCCCGGCAAATGCCATCGTGTCATGGTTATTCTCTTGATATAACACTTTCGCCCCATTCCTACCACGAAGCACAATCACCGACCTGTTAGAGCCTTCACCAGCCACGTCACAACCAAGATAGAGAGTGCCAAAAAGCTCTACTCTCTCTCTTATGCGGTCCTTAAGTATCTGCTCAGCAATCAAAAGTGAATATCCAGAGGTGTCCACACTGTCAGCTGAAGGAAAATGACAAGCAAACAACACATCAAAGTAAGGTTTCAGTCTCGCCTCCTCGATAAACTCAGGAGTGACACGCTTCTCGGCAAGCGCCTGAATGTAATCTATTGATATTTTCTTATAAATAGGATCATTCCACGACTTGTAGAAGTGATTTCTGTAAAATGGAT
>Ga0070686_100001184_pt1 | contig 14825 bp, 10 predicted proteins | sample KBSS23LmetaG_FD_65654 | JGI IMG/M metagenome (GOLD analysis project Ga0070686, IMG submission 65654) | Switchgrass rhizosphere microbial communities from Kellogg Biological Station, Michigan, USA - KBS S2-3L metaG | ecosystem: Host-associated > Plants > Roots > Rhizosphere ... | reverse complement strand
TTTCGGCGACGAGCTGTGATACAGCACGCTCGCGTCGTAGCAGGCGGCGCCGTCGGGGTTTGCGGTCACCGGAATCGCGTCGCGCGCCGCCGGCAGGTACTCGCGTTCGAGGAAATCGGCATAACGAGTCGCCGCCGGATTGATCTCGTTCGCGACCAGCGCGTCGAAAGCCTGCTGGAAGGCGGCGTTCTTGTCGCGCTGACCGGGCGAGGCGAACGGCGAGTCCTTCGGCGCCGACGCCGCGAGCGTGCGGACCTGCTCGATGACGGTGCGAACGTTCTGCTTCGGCGCCGTGAACCCGCGTGTAATGCCTTCCCGCAGGTTGGCGACCTCCGTGTCGATGACGCCCGGCAGCTTCCGCCAGCGGGCCAGCGCCTCGTCGCGCGCCGCGTCGGTGCCGACCGGCTGGATCGTCACGAGATAGCCGTAACTCACCTGCCAGCCGGTCATCTCGCTGACGTTCCACAACTCGTCGTGGCAGACCCGCTTGGCAACGGCAGCTTCGAGCGTCTGGCGGGCGATCGCGTAGGTGGCGCGCAGCGGCGCCGCGCCGATCGTCGCCGGATCGATCTGCTTCAGGCTGGCGAGGAACCGGTCCTCGCGCGCCTCCCAGGCGCGCAGGGCGGCGAGGGAATTGTCGGTGAGGCCGTTCTGCGGCCGGCCCGGCACGCCGAAATAGGTGATCTGCTCGGGAAAGCGCTCGAAGTATGCCGCCAGGTAGGTGTCCGCCAGCTCGCGGACGCGGCTGTCCGAAGGCTCGGTGCCGGCGCCGGGACCGCCGCGACACCCGCCGGCGGCGATCGCCGCCGCACACACCAATCCGAGCGCCCGGTGTCTAAGCATGACGGATTATACTGACCGCTTTCACAACGAGGGGCTCATGCAACTGTCCGAACGAAGAATCGGCGACGTCGTGGTCGTGGACGTGTCGGGAAAAATCACCCTGGGCGACGGCAGTGATCAGGCGCTCAAGGACAAGATGCGGAGCCTCGTGCAGCAGGGGCACACGAAGCTGTTGCTGAATCTTGGCGAGGTCTCTTACGTCGACAGCGCGGGCCTCGGCGAGCTCGTCCAGTCGTACGCCACCGTCACCAAGAGCGGCGGCGCGCTGAAGCTGCTCAACATCACGAAGCGGATCAAGGACCTGCTGTCGATCACCAAGCTGTTGACGGTGTTCGAGACCTTCGACAGCGAAGCCGAGGCGGTCTCGAGTTTCTCGGCGACAGTCTAGAATTCGGAATGTGGAATTCAGAATTTGGAATTCGTGACGACGCATTCCAAATTCCAATTCCACATTCTTAATTCCGTGTGTCGTTGCGAACGATCCTCCCGCCCTTCATCACGAAGCGAACGTGCTCGGTGGCGGCGATCGTGCGCAGCACGTCGCCAGGGACGGCGACGATGTCAGCTTCTTTGCCGGCGTCGAGCGTGCCGGTGACGCGGTCGACGCCGAGCAGCGCCGCTGCCGATGACGAAGTCCGCAGCGCTGCCGCCGCCGACAGCCCGTGCTCGACGAGCAGCGAGAACTCCTCGGCGTTGCGGCCGTGCGGGCTGACGCCGCTGTCGGTCCCGAACGCAATCTTGACGCCGGCACCGACGGCGCGTTTGAACGCCGCCGATCGGCCGTCGAGCGCGGCGAGCGCCTTGGCGGCGATCTCCGGCGGATATTTGCGGGTCGCCTTGCGGCCGCCGGCATACTCGCCGGCCATCAACGTCGGCACCAGGTAGGTGCCCCGCTCCTTCATCATCCGCACCGCCTCGTCGTCCAGAAACGATCCGTGCTCGATCGAATCGATGCCGGCGCGGATCGCCACCTTCGCGCCCTCGGCGCCGTGCGCGTGCGCGGCGGTCTTCCGTCCGAGCCGATGCGCCTCGTCGACGATCGCGTCCATCTCCGCCTGCGTGATCTGGGCCGCGCCGACGTCGTCGCCAAGCGAGAGGACGCCGCCGGTCGCGCACACCTTGATCACGTCGGCGCCGTACTTCACCTGGAAGCGCACCGCGTCGCGAAACTGGTCGGGGCCGGAGGCGATGCCTTCGGCGACGCCGCTTTCGGTGCCGAACCGCTGGTAGGGGAAGCCGTTCGAATCGCAATGGCCGCCGCGCGCCCCGAGCGCGTGCACGGCGACGAGCATCCGCGGACCGACTGCGAAGCCGCTGGCAATCGCATTGCGCAGGCCGACGTCGATGTACTCGCCGGCGCCGACGTCGCGGACAGTCGTGAAGCCGGCCAGCAGCGTGCGCCGCGCCAGTTCGGCCGCCCGCAACGTCGCTTCCGGCACCCCGCGCCGCAGGCCAGCCACCGTGTCCGCGTTCCAGTCGTCGGAGCTTTCGTCGGTGAGATGGGTGTGAGCGTCGATGAAGCCGGGCAGAATCGTCGCGTCGCCGAGGTCGACGACCTGCGCCCCTGCAGGGACCGGCAACCGTGATCCGACCGCGGTGATGCGGCTGCCCTGCACGACGACCACGGCATCGGCGATGCTCGCATCACTCTTGCCGTCGAATAGCCGCACCGCGCGGAGGACTGTCGTCGACGACGACGTCGGCGGCTGCGCCGCAGCAAGCGCGGCGGCGCAGACCGCGGCGGCGAGCGTAACGCCGCACGTCGCTCGCCGCGTCAGCCTGGCTCGCGTCACTTGCCCTCCGGCACTTTCGGCCACGAGGTCTCGCCCCCGGGATCGCGCTGCTTGAGCGCGAGCACGCGGCCGTCCTGGACGACGAACTCGAACACGACGTCGGAAAACTGCGGCGTCCGGAAGCGAAGTGCCTTCAGCTGCGCGAGCGGCAGCGGCCGCCCGCCCGGCGGAATCAATGACAGGCTCGTCCCCTGCTGCTTCACCTGGACCTTTGTACCCGTCGGCGTCTGATACTCGCCGGCCAGTTGCGTCAGCAGCGCCGCGGGAATCGTCTCCGGCTTCTTCGCGAACGCCGCTTCCGCTTCGTCGAGCGACATCACCGCCTGATCGATGTCGCCTTGCGGATTGGTCCGGAAGTTCACCGACCACTGTCCGTCCTCTTCGTCGTCGGGGGTGTCGAAGCGATCGTAATGAAAATGCGACAGCGGCAGCCTGATCTTGTGAAAGTCGAACTGCAGTTGATCGTTCTTCAGGCCGATCTTGAGGACGCCATACGCCGGGTTCGCGTATTCGCCGACGTAGTCGGCAAGCGCATGCGACGGCCTGGTGTTGGCGACGCGATCGCCGCCGGCCTTGCTGCGCGCTTCCTTGCCGGCGGCCTTTGCCTTGAGCCGGATGTCGAGGCCGCGCTCCGGCCACGGCGTCTGATCCATGCCGAGCAGCCGCTCGTAGACGTTGTAGCTGACGTAGTTGTAGAGCGGCGCCGTGTGGTTGCCGACGACGAGCACCACCACGCCGATTTTCTCCTTCGGCATGAACGAGACCTGCGAATGGAACCCGGGCAGGTCGCCGCCGTGATAGGTGATCAGGTGCCCGCGGTAGGAGGCGGTCTGGCGTCCCATGCCGTAGGCGGCGTTCAACATCTCCCAGTAGCCGCGCTGCTCCGCCGCGGTGTTCGGCAGGCCGATCGCCGGCTGCAGCGTCTGCTTGAGCACGTCCTTCGGCAGCACCTGCTTGCCGTGGTAGACGCCGTCGTTCATCAGCGCGATCAGCCAGTGCGACAGATCGTCGATGTTCGAGACGATCGCGCCGCACGGCGCGACCCCCTCGATGTCCTCGTAGTACGGCGTCTGATACAGATCAAACGTGTCGCGCTTCTCGGTGAAGCCGACGCCGTGCTCTGGCGCCTTCGTCATCTCGGCGATCGTGTATCCGGTCGATCGCATGTCGAGCGGCTGCAGAATCCGCTCGCGGACGAACTGCTCCCACGTCTTGCCAGACTGAAGCTCGATCAAATAGCCGACGCCGGCGAACATGAGGTTGTTGTACAGATATGCCGTCCGCATCGGCTCCTGCGGCTCGAGGTAGCGCAGGCGATCGAAGAGTTCCTTGCGGGTGAAGTCCGACTTGTACCAGATCGTGTCGTGGCGGGTGATCCCGGTGCGATGCGAGAGCATGTCGCGCAAGGTCACCGAGTTGTTCAACTCTTCGTTGTAGAAGCGGATCGACGGCACCGACTCGCGAACCGGCCGGTCCCACGTCAGCTTGCCGTCTTCGACCAGCATGCCCGCCGCGACTGCCGTGAACAGCTTCGTGTTCGATGCGATCGGACAGACCGTGCCGGGCGTGAACGGCAGCTTTTTGCCGTAATCGCGATACCCGTATCCCTTCGCGAACACCAGCTGGTCGCCGACGACGATGCCGACGCCGATGCCGGGACCGTTCCAGTCCTTCAGCACGCGGGCCATGTAGTCGTCGAAGCCGTCGAGCCGCTTGGCGACGTCGATCTCCTGCGCGCGCAGGCCGACAGTCAGTGCCACCAGGACGACGAGCGCCATGAGCTTCTTCATCGTCACCCTCGAAAGAGGTGTGCCGGAGATCGTTCCGGCCGGCGGCAATTATACGGTCGGGCAGAAGCGCCGTACGCAACAAGGGCGGGTCCGCTCGGACCCGCCCTTGGCTCTTTCGTAGTGTCCGGCTTCAGCCGGACCAAATGCGCAGCGCTACTGCTGGTCGGCCGACGCAGCCGCGGCGAGCGTGTGCACCGGCTCGGGCTGTTCGTACGCAGGCAGCTTGCGGAGCATCTCGGCGCGAATCGGCAGGATGAACGAGAAGCGGTAGTCGCCCTGCATGCGGCCGATCGGAATGCCTACCAGGTTGCCGCGCTGATCGAGCACGCCGCCGCCCGAGACGCCGGGGTGGCCGTCGGTGAGGCAGGTGACGAGGCCGTTCGCCGTGCGCTGGCCGACGTAGCCGGTCGAGAGAATGATGCCCTTCGAGTAATCGTTGCCGAGGCGGAAGATCGGATCGGCGAACTCGTAGGCGAACGCGGAATCGACGTGGAGCGGCGGCAGATCGAGATCGGCGCGGGTCTTGATGATCGCCCAGTCGCCGCTGTGCACTTCGACGTCGGCGTCGCCGGTGTCGACGACCTTCGCGGGAATTTCCTTGCCGCGATACATCACCTTCACCGAATTGATCTTGCGGTTGCTGGCCCGATCGTCGTCTTCACGCAGTGCGACCACGGCATGCTTCACCGTGATGAAGTAGCCGTTGCCGAGATAGCCGGCCGTTCCGTAATTGGTTTTTCCAAGGTTGTCGTAGGAGTAGAGCTCGACGAAGCTCGAACGGCGGTCGCGGAGGAGGTTCACCGGCAGAAGGCCCATCTCGCTCTGCAGTTGTTCCTTGATCTCAGCGACCATGCGGGCCCGCGACGCGGCCGAGGGCGCCGGGTCGGCGCTCTCGCGGCGTGTCGTCGCCTGGACGACAGCGCTGGTTCGAGGCTTCGGCGGCTCCTGCGCGTGGACTTCAGCGCGAATCGCATCCAGCTTCGCGTCGTACGACGCGCGCAGTGCCGCGTCGTTGCGGCGCGATTGAATCACGCCGAGCGTGTAGCAGGAAACCGCGGTGGCGACTATCGAACTGCAGAAAACGAGGCGACGGGACACCATGCGTGACTCCAAGTTCGGCAGCTGAAACACCTCACAGGAGGCTCAGCTTTGCGCTCCCGCGTACGGTTGAACGCGGGATGACCCTTTCGCTTGGAAAGCGTTGAGCTCTGCTAACTTGCCGTTTTACTTACAATTGTGAGCGAGCTTGGTCAGTGTAGCGGTGTGTTATGGCCGTGTCAAGCGCGTTAACGCCCAACCGACGACAAAAACCGCCACGCCGACGCCGAACAGCCTGGGATCAGGTCCCATCGGCCCCGCAATGTATATATCGACCAATAGCAGCCACATACCAATGAGCTGGCCCAGACGCCCGACATAAAAGACCGCGCGCGTCATCGTCAGATCCGCTCGAAATTCTTTTCGACCTCGCGGCGGGTGAGCCTTAGCATCACCGGGCGGCCGTGCGGGCACACGGTCGAGTATGCAGTTGCGCGCAGTTCCGTGAGAATGTGCGCCATCTTCTCGTACGTGAGCGGATAGTTCGCCTTCACCGCTGCATGGCAGGCGGTGGTCGCCGCAATCCGCTGGAGGGCGTCCTGGACCTGCGCGCCACGGTCGAGCCCTTCGAGGTCCTCGGCCAGCGCCAGCAACGCCTTCTCGCAGTCCGACGCCTCGAGCAGCGCCGGGACCGCGTCGACCTTCAGCGTGGCGTCGCCGAACCCTTCGAGCTCGAACCCGAGCCGCGCGAGCTCCTGCGCTCGGCCCAGCAGCGCCTCGTACGCCGACGGCGCGACGTCGATCAGCATCGGCACCAGCAGCCGCTGCGATTCGAGCGGCCCACTCGTCAGGCGCTCCATCACCCGCTCGAACAACACCCGTTCGTGCGCGACGTGCTGATCGATGATCGCAATCCCGTCGTCGTCGACCGCGATGATGAAGGTGTCGCGGAATTGCCCGAGCGGAATCATCGGCTTGATTTCCGCCGTCGTTGCCGGATCCACGGTCCGGCTAAAGCCGGACACTGCGTCGGTCGGACTGTCCGGCTTCGGCCGGACCGGCTCGGGTATCCACCTGTTCGGGTAAATGCCGCCGGCGAGTACTCCGGGCAACGTGATCGTTGCCGGCTGCGGCTGGACGATGTGCTCGGGCCGCAATTGCAGCTGCGGCGCGCCGCTCTGGCCGAGCGTTTCCATGAACGCGCGGCGCACCACTTCGTGGACGAGCGACTGCTCGCGGAATCGCACTTCCGCCTTGGTCGGGTGGACGTTGACGTCGAGCGCGTCAGGCGGCATCTCGATGAAGAGATGCACCTCGGGACTGCGCTCCTTGATCGACGCCTGGCTGTAGGAATCGATGATCGCGTGCGCGATCGTCCGGTCCTTGACGATGCGGCGGTTGATGAAGACGTTCTGCGGCCCGCGGGTCGGCCCCTGCTCTGCGAGCGCGGCGATGAAGCCGGTGAGCTTCAATCCGCCCGCGTCCTTGCGCAACTCGAGCAGATCGCTGCGCTCACCGTAGATCTGGTACAGCCGATCCCGCTGCGAAACGGCCGGCGGGCATTGCAGCACGGCGCGGCCGCCGCTGGTGAGCGCGAAGCCGACTTCGGGGTACGCGAGCGCGAGCTGCGTGACGACGCGCGAGACCTGCGCCGACTCGGCGCCGTCGGCCTTCAGGAACTTGCGCCGCGCCGGCAGGTTGTAGAACAGATCGTTGACCTCGACCGCCGTGCCTTCCGCGGCGGCCACCTCCATCACGCTCGCGACGGCGCCGCCGTTGACGCGGATCTCGGTGCCGCTCTGGCGGCCGCGCGGGCGGGTGCGCAGCACGAAGTGCGACACCGAGGCGATCGACGGCAGCGCCTCGCCGCGGAAGCCGAGGGTCACAATCGCGGCCAGGTCATCGGCGCGGCGGATCTTGCTGGTCGCGTGGCGTTCGATCGCCAGCCGCGCATCGTCGGGATCCATGCCCTCGCCGTCGTCTTCGACGCGGACCTGCTTCTTGCCGCCGAGCTCGACGTGGATCGCCAGGCGCCGCGCCCCGGCATCGATGGCGTTCTCGACCAGCTCCTTGATGACCGACGCCGGCCGTTCGACGACCTCGCCGGCGGCGATCTGGTTGGCCAATTCCGGCGAGAGACGGTTGATTTTTCCCATGCAGTCCGGCCGTAGTGTCCGGCTTCAGCCGGACCCGTTTCAAATCCAGCGCCGCGACCGGAATACGACCACCATCCCGACGATCATCGCGGCCATCGCGCCGATCACCCACCAGAACTGCGCCGCCTCGCCGCCGGGAAAATGCGGCAGCGGCACGTTCATCCCCCAGATGCCGGCGATGAGCGTGGGCGGCATGAACAGGACGGTGACGAGCGTCAGCACCTTCATCACCTCGTTGAGGCGGAAGCTGACGTTCGACAGGTGGGCGTCGAGCATCCCGGTAATCCGATCCTGGAACATCAGCGCGTCATCGGCGACGCGGACCAGGTGATCGTAGACGTCGCGGAAGCGGAACGACATCTCGGTGCTGACGTCGACGAAGTCGCGCCGCGCCAGCCGGGCGATGACGTCGCGCTGCGGCGTGACGATCCGGCGCAGGCTGGCGACCTGCCGCTTCTCGTCGAGAATCTGCCGGATCAGTTTCGGATCGGCGGTGCCGAAGATCTCGTCCTCGAGCGCGTCGAGGCGATCCTCGAGCTTGTCCATCTCCGGCCGATAATGATCGACCATCGTATCGACGATCCGGTGCAGCAGCGCCACCGGCCCCTCGGCGAGGATCTTCGCATTCCTGGTCGCGTGGTCGCGCAGATCGGCGATCGAGCGCGAATCGCCGTCGTGGACGGTGACCAGGTAATTCGGCCCGACGAAGAAGTCGACGTCGTGGGTCGCGAAGCAGTGCTCCGCCGCCTTCGACTCGATGCCGTGAAGAATCACGTAGAGGTAGCCGTCGTAAGCCTCGACCTTCGGATATTGCAGCTTCGACATCGCGTCCTCCACCGACAGCGGGTGGAACGCGAAGGTGTCGCTCAGGATCAGCGATTCGGGAATCGACGGCGCCGCGAGATCGACCCAGATGATCGAACCCGCCGACGGGTTCAGCCACGAGCGATCGACGCTCGTGGCCTGCTCAGTCTGCCCGTTGCGGTGGACGAAGATGGTGACCAGGCGTCAGTCCCCGACTTTGACCGCGAGCGCCGCCTGCGCCGCGGCGAGCCGCGCGACCGGGACGCGATACGGAGACGCGCTGACGTAGTCGAGGCCGACGTTATGGAAGAAGTGCACGGAGGCAGCGTCGCCGCCGTGCTCGCCGCAGATGCCGAGCTTCAGGTTTTTCCGTCCCTTGCGGCCGCGCTCGACGCCCATCCGGACCAGGTCGCCGACGCCGGCCACGTCGATCGTCGCGAACGGATCCTTGTCGAGGATCTTCTTGTCCTGGTAGATCTTCAGGAACTTGCCGACGTCGTCGCGCGAGAACCCGAAAGTGAGCTGCGTGAGATCGTTGGTGCCGAACGAGAAGAACTCTGCATCCTCGGCGATCTGCTCGGCGGCAACCGACCCGCGCGGCACCTCGATCATCGTGCCGACCAGATACTTGATCTTCACGCCCATCTTCTGCATCGTCTCGGCGGCGACGCGATCGACGATGGCTTTCTGATCCTTCAGCTCCTTGGGCAGGCCGACGAGCGGGATCATGATCTCCGGCACGATCTTGACGCCTTCTTTGTTCAACTTGCAGGCGGCCTCGATGATCGCCCGCGTCTGCATCTCGGTGATTTCCGGATAGGTAATACCGAGGCGGACACCGCGGTGGCCGAGCATCGGGTTGAACTCGTGCAACTGCTCTACCCGCGCCAGCAGCCGCTTTTTCTCGTCGAGCTCCTTGCCGGTCTTGCCGGTCGCCTCGAGGCGTGCGACGTCGACCATCAGATCTTCGCGCTTGGGCAGGAACTCGTGCAGCGGCGGATCAATCGTGCGGATCGTCACCGGGTTGCCGTGCATGGCCTTGAACACGCCGTAGAAATCGTCGCGCTGCAGCGGCAGCAGCTCGTCGAGCGCCCTGCGGCGGTCGGCCTCGGTGTCGGCGAGAATCATCCGCTGGACGATCGGAATTCGTCCTTCGCCGAAGAACATGTGCTCGGTGCGGCACAGGCCGATGCCGCCGGCGCCGAAACGATACGCGAGCTCCGCCTGGTCGGGCTGATCGGCGTTGGCATAGACGCCGAGCCGCCGGAACTTGTCGGCCCATGACAGCAGCTTCTCGAAGCGCTGATACAGATCGGACTTCTTCGCGTTGAGCGATCCGTCGAGGACCTGCAGAATCTCGCTCGGCTTCGACTTCACCTGCGCGATCTTGACTTCGCCGGTCAGCCCGTCGAAGGAGATGAAGTCCCCTTCCTTGACGGTCTTGTCGCCGACCTTGAAGCGCTTGCCGCGCTCGTCGATCTCGAGGCCGCCGGCGCCGACAACCGACGGCTTGCCCATCTGCCGGCCGACGACGGCGGCGTGCGACGTCATGCCGCCCGTGGCGGTGAGGATGCCCTGCGACACGAACATGCCGTGGATGTCGTCCGGCACCGTTTCACGGCGGACGAGGATCACCGGCTTGCCCTGGTTGGCCCATTCGACGGCGTGATCGGCCGAGAACACCACCTGCCCGCTGGCCGCGCCTGGCGACGCCGGGAGCCCTTTGGTCGCGACCGGGATCTTCTTCCACTCGTCGGGATCGAACCCGGGCGCCAGCAGCTGATTGAGCGCTTCGGGATCGACGAGCAGGACCGCTTCTTTCGGCGACAGCAGCTTCTCGTCAACCAGATCGGTGGCGATGACGACCGCGGCGAAGCCGGTGCGCTTGCCGCTGCGCGTCTGCAGCATGAACAGCCGCTCGTCCTGGATCGTGAACTCGAAGTCCTGGACGTCTTTGTAGTGTTTCTCGAGCCGGGTGGTGATCTCGCGCAGCTGCTTGTAGGCCTTCGGCATCACCTGCTCGAGCTCGCCGATCGGCTGCGGCGTGCGGATGCCGGCGACGACGTCCTCGCCCTGGGCGTTGATCAGGAACTCGCCGTAGAACTCGCGGGCGCCGGTGGCTGGATTGCGTGTGAAGCCGACGCCGGTGCCGGAGCGATCGCCGGTGTTGCCGAAGACCATCATCTGCACGTTGACCGCGGTGCCGATGTGATCGGGGATGTCGTAGATGCGCCGGTACTCGATGGCGCGGGCGTTCATCCACGAGCGGAACACCGCGTCGCGGGCCATCTTGAGCTGGTCGTTGGGGTTCTGCGGGAAGTCGCGCTTCGCCCGCTCCTTGACCACCTTCTTGTAGCGCTCGACCACCTCGCGCAGCGCCTGCTCGTCGAGGTCGGTGTCGCTCTTCACGCCGCGCGCTTTCTTGACGCCGTCGAACTCGTGTTCGAAGGCTTCTTTGGGAATTTCCAGCACGACGTTGCCGAACATCTGGACGAAGCGGCGGTAGCTGTCGAAGGCGAAGCGGCCGTTCTGCGTGCGGCTCTTCAATCCCTCAACGGCGTTGTCGTTGAGCCCGAGGTTGAGAATCGTATCCATCATGCCGGGCATCGAGAACTTCGCACCGGAGCGGACCGAGACGAGCAGCGGGTTCTCCGTCGAACCGAGCGTCGCACCGGCGGCTTTTTCGAGCTTCTTCAGGTTGTCGGCGATCTCGGCGTCGACCGCCGAGGGGATCTTCTTGTTCTGCTCGTAGTAGATGTTGCAGACCTCGGTCGAGATCGTGAACCCGGGCGGCACCGGCAGCCCGGCGTTGGTCATCTCGGCGAGCCCGGATCCCTTGCCGCCGAGCAGGTCCTTCATGTTCCGATTGCCGTCGGCCTTGCCGCTGCCGAAAAAGTACACGTACTGCTTACGGGACTTCGCTGCCTGGGGCTTGGGGCTGGGGGCTTGCTTCTTCGCTGCCGCTTTCTTCGCCATCGTCACTCCGATTCAACAACGCGGAAACCGCGGAGGCCGCAGAGACCGCAAAGAAACTCTTTTTTCCGTTGGTCGCGCGAAAAGTCAGCCGAGCGATACCTCACGGCTTCGGTGCCAACACCGATATATCGCCAACGTCCCGAATGTGGTCGCGTATTTCCGCCAGCAGCGACAATCTCGCCTCCTTCAGATCCTCGTCGTCGACGACGACGCGGACCTGGTCGAAAAACGAGGCCAACTGCGGCTGGATTGCCGCGATCGCAGCGAGCGCCTTCGCTGGCTGCCGCGCCTGCAATGCCTGCGCGAGCTGTGTCTTCAGCAGCGTCGTCGCGTCGCGCAATCTCAATTCGGCCGGCTCGCGGAGTTTGTCCGCATGCTTGCCCCACCGATTGCTCGTGACCAGCCCTGCCCATTCCGAGTCGACGATATTGTTCGCGCGTTTGTAGGCTTCGGCGACGGCGGAGAACGCCGGCGAGCCGCGCTCGCGGCGGAACGCTGCGGCGCGGTCGAACAGGTCGAGTGGATTGACGTCGAGAATCTTCTCGTAGTCTCCTGTCGCCGCCTGAATCTCTTCGTACTCCAGCCCGCGAACTTGCATCAGATGCCGTAACCGGTCCATCAGGAACGCCGGATCCACGTCGGCAGCTCCCGCCTGTTGTAAAAGTGTGCGCAGTGTCGGGCGTGCGTCGCTTCCGGTCATCTCTTTCAGATCGACCAGGATCTTGATGACCGCCTGCGCGGCGCGGCGCAGGCCGTACGGATCGCGTGAGCCGGTGGGTTTTTCGCCCGCGGTGAACAGGCCGACGATCGTGTCCAGCTTGTCGGCCAGCGACACGGCGGCCCAGGTGATCGCCGCCTTGCCCAGCTGCTGGCGCGACGGCGGCGCGTCGGCTTCGACGCCGACCGGCAGGTAGTGGTAGTAGATCGCCTTCCAGATTTCTTCGGGCAGCCGCTCGGCACGGGCGTAGATGCCGCCCATCGTGCCCTGCAGCTCGGTGAACTCGCGGACCATGTCGGTGGTGAGATCCGCCTTCGCCAGCCGCGCCGCCGTCGCCGCGGCCTTCGCCGTCGACGCGTCGGCGCCAAGCGCGTGCTCGGCGATCCAGCCGGCGAGCTTTTCGATCCGCTCCGCCTTCTCTTTGTACGAGCCGAGCTTCTTGTGGAACAGCAGCGTGCCGAGCCGGTCGATCCGCGATTCGAGCGTCGACTTCCGGTCCGCTTCCCAGAAGAACCGCGCGTCGCGCAACCGCGCCGTCACCACCCGCTCGGCGTTGCGGGCGATGGTGCGCTCGTTGTCCGGCTCGGTGTTGATCACCGCCAGAAAGGCGTTCTTCAACCTGCCGTCGTCGCCTTCCACCGGGAAGTAGTGCTGATGGTGGACGAGCGTGGTCGTGAGCACTTCATCGGGCAGATCGAGGAACTCGAGCGCGAAGGTGCCGGCAACCACCGAGGGATACTCGACCAGGTCCGGCACTTCCTCGAGCAGCGCCGAGTCCTGGCGGACGGTGCGGCTGACGCGCCCCTGGAGGCGCTGCGCCTTGGCGTCGAGCTCGCGGGCGATCTTGTTGTGGCGCTCGCCGCGCTCGAGGATGACGAAGTTCTCGAGCAGCCGGGCGCGGTACTCGTCGAACGAGCGCACTTTGATCGCGCGGCCGGCGCGTCCGCTCGTCGTCAGGAACCGATGCCCGTAGGTCACGGCGCCCGACGGCACCTCCTGCACCTGCCCGGTCTGCGCCGCGGCGGTGCGTGAAATCCCGAACGGCACCACGCGGCCGCCGTAGATGAACAGAATCCAGCGAATCGGCCGGCCGAACAGCAGCTCGCCGCGGCCGTCCTCGAGCAAGGCGTCCCAGTGCATGGCCTTCGGGAACGACAGCGCGCGCAGCACATCGCCGAGGACACCGGGCAGGACGTCAACAGTCGCCTTGCCGCGCTGCCGCTTGCGGAACGCGAGGTATTCCCCTTTCGGCGTCTGGACCCGCTCGAGCGCGGCGACCTCGACCCCTTGCTTGGCCGCGAATCCGGTCGCGGCCGGCGTCGGCGACCCGTCCGGCTTGAAGCCGGCTGACACCGGCGGTCCGTTGACCAGCTCCTCGAGATCGTTCTGCCGTTCCGGCACGCGCACGATGCGAACGGTGAGCCGGCGCGGCGTGCTGTAGGTCTCCACCGGCGACTCCGGCGGCAGACGATGCTCGCGCAGCTGCGCGTCGACGATCTCGCCGACCTGCTGCGTCAACCCGGGCAGCCAGCCGGCGGGCAGTTCCTCGCAGCCGATTTCGAGCAGCAGCTCACGATCCATCTAGGTCGCCGCTCCCGCCGCCGCGCTCTGTTCGGCCGACGGCTGCCCGCCCTCGACGTAGGCGCGCGCGATCCCGACAGCCAGCTGCCGGATGCGGAGGATGAACGCCGTCCGTTCGGTGACGCCGATGCTGTTGCTGGAATCGAGGATGTTGAACAGGTGCGAGCACTTCAGGCACTGCTCGAGCGCCGGCCAGATCAACTGCTGCTTCAGCAGCGCCGCCGAGAGCTGGTAGTACTTCTCGAACAGGTCGCGGTGAAAGGCGCCGAAGTCGATGCCGCCGAGATCGACCTGGCCGAAGACGTATTTCGACTGCTCCACTTCCTCGCGGTGGCGCACGTCGGCGTACTTCACGCCCGGCGCCCACTCGATGTCGAACACGTTGTCGGCGCGCTGCAGCACCATCGCGATCCGCTCGAGCCCGTAGGTGAGCTCCGCCGCGATCGGCGCCAGCTCGATGCCGCCGGCCTGCTGAAAATAGGTGAACTGCGAGATCTCCATGCCGTCGAACATCACCTGCCAGCCGATGCCCCAGGCGCCGAGCGTCGGCGATTCCCAGTTGTCCTCTTCGAAGCGGATATCGTGCTGGCGCGGATTGATGCCGCAGGCTTCGAGGCTGTCGAGATACATCTGCTGCACTTCGTCGGGCGCCGGCTTGAGGATCACCTGGAACTGATGGTGCTTGAACAGCCGGTTCGGGTTCTCGCCGAAGCGGCCGTCGGCGGGACGCCGCGACGGCTGGACGTAGGCGACGTTCCAGTGCGCGGGGCCGAGCACGCGGAGAAAGGTCTCGGGGTGCATGGTCCCGGCGCCGACCTCGACGTCGAGCGGCTGCTGCAGCGCGCAGCCGCGCGACGCCCAGAATTCCTGGAGTTTCAGTATCAACCCTTGAAACGTCATGATCACGGCAGGCCTAAAGGCCTGCGCTACACCCGTAGCGCAACGCTTCAGAGCTGCTCATCTCCGTATCTCCCGCAGCACGGCGCACCTTGTAGCGCAGCCCTTGAGGGCTGCTCATCTCCGTATCTCCCGCAGCACGGCGCACCTTGTCGCGCAGCCCTTGAGGGCTGCTCATCTCCGTATCTCCCGCAGCACGGCGCGCCTTGTCGCGCAGCCCTTGAGGGCT